>OGGT01000023.1_pt1 | contig 97896 bp, 91 predicted proteins | sample 1571311 | NCBI WGS metagenome assembly OGGT01 (sample SAMEA2581931, study PRJEB24529) | metagenome | biome: Human gut stool | place: China | collected 2011
GAGAAGCTGAAAGGCGCAGCCACGACCGCAGCGACCAACATAGCCGAGAGTGTCGGTTCTTTTTTCGGCAGCAACAAGGTCAAGACGCTGGAGAGGGAGAACAAGAATCTGCATGAGCGTGTATCAGAACTTCAAGAAGAAGCCCGACAAAGGGAACAGCAACAGGCGAAACACATACAGGAGATAACAGACGCTTACGAGCTGCGACACCGCAAATTGTCCGAGTTTACAGACTTTGTGAAACGCTACTTCCCATATGTGGAGAAGCTGATACCGACAATAAATTTCCTGCGTGAACGCTTGGGCTTCAATGACGATATTATCCGAAGATTATGCACATTCAAGGACGTTCCCATAAAAGGCAAGCTACATTCTTCCGAGTTCAACCAAGGCTTTGAAACCCAACGTGCCGTCTGCTCCATTAAAGAGGATGAAAATGGAAAGTTCGATTTCAAGATTGATGGAGTATCACATATAAGCTGGTTCAGAAAGAAGATGAACGAGTTTAGGGAAGCTATCGGAATACCGAAACCAAGACAAAACAGAGGTATGCAACTGTAAATCAAAATAAAGTCCGTGATTGTTGAATGACATATCACGGATTTTTTGTACTTTTGCACTCGGATTGAGGCAACTCTATCCAAGACATAAGAAAAAGAAGCGTTATGCTTTCTTGTAAGTCGAGAACGTAGGAAATTCAAGACACTGCACAAGGATGGCATAGTGGTTCTCACGCATATAGCGTGGGCTGCTATACTACATTCGTGCATTTAGGTTTCCTACGACCTTCGACTTAGAATGTTGCATTGGTAGTCCACGTTTCTGCATTTGAGCATCCGCTTCTTTGGGCTAAGAAGCAAAAAAGAAAACTATATGAAACAAAAAGTTCCACTATCAAAAATGAACATGACAAAAACGCTATTATCAGTTATGCTTTGTTGCTGTTGCAGCATTATGGCTTTCGGGCAGAACATGACCCAAGAAATTGAAAAGATTATCAAAGGGAAGCAAGCGTCTGTCGGGGTAGCAATTATCCATAATGACGATATAATTGCCATTGCCAACGAGGACAAATATCCCACTATGAGTGTATTCAAATTCCATATAGCAGTGACAGCTCTGAAAAAAATGGAAGCAGAGAATATTCCGCTGGACAAAATGGTGTATATCAAACAGAAAGAAATGCTGAAAAACACGTATAGCCCGTTAAGGGATAAATATCCCGACCAAGGGATTCGTATATCTTATAGGGATATAATCAAATACACAGTATCGATTAGCGACAACAACACATGCGATTGGTTAATAAGGTTTGTTGGTGGTATTGATAAAGTGGACTCCTACATAAAATCTCTTGGGATAAAGGATATGAATTTCACGGAGACAGAGGAAAGCATGCATACGGACATTATGTTATGCTACAACAATTGGAGCACACCATTAGCTATTGCGCAATTGCTCAAGAAACTTCATACAGAAAATATTTTGACAAAAGAGCATTTTGCGTTTTTAGAGACAGCCATGCTTGATTGTGTGTCTGGCAAGAACAAACTAATAGCGGGGTTGCCTACCGATATAAAATTTGGGCATAAAACGGGACGTTCTAACCGAACTGCTGATGGCATACAGATAAGCGAGGGAGATGCAGGAGTGATATATCTTCCCAACGGTGAGAAGTGCTACATTGTCGTTTTGATAAAGGATTCTCGTGAGTCTGATGATGATAACGCCAAAATAATGGCAGATATATCAAATATAGTTTATCGTCATTTGAATAAATAAAAATCCAATTGTAATGAATCAAAGTCTCTAACATATATTTGTTGGAGACTTTTTGTTAAATTTCATATCGGAAAAGTGTGCGTTTCAATAAAAAGTAATAACTTTGCAAATGAAAGAGTTATTTGACAGTATAGCACCGCAAAACGCTGAAAATAGCACAGTTGCTAACTCGTTACCACTGTTTCTCAAATACTCAGTTAAATGTTTATTCTTCAAACGGTTATATTAAACCGTTGAAAATCTAAAATAATGATAAACGACAAACCACAAAGCATTTGGTCGCAGGTCGACTGGCTGACCATTGGCCTGTACATAGCACTGATGCTCTTCGGATGGTTGAGCATCTGCGGCGCGAGCTACTCCTTCGGCGACAACGATCTGTTCTCGCTCGACACACGCTCGGGTATGCAGATCCTGTGGATAGGCACGAGTATCTGTCTCGGTTTTGTCATACTGATGATGGACTCGCGCTTCTTCGACACGTTCTCGTTCATCATCTACGGTGTACTGCTCCTGCTGCTCTTTGCCACCATCTTCAACCCTCACGACATCAAGGGTTCCCACTCGTGGCTCGTCATCGGTCCGCTACGCTTGCAGCCTGCCGAGTTCGGCAAGTTTGCAACCGCACTTGCGCTCGCCAAACTGATGAGCACCTACGGCTATAACATACAACGCTGGAAAGACTTTGCAGCGGCTTGCGCCGTGGTGCTCGTGCCAATGCTCTGCATCGTGGGTCAGCGTGAGACGGGCTCTGCACTCGTCTATCTCACGTTCTTCCTCATGTTCTACCGCGAGGGAATGCCTGGCAGCATCCTCTTCACGGGCGTAGCGATGGTGCTCTACTTCGTTGTGGGCATTAAGTACGAGGGCATTATGCTCTTCGACACACCTACATCGGTGGGTAAGTTCGTGGTACTGCTGCTCGTACAACTGTTCGTGGCAGGCATGGTGTACAACTATGTGCACAACCGCAAGCACACCAATACAATCATCGGCTATAGTCTGGTGCTCACCACTATAGCCATTCTCTTCGACGTGTACGTCATTCCGTTCGACGTGACGTGGGTGCAGCTCGGTATGTGTCTTGCGCTGTTCCTCTATCTCCTCTACCACGGACTGCGTACGCGCCTTCCGCAATACTTCTTCATACTGGCGTTCGCCGTCGGTTCGGTGGTGTTTTTCTACTCTGCCGACTACGTGCTGAACAACGTGATGGAGCCTCATCAGCGTGTGCGCATCAACGTGCTGCTCGGACTCGACGAAGACCTTGCCGGTGCCGGCTACAACGTTCATCAGAGCGAGATAGCCATCGGTTCTGGCGGACTCAAAGGCAAAGGCTTCCTCAACAGCACGCAGACCAAGCTGAAGTTCGTGCCCGAGCAAGACACCGACTTCATCTTCTGCACCGTGGGCGAGGAGGAGGGTTTCATCGGTTCGGCAGGCGTATTGCTGCTGTTCCTCGTCCTCATACTCCGACTGCTTGCGCTTGCCGAGCGACAACCATTCGCCTTTGGGCGCATATACGGCTACTGTGTGGCATCGGTGTTCCTCTTCCACGTGTTCATCAACGTGGGCATGGTGTTAGGCTTAACGCCTGTCATCGGTATCCCGCTACCATTCTTCAGCTACGGCGGATCGTCGCTTTGGGGCTTCACTATCCTGCTTTTCATATTCCTCAGTATAGACGCAAAGCGCAATATGCTCAAGGCTTAGGTTACATTTTATTTATAAATATAATGTCAGTAGTATCATAAATAAAGCGATATGCAAATCATTAGTTGGATTTACATATCGCTATTTATTTAATGCTTAGTGTTGGTTATTTTTGTAGGCTGCGAAGCTTTGGATAATCGACACCTCTTTATTACCAGCTTAAAACTCAGGATTGTCTGATTTCTTCTGCTGCTTAATAGAAACGCTTGTTGAGCCTTCAGCGTTCTCAAATTCGATAATGCCACTTCTTTCTGCATCCATAAGATTGTTATCTACGTACACTCTAAAACCATTCTCCGTTCCGTACACATAACACCAGTCTGGCTTTGACTTTACTTTAGCAGATGTCAGGTTTACGAGTGTTAGTTCTTTTGGCAGAGAATTATCATTAGCCCCAAACTCTAAAGAACTTTCAGCGAACTTAGGAGCAAATGGAACAAATGGAGCCTGACATTTTATGGTATATCCAATAATACCGCCTGACGTTCCTGCAATCTCGCTTACAACATATAGTCGAGCATATCTAATATAATTTTCACCTACTATTCTTACAGCATATCCTTCACCAGAATTTACAGCAACATAATCATTCCATCCATCTTGTGGTATAGCGGTAACATTTCCCAATCCTTTAATCTTACCCAATGAAACGAATGAGCAAGAACCTCCCGTAAAGTTATATGCACTATTGATTTTTATAGTACCAAAATCTCTTACGGAGACACTATTGTCATTACCATCTCCTACCATCATATTCATAGTAATGGTTCCCTTAGGGTCAGGTATGTTCTTGTCAGGATTGATCACTACGCCACCATTATCATTTTCAGCATCATCGTCTTTGCTACAAGACGAGAAGATAAGCGCACCGAATGCTACACACAATAAAAATAAGTACTTGTTAAAGAGTTTTTTCATAATAAAAAATAAAAAGCGTGTAACCGTCTGCAACTTGTTTTGTATCTGGTTACCGCCAAGTGACCTACTCTACAACAAGCACGAGACAGTTCACGCCTATGGCATGAACCTTTCATCTGCTTGTTCTCGTAGAGTGAATATTGGCGGTATTCGATACAAAAGAACAAGAGCTAAAAGCTCAATATTTTAAAAGTTAAAGAACGGAAACACAGAGTTTGATAATACAAGGAATTAATCCTTAGTTGTTAAATCTCTGTCGTGGCAATGATTCTAAACCACTAACCACTTACCGTTTTAGTTTGTTTGTTTTCTTTTTCTTGTTTCTGTTAATATTAAGTTAGACAATGTTATGTTTAAATAGCTGAGATAGACTCAGATTTGGTTACAAATTTAGTATGTTTTTAGGATATAAGCAAATTTGTATGGCACAAAATGTTGTTTAGCACTACATTTTAAGCATTCCTATGTAAATAACTTTCACTGCCACCGTATCGCCTATATGAGTTATCAAGTATCTTGTCTACTCGAAGTAGAAGCTAAGCACTACCATCTTTGTACGTGCCTCCTTCACGCCATACGTGTACTTGAGCAGACTCTTGTCGCGCAGCTCCTTGGCGTGCTTTGTGTCGAGGGCGTTGCCTAAGCCGTAGACGAACTTCAGCTCTGGGCGCAGCTTGAAGTAGGGCAGATAGAAGTCGCAGCCCACGCCGAACTCCAGCGAGAGCGACGTGCGCTTCAGCTTCAGCGCGTCGGTGCTCTTGCCCGTGAGGTTGATCATCGGCGACACACCTGCCATGAGATACGGGCGGTGGTTGTTGAAGCGTGGCGCAGCGAAGATGATGTCGCCTGCCACGGCGATGTAAGCGGTCTTCATGTCCTGGCGTTTCTCTTCGGGCTTACCACTCGCGCTTAGGTTCTTCAGGTCTTGGAACACTATGTGGCGCGTGCCGAAGTACATCATCGGTGCCACGCGCAACTGGAAATGTGTGGACAGACGTAGCTCGCCAAGCACTCCGACATTGATGCCGGGGTCCCAGCGACTTTGGTCGGCGGTGACGAGTGTCTCCTGCGTACCGTCCTCAGTGGTGATGGTCATCGGACCCGCCATACGCACCTCCATGTCCTGCACGTGCGTACCCACGACCACGCCGAAGTGGAATGGACGGAGGTCGGTGTACGGACGGTTCTGCACGGTGCGCTCTTGTGCTGAGGCAGCGAGGCTGACGATACACATTATTATAATATATATGTACTTTCTCATCTATGGGTTGTTTCTATTCTTTCAATAGCTTTATGCCGACATCGCAGATACCGGGCAGTATCTCGCGCTTCATATCGTGGCGCACCACTACGTGCAGCGAGTCGCCTTCCTGCAACTGCAGTTGGCACACCTCAAACTGATACTGTCTGTAGCCTATGCCGTCGCCGAGCACTTTGCCTTGTTCGTCGGTGAGCTCGCAGCAGATGGTGTCGACAAGGACACGATGCGCCGGCATTATCTCTTGCTCCACAATCAGCGTGAGCGACGTGAACGGATAGCTATCCGTAGTGCGCACGCCGAGCAGAGCACGATAGGTGGCTGCCTCCTTCAACGGGCGGATGGCGAACGTAATGGTGTCGTTCTTCTCCCACCCCGAGAGGGCGGTGCTCTCGTATCGGTCGTAGATGGTGCGATGGTCGCACGCCGTTAGCAGCATGGCGACCAGCGCAAGGGTCATTGCGGCTATCCGTAAGCTTATTGCTCTTTTCATAGCCACAATTCTAATGAGCATCCTTAGGGGGTGCAGCTGTCTCAGCTGCACCGACAGAGCTGTTGGTGCTACCATTTGGTTGGTGCACTTGAGACAAGTGCACCCCCTGAGCAGCTGTCTCAGCTGCACCAACAGAGCTGTTGGTGTTACCATTTGGTTGGTGCACTTGAGACAAGTGCACCCCCTGGGTGGGTTCGCCCTCAGGACGGTTGTTGCGACGCTGCTGATTGTTACGACGCTGACCTTCGCCTTTTCTCGGTGCAGTTGAGACAACTGCACCCCCTTCGCCTTTCTTCGGTGCAGTTGAAACGGGTGCGCCTCCTTGGCGCTTTGCGAGTTTCTTCTTGCGCTTGCGTGCCTTGTCGAAGCGACTGATGTCGGCATCGGCGAGCAGGTCGCGAGGGCGTGTGTCTTGTTTTACCGTTCCGTCCTCGGTGAGCGACTCGGGCTTCTCGCCGCGCTTGTTCATCTCGATGATGGCACGGGCGCGCTCGGCTGTAATCTCCTCAAGGTTGGCAGCTATGCCCTTGTCGGTTGAGTAGACAACGGTGCCGGCGAGGATGTCCGACTTGAAGAGGTAGTAGTCGCTGTCGAGAGTCTGCAGCACTATGTCGCGTGCCGGCATCTTACGGCTTGCCTCCACGTAGTCGTCCACCTCGTAGTTGAGGCAGCACTTCAGCTTGGCGCACATGCCGGCAAGCTTTTGCGGATTGAGCGATATGTCCTGTATGCGTGCAGCGTTGGTGCTGACGCTCACGAAGTTCTTCATCCATGTGGCGCAGCAGAGCTCTCTGCCGCAGGGACCGGTGCCACCGATGCGTCCTGCCTCCTGACGCGCACCGATCTGCTTCATCTCGATGCGCACGTGGAAGGTGTCGGCAAGCACCTTGATGAGCTGACGGAAGTCGACGCGCTCGTCGGCGATGTAGTAGAATATCGCCTTGTTGCCGTCGCCCTGATACTCTACGTCGCCAATCTTCATCTGCAGACCGAGATCCTTGGCTATCTGGCGGCTCTGTATCATCGTGCCGTGCTCGCGACTCTTTGCTTCGTTGTACTTGTCGATGTCCACGGGTTTGGCTATGCGGTAGACGCGCTTGATGTCGTCAGCCGACTTGAGGTTGGCTTTCTTCAGCTGCAGCTTCACCAGTCTGCCGGTGAGCGTAACGGTGCCGATGTCGTGACCCGGGCTTGCCTCTACCGCCACGATGTCGCCCTTGTGCAGGTCGATGTGGTTGACGTTGTGGTAGTAACCCTTGCGCGTGTTCTTGAACTGCACCTCCACGAGGTCGGTGTCCTCGTCGTTGCCCGGTACGTCGTACAGCCAGTCGTAGGTGTTCAGCTGCATGTTCTGTCGTCCGCAAGCGTAGTGGTGCAATCCGCGGTCGGTGTCGCGCGTTATCTTGAATTGCATATCTTTGAAATCCTTCATTGCGATTTATGCTTGTTGTTTACGTGTTATGAGTATAATTGTTTGTAATGCTATGTCGAAGAACACCATCTTGGCGTTGGCGTTCTGTGATATGTCGCGTAGTGCACGCTCGAAGAGTTCGTTCAGCTCCATCACGTTGCGCTCGTTGATGAACGGTGCGAAGCGTGTGCAGAACTGCTCTTCGTTCGCTGTCATATAGTTGAGCTCGGGGTTGCGGAAGTTGTACATAAAGCTCTCGCGCACCATGCGGTTGAAGTAGACGATCATGCGCTTCTGCTTCTCGCGTCCGAAGGCGGCTACGCTCTCGCTCCACTTCTTCAGCTCCTTCACCTTCTTGCTGTAGGCGTAGCGCATGAGCATGGCGAAGAGGTCGAAGAAGAGGCTTGCCTCGTTGCCGGCGCGCAGCGAGTCGAGGGCTGCGGTCCACGATCCGTTGGCTATGCGTGCTATGCGGTGCGCTGTGTCGGCATCGATGCCGCGACGCTCGGTGAGTGCCTGCTCTATGGCTTCGTCGCTGATACGCTTGAAGTCGAAACGCTGTGTGCGACTGCGTATTGTCTCGAGCAACTTCTCGGGTTCCTCGCTGACGAGGATGAACACGGTCTGCTGCGGTGGCTCCTCAAGCAGCTTGAGTATCTTGTTAGCCGAGGTGACATTCATGCGCTCGGGCAGCCACATCACGCACACCTTGTATCCGCCCTGCGACGCTTTTATGCTCAAGCGTCGCGAGAGGCGGTCGCTCTCGGCTCCGGTGATGATGGCTTGCTGGTTCTCTGCGCCCATCGCCTCCATCCACTGCTCTATGCTGAAGTAGGCACCGTCGCTGAGCAGCTCGCGCCACTCCTGGGCGTAGTCATCGCTCACGGGCTGATGGTCGGAACCCATCGTGGGCTTCTTTATGGTGGGGAAGCTGAAGTGGAGGTCGGGGTGCTGCCACTGGCGCAGCAGCTGACTGTCGCCCAACAGACGCGAGGCGAACGCAAGGGCAAGGGCTTTCTTGCCGCAGCCCATCGGACCGCAGAACAGCATGGCGTGGGGCACTCGGTGCTCCTCTATGAGTTTGACGAGCGACTGTTTCGCCTCGTCCTGACCTATTACTTCTTCAAATGTCATTTGCGCTATTGCGAGTTTTGAGTTTTGAACTACAACAGCCTCCTTGCCACTTCTCTTACGGAGTCGACAGCCGAGACGGTGTAGAAATGTATGTTGTTCACTCCTGCCTTGTAGAGCTGGCGGCACTGCTCGGTCGACCACTCTATGCCGAGTTGGCGGGCGTCGTCGTCGGTCTTGCACTTCAGTGCCTCCACTGCCAGCTCCTGCGGGAAGTCGCAGCGGAACACGCGCGGCACTACCGTCAGCTGCGAGAGCTTTGCAAGCGGCTTGATGCCCGGCACGATTGGTATGGTGATGCCCATCTGGCGTGCCTTCTCCACGAAGCGGAAGTACTTACGGTTGTCGTAGAACAACTGCGTGACGGCGTAGTCGGCACCCATGTCTTGTTTCATCTTCAGATACTTCAGGTCGAGGTCTATGTTCAGTGCCTCCTCGTGTTTCTCGGGATAGCACGCCACACCGTAGTGGAACTTCTTGCCGAGGTTCTTTATCGGCGTGCCGTCGTTGAAGAAGCCGTCGTTGAAGCGGTTCACCTGCTCAATGAGGTCGGTGGTGTGGGCGTGTCCTCCGGGGGTGGGCACAAACTGACTATCGTCGCGTGCCTTGTCGCCACGCAGCAGCAGCACGTTCTCGATGCCGAGGAACTGCAAGTCGATCAGCTCGTACTCGATGGCATCGGCTGTGGCACCGCTGCAGATGATGTGCGGTATGACGGGCACACCGAACTTGTTCTGTATGGCAGCCGCTATGGCCACCGTGCCCGGACGACGGCGCACACGACGGCGCTCGTACTGGCCGTTGTCGAGCTCGCGATAGACGAACTCGCTGTGATGTGTGGTGATATTGATGTACGCCGGATCGAAATCGCGGAACTTCTCTATCGTAGAGAACAGACGCTCTGTTCCTGTGCCTTTCAACGGTGGTAACACCTCGAACGAGAAGTGCTTCTCGCCACCACCGGAGGTGAGTATATCTGAAATATTCATCTTATTATCCTTTCGTATCTTATTTACCACTACAAAGTTACGGAAAATCTTACATAAATTTGCTATTTTGATTAATAATTAATACATTTGCTTGTAAATCTAAATAATAAATAGGAGGGTATGGCATCCCTGCCATACCCACGCACCCTTTATAAAATGAATATGAACTTACATACAACCCTCGTTTCGAGCGCATTTTTCGCGCTCTGCTTAGCTGCCAGCAATGTCGCTGCGGCTAACAATTCACCATCTCAACACCTCACCACCTCACCATCTCAACACCTCACCACCTCACCATCTCACCACCTCAACACCTCACCATCCACTCTCACCACCCAACGCCCAACGCCCGCTGAACGCCTCTTCGTATCGGACGCGGTGGAGAAGAAGATTCGCGAGATAAAGAAGCGCATCAAGGAGAACGCCTACTTAGCGTGGATGTTCGAGAACTGCTTCCCGAACACGCTCGACACCACCGTCCACTTCACCGATGCCGAGGACGGCAAGGAGGACACCTTCGTCTACACGGGCGACATACACGCCATGTGGCTGCGCGACTCGGCTGCGCAGGTGTGGCCCTACGTACAGCTTGCCAAGGGCGACCGCAAGTTGCAGAAAATGCTGCGCGGTGTGATACGCCGCCAGCTGAAGTGCATCAACATCGACCCCTACGCCAATGCGTTCAACCGCGAGCCCGAACCGAACGGCATGTGGGCTAACGATATGACCGACATGAAGCCCGAGCTGCACGAGCGCAAGTATGAGATCGACTCGCTCTGCTACCCCATACGCCTCGCCTACCACTACTGGCAGGTGACGGGCGACGAGTCGGTGTTCGGTGACGAGTGGCTGCAGGCGGTGCGCAACATACTGCGCGTGTTCCGCGAGCAGCAGCGCAAGCAGGGCCTCGGTTCCTACCGCTTCCAGCGCGAGACGGAGGACCAGCTCGACACGGTCTGCAACCACGGCTGGGGCAACCCCGTGAAGCCCTGCGGACTCATCGCCTCCGTCTTCCGCCCGTCCGACGACGCCACGACGTTCCTCTTCCTCGTGCCGTCTAACTTCATGGCTGTCAGTTCGCTGCGCAAGGCGGCTGAGATTCTGCGTAAGGTGAACGCCGACACAACGCTTGCTGCCGACTGCACGGCGCTTGCCGACGAGGTGAGCACGGCTCTCGAGCAGTACGCCGTGGTCGACCATCCGAAGTATGGCAAGATTTACGCCTACGAGGTGGACGGCTTCGGCAACCGCTTCCTCATGGACGACGCCAACGTGCCGTCGCTGCTCGCCCTACCCTATTTAGGCGATGTGGACGTGAACGACCCCGTATATCAGAACACGCGCCGCTTCGTGTGGAGCGACGACAACCCCTACTTCTTCCGCGGCAAGGCTGGCGAGGGCATCGGCGGTCCGCACGTGGGCTACGACATGGCGTGGCCTATGTCGATAATGATGCGCGCCTTCACGAGCACCGACGATGCCGAGATAGCCGAGTGTCTGCGTATGTTGCAGCGCACTGATGCCGGCACGGGGTTCATCCACGAGTCGTTCAACGTGGACGACGCAAACCAGTTCACGCGCGAGTGGTTCGCATGGCAGAACACGCTCTTCGGCGAACTCATCATCAAGCTCGTAGACGAGGGCAAGACCTCGCTGCTGGTTAACGCCCGAAAGTAATCGTAGGAGGGTATGGCATCCTGCCATACCCACGCAGCCTCAAATATAACAAAACCAAAGAATATGCAAGACACAAACAACATACCCGAACTTCAATCGCCCTTCGAACAGCTACGAGAGCTGGATGCGGATGGTAAGGAATGGTGGAACTCACGCAAATTGGCACGAGTGATGGGTTATGGCAAATACTGGAACTTCGAACGTGTTATAGCTAAAGCGCAGGCATGGACTTCGCAAAAGGGTTATCACCTCGGCGAACACTTCGTAGAAACTATTGAGATGGCAGAACTCGGCAATGGCGCAGTAAGAGAAGTGACAAGCATCATGCTCTCACACACCGCATGTATGGCTGTGGTTATGAATGCCGATAAGAAAAAGGAGATGGTGAAAGCTGCCCAGCAATACTTCAGTTCAACAATGGCTTCTGATGTAATGGCAAAAAGCATGGAGTCGTCAATACTAATGTATAGAGGCGGACGAGGAAAAGTGCAGGTGCAGGTTGTTTTCGACACCAATACGTTTTGGCTTTCGCAACAGAGAATGGCAGAACTGTTCGGAGTAACTGTACCGACAATCAATTACCATCTTACTCAGATAAATCAAAGCGGAGAAATACATTTGCCCGATACAATTAGAAAAATTAGAATACCCTCGGACAAATGTTCCAACGAAGTGATGATGTACAACCTCGATGTGGTGATTGCCGTAGGCTATCGTGTGAACAGTTACGAAGCTACACAGTTCCGCATATGGGCAACGAGCGTATTGAAAGAGTATCTCACTAAAGGGTTTGCGCTGGATGATGAGCGGCTAAAAGGCAAGAATGTTTTCGGAGCCGACTACTTCGACGACTTGCTTGACCGTATCCGAGAGATACGCATCAGCGAACGTCGTTATTATCAAAAAATAACAGATATATACAGCGAATGTAGTGTCGACTATAGTAAGGATGCGGAAGAGACACGCAAGTTCTTCAAGATGGTGCAGAACATGATGCACTACGCCGTAACAAAACAGACGGCTGCAGAAATCATCTACGACCGCGCCGATGCTGAGCGCCCACACATGGGGCTAACAACATGGAAGAATGCACCAGAAGGTAGGGTGATAAAGTCGGATGTCACCATAGCCAAGAACTATTTGAGCGAAAAGGAGGTCGATGCACTTAACCGACTGAGCAATGCCTTCATCGACATTGCCGAGCAACGAGCAGAAGACCATATACTAATGACTATGGCTGATTGGTTCGACCTCTTGCAAAAATACATGGACCTCAACAACCGTCCAGTGCTCCCAAATACAGGACGTGTGACACACGAACAAGCCGTAGAAAAGGCACTAACAGAATACGACAAATTCCGCATCATTCAAGACCGCGAAATAATGTCAGACTTCGACCGTCAACTGAAAAGCATTTTCGGCGACAACTACTAATATTTTTTAAACATACGAACAAAAACCTCCCATTGCTTTTGTGGGAGGTCAAGGGGGTATGACTGTATACAAATATTGTTCAGACACCTCCGACCGAAACTCACATTCTGGAGACTCTGACGCACCATATTCCGCTCTTTTGCACCAGAATTTTGCTTCAAAAACACAAAATTCGATGGTTTTCACTGCGCAAGCGGCACTTTTGCACAGCGTAAGTGGCACTTTCACACGGTGAAAGTGCCACTTCTACCCAGTACTCGTGGGGGTAGTACTCCAGTTTTGCAGCGGTAGTACTCAGCGAGAGTGGCATAAAAGCTGCACACTTTCGCACGCGCAGCCTCAACAAACTAAATATCAACCGCTTACCATTGCACACTTTTCACCTCTCAAAACTCGCAAAAAAACGACCAAAGGTTTTCTTTTTCATTTTTCGGGCACTTCTGAGCGGTAAAAATGACAAATATCGTACCTGTGCAAACTGTATGCCATAGATTTTCCAAAGCAAAGGTTTTGCTTGTTCGAACAAAATCTATACATTTGCACTCGCAATACTTTAAATAACCAGCTTATGAAAAACGTACTGAAGAAAATGTTTGTCGCCGCGCTGCTCTGCCTCGTGCAAACGACCGTTTGCACTGCCGACACGTTCAAGGGAAAGATTGTTAACGCCGAGACGGGCGAAATTCTCATCGGAGCAACGGTGCGCAGCGAGATAAACCCAGAGCCGGGTTGGTCGATGCAGAACTCGACGGAGACCGACAGCACGGGCTGCTTTACGCTCGACTCCGAATGGGAGGGACGCATCATGATCACGTTCAGCATGATCGGCTACAAGAACTCGCGCAAGGTGGACTATGCGTACGGATCTGAGGTGAAAGACACCACCGACCTGGGCACCATCAGGCTGCAGCCCACGGCGCTCATGCTGCAGGAGGTGGAGGTGAAGGCGAAGGTGCCGCGCATCACCATGCGTGGCGACACCATCGTGTTCAACCCCGAGGCGTTCAAGCTGAAGGAGGGCGCGCGCCTCGACGAGCTTATCAAGAAGCTGCCGGGCGTGCAGCGTCGCGACGGCAAGCTATACTGGAACGACAAGCCCATACGCCTGATGATGAACGGCAAGGACATGTTCGGCGGCGACCAAATCTTAGAGCAGCTGCCGGCTGACGTGGCTGACAAACTGAAAGTGTACGACCGCAAGTCGGAGCTGGCACGCCACACGGGCAACGACGATGGCGATGAGGACCATGTGCTCGACATCCAGGTGAAGCCGGGCTTCCTCGACAAGTGGTACGGCGACATCGAGGCACAATACCAGACCAAGAAACGCTACAGCGCAGCTATCACCGCAAGTCGACTGAGCGACCAAGACCCGCACATGATATACGCTCAGGCTAACAACGCCAACCGCTACGTAGACAAGACGATTGGCTCTTCCATGAACCGCAACATCGACGGCGACGGCAAGAGCCAGTACGGATCGTACAACTATCAGCACAACTGGCAGACAAAGGGCACACAGCAATACACAAGCAACCGCTTCAACATAAGCGCAAACATGGGACACAGCGACGGATGGAACAGCGGAAAGGCGTCGACCGAGACGTTCTTCCCGAACCAGGAGCACACATTCGGCGTGAAAGACACCTACCGCTACAAGCACAACCTCAAGCCGCAGCTGGAGGCTAAGCTCTTCGCCTACACCGACTCTGCCAACACCATCGACGTGAAGGTGAAAGCCTCATACGAGAAGGCTCGCAAATCGTACGAGGAGAAGTCGGCTTCGTACGGCTACCAGCCCGACCAGTTTGCCTACCATTCGCTGAAGGAGGCACTCGGCGCAAAGCCCGGCGACGCGCTCTACGACCGACTCATCACGCGCGACAGCAACTACGAGTCGACCGACCTACAGCAACGCGGACTGAACATCTCGTACGCATGGAAGCACTTCATCGGCAAGAAAGGCTCGTTTGCGCTGCAGGGCTTCACCAACCTAAGCGGAACGAACGAGGACACGCACACCAACCACGACGTGGAGTATCTGCGCGAACAGCGCAACGAGACGCTGTGGCAGTTCTACGACCGCAGCGAACACAATCTGGAGACGCAGTTAGGCGCTTCGTTCGACTACTGGCTCGGCAAGAAGGTGTACTTCAACATATTCGACAACGTGAGATTAAGCCGCTCACGCATCGCACGCGACTTCTTCAGCGACACCGACGAGCAGAACGTGGTGGGCGGCACGCCGACAACGGCTGACCCCACGAACTCCATGCGCAACCTCACGCACAAATGGACGAACGAGCTGACCGTGAAGTCGACCATCACGCCGGTGAAGGCACTGATGATTATGCCGAAGTTCAGCTGGAACTACTGTCGCGAAAAGACCGACTACCACTACGGACCGCTGGACACCACAGCCGTGCGCACAAGTCACACGTACGAGCCGTCCATCTTCCTGAAGTGGAAGATGAGCCGCGTGCGCAACATGGACATCGCCTTCGCATACAACACCACCGTACCCGACCTCGTGAGCACGCTCGGCTACCGCAACACCATCGACCCGCTGCATATATACATGGGCAACCCGCTGCTGCGCAACTCGCACAGTCATACCACTACATACAACTACCACCGCATGTGGCTGCGCAAGCAGATTGTGCTGGGCTTGACCGCTTCGTACAACAAGGACATCAACCCCCAAGCTACGCTCTACAGCTACAACTCGGCTACCGGCGTCTACACGTCGAAACCGATGAACGTGAAGGGCGGCGATATGTGGCAGTTCGCATTCAACTACGACCAGGGCATCGGCTTCTACTTCCGTCTGATGAACAAGTTCGCGCTGGAGACGGCTAAGTCGTACGGCTTCCTCACCATCGTCGACAACAACGCTGCCGACGCTCAGCCCGAACTGAACAAGCAGAAGCGATTGGGCATAAACAACGACTTCGAGTTCTCGTACGAGACCGAGAAGTTGCAGCTCACGCTCTTCGACCGTCTGGAGAGCAACCGCTACCGCTACGACGACGCTTCGTACAACACCACACCGCTCTTCAACAGCGTGGGCATAAGTGCCAACCTGCATCTCGCTCCGTTCGAAGTGTTCGTGCAGTTGTCTGACGACTACCGTTCGGGCTACGCCACATCGGCTATGAACGGACACAAGCTCAAGTCGATGGCATCCGTCAGCTGGAGCTTCTGCAAGAACAAGTGTATGCTGCGCCTGTTTGCCGACGACATCTTCAACAAGGACATCTGGTACGAAAGCGATTACTCAGCCTTCCAACGTCAGGAGTACTCCACAAACTATATACACCACTATCTGAACCTGAGCTTCAGATACAGACTCGATGCAAAGGCGAAAAATGGCAAATCGACAACAATGGGCAGAAGAAGATAAACTGTTAGTACTGTAGGAGGGTATGGCATCTTGCCATACCCACGCAACCTGTAGGAGAGTACGGTGTCCTTGCCATACCCACGCAACCTATAGGAGAGTACGGTGTTTCTCCACGCAACCTACTGAAAACAAATCATAATAGCACTTCTACTTTCTGAACCTTTTCGACACAGCCGAATAGCCGCAGCGCTGGCAGAGCGACTCAACAGCGTTGTGGCTGGTGAAGCCGTCGTACAGAGCACGTGCTCGTGGTGAGGCGAGAATGTCGGCAAGGCTCTGACGGAACAGATTGCCAAGCGCGATGTCGCCGTTATGGTCGAGACAGCACGGCACAACAGTGCCGTCGACGAGCACACCAATCTGATTGCGCAAGGCGTAGCAGAACACCTCCTGCTCGTCGTAAGTGGCATGCTGAAGGTCGGGCCACTCGAACATGTTATCGTTCTCGATGTACAGATTGTCGGCAAGTCGCCAGCCGTCGTGACGCTCCGTCCAAGGGCGCGGCACATGAAGCGCAAGCAGATTGAGAATATCGTCGTTCTGCCGGTTGTGTCCGCCCTCGTTCCATAGGCGCAGCACAACGACACAGCCGCGGCGGGCAGCCTCTAACGAGAACGCCATCACCTCGTCGACGTACCCAGCAAGGTTCTCCTTAGCGTTGCCCTCGTGCGAGTGGAGCGAAATCTGAATCTTATGAGGCAGAGCATCCAGAAAATCTGCACGTCGCGAGAGCAGAGTGCCATTAGTGGTGATAATGGGTACAAAACCTTTGTGGCGAGCCATCAGCACAAACTGCGGCAGCAGCGGATGGAGGAACGGTTCGCCCATCAGATGAAAATACAGAAACTTCACCTTGCCCTCAAGTTGCGAGGTCAAAGCGTCGAATTCGTCCAACGTCAGCGTATGCTTCGCCCTCTCGGTCTTCGGGCAGAACACACAGCTAAGGTTACACACATTAGTTATTTCGAGATAGCATCTTGTTATCATATCGGTAGTTAGCTACGTTGCATCATCTAAGCATTTCTAAAGTACTGTCACACATTTTCCCTTCGTAATACTTATCAAGAACCTTACGGAACAGCCCTTCGCCCGTAGCTGTCCAAAACAAAGTCATCGACGACCCAAGTTTCATTGCGTCTACTTCTCCAAAGATTTGTCTTGCCGACAAACCGTCCAACAGAAGCAGAGCCTCCGTTATCTCTCGCAATCTTTCTCTGAGCACGGGGTGCAGCCAATAAGCACGAGCCTCATCAGCAACAGCAATACCATAATAGTCAGCATTATAACTGTGCCCCAGCCCCTTCAATTGAGGAAAAACGAACCACATCCAATGGCTCCTTTTTCGCCCATTTCGAATCTCCTCAAGAGCCGTCTTATATTGTGAGTAAGAATCCTGAGCTGTAAGAAATCGCGATAAGTGGTATGTATCCATATAATTCATAATATTAAAAGAGTTGCACCATTATAACGCAGCTCCATATAAAACAATATTATTTCTTCATCAACATTTGTATTTTCCATCAAAGTTAGCACAAATTTATAATATACAAACAAGATTAGCCACAAAAGTTGTATGTCTTTTGATTCCTACATCAAACCACAACCCTTGCGCTCGGTGAGTACACTGAAATAGGTTGTATATCTTTTGATTCCTACATCAAACCACAACCAACCATGAAGCCGAGCGGTCGAAATAAGGTTGTATATCTTTTGATTCCTACATCAAACCACAACCCGACTATGTCCGTTATGTGCTCAATAAGAGTTGTATATCTTTTGATTCCTACATCAAACCACAACAGGTTACACGTATTACCTATGAGTGGTCTGTTGTATATCTTTTGATTCCTACATCAAACCACAACCCAAGGTATCTGGCGATGATATATTAACAGTTGTATATCTTTTGATTCCTACATCAAACCACAACCGAAGCCGCACAAGAAAGGTTCGACCTTGAGTTGTATATCTTTTGATTCCTACATCAAACCACAACTGAAACGATATGCTCTGTTGATACGTGAGGTTGTATATCTTTTGATTCCTACATCAAACCACAACCCTTTTGAATCATCCTTTCTCATATGCCGGTTGTATATCTTTTGATTCCTACATCAAACCACAACCTGTGCTGCTTCTTTTTCTACTGCTGCGAGGTTGTATATCTTTTGATTCCTACATCAAACCACAACTTGCATGATGAAATGAGCATGGATGAAATGGTTGTATATCTTTTGATTCCTACATCAAACCACAACTTTTGTCGAGTAAATTGATTTACGGATCAAGTTGTATATCTTTTGATTCCTACATCAAACCACAACACCTTTGCAACAGTTAAAAGAAACAATATGTTGTATATCTTTTGATTCCTACATCAAACCACAACTCAGACCGTTTTTGATGTAAAAGTAAAGAATGTTGTATATCTTTTGATTCCTACATCAAACCACAACTACTCACTTTTTAAGCAAATCGACTCTTGGTTGTATATCTTTTGATTCCTACATCAAACCACAACCCCTCGGGTGTGTCTGTCAAACCTGTTCAGGTTGTATATCTTTTGATTCCTACATCAAACCACAACTGTAAGGATATTGTGAACGGTGACTTTTCAGTTGTATATCTTTTGATTCCTACATCAAACCACAACTTCATTGTCTCAAGACAATGGCAAAGAACCGTTGTATATCTTTTGATTCCTACATCAAACCACAACTCTTGGCAGCCTTGGCAGTGCTGCCGTATGTTGTATATCTTTTGATTCCTACATCAAACCACAACTCGCGGTTCACCCGGAAGTGGCGTCCGCCGTTGTATATCTTTTGATTCCTACATCAAACCACAACTGAAAGAAAAAACATTTAAACAACTACTTGTTGTATATCTTTTGATTCCTACATCAAACCACAACTGCCAGGGCGTTTTTTACCGTGCGACTGAGGTTGTATATCTTTTGATTCCTACATCAAACCACAACCGTATCCTTTGTTTTATTGAACAAATCAAGGTTGTATATCTTTTGATTCCTACATCAAACCACAACGCCTTTTGAGGGTGATGCGAAACACCCTTAGTTGTATATCTTTTGATTCCTACATCAAACCACAACGATGTGACTTCAATTAACAACGTTAATAAGTTGTATATCTTTTGATTCCTACATCAAACCACAACGCCCGATTTAACATCCCCTCGGATATAATGTTGTATATCTTTTGATTCCTACATCAAACCACAACGATCAGCTCGCCCGAGTCCATTTTTATGAGTTGTATATCTTTTGATTCCTACATCAAACCACAACTGACTTTTCAGGCGGTTTTACTCAGTTAAGTTGTATATCTTTTGATTCCTACATCAAACCACAACTGCGTGATAAAGACGAATATAATAAAGTTGTTGTATATCTTTTGATTCCTACATCAAACCACAACCTTTGGTTGCGAGTGGCTTTGGCACTCTTTGTTGTATATCTTTTGATTCCTACATCAAACCACAACGCAAGCGTAAAAATAATATTAACAATTAAGTTGTATATCTTTTGATTCCTACATCAAACCACAACACTAAGCGCGGTCGTACTATTATTTCTAAGTTGTATATCTTTTGATTCCTACATCAAACCACAACGTTTTCTACAGATGATATTTAATAACAAAGTTGTATATCTTTTGATTCCTACATCAAACCACAACGCTTGGCTCTTCGCTTATGTCAAATGTTCGTTGTATATCTTTTGATTCCTACATCAAACCACAACCGACGATAACACTAATGTTTCTTTTGTTCGTTGTATATCTTTTGATTCCTACATCAAACCACAACTATACTTATTATTTATTTGTACATTGCAAAGTTGTATATCTTTTGATTCCTACATCAAACCACAACTTAATGTAATTACCACTTCAGAAGAAAATGGTTGTATATCTTTTGATTCCTACATCAAACCACAACCTTGCAACCGTAACACCATTGTCTCAGCTTGTTGTATATCTTTTGATTCCTACATCAAACCACAACCTATAACTATTAAATGTCAGAGAACCAATATTTTATAGTTCTTGCTTTGTTATAAGAAATCGTCGTGTAAGAATTATTACGCTACAAAAGTACTAAAAAAATTCCAATTGAATTGGGGCACCTAAAATTTTCTGAGTGATTTTACTCTTTTTAATGCTCTTTGGTTTACCCCAAAAATTATAGATGTCCCCATATTGCTTATCAGTAACACTTAGTATGCTAACCTTTCCCGTTTCTGGCAATAATGCCTTCACTCTTCTCACATGCACATCCAAACTTTCTCTTGATGCACAATGCCGTATATAAACAGAAAACTGCATCATGGAAAAGCCGTCCTTTTCCAAATTCTTACGGAAAAGTGCAGCAGCTTTCATTTCTTTTTTGGTAGAAACCGGCAAATCGAAAAACACAAATAGCCACATAATATGATATGCATTAAGTCTGTATTCCGTCATAAGATAAAGGGAAGTGATATTTTCTTAATTTCACCAGCATAGAACTTAACAAGAGATGCTGTCGTAAAAGTCAATGCAATCTGTAGCGGACGCATTACCTTGCCTATTTTTACGTCACAGCTTAAAAGGCGCATTATCTCCATTTTGGAATCTTTGTTTAATTCCGTAATGCCATCTGCATAAAGATTAAAGACTATTGAATCCACATAAGGACGATAAGGCTCCATTACATCATCAGCAAGCGGAAAGGCATTGTATCTGCTTTTATGGAATATACCAAGATTAGGCAACAGCCCAGAACCAAGTAACGCTCGTGCTGTTGCTGCACGCAAAATTGAATATCCATAATTAAGCAGTACATTTGGCGAATCTCCGCACCTGTCACGTTTAAAGTCTTTACCGAACAGTTGGGTCCAATATATTTTTGCTGCAATGCCTTCCCTATTGTCGGTATCACCACTTTTCACGTTAGCGTAGAAAGGTTTAAGACTGCTACCGTTTTTACCAAACGTATCCAAGACTGCAGACTGGTTCTTTATCTTAGCTTCAATTATCTGTTTCCATGCTTGTTTTTTCATCGGTTCGCTAACAGCAATCTGAGACTTTATATTCTCAGATTGTGTAGTATTGGAATCTAAGCTTTGAAGCATTGCGGTAGGCATCATTTTATTGTCACATAAAATGACAGCAACATTATTCTTCACCAACTCGTTGAGCAACGGTAAAGTAATGTTTATCATTTGACTTTCCAGGACAACACACCCTATATCTTCTATAGGGCGCGTTACCTTGTCATCACTGTCTTTCCAAGAAATCACAAGTTGTGAATTCTTTAGCGAAAGACAAACCGGAGTTGAGAAGAATAATGTCTGCTTTATCATATTATCTAAGCCTTCTTATTTCACCAAGTTCATTTATCTCAAAGTCATAACCTTGAACAAGGGCATTCAGCTGCGTGTGAAGCATTATTATTGCAGGACGGAATTCTTCACCTTGCTCGTATTCTCCATTTTTTGCCTTTATATCTTTACTTGGACGGGCTTCTTCATTGTGTATTAATTTTACTGTGGCATATGCATATTCACCATTTCGTCCTTTCATTCTCATTGTAGACAATCCTGTCACCTTATAAAGACGTCTATTCCTTTCCTTGATCGTAGCATCCCAAACCTCATTAGGTGATTTTTCATAAAGAAGAACCATTGTTCCTATTTTTAATGTATAAGCAAATGGATAATCATGCTCACTCTTAATAGGCACAATATGTCTGTCAACCACCTCCTTATCATTACTTGTTCTATAGTATTGAGCAGCTTGGAGCATATTAACAATTTCGAACTCTCGTTTTTCCTTGCCCTTGTTATCTGTACCAATATATAGAGCAAGCAAATAATTGCTATCATTAGCAACATGATATTGCTGCTTGTATTCTTTGGTAGAGACATCACGTTGTTTGCGAATATTCAATGGCTTGGTGATAGAGGGTGTGAAGCATCTCACTTTTTTTATTGGTATCTGCTTTTCCTCATTCATCCATATTGTACTTGCCATCGCATCCTTAAAGCCTTTCTCCTTTATGGCAGCTTCAATAATACTCCGAACCGTATCATCCACAATATTCTTAACATCTTTTTCTTCTAACGATGCTAAGTCTATACGCTTAACATACTTAACAGCCCCATCATTTTCAATAGCGCCATAATAAGTGTCATTATGCAAAGAACCTCTTGCGGCATCGCCTTTGCAAAGAATCTTCTTGCCATCAATCTTAATTCTTCTGCGTCCTTGCTTCGGCATGTTGTCGGGAGTGTAATGATACACCAAGATTTCGTCTTGTATCTTCTTTATGTCCTCTACAAATGTAGCCCATGGCTTTTTGAAAGATGCTTTCGACATTCCATACCATTTGTTGTTTTCTTCGTCATGATAGTATGCACCCAGCTTATTATATTCATCCAAGCCAATACATGCAATTACAATGGCATCTATGCAATGATGTACATGATTGATACGTTCTTTCTTGCTATAGATGTCTTGTATTCCCCATATTTTTCTGAAGTCAGAAGTTGCTATGCCTTTCACGGTATAGACACGATTGAAGAGAGACTTCAAGTAAAGACGGGCATACTTTGAAATCACACTAATGTCGGTGCCTTGACGACGACTAAAGCCTTCAGGTACACTTTCCATTGTGAAACGCTCGTACTTACCGCGCCAATAATCACGACGAAGTTCCAGCAGATGACGTTTACGAATAATTGTGTCCTTCTGCTCTTTTGTTGTCGCACCTTTTGACAATTTCTTATTTTTGCGTATTTGAATGTCAAGCAACTCGTACTTCTTTTTCCACTCCTTGATGCGCTCCATAATCTCGTCATGGTTTGGCAATTCTACGGGCAACTTGGTTTTCTTTACTTCTCTATTGAAACGGCTATCACAAAGCGTCAAGTTCATCTTAGTACTATCACCACCAACACTACGAGGAATGGTGTGCTCAATATCAAACTTTGGATTTGCTCCAATGAAATCAGATATACGTATCTGCTTTCCGGTATAAAGACATATGTGATTCTGTTCTTCCCAAAGAACATATTTCAATATATCTTTGTCTGTGGGTTCAATATCCGTCCCGGTTTCTTTCTTGAATAGAGTTATTATTTGCTTTCGAGCCTCATCATTGGCACTTTGGTTCTCTTTTACGAATAAAGCAATGGCATTTCGCTTGTTGGCATCATTCAGTTCACGTGCAAACTCAATATGAACTTCAGTGTTTTGATCTATCTTTCCTTCTACAAGCAAACGGTTCACTAATTTACGCAATCTGAACATAGAACGCATCGCCATAGGATTGCGAACACTATCTATTCTTGGCGAACCAAGTTGATAAACGCCATGCTCATTAGTGTATTGCACTCTTGGATATGTCTCAATCATAGAAGGGTGATACAACTTCTTCAGACTATTATCAGAAACATTATACTGCCCTTTCAAATAATCTTTAATGCACACCTCGAAAGTGCGTTTGTCTTTGGTGTCACATTTATCCATCTCCATGATGATATTGTCGATAATAGTCTCGCGCATTTCCTTTATGCTCCACTCGTATTTGGGCATAACTTCACATAAGTTACCCAAAAATACAGCATGAGAATATATCAACCCTCTCCTTAGATAAGGAAGAATCTTACAGATAGCCTTAAGGCTTAATGAGGCATAATCAGCTGGCAAAGAAATCTCACTGAATATCTTTGCTTCATCTTCGGATAATTGCAGGCGGTTTATAGCAAACTCGGCAAGTTTATCTTTGTCAGAATAGAAATACAAAGCATGCCAAATGTCATTTACAATATCAAATCGACTTTTACCCTCACCTAATGTGTATGTTTCACAAATAGCGGTTATCCAATCATCCCCAAATACATCTTTAAGGGCAGCTGTAACAGGACAGCCAGAAACAGATGTATCCATTGGATAATTGAACAGGAATGGCATTTCTGCATCTTCTTCTTTCTTGTAGAAGCCATACATCTTCTTTGGTGCCAACTTCTTGGTTATATCCTCAAAATCAAATTGTTTTTTCGACTTGCGAAAGAATAAAGGCATTATTTTTTCACGTTCCCCAGTATTAAGAGGGCGTAATACATCATCATTAGGAGTTTTGATCTTAATGTTATTGATGAATGTGAGCATTCTAAACTCTTCGTACATTGGATGTGAAGAAGGACATTTTGTCTTGTTCTTCTCAAACACACATTTGCCTACCTGTCCTTTTTGCGACTTTAAAGGTCTTTGGTCAAATATTGCCTTTTCAATATTACGTACAACCTCCGAACCCAGTTCTTTTTCCAAGTCTTGCTTCTCACAAATAGCCTTAAACTCGGAAAGAAAATGTTCATTACGTGCAGTATAATGCTTGCGGATTTTCTCTCCCTTATTATAAAGAGCATAGAAATAATCACCAAGATATTCATAACCGGCTTCATTCATTTCATGGGTAAGGGTACTGATACCTTCCTTTACTTTGCCAGAATCTTCTCCACCTTGCTCTTTTCTGTTACTCAAGAAACCACGGCGCTGAATGATATGATAAAAAGCTCTACCTAAAATGTACCTATCGGTAACGTCAGACAAATCCAATTTCTCATGAATACATTTGTGCCTATATGCATACGGAGTCTTTTCTGTATCGTCATCAGTACGTTGCCATTGCATGAACAATTCATTCTTTGGATATACCTTCTTTAGTCGCCATGTTGAAAGTTCTTCTTGTGAAAGAGGAGGACACAAATGATTGTCACTTAATATGCGAAGCAAACGTATCTTGCGCAATTTTATGCGATAGTATCTTACACGTGTAGCTCTATGCTCTGTACGTTCTGCTGCCTTTGAAGATTCTATGCCTTTCTCTATTTTGACTCCTTCTTGAAATATATTCACGCCTTTGTCAAGCAGATTATAATTATCTGCCGTCTTATCAACAATAGCCCATCCAAGGCTATTTGTTCCTGTATCAATTCCTAATATTTTTGTCATGCAAATATAATAATTGTTTAGTTAATTATTAATAATCCATAAAAGTACTACAAATTATTTGTACGAACAAATTATTCATTATATATTTGCAACAGAATATAAGATTTCCTACATCTTATCACAATAAGGCAGTAATTGCCGAAGGTGTTAAACCTATACTCCCGCTTCGGTGGGAGTTTCTTTTTCTACCTTTCCCTATTTTTTATTCTCAATTATCCAAGTATCAAGTTTGTCAAAAGAAAAAATAAAGCACTATAATACAAAAAGGCGTACAACCGATATCCATAAGATTTCGGTTGTACGCCTTATTATTTATTCTTGTTCAGAATGTCTATCCTTAAAAGTCAAACTTACTTCACCTCCTCGAATTTAACTTATACTGAAAATCAGCGAGTTATAATTTTGATGGTACAAATAAGGAACGCCATAAGCATCCTAAATAACAGGAATCAATAATCATCAAAGCATCTGTGTGACACTCTTTCTATTTTTTCCTTGTTTTTTCTCTGTATTTCTTTCTTTTGTTTGTACAAAGGTACTTATTTCTCTTTACATAAACAAAAATAGATAGTACAAATGCGATTACCTATTCATTTTTCTAGTTAATAGGAGTTTCTTTTGTAGGAATAAAGGGGTTAACTTTATCCACATTATCATATTCTCCTTCATCTGTCAAACGATATTTTATTTTGATGCTGATTATAGGATATTTATCAGGCTTAAAGAATAACTTTGGACTCCATATTGCAGTAAACAAAGAATATTGATTAGCCTTATCGCCAAACTTAGTCTTTATTGGCTCTTCAAGTAATTCTGGATGCTCAGATATCTTTTCAAGAGACAGCCAAAGACCATATAAATCATTCATCTTCTCCAAACATAATTTTTTCTGTTCTTCTGCTGTTGGCTCATGGAAATCCAAGAATGGCCGGTCTTCAAATCTCATAACATAAACCATCTGAGAGAAAACTTCTGTGTTACAATCCAATGAAAGAATCTTAATTCCTTTATATGAGTACTTATGATCCGTTTCTTTCTTAATATCTTTTATTAAGCCTATGTAGTAGTCAAAATAAAGCCCCAAAGCAATAATATAATGTTCCTCGTTGAGATTTAGTTTATCAATAGCTTGGAACAAGTCTTCCGATGACAAACGATAGTCCGTAATATTATGTTCTACAAAGAAAGAACTCGCAAACATATGGTGAAAATTATGTAACATATAGGATGACATACAACCTGCAATACCAGCATGTCCCACATCTGGGTTATTCAAAAATGCAGTATTTGGGAAAGGCATTGTCACTGACGAATTCAAGTTGTAGCACTTATCCTGCGAGAATCTTCTTCCTAACAAATCGCCATATGGCTCCATTGCTCTTATAATATTACCAGTTAACTCATGTTCTTCAGAATCGATTTTCTCTTCGCTTAATGGAAGGGTAGTCCTTAACAGTTCCATTTTGTCAAGAATTTCCTTTTGCATACAAGAAGCCAATTGGTCTGGTCGCAAAAGATTTACCTTGTCATAAATCAGCGCTTTTTCTTCGATTTCCTTATCAAAGGAGGTAAAACGTACAACATTGAGTAGATTTTTATTATCTTTAATCCGTTCTAACCATCGCTTGAACACATCTAAATTTTCCTTCAAAGTGTTAAGCTCTGACAGGTTGTCTGGTAATGCACCTGTATTTAGTACAGACTCATATCCATAGTTCCAACGTATAACATAAATACGATAAGCCAATAGTGCGAGATAGCAATTTGCAGCACCAACAATTTTACCTTCTGTAATGCCGTGCATATTAGGCATCTGGTATCTTGATTCATAATAGAACGGATCAACAAAACTATTATGGTTTATTTTATTGAAGGTATCTATTATATCACTTAAATTTGAAGGCACTAAAGGATAAGATGGAGGTTCTGATTGTGTAAATGAAAGCATAAGTTCCAACAATCTATGTTTCTTCTCTTGGATGAGCATTGAACACAACATGATGTGAAACTCCATGAAATTCTCTCGCTGTTTCTGATTATCTTCAATTTGCTCCTGAGTATATGGCTTACCGTCCTCATCATAGATATATTGGTGTATTGGTTTCATAAAAAGACCTATCTTCTGTGATGCCATTTTCCAATACTCCATAATCCACTCATCCTTGTTATAAAACATTTGGGTTCTAAGGTTCCTCCACAGATATCTATAGGTGGTTTCAGATACTACAGAATCCATCAAAATAAGGGAGGTCAATATGGAATTCCCATTGTTGACTGATATCGGTTTTGATTTGCCCTTACTCAGATATTCATTTATACGTGAAACGCCTTCATAATAATACTGGTCAAATACCAAAGCTTTGCCCTTGTTTTCCATGTGTTTCCTTACCACATAATTAGATAATACTCTATATACACTTTGCACAAGCTCATTATCTACAGATTTCAAAAGTTTCCCCGATAAGTCAACCCATTGGGTAAAGTATTTTTCCTCTTTTTCTTTGTCCTTCTTGCTTACTGCACTATTGTAATTGTCTAAAATCTCCCTTTGCAAGTCAGTGATATTATAATAGGTAATAATCTTTGAAAAGAGAAACAAAGCACATGAAACCAGAATAATAGCGCCAACGCATTGTGTCCCAATTATAATTCTTGCATGACCACTACCATCCATAAGAAAAGGGAATAATACTGCCATGACAAGATTGATTACCAAAGATGTTTTGAAACATTTGAATGAGATTTCGCTCATAAATCGTTCCGACAACTTTGTGGAACCAAACTTATCATCTATTTTCTCAATGCATCCTATCACTAATGGATATGACAAACCAAATAGTGTAGAAAGGATAGATAAAATCCCGCTATATGTATAGTTAACGAAATCGAACATAATTATTCTTTGCTATTTTGAAATATTTTCTTCTGAAATTTTAGAATTTTATCCGAATTGTCTCTTATTTTCTGTATTTCTTCCTGTATAATAGAGTCACTTGATTTATTGTATAAGCATATCGAGTCCAATACCGAAGTTTTTTGCAACAATAAACCTTGCATTTCTACCTGTCTAAGTAATAAACTATCCTTTAACAATTCTGTGGATTTTCTGTTTAGTACCTTTTTGTGGAAAGAAATGTTATTGAGTATTGAAAACCCAATAATGATGACACAAAGTATTGCAATAAAGGTTATGACTTTTTTCATATCTTTGAATTTATGTCTTTACGCAAACGTTCCAGTTCCACCGCAATTCCATCCTTAGAAACAAGTGAATCTTTCGGAAGTACATTATAGTTCTTGGAAATATTTTCTTTCTTGCCGGTGAACCATTCTCCGAAGACGGTCATCAGGTAGGATTCAATATCAAGGTTTTCCTTTCGGTTGTACTTCACGATGTTGATGGCATATTGCTTCAACTCAGCATTGCGAAGATTTTTGTTGAGAGCTATCGTTGAATCTTTATCTGCCAACACATGACCTGATTCAAGAAAGAGTTTTGTAACCTGCCATACTTTTTCTACATCTTCTACAGGAGTTTTCGCAAGGGAGAATATAAGCATTGTATATTTCTCTGTTTTCTTCATTCTTTCCTCACGTTCCTGTTGTTCTCGTAGTTGAATTGCCTTGTTGAGTTTGTCAATCCTGTCTTGTCTTTCGATGATTGCATCAACGGTAAGTGATTTACGTTTTAATTCTGCTTCTCTGTTTTCGTATTCCAGAGCCAACTTCTGTTTCTCATAAGACACCTGTTGGCAAACCTGCTGGTCAACAAGATTTGAAACAATATTTGGTAGATTCGCTTTTAGAAAATCCACAATAGCATCCGTATCGGTGTTTGGGATAGCAGCAATGTCATTGATAATCTTGTCCAGTTTGCTAGAAACCTTCTTCTCTTGTTCAACTTGCTGTGATTGCTGCTTTTCAATGATAGTTTGCAGATGCTTAGTCTTTTCCTCTATTTTAGTTTCCAAATACATCTGTACTCCAAGAATAGCTACCTTAAATACCACGACAAGCATTGCAACTCCATATAACAATGAAGTATATGGCCGGAAATCGTCCCAGATATTATCTGCACTATTGGCAACACTGATTGCAATTAAAGCAAGAATCATGATTACAGCTATTGCAACCAGTGTCCAAACGACCTTCTCTATTATCTTGAAAATTTTTATCATATCATTTTTTTATGATTACCCAATTACCATCTTTGCGACCACCTTCACGTGTTAGAATGCCTTTGGCTTGAAGGTCTGCGATGTCCGTCCTTATAGTCCTATCTGTTACAGAAATCTTTCCAAAAGTCTTTTCCGAAATCTTTTGGGAAATAGCTTTTCCTGAAAGAGTGTTATCAACGGATATCGCCCACAAGATATATTTCTGTCTGTCAGTGAGTTCTATGTCATTTTCTTTTAGGAAACCTTTTAGGAAGTCTTTTAGGAAATCTTTCTTTTCATCTTTCCCGAAATCATCCTTGATTTCCCCATCTAATACCTTCCCTTTTGATGCAAGATAAGCCTTCTCGTCAACGAAAGCCTGATGAATCGGCATGGTTGCAAGAAAGTGCATATTGCGGTCATCGGTTTCAAATAGAGGCATAGGCGAGTCGTTACGCCTGACTGCTTGGTAAATTTTCGGAAATCCTGTGGAACGTCCCTCTGTTAGATGCAGCTCTTTCAAGAAATCACCTATACGACGATTGCGATAGTTGCGTGAAATTACACGAGGCTTCTGCAAGTCTGCATTGGTTATTGGAGGCATTGGGCCTTCAAAGTTCAATATCTCTATGCTATTATGATTGATGCGCACCTCTACAGGATTGCGGTCATCCCATGACTTGTGGAAAACGGCATTTGCCAAAATCTCTTCCAATGCTCCATAAGGATAGTTGTAGCAGCGTACAGCCTCTGCTTCTCCACGTACTTTGATAACCTTCTCCATAAGCACCTGCTCTCGGATGTATTTCAAGGCAGCTTCAAGTTGAAGGTGTATTGGACCATGCAGAATCTTCTCCGTGAATCTATCACCCACCTCATCAAAGAAGTGAACTATCTCAATGCGAGAATAAGGGAAATACTTCTCGGGATTCTGAGAGAATAGAAGCAATCCTACGTTTTTGGGGTGCAAATCTTCTGGTGAACCTCCAATAATCTGCATCTGCCATCCCAGTTCTGACATTGGCATGTGCATTATCTCGTCATGAGTCAGTTTACTGCCAACACGCTTAAGGAAATCTTCAATAAGCATACGGTCAAGTACTTCGATACTTGCAGTCTGGTTGATGCGGTCATCAAAAGGAACCTTGTTGCAAAGACTCATCAAAATACGTTCTTCCTCTTGGTCAGCAATTTTTGTCACTGAACCCTTTCGCACGAAGTACACCTTGCCAGCCTTCAAAGCTTCCTTGCCCAGATGCTTTGGTGCTTTATAAGGGCGTACTTCTCCTCCAGGCACTTGAATGACAAGTATCATCTTGCCCATGAATTCTACAGGTTCTGCTATCACATTCACGGTTGGTTGAACAAGACTACAGATGTTTACCAACTCCTTCTGTATCTTATCAAGCGAATGAAGGTCAACGCCAATAGGAGGCAGCACTGGTACTCCATCCTGTTCATCAACACCAACAACGATGTAGCCACCACCCCAATTATGAATATCATTTGCGAAAGCACATGCAGAATGTACAACATCTTCTGGATTCCATCCACGTTTAAAATCCAAACGTTCCCATTCTACAGTCTTGCCTTTCAGTAGTTCTTCTATATTTATTGGTAATGCCATACCTATATATTATGTATAATGTGTAACGATGTTATTTTGTAGGACAAAGCAAATCCCTGATATCCACGTCAAGGATGACTGCCACTTGACGGAGAGTATCAAGATTCGGTTGTACAATGTTAGTACACCACTTGCTGACGGTTGCAGGGTCGCGTCCAATCTTCTCAGCCAACCACTTTGCAGTACGTTTCTGCTCTACCAGAACAACCTTCAAGCGGTTAATGTCGCCCTTTGAAATGTTACTGGCATTACTCGTGTTATCGATATTACTGATGTTATTCATATATCTATTTCTTTGTGTTTGGTGCAAAGTTGTAAATAATTTTTGTAATATGGAAATGTTCTGTGTTAATATTTCAATATCTTGTGTGTGTTTTTTTTTGGGGGGGGATAAAATTGCAAGGAAATCATGTTGCAAAGATGAAAAACATTCACGATTATCTTGTTATTGGCTAAAATGGTCGTTTCACACAAAAGGATGTAACATATTGCACAATGTTGTGCTCATTACCAACAAAATCTGTCACCAAAGGAGCTGTTTTCCTTAACAAAATACAAAAACCCACTTGTTTCATAAAATATTCACAAATAACCCCATTTAATCCGAGATAATATAGTAGCTTTGCATCAAACATTAAGAAATTTGCATGGAAAACCTAAACAGAATTAAAGGAGCATTGGCAGATGCAGGTAAAACTGGCGTCTGGCTTGCCGGTCAGTTAGGGAAGGATCCCGTAACGGTTTCCAAGTGGTGCACCAACACCACACAACCCGATTTGCAGACGCTGGCAAAGATTTCGGACCTGCTCCAAGTAAGTATGCGAGAATTAATCGTTAATAAAAATGGATAAAACAGATCATATGGAAGATATAAAAATAAGATTTCAACACGATTATAACGAAGCTATTGACAATTACAATAGTGGAGATTGTGTGTTGTTTTTTAGAAACATTCGTCCTGCAATAGAAACATTCTGTAAATTGGTCATCTTTGATTTGGTTGATACTGTTTTGGCGGAGGAACTACTGTCTGGACAGAAAACATTGCATTGTGACTATAAAAATTCTACAGCTTCTTTTATTACACCTACAAATCGAGCGGTAGAAAATTCAATGCTCGCTTCACTTGCTCAGCAGGTAATATATTACACAAAAGGTGCAACTTTGGCTTTGTACTCGACACAAAGGACTGTTAACAGAATAAAGAGTGCTATTGATAGCGACTTTGTCAAGTTAGCATCGGATTTCAAGAATAGCAGCGAAGCTGGTATGCATGATGGGGTTTCAACAGTTGAAAATGAAATTGAGGCCAGGAATCTTTCTACTTTTATGCCTAAAGTTTTTAGCGATTTGCGAACAATTTTATCGAATGAAACTATTGCTTTTCTCTCAACTTTAAACAAACCTCTTAGCAACGTAACATTTCAAAGTTCGTGCGTGGAGAGCTCTCTAAAAACAAGTAATGATTTTCTTGTTTTTGATGAACTGACAAATAGAATGGAACAGGCAGCGGGACTTGATTATGTTATCATTTTGCCAGAATTTTTGAATGACCATAATGAACATCCACTAAGCAAAGAACGATTGGCTGATTTCTTCCAACTGCATTGGAGTTTCGTTGTAGACTTGGACGCTAAGACAGAATTTGGTTTATACGAGAATGCTCCCTCTCATGTAAAATCTTCAACAAGAATAATTACAGATAATTTAAGTGAGGTCTCTGGCACTTCTAATCTAACTAACTGGATTTTGGAAAAGGAAGATTGGATCTTGGCGCCTATGATGACAGAAAAGCACTTAGGGAAACTCCTAAATTATTTGCAAATACATTTTCGAAGTTAGTTAAGACTGGCAAAACCAATGATTACATCATTATTGATTTTTGCGACAATTTTCCCAAGTTGGCTCAAAGAATATTCGAAAAACTGGAAATTGTTTTTGGCTCTTGGGAATCTGTTGCCAATCGATGCAAAATAATATCATTTACCAAAAATGACAATTATAAAGATGAACTTACGTCATGGTCAGAAGACTATGATGTGCCTGTATGTTTCGTTTCGGCATCTTTCTCAGAGTTTTTACAACATATCAAAGAAATACGTGACAATGTAACAATGGTCTCTAGTAAGAGGTTGCTGATTCACAATAATAAGTTGGATTTGTCAGAATCTATTGAAAGATACAAAGCTTCTGGCATAGAATTTTATGGACCAACGAAAAATACCGCAGAAGAAAGACCATGGGACTTTTATTCTGGAGCAGAAATCACGTGGGAAGAATTAGATAAGCAACATGATGTCATTCGAGATATTTATCGTAATGTTAAACTCAGAGTCTCTGAAATTATCAGAACCACAAGACGTACTCAAATATACACTTTGCGACATAGACCAGGCAGTGGTGCAACCACATTAGCAAGAAGGCTTGCCTTTGATATTCGAAAAGAAGATGAGATTGGTGCAATCTCTTGTACCGTCATTGATATAAAAAACTGTAGTAATATAAAACTTACAGAACAGTATCTTTGTCAGCTCTCAGAACAAACAGAAAATACGGTCATTCTTGCCATTGTTGAATCAAAGCATGTTGCCAAAGACAAATTCGAGAATCTTGTCAAACGAATGTCTGATGCGGCAAAGAAGGTTCTTTTCTTTTACATAGAACCTTACACAAGACGATACCATACCCAGAAAGAGAATGTCATACTTCTTGATTCGTATTTAAAAACGGAGGAACTGCAAAGATTCGTGGAAAAGTACACAACACAAGGTCTTGAACATTCTATCCTTGAAGGAGCTCTGAAAAATCAAAAAATTCTAGAAGTAGTAGATTTCCCATTAATGCTCAAGGACAAAGAAACGAGTACGAATCTTTCTACATACGTGAGCGAGTGGATGGACGAACTTCCAGAAAATCTCCGCAAGTTTTGCGCATATGTAGGATTCGTTTTTAAATATTCGGATTTGGGGGTAAATCAAACAATTCTAAAATCCCTCTGGAAAGATGAATTCCACCAATCACTTCGTTCCTACACTTTTGAGCAACAACATGCCATTTCTAAGTTGTTAATTGAGGAGATGAATGACGATGGAACAGGCAAAGGTATATGGCGTCCTAGATATAACAGATTCTCCGAGTTTATCTTGGAAGCATACAAGACCAATTGGGAACTTGGTCTTTCTGAGATCGCAAAAGATTTTATATCCCTCTGCCAAAATGCCGGTGAACTTGGTTCTGATGATAGAGATATGCTTTATAGCGTCTTTATAATCAGAAAGAATGCTGATTACCGAGCTATTGAAGATAGTAGAGATAATATCAAGAATAAATTTTCTTTGTTGATTAAGGATCTTGATGACATAGAAAGAGCCGAGTCTTTATTCAAAACACTTGTGGATGCATTTCCCGAGGATGCAATTTTCAGAGGACACTTTGCTAGGTTTCTTTACGAAAAAGCATCTATGCTAAAGGGGATAGAAATTGATGACCGCTTATTCTCTGACGCTCAAGATAATCTCAACATGGCATTTGACTTAAATTCTAATGATGCAGATCTATTCCACATGCAGGGAATGTTGTTGAGAAGAAAAATTAGCGCCTTGTCTAAGTCATTTACAAGAGATATGCTGACTAACCCTGAGGATGTAAACCTTCAAGATGCTGAAGATTGTTTACATGAATGGACTCAAGATGCTTATGAAGCATTTGAACAAAGTATTCAAATCAGTCCTGCTAGTCCTTATGGTTATGCAGCAGAGAGTCAATTGTTTAAGGAAAGTATAACTCTTGGACAAAAGATTATAGGTTGTAACGACTACTCCTTCTGTGAAACAAACTCAATATATTCTGATTATGCGGAGAAACTAGGTAATGTGTTGGATCTATTTGAACAAATCTGTTACGCATTTAAGAATGAAGGTTTGAGCCAAATCATGAACTCATATCCTATTTATGAATCTGTTCGAGCTTTCCATCAGAATATTGTAGGTTTAAACGCAGAATCGATTCAACGCTATCGCACTATGTATAATAGCGCAACAAAGGAGAACAAGTCTCTTTATGGCAATTTGCTTGTAAAGTCTATCGTTTACAGCAAGAAGTCCTCAAAGGATACACGACGAGCCTATTCTAATCTGACAAAATCAGAAAGGATGGAGATAGAAGAAGTGCTGGAGCACCAAAAGAATCAAGGGGACGTTAAAAGTTATGAAACTTTGTTCCTCTTAAAACTCTATGGTCCTGACGAATTCTCAATAGATGAAGCAATAGACTTATTAAAAGAATGGGAACATCAATTTTCTAGCGGCAACCAAATTGGTTGGGGGTATTTGAATGCATGTTTCTATTTGGCTGTGTGTTATAGCGCAAAATCCATATTGGCAGGAGTTCCAAATAAGGAATTGTCACAATTGGCAATGACATATTTCCACAAGTCGGAGGATTTCGCCAAGAGATTTGATAAAGGAACGGTTCAGCCGCTATGTTATCTAGGTGAGAAAGAAGACATCCACTGTATAGTTGACAAGAATCGAAAAGATACAGATGCTTGCACCGTTACGGGTGTAATTCAACACGTTAATAACAACAAAGGAATCCTGAAAATGCTATGCGGAATAGATGTTTCATTTAAAGCCAATAGATTTGATAAGTTCCATGCAGAAGGTCAAACTCTAAGAGGAGTATTAGGCTTTTCATATAGTGGTCCTGGATTATATGATTTCCGTCCAGATATAGACGATGAACTAACAGGATTGTACATGGATGTACAGGACGAAAAAGAAATTTCTTTTGATGAGCTCGCAGAGTCTTATGTTCCTACCGAGGATTTGGTTGAAGAAAAACATCCAGAAGCAGAACCAACAGAAGCACCCCAAAGTGGCATTAAGCAAGTCGGTTATATTGATCCTGCTAAATTCCCTACATCTCGCAAGTCCAACCCTACCAATAAAGAGACAAAAAAGAACAAACTTGTTGACGGAGTTGACTATGAAGGTATCATTATAATTGATGGCGGATACAAGAAAATAAAGTGCGATATCTATCCATATCCATTGAAAATAGAGGACAGAAATACAGATTACTATGAAGATGAGATTGTATTTTTCACCGCAAAGTCAAGACCTAATGATAGAGATGCCAACAAAACATTTTGGTATGCAACCAATGTTAGACTAAAGGAAGATTAATGCAACGCAAGAATCTCTTTGACGGCGAGAGCTATAAGGCACAATTTGCTATAATAACCTATCGGTGGCTGATGAGTCGCCAATGGGTTACTTATGCAGATATAATGGCAGACTGGTTAGGTCGATCTATTGAAGAACTACCCGCAAACCTGTCCAATTGTGAAGGCTATGGCGAGCTGAAGAAGACTGTTGGCATAGTAAAAAAGTCTATCTGCGAGATTGTTGGCAACGATTGCTTTGAAGAGGAAGGCAACAACCGAAACAAACGGTTCCGTTATGTAGGCAAGGACAATGATCCTCTTGCTGATATGCGAAATGCAAAGGCAATCAACAACCTCCGTCAGTATTGGAAGTTCTGTCAGGATTCTGCAGGGTTCTTCCCAAAGTCATGGTTGGAGTACTTTTTCAAGGATTGTCAGGACTTGTTGGATATGAAAGCTAAGCGCCATAAGGGAGAACAAGTAATTAGCGCAAGCCTTGATCGTATCTTGACTAACATAGAGTATCTGCCATCTCTGTATGAAGCCATCACCAACAAAATGGTTTTGGAGATTGACTACAAGCCTTTCGATGAGGAAGAGGTAACGCTGATGTTCCATCCCCACTACCTAAAAGAATATAATGGAAGATGGCACCTGTTCGGTCGTGCAGAAGAAAAGGAACCTGAATATGGCTATAACATAGCTCTTGACAGAATACAGTCAAAACCTCGTGAAAGGTCAATGGTTGAGTATGTTCCAGCACCGAAGCATTTCTATGATGAGTTCTTTAAGGATATAGTTGGCGTAAGTCACATGAAGGATGCCCAGAAGGAGCATATAGTAATTCGTGCGCGTTCATTATATATTTATAAACTGATGGATACGAAACCCCTCCATAAGAGTTACACCGTTGTTAGACCATTCGCACAATATGAAGATGGCAAGTATGCAGAGTTCTCTTTTAACGTTGAGCCGAACAATGAGTTTTATGGTCGCATACTACAGATGGGAGCAGGATTGGAGGTTGTTTCGCCAGAATCTGTACGAAATGAAATCGCCCAACGAATTCATAATTTAGCAGACTTATACCCTAAGAAAGGATAGTGGAATGGTTCCAAATTATAAGGAACCATTATACTCTTGATCTCTTGATTTTATTAGCGAAAAGCGTATTACCTTTGCAGCGTCAAACTTCGACACCACCTCGGAGTTGACGCTGCAAATCGTTTGGTGGGGGCAACAAAATCTACATACTATGAAACAGACAACAAACAACAGCAAGAACACAATAAACAAGAAAGCTAACCAGAAGCAGGTCAAGAAAAGCAAGAAGGCAGAAGCCAATGCTCGCCGTAAGGTAAACAAGAGTTGGGAGAAAATGGAGCACACCCCACGATACCGCTCTGCATCAGCGAAGGAAGTTTGCGACACCATCACCAAAAAGATTGAGGTAGAGGTGCTGGATGGGATTCTCCTAAACCTCAACATCAAGAGCCAGGCGAAGCCTGCAAGCGTTCAGAACCGCATACTGAGGCGTATCGTTGAGAAGCGTCAGGCACAGGCAAACCACAAGAAGTACGGCCGTACAGAAGACCTTACATCAGTACACGTCAGCATAACAAGCACCAGCCACTGCATGGAGGCCATCCGCAAGAAAAGGTTTGTTGCATAGCCTGTCAAGAAATACATATTGGTTCCAAATTAAGAGGAACCAATACACCTGAGGAAAAGCTCAGGTAGGACGAGAAAAGTCTGTAACTTTGCATCGCAATTCCGAGAGAGTTGGTTTTGTATATACATTATTTTTTATCACAAAGTGGTGGCGACCTATTCCGCTAAACAGAAAAACAAAATCAAACGACTATGAGCACAGCACTCGCACTCGTTGCCGCAAAGGCACTCCCAGCCCTCTCGGGCAGTTCTCTCACCTACAATCCAGAGAAGAACGTGTATCTCACCCTTGGTTACACCAGCGCAGCTGGCAATACCTACTACAAGGCAATACGCCTCTCTGACCGTCTGGCCGTGTACTACCACATAGGTGAAGGCTACGCTCACACCTTCCTGAACGGCATCACGCTCTTCGCATGGAACGGACAGAAGGCGAATATCATCGCACAGAAGTTCTGGGGCGGCTGCAACTGGAGATGCTTCAACGAACGCACAGCCAAAGAGGAGAGCATCATCATGCTGAAGGATTTCCTAGCTGGACAGGCAAAGGCAATGGGAAGCGTCATAGCTGACAGCCAGCTGCTCGCATTCTCCAAAAACATGATCGAAGAAACCCAACAGAAGTTGCTCCGATAAATCTGGGGAGCAGAGAGAAACAACCAAAGTCACAAACCAAGAAAAACAGACGAGAAGATGGCTTCACTTACTAAAGCAATCAACAAAGACTTGTTCGACAAGATCCTGCCAACGTTTGGCAACCCAAGAGTTCACGTTCCCATATGGGACGAAGGTCAGAAGATGTTCCTCTGTGAGGAATACGACAGTGGCAACGGACACCGCTACTACAAAGGCGTACGATTCTGCGACCGTATCGTCATTGTGGAAAAGGTGGGGCTCTACCACACCTGGACCTACATCGACGGCATCGAAGTATATGCCTTCAACGGGAAAAGGCTGGAGCTCGTACAGAAGCGCGACTACGACAAGACATTCCGCAACGAAGAGTTCATCCGTCATGAGTCGGAGACTATGGTGCGCAACTACTTCGAAGGCGTTCTGAAGGCACAGCGGTCATCTATGCCACAGGAACAACTTGAAGCACAAGCCAAAGGTATCGTTGAAGGTTGCTACAAGAGTTTCCTTGATAGCGACTTCAACACACGTCTCACCCAAATCCTCCCACAAATCGAACAGAAGTAGGACATGCAGAACACACAGATAGACACACAGAACCACGAGCAGCAGCTTGCATACGAGCTTGTTGCCAACACAAACTCCAGCTTCTTCCTTACTGGTCGTGCTGGTACAGGTAAGACAACCTTCCTTCACAACGTGCAGAAGTTGGTTGGAAAGCAGTTCATCACCCTTGCGCCAACAGGTGTGGCAGCAATCCTTGCCGGTGGTGACACGATCCACTCTTTCTTCGGTCTTCCGATGGAGGTTTGCACTCCTGGCACCTGCGGAAAGATGAACGAGGCAAGAATCCTCACCCTCCTCCATGCAGATACCATCATCATCGATGAGGTGTCAATGGTAAGATGCGATGTGATGGATGCCATCGACTACACCATGCGCAAGGCACTTAGGAACAACATGCCATTCGGAGGTAAGCAGATGATTTTCGTGGGCGACATGTTCCAACTGCCACCTGTAGTGAAGCAAGGACTTGAGAAAGACCTTCTGAAGGATCTGTACCATACGGATGACTTTTTCTTCTACAAGTCGGATGCCGTCAAGCGCATGCGGCTTGTGAAGATAGAGTTCCAGAAAGTGTATCGTCAGGATGATGAGCACTTTCTTCACATCCTAGAGAATGTGCGCATGAACAAAGTGACTCCAGAGGACATAATGCACCTTAATAGTCACGTACGTATACCAAGCGAAGAAGATGGTGCGGTCATCACCTTGGCATCCATCAACAAGACGGCAGACAAGATCAACCTTCAACGACTAGAGGAGATCGAAACAGAGGAGTTCGTGTACGAAGGAACAGTTGATGGCACCTTTGAGGAGAAGCGTCTCCCTGTGGAGCTGAAACTTCGCCTGAAGGTTGGCGCACAGGTAATGTTCACACGCAATGACCAGCAGAAGCGTTGGGCAAATGGTACACTCGGAAAGGTGACCAAGCTCACCAAAGACGAGATAAGCATCACGCTCAACAATGGTGAGACATACGTTGTGCCTTGTTGCTCATGGGAATCGTACAGCTACGACTACAACAAGGAGGAACGCAAGATGAAGAAGGAGCTGACCGGCACCTTCACGCAGTTCCCTTTGAAGTTGGCATGGGCGATAACGGTACACAAGAGCCAGGGTATGACCTTCGACAGGCTTTCGCTCGACCTAAGTCGAGGCATGTTCGCTGCCGGACAGCTCTATGTGGCACTTAGCCGCGTACGAAGCCTTGATGGCCTCTATCTCTCGAAGAATGTCATCCCTCAGTATGCTCACACAAGTCGTGAAGTGCTCACTTACGCAAGCGAGTACAACAACGAACAGCAGATTGGCAACGAGATAGAGAGTGGCAAGGCTGTCTATGGCGCTCTTCAGCAGAACAACTATGACAAGGCTGCCAAACAGTACCTGATGCTAGTGGCAAAGAAGGCTGAGGATGGCGACTTCAAGGAGGCGATGCAACAGTCTAAGCGTTTTCTGGATATACTGGTGTGTGATGAGCACTTGTATGGTTCGGTAGAGAACATACCCGAAAGCCTTCTTCGCACAAGCCATTGGGCTCCGAAGTTCATTGCAGCCTTATTGAGTCTTTATGCTCAGAAGTACGAGGAGGCATTGACTCTCATCAGCGAGGTGCTGGAAAGACATCAGTGTGGAGAGGCTCTGTACGTTAAGTCTCGTGCTTTGGCAAAACTTGAACGCTACACGGAAGCAGATAAAACCAATTGCCAGTTGGCGAACGTGTTCGAGATGGCAACGCCTGATGCAAAGGTACTCTTCATGATTGCCATGCTCAACGAGATGTATATTGGCGATCCAGGGCTTGACCTCATGCGGAAACTTGTGGAGGCACGTCCAAAGTACGACCTTGGTATCCTTGCCTTGCGCACGTTGATGAAGAAGCATGGCTTGCAGCTTGACAAGTTGTCGGACAACAACTGTGAGTTGGTGGATATCTTCAACTCTGCTGCCACAAAAGAAGAGTTCCTTGCTCAACTGAAGGTGTGTCGCGAGAAAGCGCCCAAGGCAATTGCTTACCTGATTCGTAGAATCAAAAAGCAGGAGTTCAACGAAGAGCAATCCATCGAGGAATGATGGGAGGCTCTTCTCAAATGCAAAAAAGAAACATGGAGAAATTTACATCAAAACTGAGAAACATACAAGAAACAAAGTTCCCTATAGTAAAAGCTGCATTCAAAGGAAAGGACGCCCAGATTTACATAGGTGTTATGATGATAGATACAGGATCAGTAAACTGCATCCTGAATAAGTCTATCCTCCCGTACATTGCAGATGATGCAGCCATTGAAGGCAAAACAATGAAAATACACTCCGTACAGGGTAAAGGTGTGGAGTGTCAAGGTTATTCGTTGTCATTTCGTATAGGCAACGAAGTGTTCTCCGATACCTTCTATGTCAATGAGAACATGGACTTTGGCCAGATGTTTGATGGCCTTTTCATAGGTATCATTGGTCATGGGTTCCTTAGGAAGAATAATATGGTTCTTGACTATGAGACAGAAACATTGCATGCTTCTGCAGGTAGTATTGAGGGCAATCCCGAGGATTATGCATTTTTCTTTCCGATGTCATACGGATTGAAGCAATATAATATTCCGGTTGTTGGACTTGTCTATGGTGATAAGGAATACGTGATGGTGGCTGATTCGGGAGCAAATGCAAGCGTTATAACAAAACATATGATGGATGATGCTGGAATCTGCGTGAGGTATTTTGACAATGATGGTACTGTAATATGTTTCACGACAGATACTTTGGACACCGTATTGTGTGATGTCTTGTTGAGCATCATCAGCGTAGGTGGAACTCCTGAATGTCCAAAGTTGTACACCCAAAACGATAAAGCACAAGTTATCAACAACTACCAACACATAATGGAGGGGTTGAAGGATCCTGAAGGTAATGATCTTATGCCAGTGTCGGGTATGTTGTCTTCCGATTTTATGCTACGGAACAAATGGGTGCTGGATTTTTGAACTGGTGTGATGTATAGTCATAGTCAAGTCCAATAAAAGATGTCCGACAAAATATTGGCTCGCCAATAACTGTCGGTCATCTTTTCTATAGATGGCAACTATCTATCCAACGTACGATACGTCTTGAAGAAAGAATTTGAGTGAATCAGCGAGTCCAAAGCATGGTAGTCCTTCGCTCTCTGTTCATTTCGTATCACATTGTGATAGAAAATACGATTGGTTCTGTCAAGATCCATAACAGCACTCTGGTATAGATGGATACAGACGAAAATTGCCAAGGTACAGAAATAAATGAATGTATATGCTAATGCTTTTCGATTGTGGAGATGCGTCTTTACCTGCTGCCACTTGAACTTCAACCATGCTCTTAGTGATGGCGGTTCTGGTGGCGGAGGAGTAGTTATCCTTAAGAACATATCGCCCCATACCTTCATTATCTTGTGAGCCGTTTCGTCAGGCTCAGTCTCTTCAAGGGTGTTCCTACCGATGAAGCGAATGACACGCTGAATCTCTATGGGATATTCGGGAGCCCATTCTGCAACTTGAGAAATCTCATCAATACCATATATATGGCAAAGCTTTGCAATTTCATCACGCTTCTTTTGAATTTCTTCTTTCTCTTCCTGACGGAACTTCGCAAATTCTTTCTGGACAAGTCCCAGAAGATGTCGTGAATCGTCATGAGGTTATTCTCTGTTAGGATTCCTTTAGAGTCGGGCTGATTCTTGTAGTAATCTGCCATGCCATCATAGACTGCATCCTTCAAAGTACCATAGGCGAGATTATTACCTGGTGGCGCATTGTCATTCTTCCCATTCTGAGGAATATGGGCAAACTTATCAAGCAACTCATTTAGCGTACTCAGGATGTCAGCGAGCTGCTTATCTCTCGCTTCATCCTTACCCTTGATGACAGACAATTCATCGAGGATTTCTTCAAGCAATTCATTTTTTGCCATACGAGTAAATATTTTTGAATGTTATTATCGCTCTCTGGTATAGGTCGCAGTTTTGTTTCGTTTTTTCTTCTTGTACTTGTCATCATCTCCCCAACCAAGCTTAGAGGCAGAGCCACCTCCATCTGCAGATATGGCAGGTTGATATGGTTGAAAGAGAATTTCGCCAAGTGCAGCAAGTCCTACTTGCAGGGCTCCATTGCCAGCATCAGTAACGTCCTCAAATTTCTCCATAAGTTCATTAAAGAATGACGATGCAAGCAACTTGCTATTACCTAATATATCCGGAGCACTGAATTGTCCAGCCTCTGCTTGCGAAGAGAAACGAGTATTGAAGTCAGGAAAGACCGTATCAATGTTGCGAACTTCGAAGCCATTGTGAGTATCATACCAATCCTGACGAGCATCCTCATACATATCTCTTGCCTGATTATGAACGACGGCAATAAGATTGCCAAGTTTCTCGCAAAGATGAGCGAGTGTTAGCGATTGGTCAAGTTGTTTACCGCTGAACGATATGCCATGTCGCATCTTAGCTTCGCCCTTCTTGTTCAAGACCTTGTCTCTTGCTATTGAGAACGAGATACCCTCAATACCGTTCGTATTCTTATTGTAACGGAAATGACAACGAATACCTACTTTAGCAAGCTCAATCTGAAACTCTTTCCAGTTGTCAGCAACCTGTAAAGATTCACGTACACAATGCATCATGTGGTAGCGAATGGCATCCATAGACCGAAGTCTTCTTTCTTCAACAGAGTCCTTTCCTGTAGCCATATACAAACCAGGACTCTTTGTCAGGTCTTTGCATATCCTTATATTTTTGATTTTTTCATGTGAATCGGATGTACATTTCCCCTTGAAGTTGACACGATTCACAACGATATGAACATGTTGATGCTCCTTATCGTAATGACGAAAGGCAACAAACTGATTATCGTCATATCCCATTTTTTGCAAGTATTCGCTGGCAAGTTGTCCCAACATGGCGTTGTTAATGCGTGGTGCATCATGTGGAGAAAACGCAAGAACGAAGTGAGCAACAGGCATCTTCGTTCTGCTGCTCAACCCTGCATGCATCACGAAACTATCCGTAATGGTTTGATTGTTCATCAAGTTAATGCCATCACTTGCTGCCACCAATATAGCATTTTTTGTGTGAATCATCGGCATAGTTGCAAAGACCAGATAGAAAATTATCGGTTCTGAGCCTTGTTAGAGTCATACTATCGCGACCGCTACGGACTGGAAGCCGACTTGGTGCTTCATATTGACGATGGACGCTATGCTCTGATAGAGTGCAAACTTGGCAGCCGTGAAATAGAAGAAGGAGCCAAACATCTTTTGGAAATTAAACGACTCATTCAAGTGCATAATGAGACAGAAAAGCAGGTGCCGCTGCGCGAACCCGACCTAATGATTGGCATGACAGGTGGCAGCATGGCTTACACACGCCCAGACGGAGTCAAAGTAATACCGCTTGCTTGTTTTAAAGATTAAAAAGTAGAATAGAATATGGGAACAGCATTACTATCACTCTGCTTCTGCGCATTGTCACTCGCCCTTGCCTTGTTTGTGGGCATATCGCCCATAAGCGACAAGACAAAGATCAGGTTCATGTATGTCGGTGCTGCGCTGTCGTTGATGGCAGTGCCAATGATGATCCACTACATTACAGGGCTGAACGATATTGTGAACGAGCTGCGTTATCAAGCCGTGCTTGTATTCATCGTCGTTGTGTGTTGCTATTACTTCGTCATAGCAAATATGGTGAAGTACAATGTCATGAAGATATTTCATCAATTGTAGGAAATCGACAACCGATGGCAGTTTGTATCGCTGTGCATCATGATATCTCACATCAGTCTTGATTTCCTTCCGTGAATTTATTTGCGTTAGTAATAACGTTCATATCCTGCTGCTTGTTCTATGTAATACATGGGTGGTTCTTTTCCCATTATTCTGTAACATTCAATGTATATTTTTGCATCGAACTTATTGTAATCTCTTCTAAACATCCACCAACTCCTGCCAGACATCGGGTAGAATCGCAGTCCCAACATATAACGCTTGGACCATTCTATAGAATCTCTTTCCGGAATATTTATCTCAGTATCATATATTCGTTCAGTATATTCAATGAATTCATTTCTATATCTATCTATCTTATTAATTCTATATGTTAGAAGTATTCCTGAGAAAAGTGAGAAAAGGAATGGAAAACTTATTAATAGAACAACAAAGTTAGCTATTAACACTTTACCAATTCCACAAATCTTACCACTCAGCGTGTTTTTATATAATTCTTTCTTCTTTGGACAATCACCGAAAATATTTTCGTTATCATCTCCATCAGAGAACATCATCCATATAAAATAGAAAGGTATAAACTGCCAATATAATTGTCTGTTCAGATCTTGACATCTTTTGCCACCTTGAGCAAAAAGTATATAGCCCCAGATTGCAATAAAGATACAGACAAACATATTCAATGTTTCATTATGATTATAGTTGTTTTGGTCATACCAGAACAATGATAGCCATAAACATATTATTGCCCCCCAAAGGGTCATGTTATATTCTCTACGTCTAATTCTTCCATCTATACTAAAGATTTGTTTTATTTTATAAAAGACGTTTGTTGTATGGAGCGCATTGTTTGCAGAAGCATTTTTCTCTCCATTTTGAACTGTATTTTCATCTTGCGACGTTACTTCTGCCCTATCCTTTATTTCTTCTTCCATTGCTTTACTCTGATTTGTTATACATTATTCTGCGGTCTTCCGCATTCAACTAGAAACCCAAAAGGTCACGAGGAGAAATCTGTATCTCTGACACAATTTTGCCATTCCTGTTCTTGTAGATTAGATGAAAGTGCACATCCTCATCTATTATCTGTTGTTTACTGGATTCATATACCTCTTTCTCGTTCTGAATGATATCTTTTTTCTGGCGGGCAACATCTTCTTTGCTACTTGGCGTGTTGCTTACTACATCATTCCAAAGAAATTCCGAATATATTGTATTGCCGCGGATATACTTATTTGTCATGAAGAAATTCTCCTGAATCTTTATAGGAAATGACATTTGTTCGATTGAAAGGGCTTCCTTCTCCAAATATCCAAGCGAAGAAGCAGTACCTTTCTTTATCTGATCAAGGATGAGTATTAGGTCGGTAGGAGTGTATTCTAATGTAAACTCAGCCTCCTTTGCGTCTTCTGCCACAAAAACCATTCGACACGTAACATTGTTGGCAATAAAGAAGTTGGCTCTCTCTATTCCCATGCCATGTTGCACAAAAGAGGTTCTCATAGCCTTTGCTTTCTTATCAAGAGGGTCGGCCTGCCACTTCATTCCATCCAGCACCCCTTGATTAATAGCTATGGTGTAAGTCAGAATATTGTCTTCAAATGCCACATCAATTAAGGTGCCACAGAGCCCCGGAGCGTCATGGGGAAGAGACTTCTGCGTTTCTTCCACCTGCTTGGAAAGTTGCAGTAAGGCCTCGCTTGTTTGAGGTTCTCCTTTCTTGTCGTTTATGACGCAACATGTAAGCATTGGCATCAATAGTAAAAACAGCAATTTCTTCATGTGGTGTATAGTGATTAAAGAGTTTGTAATCTCCATCAGAATGTAGACAGCCTTAATTCCGCAACACTATTATAAATTAAACTTTTTAAATACATGAGCAACAAAAAGTTCTTGGACAAGCCAAGCAGCAAAGCCGAGTGGCTCAGGGTTTTACCATGTCGAAGAATTCACTTACCTTAGTGTTGCTAAATAAAAGACAGCAAACAAATCGAATTACATTGCAAATATAAAAATAAAATCCGAGAATTTCACTCCTTTTGAGGAAATATTTTGGGGTATGTACCAATTTGACTCCACATTGTCATCAGTAATCGACTCAACCCATGGTCTAAGGTGTTGATCGTTCGGTTATCAGTACAGCAAAATCATCCGTTCTATCATGAGTATCTGCTTCTGGGGTGGTTCATGTACTTTTGGAGTATTAATTTGTTAATAATAAAACAAGCAAATGTAACACTTTTCGGATATAAAACATTACCTTTGTCGCCGTTTTGAAACAAAACGATTGAGAGCCCACGTATATTTTTTCTGTATATCTTCCAGGATACACAAATTCGTGAACAAAAAAAGGCGTACAACCGATATCCATAAGATTTCAGTTGTACGCCTTATTATTTATTCTTATTCAGAATGTCTGTTCTTAAACAGTCAAGCTTACTTGACTTCCTCAAATATAAAGTATATTGATAATCAGTTAGTTACTGTTATCAAGATACAAATGATATGCAAATGTAAGTATAAAACCATATAGAAAAAGTACAAATGGACATTACTTTGTATGATAACATCCTTTTCTACAGATTAAGGGTTAACACAATGTTATACTACTGATATTCAGCATATTGAAGCTGTTCTTCCTTGCATTCAACAAAGAGTGTTAAATTATATTAAATCCTACAGGGCAATTATGATTCGTGCAAAGATAATATTTTGCAGTCAAAGGAAGAAAGACTTCTTGAACCACTTCTATGGTTCTATACTTCTGTTTCTGACGTAAGCTGACCCGTACGGTTTTCGGGTTTTAGACGGACATATATACAGTTTACTTTAGGTTAGCATATATATAAGAGCTAACCAAGGTAAACTAAAGTGTTTTTGTCCTGTAGATACTGCACTTTGTGGACTCTTTTCTCCTTTGACTGCAAAAACCTCTTATAGCCTTATCTCCACCTATAACGTCACTTCACACTGCTGTACCATGCAGTCTGCCATGTACCACCCCATCGGGCTTTGATAAGAATTGTGTTGCAAAGGTACCTGTCATGGCGTTCATCCTGCAAGGTCGGTGCCTGTGGTTTGTCCGTGAAATCTCCACGCTCTGATTGTGGCAGAGGTAGTATTTGACGGCAAAACCTTGCATTGATGAGCCATAACACCTTTTGGGGCAACATAATTCTTTAATCAATCCCGATGGTAGTTGGTTCTACATAAGGGAAGAAAATAAAAATTTTATCTTATGGCTAACATTTGCGACACTCAGTACAAGGTGACAGGCTCACGCAAAGCCGTGGCAGACCTTTGGAACACACTCCAAGAGTTGGAGGTGAACAGTAATAATGTGTATCTGTATCTCTTGGCAGAACACTATGGCATTGACTACGAGAAGAAAGGCATCTCGGTGAGAGGACACATCTATTGGGCAGAGTATGAGGAGAACGTGGAAGACGATTATGCCCTCTTGTCCTTTGACACCGAAAGTGCTTGGTCTTCATGCGACTTGTTCTTTGAGGAGGTGAACAAGGCACTTGGCGATGAACTTTCAATCAGTTGGCGAGAGGTTGAGCCAGGTTGCGACATCTTCTATACGCACGATGAGAACGACTTCTTCCCCGAAGAGTGCTACGTCACTGCATACGGAGAACTCTTTGAGGATTGTGAGGGTGCTTACTCCACCTTTGGTGATGCTATCAAGTTGTGGTGTGAGAAGACTGGTGTCTCACAGGACGGAAGAAGCGAACAGAAGATGATTGACTTCATCAATGAATACGAGTATGAGGCAGAGGACACGAATTTCTGCATCAATCCAATCACATTCGGCTAACAAGGAGGAACGGATATGGCAACGATAGACATGGAGCAGTTGGACGGCGTTGTAGGGTGTTTCTGCACCTTGCTTTATCCCCGAAGAGGTCAGACAGAGGGAACGATTGTCGAGGACTTGGGTTGTGAGGTCATTGTCCAGCTCATCAACGGCAAGGAAGTGACGGAGTACAAGGATGATGTTGTCATCTGTGAATAATCAGGAGAGAGTCTGTTGGCTATGTGGCTTGCAGACTCTTTCTTCCTTTGACTGCAAAAACTCTTTTAGGACAATCCTCCAATGAGGTTATGGCTGTTGTAACTGAAATACCTTGGGAGCAAGTTGTGCGGTTTGCTCACTTGCTCCAGTCCTGTTATAGAAGCGATGCTTCGACACCTGTATAGCGATACGTCGCCAAAGTCCCTTCGCCGTTTTAAGCGTCTCTGTACCTTGTTATAGGAATGGTCATTTCGCCTTTTGGTTTTACTCGTCTGTCTTTTGCGACTCTTCCTTGTCGGACACAGAACTTGGTCTTAGCATGATGACAGTGCTATCGCCAATCCTCTGATGTCTGTCCTCTTTTGGCTTGATGCCTCTATTGCTAAGCTGACCCTTAGGCTTGTCGTTCATCGTGCATCAGTGTTCATGCTCCTCACTCTTCTGATGATACAGCTGTAAGGTCGGATTTCCCGCTTCGTTTCTCCAGGCATACAGCCATAGCAGTGCCCCTGTCTGTTGCATACGGATTGCCTCCTTGCTTACAACCTTTGTTCCATTGTTTGGCCCCGTCTTTTTCTGAATTGAGCTATTTGAAAGCCACTTATTTTTACCATGCAAAGGTAGCGTGATGCTGCGAAGGACTTCCTCCTTCTTGTGTGGCCGCTATCGCTGTGACCAATAAAATAGTGCGTAATCTTCCTTTTTCTCCCTTACCGCCAACGACAAAAAGAGTATTGCGAACGATTTTCATGGTGCTTCCCACATGGTGCCACATCCCTGCTTTTGAATGCATGTAAAAATTAAGTTTCACTTTTAAATTCAATTCAAAATGAAAAAGATCGAGAACAACTTCACAGTTTCAGGTTTCGTAGGTAAGGATGCAGAAATCCGTCAGTTCGCAAACGCCAGCGTAGCACGCTTCTCATTGGCAGTAGGCCGTCAGGAGAAGAACGGCGAGGAAACCAACCGCGTATCGGCTTTCATGAATATGGAGGCATGGCGCAAGAACGAGCACACCGAATCATTCGACAAGCTCACCAAGGGCACGTTGCTCACCGTCGAGGGTTTCTTCAAGCCAGAGGAGTGGACAGACAAGGATGGCGTGAAGCACTCCAGAATCATCATGGTTGCAACCAAGTTCTACGAGTGTCCCGACAAGGAGGAGACTCCTGCGGAAGAGCCGGCCAAGCCAGCAACCAAGAAAGGCAAGAAATAGCCTTTCCTCTCCATAACAAGGCGACCTTCGGGTCGCTTTTGTTTTGCTCAGGGACATCAATCTGCTGTTATAGCGTGTGATAATCTTCTCTAATAACAACCATGTGCATTTATTAACCATAACGGCAACGCCGTCTTCCTTTATTCTAACCACTTCGTCCCTCACCATTTGCGAAACGTCACCAAGATGGTTGGCATACAGATATTCCCGGCTGATGGCGACAAAGTCGCTATTAGCCAAGAAAGACAGTATGCCAAGGTCTGAACGCGAGAGGACTGCCATCTATGCCACAAGATGCCGAAGCCGAGGCTTCTGATAATTGTGTCCTTTACTGGCTATCCACTCGCCTTGATATTCAGACCGTCAATCTTGCGACAGCTTCACTACCCACCCACACCTGCTTTACTATTCTTCTTCTCTTTGACTGCAAAATATTTTCTGTTATAAGCGGTGGTTTCGTCCAAGTGCGTTGTATCGCTTCGCCCCACACCTTCAGAACGGCATTACTGTACGGACACCGCACGAATCCCATGTGACAGGCAGCCAACAATGTCACTATCAGAAACTGACACTTCTGATAACTGCCTTTATTGCTGTCTGGCTGTCCCATTATCGGGCTTCGGCAATGTCCGTGTAATGCCATTCTGCCCACCCATACCACCTTTACCACTAATCAACTGTTTTACAATTTCTCTTCTGCTATACAAGAGGCAGTTCTTGTCCACTCAGGCATATTGAATGTGGCAGACATGTCTGCTACGTCCAATCTGCCTCAGTGTCCTGCGGCAAGGACAAGGCACATTTGTCATGCTGACAGGAGTGCCCGATTTGTCCGTTGCGCAACTGTCTCTTCTTGCCTGATATACGTTACTATCTACTTCTAAATTATACTGCTTTGCCCCACGCCTTTGCGAAGCGTTACATGGTCTGTCGTCATACAGACATCCTTGGCTGATGGCAACACGTTGCTATTAGCCAAAGCTGACAGTATGCCGAAGTACCGACGCGAGAGAATTGTCTGTCCGTGCTACAAGCTATCAAGGCTGAAGCTTTGATGACTTGCATCCCGGTCAGCCAACACACTCGCTTTATGTCGGTACAGCAGACCTGCAAACACTTCACTGCCCACCCTTACTGTTTCAATCTTTCTTCTTACCTCTTTATATATAACACATCATTCCTCTTGCAGCCAATATCAATAATCTTCTTCCAATCAGCGCAGTGGTAGGCATATTTCCTGCAAAGTTAGCCGCGTCTGAGACAATCGTCAAATTCTGCTTGAGGTCTTGTGACTGTGAACAATCTTCCTTTTCCTCGGAAAAGAGTATTCTTCACACATAATTTGTCTTTATGTCTTTTCTTGCGGCTTGTGGGAGCAGAAAATATCCCTCCACAGGCTGAAAGGTCTCGAAAGGAGGGAAGAGAAAGAAACGGTTAAGCGAACGCAGAGGGAATTTATTCACTATGCTGAGCGTAAGTTTCTTCAACGTAGTTAAACAAGTCCAGCGACATGGGCGACAAACTTATTTGTATCACTAAAAATAGAAAGGCAATGAAGATTATCATCCTGCATGATGCTGACGCACGCATCGAGTATCTTGACGTAGCCGACCACCTTCTCGGCTCAGACATCGAGGAGTTCCTCACCAGACAGGGCTTCTCAGTGAACAACATCACATGGCTTGTCACATCGGCAGACCATATCCCAGTGGTTTACCACAAGTATGACATCGACTGCAAGACCGGCGAGGCAACCCACACCAAACGAGAGGCAGAACTGCAAGACCTCACTATCCACGGACAACTCCAGGCATTGCAGCACCGGGAGCAGGACGAGCTGAAAGCGGCTCTTCGCAAGTACGGCACGGAGGTGGACGGAGGCTTTGAGGTGCATTTCGAGGGAGAGCAGCCCATCGTGGCAGGTTATCTCTTTGACGAGCCTCGTGACATCGTCATAGACGCAGCACGTTTGGATGCCGACGGAAACTTGTCGCTTCTTGGAGAGGACAAGGAAGTGAGGGATGGACAATACGACATAGAGCCAAGCGACATATTTGGCGGTCAGTTGGACTATGTCACGTCGAGTATAGGTGCATGGATGAAGTAGGAGCATGTATGACCCAGTGCATCGTATATGACGAGACGACCAAGGAGAGCGAGACCTTTTGCTCATTGACCGCAGCCAAGAAGTGGATGCGAGAGCGCATCAAACAGAAGCATGAGGTAAGCGGACAGAAGTACAGAGTCTATTCCGACGGAGAGTTTGTTAATTGCGGCTCTATCAGTCTCACAGGCAGCAACAAGTCTTTTGTCGCCAATACAAGGCAGACGAAGAAAGGATATTAATAACAAGGTAACGGCAAGCCTAACCAACTTGCCACACATATATTGATATGGAAAAGCAAATATTGAGTTTTAATGACTTGCCATCAGCATTGTCATTAGTAATAAACAAGCTGGAGATTTTAGAAGAAAAGTTTTCCACACTAATGACTCAAATTCAGCCCGATAAGGGATTGGAATGGCTTAGTGTTTCCGAATTGAGTGAGTATCTCCCTACCCATCCAGTTGAACACACAATCTATTGTTGGACAAGCAATAAACAAATACCATTCCATAAGAAGGGGAAACGTATCATGTTCCTCAAATCTGAAATTGATGAGTGGATGCAAGATAACAAGAGTAGGTCACGAGCAGAAATTATGAATGAAGCAATAGCTTATGTTCAATCAACAAGAAAAGTCATTTAAATAACAAGGTAACGGCAAGTCTAACCAACTTGCCACTATAACATTTTCACATTATGATTTACACTCACACTATCGGACGCATCGGAGCAAAGGATTGCCGCGTCATCACAGGTACACACGGAACATTCATGGCTGTTGACATCGCAGTGGACGACTACAGTAAGGGCAAGCAAATCACCACTTGGGTAAGGGTGAAGAGCAGCAAGGAGAACCATATCCGTTTGGCTGAATACCTCACCAAGGGTCGTATGGTGCTTGTGGAAGGCACACTGACTTCTTCCATTTGGACAGACCGCAACGGAGAGAACCACATACAGCATAGCATCATAGCTGACTCCATCGCCTTTGTCAATGCAGGGAAGAAGGATGCAACCGACACACCTGCAACAAAGGCACGCAAGGCAGCCAAGGCAGAGGGCGAGGCTCCCGTACCGCCAGCCGATGCACCGCAGGACAAGAGCGAAGACCTTCCCTTCTGAGGGTAGTATCAACTGAGAGTAGTACGTACTAATCGTAGTAAATCCGCTTTTACTATGGTTAGTATGTACTATCAGTAGTAGAATAGTAAAGTAGTATTCACTAATAGTAGTATCATGTTATGACACAGATAATTGCAGTATTAAATCACAAGGGTGGTGTAGGGAAAAGTACGACCGCAGTAAGCCTTGCGGCAGCTCTGCAACTGAGTAAGAAGAACGTCTTGGCTATTGACATGGATGGACAAGCCAACCTCACGGAAGCCTTGGGATTGTCCATCGAGGAAGAACAGACAGTCTATGGCGCAATGTGTGGACAGTACACCTTGCCGTTGGTCAAGTTGCACAACGGCATCACCGTCTCACCCTCATGCCTTGACCTGTCTGCGGCTGAGTTAGAGCTTATCAGCGAGCCGGGACGGGAGCTTATCTTGAAGGGACTTATCACCAAAGCCATCGCCAAAGAGCATTTCGACTACATCATCATCGACTGTCCACCGTCATTGGGCTTGCTGACCTTGAATGCCCTCACCGCAGCCGACTACATCATCATCCCTGTTCAAGCGCAATACCTTGCCATGAGAGGTATGGCAAAGTTGATGGACATCATCCGCATCGTTCAGGAGCGGCTCAACTCCAACCTTAAAGTGGGCGGCATCGTCATCACCCAGTTCGATCGCCGCAAGACGTTGAACCGAAGCGTGAGGGAAATCGTCAATGACAGTTTTCACGAGAAGGTTTTCAAGACCGTCATCCGTGATAATGTGGCTTTGGCAGAAGCACCCATCAACGGCAAGACTATCTTTGAGTATAATCCCAAATCCAATGGTGCCAGTGATTATATGTCTTTGGCAAAAGAAGTGTTAAACTTAAAATAGCATAGCCATGAGCAAGAGCAGTATGTTGAAAGAGGGAATGAAAGGCGGTCTCAACGGACTCCTTTCTTCCACAAAGAAGCCGAGTAAGGAGCAGATAGTCACAGAAACTACACCAGCACCACCTGTGTCTGTTTCTGAGACTACCGAAGTGCCGGTGCATTGCAATTTCCTTATCAACAAGAGCATCCACACGAGGATGAAGTACCTCGCCATCAAGAAAGGGATGTCCTTGCGTGATATTGTCAATGAGGCAATGACAGAATACCTAAAGCGGCATGACACATGAGTGCCGCGCGGTATCATCGCCGAACAGACGATGATACCGCTATCTCTTCTATAAACAGACTTTACTATCCGTAGTATGGTAGTAAAAACTATTCGACTATTATACTATTCGTAGTCGATACTACTTTTAGAAAATACTATCCAACTCATTTTTAGGGCAATAGTTTTCTCTGCTTGTAGGACTGTCTCCATGCTGATAAAAGGCAATGTCGTTCCCTATTACAAGATTTTCTCTTTTTCCCTCATATCAACTATCGTCCTTCCCCATATACAGCTTCGCCCCACGCCATCCCGCCCGTTTCCTCTTTTACATAACAGATTTCTTTTCGCCTGCCTTGCCGCTGCGGATATTGTTTTGCAAAGGTAATGCTGGCGATTGTTCAAACACCAAATCGTCCATTGCATTTGACCGAAAAATCTTCCTCTGCGTGCAGAGCGTATTTTTCGCTCCCGATTTGGCTTTTTGATCGCCATCACTCTTGGAAAGCAAAAAATATCCCTTGGGCAGGCAGGAAAAGCCTCCGAAATAAGGGAAGAAAAAACATAAGAGCAATGGCACACAAGAATGACTATCAAATCCAAAAGCAGTTAGACAAGCCTCAGACTTGGTTCTGCAAATACTATCCCGCACGCATCCGCAATGTGGGTGAGAAGGAGATTGCCGACAGACAATTAGTGTTTGACTTCAAGGACGGAAGAGCCTACGAGGAAGTGGCGCAGCGCACCGCAGAGAATATGCTGACACTCTACGGCAAGGGTTGCGTGAACATCGTCTTCGCCCCCGTTCCAGCATCCACAAGCGAGAGCAACGAACTCCGCTACAAGGCTTTCTGCCACAGGGTGTGTGAATTGACAGGAGCGGAAAACGGCTACGAGCACGTGAGGGTATGCGGAGAGCGTAAGACCATCCACGATAACCGCAAGAACGAGGATGAAGTCCGCAAGGCGAATGTCGTTGAGTTTGATGAGCCGTTCTTCGACAACAAAATGGTGTTGGTCTTTGACGATGTGATAACCAAGGGTCTCAGCTATGCCAAGTATGCCAACCAACTCGAAAGGCTCGGGGCATGTGTTATTGGCGGTATGTTCCTCGCACGCACACATTATAAAGTAAGGTAAAGTATGACAAAGTACGACAAGGCAGTGTCCGTATGCTTCAGCGGACACCGCAGCGTACCTTTCGCCAAGCGGAGGGAGTTGAAGCAATGTCTCAAATCGGAGATAGCCAAGGCGTATGCCGACGGCTACCGGTATTTCTATTGTGGCATGGCAATGGGATTTGACCTGCTGGCGGCAGAAGCCGCCCTTTCGTTGCAATGCGAGTTGAAGGACTTGCAGGTGATAGCCGTGGTCAGTCTGACCGGTGGAGCAAGGAAGAGCAAGCCAAGTATGATGCCATCCTGCGCATCGTGGATGACGTGGTCGTATTGAGCGAGCAATACTACAATGGCTGCCTTCTGAGGCGCAACGACTATATGGTCAACCGCAGTTCACGTCTCATAGCCTACTTCGATGGCAATCCCAAGGGCGGCACGTTCTACACCGTCAGAGAAGCCAAGAGGCAGGGATTGGACATAGTGAATCTTCATAATAGTGTATCACCCATAAAACAGAAAATGCTTATGGACGATATTGTTGCAATCATCGTTTGCTACTTCGTGTTCGGAGCTTTGGGCAATGTGCTCAGAGCTTTGTTCGGCGGAGAGAGACGAAACGACTTCCGCCGTGACCGCTAAGCGTCTTTAAACCAAGATACGCTGACAGCCATACGTCTGCACCTTACCCCAAAAAGATGCAGCGGATAATTGTGTCCGTAGGCAAGGATATTCAGATTCCTCACCTTAACATTTTGATAAAAATAAAGATACTGCTGCCTATATTTCAAGACAGCAGTATAAACCTTACTCTGCAGGTGCCCATTTGCAACGCACAGGAGAGACGATTGCACCCTCTGCTTTCAGCTGCTTCATGGCTGCATCTACCTCTTTGCGGTCGAGACCGCTGAGTTCTGCGATTTTACCTGCGTTGAGAGGCTGACCAGCCTCTTTCATTGTTGCCAATACTTTTTCTTTTGCGTCCATTGTTTTGATGATTTGATGTTTTGTTTATAATCTTGTTATTAACTCTTGTATTTTGTCTTCCCTTATAATCTTCGGTTGTGCCTTACCTGCCAGAACGAGAATTTTCTTCCCGTTTCTGTAGATGTGCAGCTGTCTGCTTCGTACCACTGCTGTCAAGGTCTCATCATCCTGCATGGCTTGCCATATAGGATAATACACACCTTCTGGTTCAAACAACTTCTTCTGAAGGTGTGAGCACATGTTGGTTGTATCTATTGTCATATCGTTACGTCATATCATTAACATGATTCTGCCAGCTTCTTTTGTGAACATTTCAGGGAAACGGCAGATTGTTGCATACACCTGCTTGCTTGTCACAGGCTGACCGTCCTTTCTCAGGTGCAGCCTATGACGATTGATGGCATCGGCAATCTGGTCGGTTGTCATGCCGCCATTTCGCTTTACCATCACATATACTATGGCTTCTTCTATCTTCATCCTTTATTCATCTGTTTTTCAATCCATGCCATCAATACGGCAACAGCATATTCCTGTTCTTCCTTGGTCAGTGCCCTGCCTGCTGAGATGTGATGCCACTTGAAGAAGCATCCCCGGCAACAACAGCCAGTGGCATGTTGAGCCAGGAAAACAGGATGCCCACGCATGGGAGTCTGCTTGCCGTCGTTCGGTATGACAGCCGGAGCAAGTCTTTTTGCCACAAAGTCCTCTGCGTGTTTTCGTATCGTCGGCAATCCCTTTTCCATTACATACTCCCTGTCTTGCTTGGACAGATGGAACCGGCTGCGAAAATCAGACTTTGCCAATCTCTCAAAGAGATTCGTCAGGTCATACTCTTTCTTATCACCAGGAACGCTTTCTTGCGGCTCTTCCTCTTGGAACAACGATGGATATATGTATTTCTGTGACATCATTATCTGTTGCTTCTGATTTCTAATGTTATATCCATATATGACCGCTTGCCGTCTATATAGTCTGCATAGAGTATTTCTTCGCTTCTGCCTTTCAGAATATGGCACTTACCGCACAGCTCACAGTTGTGCAGACATCTCCATTCATTCAGAACGTAATCCAAACGTTCCTCTCGTGTAGATGATTCAATAGAGGGTGTGCTCATAATCAGTGTCTCCCACAGCGTGGTCAATCAGTGCCTGAAACTCTTCTTCCGTATAGTCTTCTTCCCAACCATACGTTACGTCCTTTATGCCCAAAGTAAACCCTAATGCCTCAGAATAGGATATGCCAATTTCAGCTGCAAGGTCTCTTGCCGCTTGAAAAATCTGCTCTTCTTTGCTTAAGGGCAGTTGTTTCGCTTTCTTATGTTTTTTCTTTGGTTTCCCCATTTGAGTATATTCGTTTAATAATCAGCGTTGATGGGCATCTTGAAATTCCTGTATTTCTTTCGGAGTTCCTCATTTTGCGCCTTCATTTCCTCATACATATCATTCAGTGCGTCAGGAAATCCCCATCCACAAGGGCTTGCCCAACGAAGGCATTGCTTGATTCGGGAATCATACTTGTCCCAAAGGTCATAAAGCACGATGTGGCGCAATGTCTTGTCGAAATTACTCTCAACAGAATCATAGAATTGCTCCCACATGTCTCCATAGTCATAAGTGAACTGACAGGCATTCTCCATATAGAACACCATCAATTCTGCGACTGAATCTTCCGAAGGCTTCAGTTTCTTGAAGTCGGACAATGCCTTGCGGCACACTGAGAAGCGTGTCTTTGGCTCTCTGTTTCTGCTCGGATAGAACTCTTCCCGTATGATGTGCTTATACTCTTCCAGCTTCTGGCCCTCATTCGGCTCTGCATAGAAGTCAAGATATTCCTTTGCCTCTTTCCGTGCAGAATAAAGTTCCAATACCATTTTTATTATTTCACTCTTGTCCATGGACATGAGGACAGACTTTAATTTAGATTTTGACATTTCTGCTCTTTTATCTTAAAAACGGGTCAATCGTTGCCAGCAACTCTGATTTCTGCATCACACCGCTCGTCCTCCACAACACTTCGCCGCGTCTGAACAGCATCAATGTGGGCACAGACTGTATGCCATACTGACTTGCAGTCACCCCATACTTGTCCACATCTACCTTGATGATGCGGATTCTGTCACCCAACACTTCCTTCACCTGCTCAAGGATGGGGTGCATCATCTTGCATGGCTGGCACCAGGTGGCGAAGAAATCGACCAAGACAAGTTGGTCACTTGATATAACGTCTTTGAATGTTTCCATTACGATTTTCTGTAAAATTATGCTATTTTCTTTCCTGTTATCTTACAATACTGCCCTGCAAATGTTAAAATCGAGAAGAATTCAATGAAAAACCTTCGTTATTTCAAAGAATATTCGTACCTTTGCAGCGCTCATCTATAGATAGAAGGAGTTTCGAGACCCGGTTGCCTTTGATGCAATTCGGGTCTTGCGTTTTATAGTGGTGTCTGCAATCTCTTTTTCATCTTCTTTTCCAAAGCCTTTAGTCCATACTCTTTGTTAAGATGGTATGCTGTCAACAGATAGAATCCGTTGCTACGTTGTTGTTCCAAGACAATAACATACTTTTCCACTTTATCATAGATGTATGTTTTCTTGACCTTACGCTTTTTGCCGTCCCTCTCTTCTATGGTAAATACATCCAGATTGTCTGGTGTCAATTCTCTCACATGGTGATTTATCCAATGAAGCCTTTGTGAACGAGCCATCTCGAATACTCGCTTTGGATAAGTCGTACCGTCTTCGTTCTCAACCATGATTTCTTCACAGGTAAGATGCTTGAACAATCTTGCCATGTCAATCTCGCCATCTGTCTTTATAGGATAGATGCGCCACCCTCTGAATGAGAATTGACAGTTATCTTCTATATCACGCTTGAATATTGCATGAAGATCATGCTCTCTTTCTCGTTCACTGAGATATGCCAGTTCCAGCAGCTCAGGGTATTTCTTGATAATATTCAAACTGCTCATTGGCTATTTCAGTGCGATAAAAAACAAATTAAACTTCTTTCTAAATTTGGGAGTTGTGGTGTTGAGACTGATATTACTGTGTTTTTTTATCTTTTCAATCAGCTTCATTTTGGCTCTCACCCTTCCTTCAACTTCTCCCTTTTCATATCTAAGGTTGTAGTTGATGGCTCCCATTAGAACATCTGCCAATTGGATGAAGACACTTTCGTGTGAACGTATAAACTGAAACCTGCCAATGGAAGAGTTGTATTCCATTATTTTTCTGAGCCTCTCCAGCTTATCGCTACTGCATGTGTCCTTGATATCCATATATATGTTATATGTATAATCCATGTCCATCTTGTGATGCAGCAATTGGTAGTACATGCGAAAGTAGAAATCATTAAACGTATAGTCTTCTCGTTTCTCGTCAATCTGACTCTTGTCAACAACCACAGCCCTAAATTCCATGTCATTCATAAAGAACCAGTCTATAAGCTCTGCATAGACTTTATACGTGGCCTCGTGGACATTTGTCCATTTCAGCTCATCACTATAGCCGTGCTTCTTCTTAATATCTTTTATGGCATCTTTTGCCATGCGGATTTGTGTGTATGCTATACTTGTACATCCCAAAAGCATGTAGGGATGACCGTCATGCACCATGTGGGTGCTTTCATCACAGTAGATGTTGAATGTCTTATTCATTGTATCTGTTTTTTGTTTATTCTTTATTCCTTTTCTTCAGCGGTCCACTATGAGGTCCACGGTTCAGCGTCACACCATGCTTGTTGAGTATGCGGAACACGGAACTTCGGCTTGTGAAGCCGCTGATGGCAAAGATGTCATCTATGCTGTGCCCCTCGTTGTACATGTTCACGATATTCTTCTCACGCTCCAGTTTCGACAGTGCCCTTTCCGACTTCTTGGGCGGCCGGATATTCTGTTGCAGATGGATGATGTGTGCCGATGCCTTGCGCAGCACGGCACACTCCTCAGAGAGTGACCCGAACATACGGATGACCTGTGAGGGCTTGGTGTCGGGGAAAAGTTCGTCAAACGTATCGATGCGGTCTTGGATGGAGATGATGCGAACCACCTTCACACGGCAGTATTCTATGAATGTAGCCAGTTCACGGGTGCCACGCAGTGCGTTACTGAACCTCGACACCACCAGCTCGTCGCCGCGCTCCAGACTCGATATGAGCTGCTTCCACATCGGGCGCAGCCTCTCGTGTTCGGACAGTTCCTCTATCACCTGAACACAGCCGTATTGCTGCATCCAAGCCTTGTCTTCTGCATACTCTTCGCCATTGGTGGCGATAAAGATGTAACCTACTTTTGCCATACTGTTGTACGCTATTAAATGAAATCAAGTGCAAAGGTACACTATTTTTCCGAGAAACAATCATACTTGAACGAAAAATCATACTTAAACACGATAATTTGCCATTTTCTTTTCACTTGATTTCATTGAAAATCATACTCGCAAGTATGATACACAAATAAGATTAAACTTACTGTCATTCTTGCAAATATATCGCTGAAACGCATTAACTTTGCACCGTCAATTTCAAAATCAGACTCAAAATAATGACAACAATGAAATATGAAACCCAACTTTTCGGAGGACAAACCAACCTCCATTGCATGAAGCAAATATTGCATAATGCAAAATCAAACTCGCATGGCTGTATCAGACTTGCCATTTGTATTGCCACTGCGTTTGCCGTAGTCATGCTGACAGCATGTTCAGACGGAAACGGCACGAAGTCGTTCCATTCGAGCGATGAAGCCATCAGAGAGTATCATGGCTTTCTGACCACTCTTCGACAGAACGGCAAGGTCTCAATTCAGACATTAGTTAAGATTGTCAACGAATGGCGCGTGTTGGACGATTCCGTGACATCGTGCATCTCACGTGACACTGTCAGGAAAGCCCACTCATACCCGTTCACGGTATATCATGAGTTGAACGACTCCATCCACATCGAGCTGTGCCGTATGGCGATGTCTAAGCAACGCACCTTTCACGACCTGCTCTATCTCAGAGAACAGACCTCTTCCCATGTTGGTGATGAGGAACTACAGCAAGCCGTGAAGGAAGCACAGCCATTCTTCGCTTCCTTGGATAGCCTGCCTATATATAATAAAGGTGGTAAACAGGCGGTACTGAAGCGTTACCTGCTGTTCCTGCAAAAATCCGCCAAGCAAGGCATTCACGGCAAGGAAGACCTGCTCGCTTTCATCAAGGAAGAGCATTTGTATTTCAAATCCTTCCTGCAATACCTGCCGGATTTTGCTGACGATGACATCGGTGACATCAGACGAAACACCGAACACTGCTGTCGGGAGATACTCCGTGCCGCCGACCGCAAGGATTTGTCCCACAAGGATGCAATGATATACCTCTCCATGCGCACCAACCACCGTCTGCTGCGCAACGCACAAGCGGCTATCGAGGATCTGAATAGTGGCAGGGTAAAGGACGAGCACACCATGCACGCCTACCTCCTGATGATGATGCAGCCGTTCATGACGATGGATGACCTTTCCGTGAGCGTGCTCTCCGACAAGGACAAGGCAGACCTCTACAAAATAGCCGATGCGCTCCCCAAGGAGATGGACGGTCTGGCCAAGAAACTGCACCTCGACAAGCAACGCCTGTCGGATATGCCCATGCTCATGATGAAGATTTATGTCACAAGATTATAAACACCCCAAACAGAGAATACGATTATGTTAGAACAGTTTTGCGATGATTTCCTTGCCGTCGTGCCTTTGCAGTTGCCAGAACTGCTGGACAAGCGCAAGATGGAGAAGCCTGTCAAGTATGACGATTACGTGCTTCTTACTTTCCAGTTGAACACCCCTTTCACGATAGAGGAGGTGATGGATATGCTCGAAGACGAGATGGAAATGATAATCCTCTATCACCACATTCCAAGCCGTCATACGGAGTTCGGACACAGCTGCTGTGCCTATTCCAACCCTTCTTTCGGACGGATGTTCAAGGTCAACGGCTCCACAGATGAGCGTGGCATGGTCAGCCAGATAAAAGTGACCATCTATGACTCGCTGGAGCACATGTCGGCAGATGTATGCCTCGACCTCAGTCTGCATTGCAAGAACGGGTTCTTCAAATACATGAAGCCCAAGGAGGAAGTCCTGCTCGACTTCATTTGAAAGTTACATTTGCCAGATGACAGTCCTGTTCTACCGCAACAACGCTCCATTCTGTTGTCCACAACAAAGGCCAAAGTCATGCCACAAGCTCCCGACCATCTGATGAAGGAAACGCTTTACATGAAGATTATCCATCTTCTCGACCGTCACCGCACATGGCTGGAGATTGAGAGCATCGCCACTGTCCGCAACCACACGATAGTCAGGAACGGCAGAATGACCGACATCCTCAGCCGTGTGCTTGTGGTCAAGGCCATCCACCATCATTTCCCCTACACGAGAGGGCAAGTGTGGCAGATAGCCGAGTACGACTTGGAACAGGCTATCAAGAGCCTTCGGACAACCGACGGAGCTTTCCGTCAGAGAATAATCAAGGGAGAACTGACACTGGAGGATGTGGAGCGTATCATATCCACTGCCACACACGGTGTCGTCCAGCCCGACCTGAGTCCACTTCCATTATTCACATGCTATACATATTATGACAAGTAAGATACTGTTTCTCATCCTGATGTCAGCGTTCTTCTTTGTGACGATGATTCTGCACAGAAGCCGCAGACAGTTTATGACACGGTTCTATCTGCGCATGACCGCGCTTGTGACAGCAAGGAAGCTCTACCGGTTGATGCTGCTCATCCTGCTGTACGTGTTCCACTTCCTCTACCTCTGTGTACACTATAACGACATAGGCGTAGTGGCTTCCACCATAGCGTTTGCCATATTCTTTGTCTTTATGGATGTGGAGAGGTGGCTACAGCGTCTGCACGAGGAGCGGACACCCTTCTGCATCGCCGCGTTGGCGGCAGTGGTGTTTGTCTTCACTCCTCATCTGTTCACGCTTGCTGTCACCATCTCCTTTGTCCTTCTGGCATCACTGTTCTATCCCTCGCGCATAGTCATATCGCTGTGGAAGAACAAGGCTGACCGCAAGATGCTCCTCGAAGACACAGAAATGCTCATCATATACTACTATTAAGTATCACCTGTATCATGCCGTTCCTTTTGTATAATGGAGCTGGCGACAAACAACAGTATTCACCAAACAGATTATTGAAATGAAGAAACAGAAACATAGAACGAGTTCCGGCAAGATGTCTGAACGGATGTCCCTGTTGGAGTTCTTGAAAGAGAGGTCCGGGATAAGGCTGTCGAAGCTCGAAGCCTACCTTGACCTTGTAGACAAGGCTTCTGTACAGTACATCCCCAAGGATCTGTGCAAGCAGGAGTTCAGCCTGTCCAACGGGCAGTTTGTAATCACCATTACCGAACTGGCAGGATGCTGGCATTGGCACCGCGCCACTGTCCGCACCTTCATCGAGCAGTTGGAGAAGATGAACCAGATTTCCGTCACCCGTCTCACGAAGAGCCAAATCATCACCATCCCGATGTTGGCTGAGACACCTGCCGTTTCTCCGATTGACGCAGCCTTGGATGTGTTCCGCCAGAAGATGTGTACCGCATTGGACGAATGGCGAAGCGGCAAGATGTCCGCATCGGCTTGCGCCTCGGAATGTGAACAACTCTACGAAGATGCAACAGAGGAAGTAGCCATTATCTTGCAGAAAGCCGACAATGGCAATTCAATTGGCAAGGTGCCATGCGGAAGAAACATTCCCGAATCTGTAGGACACGCCTTTTGTATGACTGCACTCACAGCTGTCTGCGAAGCCACCTTCCATCAGGTGCTTTCGCAGGAAACAGATAACGCCCTCGTTACCTCCCTTCTTCCCTTCTTTTACAAAGACCTGGGAGGAGACTGGCTCTCATTCATCGAGGCGGCAAAGGCAATATCAGAATTGGCATTGGATGGCAGCTCACCAGCCTTGCATCAGGAAAGCGCAGCCATCAAGTCACAGTTTCAGTCACTCTGCCGACCGTTCCTTGCCATTGTAGCCAACCAAGAGGGCTCCTGTCCATCAAAAGGCTGTATTAACCTCTAATAATCACCGTACAACGCTTCTTCTTTTCTACTGGCACAGTGTTTACACGTCTGCCATTGCTGTAAAATAATCGGGCTTGCCCGTTGGTCGGAAATGAGGGAATTTGGGTAGCCTAATACCCCTCTTGGTCTCCGACCATCGGGAGGCTGTCCTTACAAGCAGCAAGCTGGAGACAGGAGAGTTGTACACACATAAAAGGAAATAGGTTATGGCAACACCAAAACAGGTTATGGATTTCCGACCATCTAAGGGAATCACCACAGCACAGAGCAACGAGCACCAACGCCGTTGGACGGAAAAGGGTTGGGGATCCGCTGAATCAACAGGCAACTACGACCGCAGCCGTGAGCGGCTCAACTTCGAGGTTCGGGGCGGCAAGGTTTGTCCTATAGACAAGAGCCGAAGCATCCCGGAGCGCATGGCAGACATCCTGCGGAGCCGTGGAATCAAAGACCCCAACGAGGGACTGGCAGAGCCACGCTTCCGCACAGTGGTCAATTTCATCTTCGGAGGCTCACGAGAACGTATGACAGAATTGGCATTCGGTGACCAGAAGGTGAATCTCACTCACGGAGCGGACAATTCGCATCTAACCCGATGCAAGGACATTGAGGAATGGGCAAAGGATGTTTACCGCTTTGTTGCGGACAAATACGGTGAGGAGAACATCGTCGCTTTCATCTTACACTTGGACGAAACCAATCCGCACGTTCACTGCACCCTCTTGCCAATCAAGGACGGCAAGTTTGCATACAAACAGATATTCGCCGGAAAGGACAAGTACGAGTTTTCTGCCAGGATGAAAGCCCTGCACAGCGAATTTGCCGATGTCAACAAGCGTTGGGGCATGGAGCGCGGAACTTCCGTCTCAGAGACGGGAGCACGCCACCGCACCACCGAAGAATACCGCCGCCAGCTGTCAGAACAGTGCACCACCATTGAGCAGTCCGTCGCCACCCATCAGCGGACACTCGCCTCGCTCCAATCGGACATCCGTCTGGCAGAGCGGAGAGTAAAAGGACTCACCTCAATGGTCAACAACCTCTTGCAGGAGAAGGCTGAGAAGGAGGCGGCACTTGCTGAATTGCATCGGCAGATTCTTGCAGGTCACGACAATCCTGATGCTCTCCGTCAGCAAGTCCAAGAGCTGGAGCAGGAACTGTCCGCTATCCAGTCGAAACTGGACGACAAGCAGGAGAAGCTCTCAGAGGCTGACCGCAAGCTCGATGCCCTGCGTGAGGAGATGACCGCCATGAAGGAGCGCACGGAGGAGTTGCGGCAGGAGGCACACAGATATTCCGATACTATCCGACAAGGTGCGGACACCGTTCTCAGAAATGCCCTTCTCGAAAACATGGTCAGCGAGTTCTCCGAACGTGTGGCACGGCTTTCCAATGAGGGCAAGGACGTGTTTGACGGTTCCCTGCTTCAGGCCTTTGCGGAGAATGGAACGGAGGTGATGTACTGTGCCACGCTTCTATTCCTCGGCTACGTCGATGATGCCACCACCTTTGCCGAAGGTCATGGCGGTGGCGGCAGTTCGTCCGACCTCAAATGGGGACGTGACGATGACGAGGATGAACGCGCTTGGGCACGCCGTTGCATGATGAAAGCTGCACGCATGATGCGCCCCTCTTCCGGCAAAAGGAAGAAACGATAAGCGGCACTGTCACGTATCACCTGTTATAGTATTCACCAGATTAAATTGAACAACATGAGAAAAATACTTATTCTATCCCTTGGCTTCGCCCTTTCATTGGGTGCGCAAGCCAAAGACTATCACCGCACGGCGGACACCACCACCGTTGTATGCAGACTTTCGGCAGACGGTATGCTTCGTCCGCTTAAACCTTCCTACATGAAAGGGGCATTGGTAGCTTCGCCATGGACGGACAACTGGTTTGTCCAAGCGGCAGGAGGAACTACGGTCTTCCTCGGCAAACCGCTCGGATGCAACGACCTATTCGGTCGCATGAAACCGGCATTCTCCGTGTCGATCGGCAAATGGTTCACACCTTCCGTCGGCGGTCGTCTGAACTATGGCGGTATGCAGTTCAACGACTGCAACAACTCCTCGCAGGACTACCAGTACCTGCGTGCTGATTTCATGTGGAATGTCCTCGGCAACCTCTACAAGGACGATGTACACACTCTTGCCAGATGGAGTGTCATTCCATACGTGGGCGTGGGTATGCTGCACAACAAGGTGAATGCCCACAAGCCCTTTGCCATTTCCTACGGCATACAGGGGCAGTATCATCTCTCCCCACGCATTGCTGTTACGGCAGAGATAGGCAACATGACCACCATGCAGGATTTTGACGGCTATGGCAAGGCACACCGCCTTGGCGACCATCTGCTGTCCGCATCCCTCGGCCTCTCTGTCCGCATCGGCAAGACTGGCTGGAAGCGAGTGATAGACGCTCGCCCGTACATCGCACAGAACGAATGGCTTTCGGCATACGCCTCATCCCTTTCTGACAGCAACAGCCGCTATCACGCCCAGCACGATCGAGATTGTCAGACTCTGGAGCAGCTGCGCAAGATTCTTGCCATCGAGGGACTTCTGGACAAGTACGGCCACCTCTTTTCTGACGATGCCGCTTCTTCCGTCACAAATGGCTATCCTCGAAACGACTACAGCGGTCTCAACTCGCTGCGTGCAAGAATGAGAGACAAGTATGGTAATGGTCAAAAGACAAAGGTCATGGAGTCCGCCTCTTGTACAGAAGAATATGGCAATGCTGAAGGTGAGCCGGAAGACGATTACCTATCGCTCATCCACTCAGGAAAGGCTTGCATAGGTGCGCCCATCTATTTCTTCTTTGAACTTGGCACTGACAGGTTGCTCAACAGGTCACAGCTCGTCAATCTCGACGAAGTAGCACGCATCGCCAAGAAATATGGCTTGAAAGTTAAGGTCATCGGCGCTGCCGACAGTGCCACAGGCAGTGAAGCCATCAATGATAACCTCAGCCGTTCCCGTGCCAGATTCATTGCAGAGGAACTGATGAAACGTGGTATGGAAAATGGCACCATCTCTCAGATTTTCGATGGCGGCATTGACGATTACTCGCCCAATGAGGCGAACCGCCATACCAGAATCCTGCTGTATCTATAGCCAGACATACAGCTCCGAACAAGAGCACTAAAACTTTTTTTTCATTGATAAATTTTAGAAAGGGAGGGCTTGTCCGTGATGGATAGGCCCTCCCTTAATCATATATGTATTAACGCATATTCTATGCGCATATCTTTTTTTTATCCGTGTTTCTCAGTACTTGACCAGTCAAGCAGGAAGTCATATATACTCATTATCTGTATGCCGTTTTCGTCGCTCCACTGCTTGGTATGTTCTCCCACGATCAGCAGTTTGCGGAAAGAGTCATCTACAAGACGCAACGACCGTTTCTCCTGTTCCATCTTTTCTGCATCGGGCATACGCCACGCCGACTGGATGTAGATCCGCTCGCTCCCTTTGTTGCAGACAAAATCCACTTCCAATGTCACCCTCTGCTGCTTTCCTTCCGTATTCCTCACTCGATGATAGACGTTACCCACATCCACGAGCCATCCTCGCATACGCATCTCATTGTAGATGACGTTCTCCATGATATGTGTCGGCTCGCTCTGACGGAACGACAGAATAGCATTCCTCAGACCTACGTCCTGATAATAATACTTGGACAACGAACCTATGTATTTCCGTCCTTTGATGTCGAACCTTTCGGATTTTTCGATAAGGAAAGCATCCTGCATATATTCCAGATAAGCCGACACTGTCTTGTCGGTTATGCTCTGCACATTGCTTACGGACTTGAACGTATTGGCTATATTCAGTGCATTGACAGGTGCTCCTATACTGGATGCTACGGTCTTCGACAATTCTTCAAATTCAGGTCTCAGTTCTATGTTGTTCCGCTCGTAGATGTCACGTAGATATACCGTGCGATAAAGGCGACGCAGGAAATCAGCCTTCTTCTCATCCCCAACCTGTGTAAGTAGTTGCGGCAAACCTCCGTACAGTCTGTATTCAGCCCAACCGTCTTCTTTCGAACCATCATACACCGTCATGAACTCCTTGAAGGATAGTGGCCACACATGTATCTCGTCACCTCTGCCTCGGAATTCCGTCACCAGGTCAGAGGACAGGAAACGCGAGTTGGAGCCTGTGACATACACATCCGCCCCTTCGGTAACTGACAAGGAAGAGAGCACCTCTACAAAGTCTTCCACCTCCTGCACCTCGTCGATGATGATATAATAAGTCTCATAGTCAATCATCATCTTTTCCACCCAGTCCAACAGGTAGTCCGGGTTCTTGAACTCTCTGTTCTTCCTACTCTCCATGTCGATGACGAGAATATGGTCTTCTCTCACGCCCTCATCCAATAGATGCTGATGAAAGAGTTTCTTCAGAAGGAACGACTTGCCTGAACGTCGCAATCCTGTGATTATCTTTATGAGCCCGTTGTTCTTTGAACGGCTCAACTGTTCTATGTATCTATATCTGTTTACTATCATATTTTACGAAAAACTGTCACTTGTGACACTTTTTCGGAGGCAAAGTTATATATTTTATCCTAAATCAAAGAAAGAAATAAAGAAAAATGCACTAAAAATCAATGATTTTCCTGTTTTGTAGTGTCTATTCCACTTGCCGATGCCCATTTTTCTTTGCAAAGTTACTGCCCGGGCGAATGGTCAAGTACCGCCATGCTAACAGGCAGAGGACTGAACGACAGCTTTCCGCAAATCAAAGATTTGGGTATTTCATTAACTCCTCCGTCTGTTTTCTTGCCTTATCGCCCTCATTCCGCAGTCTTTTGATGCACGAAAAATCAGTTCCCGACAAGAGGAGCCGAAAGGCTTCAAAAGGAGGGAAGAAAAACAAGTTGAACAAATAATTTCTTTGCGTATGGAATTACACAGATTATCAGAAAACGAGCAGGCATTTGTCGAGTGCTTCTCACGGTTCGTAAACGGTCAGATGGGGTCAGCCGCCAAGGTAGGCAATGCCCTTGCAGATGACCATCGCTATCTTATCAACGAAAAGGGCAAGGTGGTGTTTGCCTTCTTGGAACGCCTTGCCAACGACTATCAAAAAGGTCGTTATGACCAGCGTGACGAGTGGGTGTGCCGATTGGCAGCAGAGGCCATCGAACACCTTGTAGAGAACAGAATGTATTACAGAACACTTAACAACGATTGACTATGGCAAGCAGATTGATTACACCCGTATTGGAGGAGATACTGAAATCCTATCCTCTGTATTCACAGGACGGCAAAGGCAAGGATGCCGTTTGTGTGGCAATATTCTTCATCGGACACGTCCGTTGGTTCGTACTTGAAGGACAGCCGGAAGGTAACGACACCACGTTGTTCACCATCGTATGCGGTCTGCATGAAACGGAGTATGGCTATACCTCCGTCAATGAAATGGAGAGCGTAAAGGTGGATGGCTCCAAATATGGAGTGGACGAGATATTTCAAGTGGAGCAGTTGGACGGCTTCAAGCCGGTGAAACTGAAGAGCATTCCAGACGAGGATTTACAAGCATTCCTTCATAATATGGAATGACCCCAAATTAAATCAGCCGCAGGGACATTACTCCTTGCGGCTGACTATTGTTAGTACCTACTATGAGTAGTAAAGCCTACGATTAGTATATACTACGATACTACTCTCATCTTCGGAAAGCGGACTTGGCAACGTGCTCCTCTTGTACCTCTTCCTTCTGGTACTCCTCCATGTCAAGCAGTTGCTCATACGCAGAGCTGATGTTTGCGTCCATAGAATGGTTGTGGCTGAAAGGGAAGGTATGCTTCACAGAGAGTCCTGCATTGGTCACAGTCCCCACATCCAGGCTATCCTTATCCTTGTTATATTGCAGGTTCAGCAAACCACCATTCGGCATTTGGAATATCGGCATTTTTCGCTGCGCCAATTCCGAAAACTCTTCGGCGGTCATCTCCCTCGCCACAGCCTTCACGTCCTCACTGGCACGTCCTATGCCATAGCGAGTGATATGGTCACGCACTTCTTGCTCCGTATGCTTCAGGAACACCTCATACGTACCGCCGACACTCCCGTTATAGACCACTGCAAAGTCCTTGTCCTCTATTAGCAGGTCATCGCCTCTGTTCTGGCACGGCTTCCTGTAGGTCTGCTCCTCGTCCATGCCGTTCCCGTCATAGTATTCCTTGGCAAGCGTCAGCAGTCCTTGATAGTCACCTTTCTCCTTTAGCTTATCCAGTTCCGATGTGTCATCCGTTGATTGGAGATAGGCGATGGAGGCATAATAGACGTTTTCTTTCGATTGTGAAGGCTCTGTCAGGCTTTTGTACTGGGCAAAAGCCTCCTGATAATTGGTGTCAAGGTCTTTGCCGTGGTCGTAAGGAACAGAGAGTTTCACTTCCAGACCGTTACTCGTCGGCACAGCAATCTTTACAGAGTCCTCCTTCTCATGATGCTGGATATATACAGCAGAACCATTATATGCCAAGACTGCATGGTCGCCGTCATCTATGGATAGATAACTTTTCCCTTGCCCGTTTTCCTGCTCAGCCTTTTTCTCCTGGTCTATCTCCATAGCAATCTTGTCGATATGCTGCGTGAGCATTGAGGTAGCTTTTTTCACATCGAGTAGCGTGGTCTTGATGAACTGCGGCGACTCCTTCAGCGAATCCAGCCAAGACTTCAAATAGGCAGCCGAATCTCCTTTCAGATGCTTTGTCATGCCATACCGCTGAGCGGTCAGCGCAGCCGTCAGTTCTGCCACCAGTTCCTCGCGTGCATACTCTGCCGAGCCGAAGGTAGCGGGCTTGATGCGGTCTAACTGTCCCTCCGCACCCGTGGAGTGTCCCATCTCGTGGAAAAGGTTCGAGTAGAAAGACTCCCCATCCTTGAACTGCCTTTTCTCAGGCATCACAATCTCATTCTTGCTGATGGAGAAATAGGCGGAATCACCGAACATCGGTTTGATGGGACATATCCAACGGTTGTCCGCTATCATCCTATCCACGGGTTCAAAGGCAAACTGCTCGTCCTTCTCTACCTTGGGCATCGAGTATTCCTGTTCCAGTTTCTCCCAAAACTCTGGTCTGACCTCCTTCAGGTTGGTCTGCGCCACATTGAAGACATGGTAAGTCTGAAGCTTTGGATATACATTGTACTTTTCGCGCTCTTCCTGAGAGAGCAGTTTGTAGTCCTCCCACTTGATGTGTTCCTTTGTTTCCTTATTGACCACCGTAAACGTGGTGAGCATCACGGGGAAAGAATGCTCACCTTTCAGTACTGACACACGGGGCTTCTGTTCCTCGTCTTTCTTGCCAGTTTTGTTAAACTGCTGTATGCGGTCGAAGGTACAGAAGCGAGGAATCTTGTAACCCTCCTTCTCGCAATGCAGGAGCAACATCATAGCGTTCATGCCATTATATTCTCGTCCGTTCAGGTTTTTCGGCCATTGCAACGCACCTTCAGTAAACCAGGGCTTTTTCCATCCGTCTTTGCCCGACAGCGACTGAATACGCTCAATCATCATATCGGCAAACAGGTCGAGTGCCTTGTCTTCGGCACTCGGACCTTCCTTAGCATAAGGCTTTCCCATAGTCAATTAACCATTATAGGGCTGCGGAACATATTCGCTCATTTCAGACACTCGGCAGGAGAAGTCCAGTTTGTCATTGAAGACACTGACAGACAATGCCCCTTTGATGTTCGCTTTCACGCCTGGTTGCAGCCATGCCTCGCATTTGCCATCGAATAGGAAGAAACTTACCCAGATGTATTCAAATCCGTCCTGTACTTTCTCTGCGCTGAAAGCGGAGAACTGGCAGTACGGCACACCATTCTTGTCCGTCTTGTCCTCAATGCTCTTGCCCACCTTGCCGCGGAACTCCATCACGCCCTTGATGCAGTCCTCTGCCTCGTCAGGCTGGTGGCTGATGCTGCTTGCCGACAGGTTGAAATAAAGGACATCGCCCCATTTTCTTGGTACCAATACACCGGCTACCTCAATGCGTTCGCCGATGTTGCAGCTGCCCACCTCCGTCAGTGTCCCATCTTTGATGACCGACACCTCGATGGTCTTGTTAATCCCGCTCTTCGCTGGAATGACTACGTTCATGGCAAAGCTCACGAATGCCTTGCCCTCCTTGTTCGTGCGGCAGGTCGCAGCCTTGCTGACCGTTCCGCACACTGTTACATTACATTTGATCATTGCTCGATACTATTTGAATTATACATATCCATCGTCCAAGTGAAATGTCTTAGCAATGACAATAATCTCTTTTCAATCATCATATACTAGCGCACGTATCAGTTCATAGACTATCCACGCTGCTATGATAAGTTGGAAGCCGAGATAGATGATGGCCACGGTCTGACCGAAAAGCCATTGGGTAAGCATGAAGTGTCCTGCCACAGCTACCATACCCACCAGCAATGTACACAGATGACTTGCTATCCTTTTCATTTCCTTTGCAGATTTTGTTGTTGACTCTCAGCCTCCATCCCTTGCTCGAAGTTCTGCGAAGCCTGCTGTGTCGCCACGATGCCTGTCACCATTCCCGCAATCTTCGTCCGTTTGCTTTCTTCCGACAGATTGGCATTGCCCAAAATGAGCGACAGGCGGTTCATCTCCGAGGAGGTCAGTTCACGGTCAATCTTCACCGTACCGCTCTCTGCATGAAGCACAGTCTTGCCGTTCTCACCCACAGTAATGGTGCATTGCCTCATGCCTGGAACAAGCGAGGTCAAATCTACGAGCCGGTTGGCTGCCATGGCAGAGATAAGTCCTTTTTGTCGTTCCTCATCATTGCTGTCAATCTGCGCTGCCAACATCATCAGCGACATGAAGGTGGTCATCGCCATGTCGAGTATAGGGTCATTCGTTCCCGAAATGCCCACGCCGCTGTCCTCCGAGGAAAGGATTTTCTTCATCCAGTCCTCCGACGAAACCTTCTGCTCCTGTGGCGCATTGCTCTTGTATTTTGCCAACAGGTCATTGCCGTTATGCAGGGCCTGTAGCTTGATGTTGCCTTTCTGTCCGATTTCTGCCAGATAAGCGGCTGGATCCATATCCCTTTTTGAGCCGTCAGCCGATACACTCTTCACTCCGAAATGCAGATGCTCGCCAGTGGTTCTGGTGCCGGTATTTCCCGACACCCCCAACTTCTGACTGGCATTAACCACGTCACCTACCTTTACTGCTATGTCAGACAGATGCAGGTAGGAGCATTGCACCTTGCTGCCATCCTCACGGCTGTATTCCACGGTGACGGATTTCCCTCCTGCCGTGTTCGCATTATGGTTCACCGCCACCACCTTGCCGCCGTTCTCCGTGGCCAACACCGCCTCATGGTTCGTCTTGATGTCAATGCCCTTGTGCATCTGCTGCTTGGTGGCATCCATCGGATCCTGGCGATTGCCGAAAGGCGAGGTGATGAAGAGAAACTCCTCTCGCTCCACAGGAAAGGAATACCCGGCAGACTGCGGTACATGGGCAGCAGGCATTTCTCTACGAGGATTATTCTCCACCCCGAACGACCGACCTTCTGCCCGCATCTCAGCCATCACCTCACTGTCATACTTGTCCAGTCCGTTGGCTTCAATGATGCGCTGCAGACTTGCAGCATAACCGCCGCCCGTGGCATAGCCGGCACGCTCAATGCCCTTCGTCCATCCCTTGTAGTCGTCAGGCGACAGCGTGAAGCACTGCGCATAACGCTTGTTCTGCTTCAGGAACTGCGAGTGATGCTCATAACTGTCACCCACGCTTTTGTACTTACAGAATTTCTCGTTGGGCCTATCATCCGTATAGACTCCATACTCTCCGCCATTCTTCAACCACGATGCCGTAGCCTTGATGCCAAAGTGGTTGTTGCATTCGCGCGACAGTTGGCTCTGTCCGTTGCTGCTCTCCAGTATGGCTTGCGCCAAGATGACGGAGGCAGGAATCCCATACATCCGCATCTGTTCTTTGGCTTCCTCCGCATATTGTGCGGCATACGCTGCGTTCTTTCCCATAAGCCTATCTCCTTAGACTGGTGTGTTGTTCTGTTTCTTGACTTTCCTGTGCCATCTGCTTTCCTGTCTCTTTTCCAGGTGACACCATCTCCGTAATTCCACGCTTCGATGATGTTGTCTGCTTCGGCATTTCCAACTGGTCACAGATGGCCACCCGTTCACCAGCACGAATGAGCTTCGGCAGATAGGTGTCGAGGGCATGATATGGGAATCCTGCCATTGCCAACGGCTTGCCTTCATCATCCTTGCGCCCATTGCTCTTTGTCAGCGTAATACCCAATATTTTGGATGCCTTCACCGCATCATCCTTGTAGGTCTCATAGAAGTCACCGCAGCGAAACAAAAGAATGGCATCAGGATGCTTCTTCTTCAAGTCAAGATATTGTTGGACAAGGGGAGAGACAGCAGCCTTGACAGCCTTTTCATCCTTCTTTTCTTCTTTCTTTTCCTCTTGTTTCTTCTCTTCCCTTTGTTCAGAGCTTTTATCTTCCTTAAGTACCACTTCCTTCTGTTCATCATGCTTATCGACAATTGCCGTCTCCGCTTGCTTCACCTCCGTCGCTTCTTCCTGCTTCTCTTGTGTACTTTGCTCGACATTGTTGTCTTTCTGCAATACATCAGCAAACAGCGAGGCGGCAAGGTTCTGCTTGTAGGAATCCCTGTCAGGAGCCACCCACAATCGTTGCCATTGTGACGGACTGACACTTCTCGGCTGCAACTTCTTGCCGTCAATAGTGGCTGCACACAGGCATTCGCCCGATTTGGCACGGAATACTGCCACACGCTGGATGCGGTTCAAATCAACCTCCTGCTCATTACCTCCGAAGATGTCCACCTTCAGGTCGGGTTTCGCCTCTGCCATAGCATAATACTTCTGTGCCAGTTCCTCACGCACACGCTCGATGTTGTCCATCGACTGCTTCAAGGTGGTGAAGAAATGATTGAGGTCTCCTTTGTCGGGATAGACGGCAAAGCCCTCCTTACCTTCGGGCTTGATGTACAATGCCCACCGCTCCTTGTCATCCTTTACCAACTGCACATTGTCGAAACCGATGTCACGGCTGTGGGTTACGGCCTCAGAAGCATCCAACGAGGATAGGTCTTCGATAGACCAGTTGCGCAGTCTTGATACCGTGATTTTCTTGTCGGCGAAATAACTGTCGTCGGGACGGAAGCCCAAGGCTCCGTCGGGATTGTAGAAACGCACGTTGTCATAACCCTCTTTCTGCAAGGCATTGGTGAAGCGTTGCTTGTTCATGCCCTTGATCTCGTTGTTCACCTCCAACGATGCACCCTGTGGCAGCACCACATCGGCGGTCTTGCTGGCATCATCACGCACGATGACCACAGTACGCTGCTCCTCGTTGGGATGCTGCTTGATTTCGTCTGCTACGAAGTAGTGGTTGGGCAACTGCACCTGTATCTGCGCCGTCTCTCGCTGATGCTGGTCGGTGGCATACTCCACCTTTTCACCCAGTTCGGCTTTCTTCAACACCTTCAGCGCACCGTTCACCTCACTCTCGATGGCATCAATCAGACAAGGGTCTTCCTTCAGTTCCCTCGTCCAATAGTCCACCATGCTAAGGCTGTCCTTTGACAGACGGGCAGGCAGTCCCAGTTCGAGCATCTTCACGCCCGAAGCTATCTCAGTGATGAGTCGTTCCTTCTTCACGGCATCCTCCGACGGGGCTTTGCCGTTCTTCATGACCATGCCCTCACGTGCCAACCGCTGCTGATGACCGGTGGCAGACACCAACTGACGCATCATCTCCTGTACATAGTCATTGTAGTGCTCGAAGTCACGCTGCCGTGGCAGGTAGATGACATCCTTCTCGGTGTCGTAGTGCGCCACACCCGTGCCGTCCTGACGTACATTCACGAGGTTGTCCTTCATCTTCTGAAGGAATCCGTTGACGCACCCATGCAGCTGCTTGTCCTCCTTGTCGCCATAACCTCTATCCTCCACCGTGCCATCCTTCTTCAATGCCGTAGTGTAGGCTGTTTCGTTAGCCATAGGCAGTAGCGTCTGGTCGATATTGAACAGCACACGGATCTCACGGTTTTTCACTCCCTTGTACTGCTGTTTGTCCTGTTCCGACAGTTCTGCGTATGCCTCCTTGGTGATGACATCGTCGGGATTGTTGCGGTTGACGTACTTATTCCAATTGTAATACAGGAACGGCACACCTTTCTCATGCTCCCTCACGCTCTCACCCCGTGCCTTCGCTTCGGAGAACTGCGTAAACAGATTGCTCTTGCAACCCTTGGCATCGGAGTCAAGGGCAAGGACAAGGGCATTGAACGGACTGACCGAAAAGCCCTTGGGATAGAGCTTCGGATAGAGTTTGCCGCTTGCATTCAACCAATGTCCCTTGGCATCCACCGCACTCGTCAGTGCCTCAGTGAGCAGCGACACCTGCTTCTCCGCCGTCCGCTTCTCAAATTCTGATTTCTCTTTCATGCTTTTATCTTTTTGTTTATCTCAATCACATTCTATAATTGGCTTACCAAGCCACCGTTCCCGACAATTTTGTTGTCGGGCTTCACTGTATTCCCCTCGGTCGCACCACGCTCTCCCGTGCCTGCTCTTCGTACTGCATTGCTGCCATCTGTCGCATCTGGTCGTTCTTGGCAAGTATGGCGTTAGCCAATGTATTCAGCGGCAATGCCCCCGACTGATGCGCCCCAATCACACTGTCAGGCAGTTGAATGGTACAAGGCACATGGTCAATGTTGGCAACGAGACACCGCCCTTGCAGCATCGGGTTGCTGATACGAGGATTGAGTGGTTCATCAGGATATTGGCGGTACTGAATGCGAGATGCAGCAGGACTAACTGTAGGTGCAATGCCTTCCTGCTGTTTCCTGCCCAGCACCTCATGTCCCGCTTTGTTGAGCAGATTGGCACCTCCCATACCCATCAACAGCATCTTCAGTATAGGATTCTTCACGAACATTCCAGCCACGATAGAGGCCAAAGGAAGGAGGCTATTGTCCATATTCAGCGATTTTGTCTTGCCAGTGAACAGTCCCACCAGTACATCGGGCAGCATCGCCAACACATAACCAAGGTTCTTGCCGATGTCTGAAAAGCCGTTCAGTCCAAAACTCTGCAACAGCCCGTCCCATCCATTTTCGTTTGTTTGTAAGGCTGTTTCCTCCTGCTGGACTACAGATGGTGTTGCCTCTTCAGTCGATGAATCAGGAGTTTCTTTCGGTTCTGCCTTCTTCTCCTTCTCAGCCTCTGCATCCAGTCTCGCCTTAACCTCCAGATACTCGTCTTCCTGTCCAGGCGCAACTATCAAGGGCACATCCTTGTACTTGCCTGTACGTTTGGTTGCTTCGTTTCTCTGAGGGTCAAGGAACGTACCTTTGTTCCAAGGAAAAGAGGTCTGCTCGGTTTGTTTCGTCCAATCCATAAAAGTGATATTGCTCGTGGGAATCTTGTTCTTGAAATGGCTGTTGGTAGCCTTGATATAGCTGTTCTCGTGGTTCTTGATGACTTTTGCCTGTTTGCGGAATGAGGCGAAGACGTTGGTGCCCGTACCGAAAACTCCCTTGCTGATACACTCCTCGACACAGACCTCTTGGCTGCTACCTTTCTTGCTTAGGTGCTCCATGCCGACATTCATCACCATATCGATACCGACAAACTTGGCGAAGGTTGCCCATGAGCCAATCCCTCCCATGGCCACGACATCGGCACCCGCTCCGGCTGCCCATCCCGCTGCCTTCTCTGTTCGAGAGGGCTTATAGGCTGCCTCTCCTTTGGCTTCTATCTCTGCGGCAAGGGGTGACTTGTTCAGTTCGTAGGGCAGACCGAACAGACTGCTTTGTGCCGCCTTGCGGATGATATAGTCGGCAGAAGATGTTGGCATACGGTCTTTCACCATTTTTTCTATCATCAGCTGCTCCATGCGGTGATCGATATAGGCGTATGCCAAATCACAACCGAGTTGTTTAGAGAGTGCATCGTACCGCTCTCGTCCTATCTCCGTCACCACCGCCTTGCGCCATTCCTCAGCCATCACGGCAAGGTCACGCTGCATATCCTTGTTGCCGACAATAGCCTCCTTGCACATCGCCAGATAGTCTTCGGTGGTCTTGCTGTTCCACTTGCCTGTAATCTTCAGCGTGGCGTATGGGTCATCACCAGGCATATTGGCAGTGGCCAATGAGCGTAGGATGCCAGCCGTACTGTTGGAGTAGGCTCGCATCTCGTCTGCCTGTCTGTTGGACAAGTCCCGTTGCACCCTGCCCATCACGGGGGCAAGGTGACACCCGAAGTAGTCGCCCATCAGACGCTCTATCTCTGCGAATCGCTGACTGTTCTTAACTGCCATATACCTTGTTTATATATTATACTGCTGTAATATCTGTTCCTTTGTCTGCTCGATGGCATTGTGATATATCTCCATCTGCTTAGGATAGTGTTCCTCCAACCATGCGTCCTTGTCCACTTGGCAGTGGATGAACTGCACGGCCATACGTTCCTCAATCTCCACGGAGGGTTCCCCCTCTTCCTTACCATTGAACCATGCCTTTGTCCACCATCTCACGCCAGCCCGGTCGGGATAGACGCTCACTATCCTCGGAATGTCGAAGCTCTGGATATCCACGTCCAAGTCGGCAAGAGGGTCGATGATGCCGTCATGCGTCAGGGCTTGCTCTTGGAGTTTTTTTTTAACACCTCGTCCATCGTGGAGAGATATACCTGATGTCGCATGGCAAGATAGTTGAGAAAGTCGGCAATGAGCAGGTTCTGCACCTTAGTCGCCAAAGGCATACAGCGGTTGCCGATGCCCAAGGGATTAGCCATGCTCGGCATGGTCTCGTAGAAATAATGCTTGCTCGCTCCCAACGAGAAGATGTTTCTCAACGACTGCTCCGTATGTTCGGGCAGAGAGTATGCTCCTTGTTGAAGGTCCTCGAAGTAGGAGGGAAGGAAGCGGAGCATCAATGCCTCTATCTCCTGACGGTCGGTGTCGTAGGGTGAAGGGATGTTCATGTCCAGTTCATTGATGCCCATTTGGGAATTGTGCTCCAATGCCTTGATATTGCCGTAGAGCATGGTGAGGAACTCCAACGGATTGATTTCCTCTCCGTCAAACCTCACCTCCATGTGCAGCAGGTCGCCACTGATGGCGATGGTCTGACCGGCCTTGACGCTTTGGGAGAAGTTGGCGAAGACATTGGAGAGATGCCTGTAAGTCACTTCGTATTTGCCGTAGCGGATGGTCTGGTAGATGCCATGCTCCGCGTCCGACCCAATGGCAGAGACGGTTCCCGTTGCCACCGCCGACAGCAGGTAATGGTTCACTGAGAAGTCTATGCCGTGATGGAAGAATGTTTCTCCCGTCACGGGATTTTTCTGCTCTCCGTAACCCAAGGACATCTGCACGTCCTGCTTTATAGGCTCCTCAAACGGCATACAGTAGCCGCTCGATGAGCGCAGTATCATTTCTTCTGTATATCTCATATCACTGTATATTGGTTATCGTTTCATCCCTCTGCTTTGGGTCTCTGCTTCTTTCATGTTCTGCCCATGTGAAGACGTACCGCCTCTGTTAGGCAGAGTTTGCGCCACCTTAGAATTGTTCCCGATGATCATCGCTCCAAGCAGGGCACCCGCAATCTTGCTCATCCAACCAAAGCGTCCGAATACCATGAAGGCGGCAGCCACCAGTCCGACGATGCTCATACCCGACACGTTGCCCTTGCCGATATTGCCAAAGAGATTGCCTATCATGTCGCATCCTACGCCTCCGAACATATTCCTAAAGAAATCACTGATGCCGCTGAACTGGGTGTCCATCTTTCCGGCTACAGTGTTCACCGCATCAACGGCTTCACCAGCCTTGCCCGTCAGACGTTGCACATCGTTGGCGGTTTGTGCCACCGCTTCCGTGGCATTCTCGCCGATGACAGCATCACCTACGATGCGTGCCACGCTCTTGTCTGTGGTCAGCTTCTCCCATGTCACATAGCCTGCGGCACTACCCACTGCGGCCGTCTGCATAGCCTTGCCGGCTCCCATAAGGGTGCGTTGCGGGTGGAGTGCCGCACTGCCTAAGGTCTTTCCAGTTACTCCGATGACATGGCCAGTACCTCGTGCCGCCTTGCCACCATATTTCAATAATGAACTCCAAAATCCCATATCTTATCGTTTTTTAATCACGGTTTGACTTCGTCTTCTTCTGTCACGACTCGGCATAGCTCGAACAAGTTCGGCTCTGCTCTCGCTGCTCCATCAGTTTACGTTCTTGCCCACCTGCTTCCACCGCCTCTTGGCAGCCGCTGCTATCTCGGCTTTGTTCGCTTTGGTGGGTCTTGCCCCTTCGTCTATCTCCATCCAAACATCGCCCATGGTGGTGTATTTCACCGCCCTCGTCAGTCGCTTCAACTGCTTGTTCATCTTCTTCAGTTTGGGTCGGATGCCGAAGACTATCTCCACACGCTCCTTCTCGGTCATCTTGTTGCCCGACAGGCATACCGTGCGTATGTCATTAACTATCTCGATGCTGTTCATAATCAGCTCGCGGTATATCTTGTTGCGCTTGGCTGACAGGGCTACGGCAAGTCCGTTGGCAGGATGGGCATCCAACTGCGCCACCAATCCACCCATATTGTCCACCAACTGACCTATCTCGTGATAGAAACCATATATCTGTGCGGCATAGCTGACGATGGAACGGAAGGAGTCCAGATAGTTGTTGAACTCCCGCTGCAGGTCGGTAGTGGCTTCCACTTCCTCCTTGGTCCAGATATGGCCGGTGGATTGTAGCAGCATCACTTTCTCCTGATTCTTCAGTTCTTTCTCCGCCTTGTTGGTGTACATCAGAATCATCCCCGCAAGAGTCGGGTCGTTCTGCGCCCGCACTCCTGCAAAAGATGATATAAACATAAAAATGGCAATTGATATGAAATACTTCATGACTGATTCCTTTATCGTTAATCACTGATGGTCATACGTCCTGCTCTGCGCCATCTGCTAAGGGCTTGGGTGGCTATCTCTCCATTGCTTCGGTCTATCATCCCTGCCGTCACGCCGTTCCACACATCGGTCATGGTGTAATATCGTATAGACAGATAAAGACGATGCAGCTTCTTGCTGAAGGCACTCAGCTTGTCGTTCAGTGCCCACAGCGTCTTGCTCCTTTCCGCACCAGTCAGCATGTTCTCTTTGCCTCCTTTGGCGACTGCATCTTTCAGCAGTGTGAAGACGGACACCAATTCCGTGGCGGTCTCCATATACAGGTTGTTCATCGAGAGGGTGGCAACGATGCCTTGCGGATTATTGTTGATGGCCTTGCGCATCTTACACAAGGTGATGAATATCTTCACTCCATCGTCGTACAGATAGGTACAGGCTTTGAGGGAAGAGGCATAACCACTGGCGGTTTTCAGATAACTGTTGTACTTCTTCTCCCATTCGTGTATCTTGGTGAACTCTGCGGCGATGGTATTCTGCAACAGGGCAGTCTTGGTCTGACCTTTGATTTCCTTCTCTATCTCACCGTTGATGGCTTCGTTGCCCTCTGCTAATGCCATCCATTCCAAAGGGTTGGCAGTCACAATCTGTGCATGGGCTGACGGCACGCTCAGTACCAATGCCACGACAATGAACCAAATCTTATCTATTCGTAATCTCATATACGCCCTTTCTTCGTTTGTTCGTTTCTACTCTTGTTCGTATCACACTCACCACGTCATAGCTGTTGCTGATGCCGGTCATTTCCAGTTTCGGTGTCGTTCTATCCATCGACAACACGGTCACGCTTTTCAGTCCGCATAACTGTTGTATCAATGTCTGATGCTCGGCAAAGTCCACCACTCGGTACAACTCCATGTAGTTCACGCTCCGCTGAAACACTCCGTGCTCACAGATGAGTTGCTCGCTCCCGATATGGTAGCGGATACTCCTCAGATAGATGAATCGGTAGAGTAAACAGAGGGAGAACAGGAGGCTGAAGACAAGCAACAGGGTACTATATGCACAACCGGGCAATCCTCCGATTAGGAGCATTGCCACGCACAACAGCAACAGAGGCAGTTCGTTGATGAAAAACTGTCCGATGCTGGGGCACAAGGTGATGATGCTATTATCTTCTTGTCTCATACGCTTCTATGATATGTGTTCTTTTCTTCTTTTTCCCTTTGTTTCTCTGCCTTGCCGGCTGCGATAAACTCGGCATAGTCGAAGGTATCTGGTTCGCCCTTGGCAATCAGTTCTGCTGATTTCTTGTTGAGCAGCGCATCGTTCCAGTCCTTGTAGCAACCCAATGGATGATAGGCTTGCACATGCTCGTGACGGAAGCCCATCTCTGCTGCCACCTTCCTGAAGTTTGCAACAAACTGCCGCCCTGCATCGTCCTTGTCAAAACCCAAATAGTGCCGTGCGTTGGGAGTAACGGACAGAAGTCCTCGCATCTGTCCCTCGGTGGGTGTGCCGCCCGTAGATACATACACCATCTTTACAGGATTTATCTGATACTCTGCCATGGCATCGTAGGCACTCTCAAACCATACAATTTCGCTTGCTTTATCCAACGGCTCGCCCGTGAGGTTGGCAATCCACAGTCCTTCACTGCTGTTGCTTCCTTCTGCCTTGCCCTTGTAACCGCCGCTACCGTCCATCTTCGGTCGTCCTCGTTCCTCAAAGCCCACAGTCTTGTCGGGTGTCTTGGGCAGTACAAGCGGAAAGGCAAGGTTGGCAAAGGTAAGTCCATCCGTCCGATGCTTAGTAGCCAGACAGAAATGCCGATGAAAAGCATACTGCGTATAGAGGTCGATGCCTCGGAACTTAAAATAGGGATAAAACCTTTTCTGCGTTTCCCTGTCCTGCGGATTGAACTTGTGGATGTCGTAGTCATTCAGGTTGAATGGCTTTCCGTCCTTTCTTGGTTCTGTAATCTTCGATGGTCTGTCCTCTATGGGTTGGTTGAGCAGTCGGTTGCAGACGAGGTTGACGAGTCGGTCAGGAGACATTCCCACCTTGTTCTCTGAAAACATTTCTGGATGCTCCTTGATGAACGAAATGACATTATACACCTTCTGCTGCGGTGGTTGGAAGCAACATTTCCCATTCTGCGTGACAATGAACTTATCACCACGCACCCGTCTGCCCTCACTGTCAGTACGCACATACGACGGATAACGCAAGCCATCTCTCTTGTTCAGATGATACCCTGCGTCCACCAGTACTTCCTGTATGCTCAACCTGTCCAGAAAGTCATCGTATGTCAGTTCACTACTCATTATAAATTATAAATTGTAAATTATACATTGTTAATATCCTCTCCTTATCTCCGTGGCAACATGATTTGCTTCTGCCTCAAAGTACCTTGCCGCAATCTCCTGTGGCGAATCCACTCCCGGTTTGAAGTAAGGACGTGGACCGCCATGATGCTCTGCATAGAACTCCGGGGCTGGATGGTGATGATGGTGGCTTATGTCATGCGCCACCTCTGCTGTAACGACTGCTCCTGCCGTCAGAGCCGCCAATATCTTCGTGCCCAGTCCGGCGTTGGTTTCGGGGCGTGTCTTCATATCCACTTCACTGAAAACCTTGGAGAAGAGTTTCATGCGATGGTAGTCATCCACCGCCAAGAACTTGTCGTAGTCCTTCTGCTTGATTTCGTGCGTGATGGCTTCTCCATTGATAATGGCGGTCATGCGATACTTATCTTCGCCTTTCTTATCTCCCTCCATCGGAGGCACTTTCTCCACCATGATGTCACCGACTTTCACTTCACGCCCATGCGCTCCCTCACGATACCAACCCTTGTTCTCATTAATCAAGGCAAGGTCTTCACCTCTCACCATGGCATCGCCTTGCAACACGTCACGTCTGACAGTCTCGTCCTCTTCCAACGGAAGCAACCGTTCCTCGTCTTGTTGCTGACGCTGCTGCAACTCCTGTTCAAGTTCGGGATGCAGATGCAGGTCGATGCGCTCCTTGCTATTCAGTGTGTCCATCAGGATTTTGTCAGCAAAGTCGTCCTTGATGATGCCATTCAGCAGTTCCAAGCGTTGAACGACGGGCACTTCCTTGATGGAGTTGGAGGTGAGTTTCTTCAGTTCCTCATCTGTCAGGTCATACACCATGTCGGCATTGACGCTGTTCGACTGAATGGTCAGCGTCTTCGCATTCTCATCAATGATGATGCCATGCGATGCCAGACACTCCTGCCACTTCTCATTGGTGAAATAGACAGGCGAGGTAATCAGTTCCTTATAAGGCTTGGCTGGCTCCGTGCTTCTCGTGCGGCTGATGGAAGGCATTATGATTCCCTCCAAATCTTTCAGCACATCCTGTTGCTGAGGGCTATAACTCTGTTGCTGTCCCTTATAATAGAACCCATAACCGCCGCTCTGCAATTCGCCAGGCTTCATTCTGCCGTCCCAACGTTCAGGCACAATCGGGGCTTCGGGGAAGAACAATCGTCCTCCAACTCTGCGAAGATGGAATCCCTCCTGACTGCGTGGTGTCCAACCTAAAAAGGGTGGTGGCATATCGATGCGCCCCATCCGTCCATACTCGCCGATACCAACACGATAGCCGTGCAGCCCCATAGCTACACGACCGTTGGCATTGCGTGCATGAACGAAGTTCTTGGGCATATAGAAGTCGTTGCCCACAATGCCCGTAAAGGTATTGTAGGCTAACTTGTTGGCATGATTCGTACCCCAGTCGGTCAGAGCCAACATCTGCTTCTCGGTGATGTTATAGGTAAGCAGCGGACTGTCATGCCCTTGCACCACAAGCTGATAGCCGCTGCCATTACTCACCACATGAGCCTGCATACCATTGCGCATGAGCAAGTCACGCATCTCTGGTTGCAGGTCCATCTGTTGGGGATTCGTATTCTTTCTTATCGCCATACTTATTCTTCACTCTTCATTCTTCACTCTTCATTTATCATGCTTCACCGTTCTCTATTGCCTTCTCCAGTTCCTCATCTTTGTGATGGACAAACTGCTCCGCACTCTCTTCACAAATGCAGAGTCCGTTGTTCAGACAATAGCTCTCATATTCTTCCTGCCATTCAGCAGAATGATGGTTGACATACTCCAACCAACCGTACTCGCCGCTCTGTATCTTCTCGACGAGCACATCCTCTGGATAATATTTATTTGATGCCATATACTTATTATATTATGTGTAGATTATTTGTGCATGGAAAAAGAGGCGCGGTTGCGCTCTCCATTCTTCTTCTGCTCATTCCAAAGTTCTTCCGTGTATTCCTCTTCAGGCACATAGTCAAGATTACCGTCATCGCCCATTACCCAACAGCCATAGCACCCGAAGGTGTATTTGTCCCACTCTCGCTTGGTGTTCTCCTTCCACTTCTGACTGTCGCCTTGATTAATCCTTATGCCGGTCTTATCGTTCAGGTCAATACCCACCGTCACCTGTTCGTCCTCCATGATGAGCGTGAGCGGCTCACCCTTCTGCATCACGGTCAGTTCTGCCGAACTCAGTTTCAGTTCATCCTTCAGCACCTCCAAGTTGCGCCCGATGACAGGCGTAGGTACCGACATCACCTGATTGGTCTCCGTGTCAATCTGCACGAAAGCCTTGCTGCTCCTGCCATCAGCATCCTTAACATCGGCAAGGATAGCCTTTCCAGCCAGCAAGTCCTCCTGCTGTTCCTGAGTAAAAGCCTCCAATGGTGATTTCTCCAACTGCGGATAGAAGACCACATCCACCTTGCCGTCCTCCATACGGACCAACGCAAATCGGGTGCGGCTCTTCAATGTCTCGCCCTCATCATTATTCACCTGAATGGGCAGCAACGGTGAACGTCGTCCCTGACCAATATCTTCCAACGCCCACATGGGCAGGTCTTCAATCTTCTCTTGTGTGAGACCAAAACGAGCCAGTGTCTGATAAGGCACCTCGCTCTCTTCAAATCGTACTTGCTTCATACTTTAACTTTGAATTTGAAATTAAACTCATGCAAAGTTATATACCTATTCAGAGACAAGCAGAATTGCATAAGATAATGCGTGTTATTTTTGACGATTATTATTATTTGAGTTTGATTTCTGCTCAAAAATCAAACTCGATTGCTATATTATGTTACAATCTTCTTGTCTTCCCTTTGTTCTTTATGCCAGTCAAAGAATTGCTTGTTACTTTTGCACCATGAAACGATTTCTACTCATCACAATAGCAGCAATATTCTGTTCATCAGCAACAGTATGCGCTCAGTTCAATACCGTCACACAGACTAAGGTACACCGCAAGGCTGTGCCAAAAACGACGCAGTCCGCAACATCCGAACAACTGCCTCCGTGCTCGCCGCATCAGCGGCGAGACTCTCTTGCCTTTGCCCCATTACAAACCCAAACGGAGCAGACCGACCGCCACACGGCACTTGTCAGTCCACTCCGTCATATCTCTGTCACCAGCCCTTTCGGCTACCGCAGAGACCCATTTACAAAAAGAAAAGCCCTACACAACGGGCTTGATTTGAAGGCAAATTACGAACCCACATACGCCATGATGCACGGCGAGGTCATCAAGGTAGGCAAGGACAAACGTTCAGGCCTCTATGTCACCCTCCGTCACGGCGACTTCACCGTCAGCTATTGCCACCTCTCCCAAACTCTCGTCACCAAAGGCACCCACGTCCGTCCCGGCATCATCATCGCGCTGACAGGCAACAGTGGTCGCAGTACTGGTCCCCACCTGCACCTCACACTCAAAGACACAAAAAAAGGACGAGCCATCGACCCGTCCATTCTTCTCAATCTTATCAAGCATCCACTCTAATAGAACGCCTTGTCTTTTGTCGTTCACATCACCCCTTCCGCATTGCAATAATGTCTTAAATATCTAATCCTCAACAATTTCTATTCTTGAAAAACAAGTGTTTTATTCACGAATATAATATGATTTCGTGAAAGATGTCATAAGATGATACTAATATCTATGCTATTTGTCAATAAAGAACCCGTTTCTATGCAGATATTCTGAAACGGTTAGTGTTCCAATCCCTATCTGCTCACACAACAAAGGAAGTTTCTTGAACAACTTACCGTCATTCTGCTGCCTTGTTTCCTCCGTCATTACTTGCATCTCTTCCAGATGGATAGCGTCCGAGTGTCGTACATTCAGTGCATAAATGATAATCTTAGCATCACCTGTTTTAAGGTATTCTTCCTTTTGCTCTATGTATTCTTCTTCAGTCAGTTCCTGCTTCTTCAGTCTTACACAGAAATTGTTGTCTATCATGTTGCTGAATCTCTCTGGGGCACATGGAAATAGATCCTTTGTCGGAATGACCAATTTCTTGTCTTTGAGGAAAGGCATCTTTTCAACTGCAATTCCTTTGGAGGTGCGTTTTGATTCATCCAGAATCACATCAAGTAGCATCAAATCCTTGCGGGAGAACGCCTCTTCCAGGAATGAGTACAACTGTCCGTCCTTATCCAAGGGAAGATAATTCTTGGCAATCATCACCAATGAGCATGTATCAACAACTATCGCCATAACTCCCTCTCAAAATTTGCTGGTTTGACATTGAGTCTCGAACAGAAAGTGGTCTCGTTGACCACTCCATTGAAATAGGCATATTGCATGGTTTTCAAGAATAGCGGAGAAATGATGGGCTTTGGTGTTCGCCCGCCTCTCTTCTCAGAGTTTTTCAACTTTTCCTGTTCCTCTCTTCTTCTGTATTCCTCTGCCAATTCACTCTTGACATTGCTGTAGCTCGAATAGCTGATTTTCCTGTCGATATACATCCTTGTATATAAGGCAAGACGGCTAATGTGCGTCCGTGCACTGATAGCCTTGAAGAGGTCAATGCAGTAGTCGTTACGGGAATCTACACATGCTATGTTAGCAAGTGTTTCTGCTTCTTGTCCCATAATGAACTGATATGCAAAATCATTGCACCATCTTTCGACATCACTGTATGAAGTCTGTGCCGAGATGTCCATCATGTCCACCGACTCCACTTCTTCAATCCCCAATAGACAATGCCCCAATTCATGCGCCAGAGTGAATATTTCTCGCTTGTAATGCTTATGATGCTTAAGCACTATCACATTGGGCTTAAGGTAAAAACCGTCAATGTTGGTTTTCTCTTTCTTGTTCCATGTCTCTATGTATTCAAAGACAAAAATGCCATGATCGGCGATTTTTTCTATCATCTTCACAAGAAACTGCCTATGATTGACAGTTTCCCCGGGATAAAAAAAATCTCTTGCACGTACGGCTACTGTCTTAGGGTCATCTTGTAGGGTGTAGTGTTCTATGTCAAACTTCACATCCAGTTGCGACAGTTTGTTGTATGCATCCAAAGCGTTTTTCAGACTCTCGAATCGGTTTACAGTACGGATCGACTCCAAGTTCAGCTCTGTTCCGAATGAGGTCTTGCGGAAGAAGATACTGCTGCTTGCATTGGTTGACAACTTAGAATAGTCTTGAAAGAAACTGACTTCTTTGTCGAATATCTCACCTATACGCTTCAACACCCCCAAATCAATAGAATCTCCACTGATGTCTGCGGCTCCTGTTATCCGTTTCCTGCCTTTGTTCAGAAGAGACAACAAGTCATCCACCGACATCTTGTATAATGCCAGCAGGTATTCTAAACGTTTCTTGTTAATCTCTACTTTCATATCAGCCTCGATTGAACTATTGTTGTTTTGATGCAAATGCTTAGGCACAATTTTGCGTTGCAAAATTACACATTTTCACTTAAATGGGCGAATTTTCATGCTGAATATCACTGGAATTTATGTTTATTTTGCTAAATCGCTACATTTCGCCACCAAAAAGACACAAAAATAGGACGAATCATCGACCCGTCCTTTTGTTTTTAGCCTTTTTCGTTCTAACCACAGCCTGCAATGTTATTCATCAACTGGTTCATCACTCGCATGTCTCATTTCGTAAACTGTCCATAAGGCTAACACACATTCAATGGCTATCACGGTAATGGCCGCAGTCATGCCCCACCAGTGGGCAATAAGCATAAAGATGCCAGCCTCAATGCACAACGCAAAGAGGATGGTAACAATAAGTGATAATATTCTATTCATTCTACGGTAACTGATTTAGCAAGGTTTCTTGGCTGGTCAACATTCCTATCCTTGTTGATGGCGATGTAATAGGCCAGCAACTGCAATGGGACGGAAACAACGAGAGGTGTAAGGCATTCGGGTACGTCGGGCACTTCAAGGCAATGGTCGGCGATGTCCTTCATTGCGTCATTGCCCTTGGTAATGATGGCGACAACCGTACCGCCACGCGCCTTCACCTGCCTTACATTACTGATTATCTTGTCATACAGCGAGTCCGTTGGAGCAATGACCACCGTGGGCATCTCGCTATCTACAAGTGCAATCGGTCCATGCTTCATTTCCGCAGCAGGATAACCCTCCGCATGGATATAGGATATTTCTTTCAGCTTCAACGCACCTTCAAGGGCGGTGGGGTAGTTGTACCCACGACCGAGATAAAGGAAGTTGCGGGCATAGGTGTATATCTTCGACAAGTTCTTGATTTTGTCAGCAAGTCCCAACACATCTTTTATATACCTTAATTCCGCAACACTATTATAAATATAACTTTTTAAGTACCTGAGCAACAAAAAGTTGCTCAGGATTTTGTCATGTCAGATTTTTCACCTATCTTAGTGTTGCAAATCAAAATATGTATCAAACCCGACAGACATGGCAAAGAAAGCAATAAAATCTGAGAAACTCACTCCTTTTGGAGGAATATTTGCAATGATGGAGCAATTTGACTCCACATTGTCATATGTAATTGACACAACCCTCGGTCTAAGATGCAGGCTGTATGGTTATCAATACAGCGAAATCATCCGTTCTCTCATGAGCATCTACTTCTGTGGCGGCTCATGTATTGAGGATGTCACAACTCATTTGATGCCCCATCTCTCGCTTCATCCGACACTTCGTACCTGCAGCTCTGACACTATCCTCAGAGCGATAAAGGAACTGACGCAGGAGAACATTTCATACACGTCAGATACGGGTAAGAACTACGATTTCAATACGGCTGACACCCTCAATACCTTACTGCTCAATTGTATGTGTGCAGCTGGTCAGCTGAAAGAGGGTGAGATGTATGATGTTGATTTCGACCACCAGTTCATAGAAACAGAGAAATATGATGCAAAGCATACATACAAGAAGTTCCTTGGTTATCGACCAGGTGTGGCGGTTATTGGAGATTTGATTGTCGGCATTGAGAACAGCGACGGCAACACAAACGTCCGTTTCCATCAGAAGGACACGCTGAAGAGATTCTTCGAAAGGTTTGAACAGAACAATCTTGTTATCAATCGTTTCAGAGCTGATTGCGGCTCGTGCTCTGAAGAGATCGTGGAAGAGGTTGCCACCCACTGCAAGACCTTCTATATCCGTGCCAACCGCTGTAGTTCGCTCTACAATGACCTCTTCGCTCTCAGAGGCTGGAAGAGGGGAGAAATCAACGGCATTGAGTTTGAGCTGAATTCCATTCTTGTAGAGAAGTGGAAAGGCAAGACATACCGGCTTGTGATTCAAAGGCGGAAACGGATGGACGGTGAGCTTGACCTCTGGGAAGGAGAATACACATACCGCTGCATCCTGACCAACGACTACGAGCCTTCCGTAAGAGAGATTGTCGAGTTCTATAACCTCCGCGGAGGAAAGGAGCGCATCTTCGATGACATGAACAATGGTTTCGGATGGTCCAGATTGCCCAAATCCTTCATGGCAGAGAACACAGTGTTCCTTCTTCTTACAGCACTTATCCGTAACTTCTACAAGGTCATTATCCAAAGACTTGACGTAAAGAGGTTCGGACCCAATAAAACAAGTCGCATAAAAGCGTTTGTCTTCAGATTTGTCTCTGTACCAGCCAAATGGATCAGAACATCAAGGTGGTATGTGCTGAATATCTATACCTGTAATAATGCTTACGCAGATGTATTCCAGACTGATTTTGGATGACGACTACAACTTATGGGTATGATACTGCGTATTGTCTCAAGTCGCATTGTGGGGTAAGGGGGTATTGTAGGCAGAAGTGGGTATTTCAGCCTCAATTTATCTAATAATTCAGTAATGAGAGAACGTGTACACGTAAATAGGACGATGAAGGACTTAGTTGCGGATTTGAGGCTTATGAAAAGCGTATTGCTTTCTCAATACATGCCGTTCCTCTTCGCTCAGCGACAGGAAATAGGCTTTCCATCCCGGACAGAAATTGATGTGCCATCGCCAAAAACGACCCAACAATGACTTGGGTGAACGGTCGTATCGCCGCCTCAGTGGGCACTGCTGACAGTTATGTTTCTTTTCCAATACTTTATCTATTTATCTTTCGTAAAACTCTCGTGGCAAAAATAAGGATTATTTTCAGTGATCAAGCACACAGTTCATTAAAAAAGAGAGGATTTGCTAAGATTCAGAATAACGACGAGCCATCGACCCCAACGGGAGTCGAACTTCAAGTAACCGCACATGATACAATGTGCGGGTCGAAGTGCCTTCCCAATCCACGACCCCAACGGAGGTCGAACCTTTCTACAGATTATATGGTTCGACCCCGTTGGGGTCGGATGTATAGGAGTCATCTGGCCATCCGCAAGTCTTTGACATTGCGGTTAACGGGGGTGAGACCCTTTTCAGGGTCTGTTTGTTTGCACACCTTCATTCTACATAAACGGCTAAATTCAAATATTAAAAGCGTTTACATATTGCAACGTATTTATCTGTTATGCTCCTATTAAATTGTTCTATATCCTTATACTTTTCAACTAAATCCTTTATCACAGGCGCATTTAAATCGACGTTTAGGGTATATTGAACAAAAGCACGTAGCATCTCATAATTATAATTTACTCAAGTTTCGGATTTAGGTTGAGAGGATAGATTTGGGCATAAAAAAGGCTTTGAGGATTTCCGTATGTCACGGAAATTTAGTAATTTAGAGGTGCCCAAACAACTAATTACAATCACTCAAAGCCATGAGCAAAATTACAAAAATTCCATCGGAGATCCGCAACTTTTTCACGGGAAAACGAATCAATCCCGCATTTTCCAAGTTTATGACCCTCCTTGAGGGGATGAGGATTTCAGACAAAGATCTCGGAGGGAAAAAACGTGAGAACTGTCAGCTTACCAACCTTCAACTTTTCCAGATCATATTGATTCTGCCGTTTATGGCCGTCCCGGGTTTTTCTCATTATGCCGGATCGTCAATCTCGAAACTGTTCGGGGGTAAGAAGGACCTACTCTATTCGTTTATGGCCAAGGACAATATAGACTAGCAACATCATCTGGCACATCGCCTGTCATCTCATCAAGGCCGTGACCATAAGGAAAGACTATCAAAAGAGCCATCTTCCGGCAGTGCTTATTGTGGATGATTCCGACCTGCCGAAGACCGGATTGAGGATGGAGTGTATTGGCAAGATATTCTCGCACGTGTTTCAGCGGTGCATTCTCGGCTACAAGCTGCTGGCCCTGTGCTGGAGCGACGGCCGCTCTCAATTTGTCGTGGACTTCTCGATTCACGGCGAGAGAGGGAAGGTCGATGGCAAGGAACAAGGTCTTACGGCCCGGCAGCGCGAGAGGCGCTACAACCGCAAGCGTGACAGAGACTGCCAGACCGAAAAACGCAAGGAAGAGTATTTCGTATCCAAGCTTGAGCGCCTGAAGAGCATGGTGAAGAGACCATTGGAGGATTGTTCGCCGATATATATGAAGGCGTACACGAGCTCACCGTCGTGGAAAAGATCTGGTCAATCATTATTGATGTAATAGCAATCGTGGCTGAGATTTTTACCATTGACGAGAACGAATTGATGGAGCAAATTATACGGGATAACCGCAGGTTCAAGGCCATGCAACTGATCGCTCAGACTGCATAAAACCTAAATCCGAAACTTGAGTAAAATACATAACTGTAATAATCTACTACTAATCTAAAATAAAGCGATTATAAGCTATCCTTTTTCCTGTGTTTGTTTTAAAGTTTTCACCTATACACTTTTTTATCTTTTCCTGTTCTTTTTCTTTATCCATAACCGTTAAATTTTCAAGCAAATCAGCTTCCCATTGTATTTGAAAATCAAGTCCATCAATTTTAGATGGAGTATGATGGTTGCCTATTATAAAGCATATTCTATCAATATTTTTGTTATAGCCTACCTTTTTTAATATTTCTTTCGCTACTGCTGGTCCTTCCTTTTCTTGATAGACACCATCAATAGAACCGTATTTTTTTTGTGCTTCAACCGCACCAATATCATGTAGTATAGCAATAATACTGATGAATTCTTTTTCTTCCTCTCCGATATTTTCTCCGTTCATTATATCTTCTGCATTTTTCAAAACTTTAAGAGTATGCTCTATGCCAAAAGGAATTTCTTTGAACACTTCTTTCATCTCTATAATAATTTTTTCTTTAAACATAAATTGCCTCCATTTATACCTTATAGGTGTTTTAGTTCTATCTATCCATTTTTTTGTTGGCCGATACAATCAGCATCATGGGACGGCGCATTTCATCCTGCATCCCCGGAATATCCATCATGTTTTCCGGCGGCTGCGGCTCCACAATCTGATTTATTATAAAACCATTTGAAAGCAGTGTATTTAGATATGTGGTCAGTGTTCTATGATATTTTGTAACCTTTTCTCCCAAAAACACAGCTGTCCGTTTGCCCTCATAATAATAATTATCCACCGGAAAATGCAGTATTTCTCCTTTTTCGTTATAATGCCAGTCTTGTGTTCCATAGGCAGTAAAAACAGGATGTTCAACCGTAAAAACTAGCTTGCCACCAGACTTCAGTATTCTATATATCTTTTTTACTAAAATCTCATAATCTGCTACATAGTGAAACGCAAGTGAACTTAATATTACATCAAAACTCTCCTCTGGGAATTCCACATCTTCTATAGCACAGCATTTATATTCAACCTGGGGAAAATGTGTTTTTTCTTTGGCTACCTCGAGCATTTTATGAGAAATATCAACACCTACAACAGAAGAAGCACCGTGTTCCATCGCATAAATACAGTGCCATCCATAGCCGCATCCTAAATCAAGCACACGCTTATCTTTAAAATCCGGCAGCAGCTTTCTCAATGTTTCCCATTCTCCTGCACCGGCTAGTCCCTGCTGTGAGCGACTCATTTGACTGTATTTTTGAAAAAATATATTATCATCATATTTGTTTTCTTTCATCTGAATTCCCCTCGTTTAAAAAGTTATTTATCTCCGTTGCAATTTTTTTCACTTCTTTATAAAGCTTCTCGGTCATATCGTAGCATTCAAAAAGTGAAAGACCGAGTACTTCAAAAATATGATTAACCCTTTCGGCATATTTTTCAGGTTTATATTCAAAAGTTTCAAGCAGTTTTATAGCTTTCTTTTCGTTAATGCAATAAGCATTATTGCATGCAAATAGTACTTGATTTAAGCATGAAATAATACGAAAAACATGGCCTGCAATATAATATTTATCCTCTGCTCCCGCATTTGCTTTTACAAACATTAAAGAGAACTCTGCTTCAAATATAAAAAAGTTTATCAAGCTCTTCTTTAGAGCACCAGGGTAAATTTCTGCCTGATTTTTTAATTCGCATAAGCTTTCATTCTTAGCATATTGTATCTTGCTGATCGCCAATTCTCCACGATACATAGCACTTATATAACCATGGGGATGCCCAGTCTGATAATTGGCAGTAACAATTCCTTGCTCCGTATCTTTGATTATTTGTTCCACCCGTTTTATATCACGTAAAATCAAGTCAACATGATACCCGTTTATAACTAACCATCCGCCGCCATTAACCCAATCACCCCACGCTCGGGGAGGTACAACAAGGTCGTTTCTATTCTCATCATCCAATTCTGTAGCAATTTGATTAATCGCTGTCAGGTCAAATGATTCTGAATTGTAATAGATTCCGATATCTATATCAGAATCCTCTGTATGGGTGCCTCTTGCACGTGAGCCCCCTAATACAATGCCTTCTATGCAAGGCAAAGAAGATAATTTCTCTGTTACTATTTGAATTACATTATCTACCATACGAACACACTCCTTTTATCGATTAAAGACAAAATACTTTCTTTCCGTAGTTCTTCGGGAAGTAATCCTTCCCGATCTGCCAAACATACTGGTCGATTTGCTTCAAGCTAAATTTATCCAAGCCATAGAAGGCACGGAAATCAATCAGTATATAAGTCTGAGCTGCTTCTTTCATAACCTCATTTGCAAATACAACCTTAATCCCGGGTCGTTCAAAGCCTACATCCATGCCACCGGCTTCGGTAAACAGGGAAACGGCTATAAGTTTTTTACTCATTTTCAGACTTCTCCTCATCGTGGATTTTAAATATTAAGCAATGCTCTTTTGAGTCCAAATAAATATCAAACTTTGTTTTTCCTTTTACGACCCCTAAATTGGAGATTACCGACTTCGGCAAGCGAACTCGCATGTCCTGCTGCAAAAGATAGGTGTCTAAGTATATTCTCTCATCCATATCCCATTCTCCTTCTAGTGATTGACTAATTTTACCCTATTTTTAGTCTAAGGTCAATCGGTTTGCTACTCTGGACAGTATAATAATATCAAGCCATCTGTACCAAAAAACGGACTTTAACCTGACAATAGTCCTATTGTCTCAATCGTCAAAAAAGTAATTTCTTGTCTCAACCTATCAAAAGGCAGACTATGACGCTATTGTCAAAACACGAAAAAAGGGTTCCCAGGAGACTGCCAAAATCGGCAAATCTCTCGGAATCCCTTATTTTAAGCCTATTTCTGTACTTTTTTACTTGTTCCGTGACAGTAGACATACCGTCTCCACATGGCTCGAGAGGACAGAATGAATGTCATTTGAGCGTATCCGTTCTCGGAAACATATCCACTACGTTTTTGGCACTATCGGTAGGCGGGAACATATCCAATCTCTCTCTGGAATGTATACCATACTTTTAAAAGGCAGAATAGCATTTTAACTTATGCTACCCTACCTATAACTAAACATTTACAGTTGCATGTGGCCTATTGTTTTTAGCCGTTAAATATTTTATAACTATTAAATAGCGATACAAATTGTTCGAAACTAATATTGTTTATATCATATATTCTCGCATATTTTAAAGCTTTATTAAATTGATTTTTTGTAAACAGTTTTTTATACTCTTTGTTAACCCATTTCATTACAAAAGTTTCATATTTTTTTCTCTCTTTAAATGCCATTTTTGCTGGCTTTCTTTTTAATACAATTAATGCGCTATCCACTTTAGGTTTTGGATGGAAATAATACCTGGGAATTTTTGCTAATATAGAAATATCTACCTCTGCCATTAACAGCAATGCTAGTGATCTGTTTGTATCTAATAACATTTTAGCAAAACCATATTCCACTATTAAATAACTTATTGTGGCTGAACTTTCAAAAACAATTTTTCGAATTATATTTGTGCTTATGTTGTAAGGTATGTTGCCAAATATTTTATATGGATTGTGGCTAGGAAATGTAAATTTTAGTATATCATCATTTACTATTTGATAGTTAGGATAATTTAAGAGCTTATTACGAGTTACCTCACATAATTTAGAATCAATTTCTATCGCCGTAACAAAATTACATCTCTTTACCAATTCAGCAGTAAAATGACCTTTCCCTGCACCTATTTCAAAGATGTTATCTTTTTCATCTAAACTTATGCAATTCATTATTTTTTCTATGTGATATTTTGAAGTAATAAAATTTTGACTATCTTTTATATTTACTTTGTTCATTATAACCCCTCCTTAATTTATTTCATCTCTTTTCGAATATTTATTCATTAATTCCTCTAACCCTGCTTCGGATGTTAGATTAATTTGTTTTTGCATACTAAATTACTTATTTATAAGTTTATGACGACTGAAATATAAAAATTACACAACATGGTTCAGTATTAGGTTATAATTCTTGTAAAGTTACATTCCTCCTCCCAACGCATGGTAAAGTTTAATTATACTTTGTATGCGTTCAAAACGAGTTTGTAACTGTTGCACTTCCGCTTCGAGAAGAGACTGTTTGGCGGTCAGCACTTCCAGATAGGTGGTATTGGAATGACGCATCAGCGATTCTGTCTTTCGCACAGCGTCGCATAATGTTTCAACCTGCCGAGCATTGATTTCAATTTGCGATTTTGCCGTCTGCCATGCGGTCAGAGCATCGTTCACTTCCTTTCCTGCGTTCAGTAATGATTGCCGGAACAACAGTTTGGCTTCTTCCTGACGGCTTTTGGCTATCTTCA
>OGGT01000025.1_pt1 | contig 97432 bp, 156 predicted proteins | sample 1571311 | NCBI WGS metagenome assembly OGGT01 (sample SAMEA2581931, study PRJEB24529) | metagenome | biome: Human gut stool | place: China | collected 2011
CGTACATATTGACGCTTCACCGCCCCGACTACTGCCGACCACTCCACGCCCCCAACCCCTTCTACCAAGGGTGATACTAATTTTGTTAAATAGTGTTTAATTGGTTGTAAATGCCATTCATTATTTGGCATCGGGATAAGAGTTTCTGACCTGTAATTTATATACAAGTCAAAGAACTCTTAACTACACTTTAGCAATTGCAACCACAGTTGTCACCAGCAGCATAACCTGCACCAAAACCAGCCATGAACGGATAACCATATCCACAACCGCAATTTGGATTAGGCACTATATAGGATGGAACCGGGCACGGAGCCTTAAGTTGTCCAACTATATTTGCAGTCTGGGCCTGTTGAGAAGCAGCCAGAGCCAAATTGCTGTTTTCCTGTCTAAGTGCATCTATCTTGTTTTGCATTTCACGCATTTCAAGCTGACAGAACTTGTCATTGATGATTGCGCTTTGAGCATCAATCTTAGCAGATATGATGTTGAACTGAGTGTTTGCATTGCTAGTCAGAGTGTTGGTCTGCTCTACAGTAGCCAATCGGCTATCGCATCCTTGACGTTCAATAGCTGTACGGATATCGCAGCAGCAAGAAGCAAGCTGAGAACCGATAGCTGCACTATTGGACTGAATTGAGTTGATGATCTGTTGAGAGGAAAGACCTACCTGGTTACCAACTTGCTGAATCTGTCCTTGAATTTGGCAGATAGCATTCTGCAACTGTTGAGTAGAGCAGTTCAAAGAGCTAGCCAACTGGTTGATAGCTGTTCCGTTTCCTTGAATAGCATTCATCAACAATTCACGTCCTGCTTCATTGTTCAATTGAGCAGGGATTCCGTTTGCTCCATTGCCAAACCCGTTACCGAATCCGTTACCACCCCACAGGAAGAAGAGCAGGATAATCCAGATCCACCAACAACCAGCACCACCCCAAGCGTCTTGATTGTTTTTATTGCTCATAAGAGCGGCAACCATATTGGGGTCTAATTTAATGTGTGTGTATTATAACTCCCGTAAAGACTGTGCACTCATCTTTACGAAAGTAAATTTACAACATGGATGGTCTAAACAAAAATAAAAATTTCGTAGTATAACTTATTGTGTTTCAGATAGTTTAAACTTGTTAAAATAAGTTATTTGCTTGTATGTTGCTTTTCCTATTCGTATATTAGCGCAATAATTTTAAAATAGAGGAATTGAAGATGAAAGAATTAAAAAAATGGAATAATAATCCAATAAAGATTACGTATTTAATACCTAGTGGAAACAAGTACGCTTATATAAAATTAGGTGACACTGTTGATCTGATGAACGGAACATATAAAATAACCGCTTTGGATAATGAAGAAAACATTTTCCAAGCGGTTAATATGGAGAATAAAGATGATTGTGTTACAATGTATGCGTATGAGGTTGTCTAGTTTTTAGTCTTGTATTTACCCCTTGACTTCTTTGGACGTATAAGCCCGTTGTTTTTAAGAGCATCCAATGTTTCTTTCAAATAAACGGGCTTTGTCATTCCTTGTACTCTCACGGGAGATAATAACGGTTGTACGGGATGAAATTTAGTGCCTTTGTATGTAAGCCTTGCAAACTCGGTGTCACTCACATCAAGATACTTTATGGCATTTTCTCTATCAAAATAAGACGGTATGATAGTTGATTTGTTTATTGCGTCAGTAAGGAAGTTGAACTGTTCCGCATCAACATTCGAGTTTCCGCTTTTCAATGCTAGAGATATTCCGTCAAGTAAGGAAGCTAATATAGTGTTATAATTCATGCCCATGACTTACTCGATAGATGATATGTTTGCTGTTCCCGTAACACTCACCTTGCTTCCTGGTGTGACTGAAAAATATTCCACCGTTCCTGCCGGGAGAAGCATTCCTGTTGGTGATATTCTGCTTGATCTGCTTTTCGTTTCCTGTACCAATGAGATACGGCATCCATCCGATGTCGCTACTCTTATAAGGTTTGACAATGCTGTGTATTCCTTGTCGGTTACATCTTCCGATGCTGATATTCTTGCAGCTACGATACCTTTTAACGCTTCATCCTTTGAAGCGTTTTTGGTGGAGAAATACCCACCTATCTGTTGTTTGTCATTGCTTTCCATATCCTTTTAAGTAAGATTGTTTCACACTTTCTGCAAACTCGTTCAGCTTTACATAATCCGGGTCAAGTTTGTTTAAAATACCTTTTCTGAGAGCCGCTTCTTCCTCACCGTTGGGAAATTCATCCTTTATGGCGGCATCTACCGTTTTGTCGTATGATACAGGGTTCTTTACACGCTGTACATCGGCTTTCCACTTTTTGACGAACTTTTCCTGTACAATATTTCCCATATCGTCCGTTTCGGGTTCGTCAACTTGTTCAATGTTTAAATGAACATTGCTATATCCAGTGCCTAAATCAAAGATAAAGGCAGGCTTCTCGTCAAAAATCAAACCTCTTTCCATAGATAATTATATACGATTAATTAGTTATAAATGCCATTTTTAATGCAAATATAGCAAAATTATTTGTATTACTCTAATAAAACTATCGCATTTGGTTATATTTGTGAGCTCCATATATCCTGTTCCACTTTTACCATTTCGCATCCGGATGCACTTCAACGGACAGATGATTCATTATTCTGATGATTAATTCTCGTATCATAAATATATGTTTTGAGTGTTACTGATAACTTTCCGGGTTACTCTACCAGGGTTGTAATTTCAAAAGGGTTGCCTACAGCCGCTTTGACAGCGCGTATTATCAATGCAAAGTTCTCCTCATCTACAGGCGTACACAATTGTTCCCTGTAATCTCCCACTCCTTGAGATATTCTATAGCTACAGTCTGCGATATCAAGATTGTATATTTTTGCAATAAAAGATTGGAATAGAGTTGCGGCAACCAAATATCTTGTTATACCAAAATCCGCATGAATGGTATCACGAGTAAAGTCATTCTTGTTCGTCCAGTTCGCCACGTTGTTCATAAACGGATAAGTATCAGAAACGGTAGTCAAATCGGTAATAGTTTCAGCCTCCTGAATAGTTGGGATTGCAGGTGAAGCGGAAGCATAATTTGTAGACTGTCTTAGTTGTGTGACAGTTCTTGCATTCTGAACCGCTGTTCCGGATGGAATGATGAATTTGACATCCGGGCAATTGGATATGCAGTCCTTGTCGTTTTTGGCAATATTACGCCACATACCCAATTGTCTTTCCTTTTGGTTGTTTCCATAGCTCAACCAGTGATCATCATCTGCACCATTGGGACCGTGCGACTCGGAGATTGTATGATAAATGCTAAACGCCCAAGTCATGTTCATACAGAATACAGGATTACTATAGAGACAGGCTTTTTTACACAAGTCGATCAATTCTTGTACTATGTTCCTTGTTATTTGTCCATCTTCTCCTTTTTCCCAAAAAGAGGATTGGTCCTCATAAGGGGATTGATAAGCCCCGTTTTGCATGATGATGAAGTCCCACGCTTCATCAGCCAACAACCAGTCCATCAAGACTGTGTCATTTGCCGGTGCAGGTTCCCCTTCATCCGTTATATCAGAATCAGGCTCGCTAGACCATTTTCCTGTCGTACCGTTATATTGTTCCCATGTCGTTGCCTGATATTTCCATTTATAATACGTAACTCCCTTATTTCCTTGAAACCTTTTCAAAAAAACATCTAAAGTGGCTGCACCTATATAAGCATTTCCCAAAATTACATTTTTTCCAAATGAAGCACAAATGCTACCCACTTCTCTGACTGTATCCACACCGAAGGATGATCCGATAAAAAGAACTTTCAGCGCTTCTTTATAGGACTGGTCTTTATGTTCCATAGATTCCAACCTTTCATTCAAATCCTTGATATTGGCTTCCGTTTCATCCCTGTTTTTCTCAACTTTCTGATCCAGTTCGGATATCTGACCTTTAAGCCCGGTCTGAACATAGGGAATACCATATATTTTTAAAGATTTCATCCATTGCCCCTGATCATCCTCTGTTATTGAAGCTATACCTATATGTAGTCCTAATACTGTAGCACCATCCGGTTTAAGATACCCTCTGTCCTTTCCTGATGTTCCACTTACCGTAGCAGTAATCTGGTTGCCATCAGGGCCAAAGAATTTCCATGTTCCCATGAAAACATTTGCATCTTCCGCATTTTTCAGATAAAGAAGTGTACCGTTCTCTATGCTGGATACATCAATCCTGCTATAAGCGTTATTTGTGGCATTGGAGATAGGATTGTCTCCCAACGTATTACCCACATAAGCATGTTTGAGCAATATTTCAAGAGTATTGCAAGGCAAATAAGGCAATTCCACACCTTCCGAAAGAGACTTGAGTTCATTTGATGTGTTATTTGCAATCTCCTTGGCCTCTTCTGCTATTTCTTTGGATTTGTTTATTTCTGTATAGGTTTCTTGTACATAATCAATTACAGGCTTATAATACAATCCCAGAATACTATATCCGGAAACGGCATTTATCTTTTCGGTTGAAGCATGTATATACATATATTTCGCAGTACCTTGAACCTGTATTTGATACCCACTATCAGCGTATCCTGATTCAACATGATCACCTTCGGCATTTGTAAACTTAACAACCAAGCCCAAATCGGCAAGTCTGACTTGATTGTGATTGGTATCTATGACACTTATCACAAATCCAGTTGGAATATCAACGTCTAGAGCTTGTTTAAATCTTAAGTAACCTTCTTTGGAATTAGGATAAATAGATTGTCCCGTACCTACCCATTGTCCGATTTCAAAATCAGATAATTTAAAAACATATCCATTGATTTCAACTTCTAATTTGGAAAGTTCTGCTGTAAGATTCTTGCGTGTTTTGGGGTTGACCACCGCATCTGTTATGGTAGCCGGGTAAATGGTTTGGCCACCCTTGGTCAGTTTATGCATTTTTACCATAATAAATCTCCTATATTTTTAGATTAGTAACTGTTTCTTCTTCCTCTTCCAGTGGCAAATGAGGTACAAAATCACTCAGCACATCATCATACTCCTGATCTGACAGAGATACGCTCTGCACCGCATTGTATGCGGCATATATCTGAGATATAGTGACCGACTTGTTCTTCTTCGGTTCATCTGTAACGCATGGTATTATCTCTGTACCCGTAACGGTTTCAACGGGAGTCATTTCCGAAATTTTAAGATTTTCTTCCATTGTTAATCCTCTGTTAAAATTAAGTTGTTATTTTCAAGTAATATGTTGTTTCCGTCTTCCATGATTATGATATTATTGATAACTTCAAGTATTATTCTTGAATTGGCAAATTTCCATTCATTGTTTGAATATGGCATGTATCCATCCTTTGTTACAGATATGGACATGGTACTATTGGCTATCCCCACTACTTTTACTGTGCCATCAGATAGTGTATTGTACTGTAAACCTTCTATCGTGACCGTTGCATTCTCTATGGGTGCTCCATTCACATCCACTACCGTTATAGTGACAATGGATTTTGGTATATAATAATCAATTAAATCCTGCTCGGTGAATCCGTCATTCTGTTTGGTGGGAACTGAATCGAAACCGATGGAGTTGTAGAAAGCTGAACTAATCCATCCGCTATTATGGTCAGTATTGCTAAAGAATACAGGAGTTTTAGTTTTATCACCTGTCACATCATTGTTTACTATGGTGATTATTTGCTTTTTGTTTAACAAAGCGGAAACTATTGTAGATTCATTCAGTGTTCCATCAATATAGGTCTTGCCGTTTGAGTTCCTACTATTATAAGCAATACTACCTTTGTCATTGAATACGGCAAACAGCCAAGGTTCAGTAGTATTCAGTCTTTGGTCATAAATAAATTTCCCATCAACAAATGGATTAACCGTCATAAACAACATCTTAACTCCCTGTGACAAATTCTGCACCTGTCCATAATCATCCACTCCATCCGTTACTAGGGCATTTGGGTAAAGCGGCTGGAACGTAAATTTAATATCTACATTATCAAAAGTGCTCTGATTGAATGTAAGCCCAATAAATTTAGTTTGAACTGTTTCCGTATTATTGGTATAGGTATAGGCAGGAATCTCAAAAATGCCATTACCTTTATTAGCACCTCCCGATTCATACATTCCCCATTTCAAATCGTCCGGCATACCTTCCACGGTTATGGTAAATGCAGGTCTTGTTAATGTTTCACCCTTAGCCACAGAATTACTATTCCCTATACCATTCTTAGTCCATACAATGCCTAATATATCAGTGACTTTAGCAGTTATTTCAATAAAGTAATCGCCAAATGTACCTACTATACTATTTGACCTATTATGATATGATTTCGCATTTAACGTATACCCTCCCACACCACTCATTCCAGCGAACAGGAAATTATTCAATTTCAATGGTCTGTTGTTTCCACTGAAATCCTGCAAGTAGGGATTGGCTTTTAGTATCTCGTTTGTGGGAACGGATTGTCCTGACGGGAGCTGGGTGATGGTAAGACCTATGTAATCAGTTACTCCACTTGCTCCCATAAAAGCAACAGTTGTAGCGAAACTATGAGGAAGTACATTTTCTCCGTCTTTTAACTTAATATTTGTGATTTGATTACTATTTTCATCCAACTTCACTCTATATACTAAGTTTTTATCACCAAGACCTTCTATAAATACGGAAAAAGATTCTGTTTCTTTTCCTATGGATGCTATTCTAAAATTGTCTATCAAACCATTAACCACAATCTTATTGTTGGTTATACTAACAGAATTAGGGTTATAATTTTGCCAATCATTAAAATTCTGTGTATAAACATCCACAGGCTTTGACATATCGTACCAAAACACCATGTGTTCTTTCACCCATTTGTCTATCACCTTGTTTATATCGGTTTTCGCCTTTCCTGCCGACTTGACAAGACCAAGTTTTCCTATGTTAAAAAGCCCTATCTTTCTCATTTTTCGTCCATTTTAACCCACTCATCAGATAAAAGCAGCTTCTCAAACTCTCTTGTGCCCGTGTCGTATGTGTCGTAAGGGAAAGGGCGTTCCGTTCCGTCCTCAGGTAACGTCATAGGCATCACTTCCATAACCTTATCGGTATGGATCATATAATATAGACCGTCTGTCGATCGTCTGAAAACGGACAGGTCATCTTCCGAAAACATAATCTCGGCATCTATTTTTGGTACTATGGAAAACTGCATATTATGAATTTTATCTATTATCGCAAAGATAATTAAAAAAAAGTTAAACGTATTGGTTGCATACGGTTTTATGTCGTATATTTGCTGAAAATTAAAAAAAAATATAGCGATGAATGTATTAAGCCTTTTCGATGGGATGTCGTGCGGACGGATAACACTTTCCGAACTTGGCATTCCTGTAGAAAAATACTATGCGTCCGAAGTGGACAAGTTTGCCATAAAGGCAACCATGCAGAACTTTCCTGACACCATACAGCTTGGTGATGTAAGAGAACTTGAAGTAAGCAGACTGGATAAGATAGACTTGATAATCGGAGGATCTCCATGCACGAACCTATCCATTCCGGCAAGAGAAAAGGGCTTTCAACGAAAGAAGGCATGGAGGTTTTAGACTTGCAAACGTATCTTGAATTGAAGGAGAACGGTTTCGAGTTTGAAGGGCAATCATATCTGTTATGGGAATACATGCGTATATACCACGAACTTATTGAACGTGGTGACAATCCCAAATTCTTCCTTGAAAATGTGGAAATGGGAAAGAAATGGGAATCTGTGTTCAATGAAACAATGGGGAGGAAAGGAATACATATCAACTCCGCACTTGTATCGGCACAAAACAGAAGGCGCATATACTGGACGGATATTCATGACGATATTCCACAGCCGGAAGATAGGGGTATATTGTTAATGGATATTCTTGAAGAAGAAGTTGATGAAAAATATTTCTTGTCTGACAAGATGATTGAATGCTTGAAGGGCAGGGTAAAGACGGAAAAATTCAGTCCTGTCCAGTTTAGCCCTATCAAGTTCCCATATGAACAAAAGGCGCGCACTATAAATACAAGATTGTTCAAGATGGGTGACAATGACAATTACATACAGGTGGATAATGATCCGACATGTGTTGCGATGCGAGGGCGTGAATCAGCCTGCCTTACTCCAAAAAGAACTGAATATGGAAAACAGATAAGAAAGGAATATGAAGCCGGGATTGTAAAGGAACAGAGAAAGAACATCCAACAGCTTGAACCTAGGGAAGATGGAAAAACCAATTGCCTTACAACAGTACAAAAGGATAATCTGATAGTTGTTTCGGGAACGATATGTGGATTTGGAGGGAGGCATTTCCGTGAAATAAAATCTGGTAAATCATGTACACTGCTGGCAAGGGCTAGAAATGATGGAAGCACACAACCATGCGTTGCAATTGGTATATCCAATATTGCTGATATTCCAATTGCAAATAAATATATAAAGAGAAATTTACGTAATATAGACAATAAAGCTCACACATTGCTTGCTTCATCATATAAAGGAGCAATGGCAAACGGCATGACGCTAGTTGATAACGGTAATTTATATATTAGACGTCTTACCCCAACCGAGTGCGCACGGCTTCAAACTATTCCCGAATGGTATATATGGGATGGGATATCCGACACACAGCGTTACAAGATGCTTGGAAACGGATGGAACATAGAAACAATCAAACATATCTTTAAATATTTGAAAAAACAATGAATGTACTAAGTTTATGTGACGGGATAGCTTGTGGACGTATTGCACTAGAAAGAATGGGGTATAGAGTGGAAAAGTATTACGCAAGCGAAATAAACGAAGGCATTTATAACCAATTAAACACTATTTAACTAAATTGGTTATGTTATAATTTAATTTATAGTTATATTTGCAATATGAAACGAGCGTATAAATATAGACTTAATCCTACTCCTGAGCAGATTGTTTTCTTCAACAAATCTTTCGGGTGTTGTAGGTTTGTATATAACTATATGCTCGGTAAACGTATAGAAGCGTATCAGCGTGACAAGACGAAGATAGGATGGGTTGAACTGGCTAAGATGCTTACAGAACTTAAAAAGGAAGATGGGAAGGAATGGCTTTCGGAAGTATCAAACGAGTGCCTGCAACAATCCATAAGAAATATGGACAGCGCGTTCGTGAAGTTCTTCCGTGAAAAGGCAGGGTTTCCAAATTTCAAGGCGAAGCATTACAGCCGACAGTCATACAAGGCTATAAATTCGGTGTCTGTTGACCTTGATAACAATAAGGCAAGACTTCCAAAGATCGGATGGGTTAAATTCTTTCCGAACAGAAAGTTTGACGGTAAGGTATGTTCTGTCACGGTAAGCAAGACACCAACAGGTAAATATTTCATTTCTGTCCTTGTTGACGATGGAAAGGAAATACCTGTAAAGCCTGCTGTCAGATATGATACGTCTATCGGTATAGATGTCGGTATAAAGGATTTTGCAGTTTGTTCGAACGGTGATGTGTATGCCAATCCCAAATATCTTGAGAAATCGGAAGCAAGGCTAAAGGTGTTGCAAAGAAGATTCTCAAAGACAAAGAAAGGCTCCAACCGAAGAGAACGGGCAAGAAAAATCCTGGCAAGACAGTATGAGAAGGTTTCCAACCAACGCAACAATTTCCTGCATCAAGTCACATCAAAAATTGTCCGTGAAAACCAAACGATAATCATTGAGGATTTGAATGTAAAGGGTATGTTGAAAAACCACCGTCTTGCAAAATCTATATCATCCGTTTCATGGAGCGAGTTTTTCCGACAGCTTGAATACAAATGCGAATGGTATGGACGCAACCTTATACGTATCGGACGTTTTGAAGCAAGTTCCAAGACGTGTATATGCGGATACGTTAATAGTGAATTGAAACTCAGTGACCGTGAATGGATTTGCCCGAAATGCGGAAGGCACAATGATCGTGACATTCTCGCTTCGGTGAACATCAAACGGTTCGGACTAATATCACCCTTGGTAGAAGGGATTGAGGACGTGGAGTGGTCGGCAGTAGTCGGGGCGGTGAAACGTCAATATGTACGTGTATAAACGTATATAAATACCTACTGTTCAAGGACATCATCACTGATGGATATGTTGAGAAGAAAAAGTCATGGTGTATGCTTGAATCATGGAACAGGTTTGCCAAGAACCCCGAATCGTTGTTAAGAAGATATAAAAAATCACTCACACCGTTGATATTCAACTCACCCGACTGTAATCCCGAAAAAGGTTTCAGAACGCCCAATATTACGGAAGCGGAAAGATTGCAGACAGTTCCAGAAGGATACACAAAGTCAGTACAGCCACATATAGGGATGGGGCTTCTAGGAAATGGATGGACTGTAGATGTTGTTAGTCATATTTTAAAAGGATTGAAAAATGAACCCAATAGTTAGTCATATTTTTGCATTCCTTTGCGGATGCTCGTTTGTAATACTTGGAGCTATTTATTTTGGAACGAAAGGAGATTGAATATGAAAGTAAATAACGGAATAATAATAGACGGAGTTCTACATGAATTAAAGGAAACGAAACATAAAGATTGTTCAAAATGTTCGTTACGTGATTTATGTCAAGATGAATTTGGGATCGCGTGTCTATGTTGGATTAGTTTAGCTTCGGAATCAGAAGTGATAAATACTGAATTTAAGTGTCGTGGCAAAGTAACAGATAATGTTTCGGTTGAAAAAGCAATCGAAGTTCTCTCTTCCGTATTAGACCATTGGGTGCATGGCGGTGATGCAGACTGTATCATTGCGGAGTTTGAGGAAAAATTAATGAAAACAAAGTAATCACTCCCCCTTGCTAGTAAACGGTAAGGGGGAGGATTGTGGTTATAAACTCGGACCCATAGAAAGAAGCAATGTACTATCTTTATATGCCGCACTGTTAAGACTTACCCATATCCTTGCGGTTCCTGCATTAATCAGTTCCGATGATATTAATATTCTCACCTTCTTGTCAATGCTGGAATTGGCGGATACTGAAAAATCCTCTATTGTTTCTCTTGATTCACCTATAACCATAGGATCTTCAAATTTCTTACTTGCAAACCTAGACATACAACTATTATTACGGAAAGAAATAAGGCTACTCGAACCGTTTCTTACTCTTACGGTAACTTCAATATATCCACTAACGGATGGCATCACTCCACCAATTATTGTTATGCTTACGTAAGAACCAACTATCTCTATATCTCTTTTACTTACCATTGGAACAGTGTATGCTATATGAGCAATATCGGAGTCATCCTGCTTCAATATAGCTGTACTAAGGAAAGGATAAACTTCCCAATCACCAGCAGTCATACCCCACGAGTTTACAGTAACCGTAGCGTATCCTGTTCCTATCTTCTTGTCGGCAGTAACACGCCTAGACATCTGACTGGTCTTGTGCTTAACATAGACACCGAAATAGCAATCAGCTATCTCGGCAAAGTCACCCATGTTAAGAAAATCAGTATCATGCCCCTCCGATGGCATCATTATAGCCGCAGAACAGACAAAATTACTACTTGTAAACTGATTGGTAGCAGTATCCGGGCAGGAGAATCTACTTATCGGTGGACTGGCACGATGGTTGTATCCGTTAAAGTCGGTAAGGCGAAATGGAAACTTTCCTCCTGTAGGTGGAGTATATTCCCACCCGTTCATGCTTCCATCAGCGTGTTTTGGTGCATCCCAGTATCCTGCCATTTGAAAAGGTTTGACACCACAGTTCCCATCCCATCCTTGCCACCATTTTTCATTTGGTCCAGGTGCAAGGCTTTCGTAACGTACAGGTTTGTACCGTGCCCACGGGTTTATTTTCCCGTGGGTGTTTGCACAAGCATATCCTAAATCATAATCCCCACCAACACTGCCTATGCCAAGAGTGGCGTAAACGTCACCATCAAGGTTTATCGGAGCTGTAATCTTTCCATTAGAATGACCCATAATCTTTTTTTTATTAATTGTTAATACCTAATCTCTTTTCCAATTCTTTCACTCTTTTCTTTAATCTTGTAACCTCATCATCGACTTCTTTAACTCCCTGTATCAGTATAGGAATGAACTTCTCATACTGCAATATCAGATAATCACCGAATATATTGCTTGCGAAGAGAGGAAGTTCGGGCATGGATTCCACATCCTGCGCTATCAGACCATAATTCAACTTGTCGTGATTCAATGCAGGAGATAACCTTTTTGCCGTTTCATTCCAATAGAACGTCTTGGGATGCAACTTCCTTATTATATCGGAAGCACTGAAATCACATATATTACGCTTTAAACGCCTGTCGGAAGATGAGGATTTTGCAGTAACAGTTCCGTTTGCAATAATATTAGCATTACTTGTAATATTCTTTTTCGCATATATTCCCCCATCAGTTGATATTGCTGTATTTGTGCTAAAGTTAGTATTTTCTGTATTTTCAACATAAAATCTCTTTCCTCCAAACACTCTAACATATGTGCTGTCTTGCATATATATTCCGCCACCATAATCCTGATGATACCACCCTGAATTTCCTGTACTTCTGAACCAATCGGAGCATTGGATGGAAGATGGGAGTTTTAAATATACATTTGAACCTCCGTTTACACTAACTCCTGCTCCAGTATTGGCAGAATGGTAATCCTGTATATAGAACGTTCTTGCAGTAGTCCATACATCCGCACTAGAAGCCCTACTGTCAGCTAATGTGGAAGCACCTCCTGCCGATACAGCCACAGACGTGTTGGATGTGGATTGCAGACTTTCCCATGCGGAAACGTTACACCCATAAGACCAATATTGATATTCAATGTTTGCATTGTGGTATGCACCAATTTGGCGCACCTGCAATTCAAAATTGTTTGTTCCTACACGTACAAGGCGAATGTTATCCATTCCTTTTGCAAATGTGGGGAGATAAAGGCGTGCTGAATTTTCAACATTTCCCACACTGCTATCAGAAGAACTAGGGCCACTTCTCATATAAAATATGGCACAGAAGTGATAATTCCATACTTCTGACTGTGCATGATTTCCATAGGCATACCATATCCTTCCCCAAACCGTTACTGACCTATATGGCGTGGCTCCCGATTCAGAACAAGCGAATATCTTTTTCCAACCATTATCTTCACCACCTAGAGCAAATTTTACTGCATAGCATCTACCTATATTGTAATTTCTAGGTAAGAAATTAAGATGCCAATTGTCCAGCATATCCGCGTTCAAGTTGGTATTCAATGTAGTGGAATTGCATTGGTAAGGTGCTTTGCCTGTGCCTACGGTGGACACGAACCTGCTCGATTCAGCATAATTACCTATTACAACCTTGTTATCTTGCAGTACGATATTGCATAATACATTATTGCTTGAATTTCTTGAATCAATCCAAGCATAGGAACCTCCACCGCCCAATACCAACCGTCTAGCCGAATCCCAGTTTGCAGCAAGATAATTAGTATGGGCAGTAATAGCACCATGTGTATCCAAATTTCCATTTCTTACATTCAACCACATGGCGTTTTTTCCTTGTGCAACGGTTTGTCCGCTGCTTGTAGGATACCAGCCTATACCATACCATGAGCCAAAACGTAAATTCGCATCGTCTACGGAAGCTGCATCACTGCCACCGTGAATCCAAACACTCGAAGTCTTAACCACTCTTGTTCCTTGAACGATATTAAATCCTTTGTTATTCATCGTCAAATCCCCTATCATGGTGTCACCTGCTTTCTTTACGTAGCGTCCGTCAGAATAGCTGGCGTAGTTTACATTGTCAAGCAACATTCTCCAAGGTCTTTTATCAGTACCCCATCCGCTTCTATACTGGATGCCATTGGATGGGTCGTCACTGGATGATGACTTATGGTTCGAGTACAGGTCAAATCTTGAATGGCCTGATGACATGGAAACCACAGCCCCGTAATCATATTTTTTCAGAGTTACCCCATCTGGATAAGCACCGTGGAAATTAAGTATGCCTATTTGTGACCATAAGGTAGAAGCCCCATCACCACTAGCAACTCCATGACTTCTTAAAAACGAATTTTCATGAAATCCGTCAAGAAGGTCTGCATTAAGATTACCCACAACAGTGTTACTTGCCACAATAAATGGAGCAGTGCCACTTGCTACGATAGATTGTAACGGAATATAGCTTACAACCCTGCCCGGTGCTATGCTGAACAAGTTCCTCAAAGCAGAGCTTGTACAAATACTCTCTACCGTACCTGATATTGTACTTGCATAAGTCTGGAATAAATGGGCGGCAGCAATATGTCTTATTCTGTCAGGTCCAGCACCACCTACGGTTGCGGCATCTGTATTACTGGGGCTTAAATCGTTTCCTTTAAACAGGACCAGCTCACCACTTTCCGTACCTCCCCAAAATCTTTCAGCAATGAACGTATGGCTATAACTGCCCGGTCCATCTCCTGTCGTTCCGTAGAAATATATGGTGTTGGGAGAAGTACCGTTCCCTATCTTCAAATCACCGCTCATCGTTATGCTACCTACACCCGTCATATCTCCGCTTACGTTGGCTGTACCGTTGAAGGGCTGCCCCCAAAGGGTACGGGAAGTAGCAAGAGCGTGAGCGGAACTAGCCCAGTTATAATATGCTGGAAGTTCTGAGCCACTATCTGACGGTATAGTAGTGTACCAAGTCCTATTGGATATGTTTGTGGTAATGCCACGTCTATTTAAGATTGATACTTGACAATCACTGTAATCATAAAAACGCCAAAACAGTCTTACTTTCTTGGTTGTAGTATTATAGAATAATCTCCACATTGTATCACCAAGTGAAATAGTGCTTCCGTAATAATTCAAAGACCCAACATAACTTGTACTCTCTTGATTCGTTGTATGAAATACAATACTTATCATACCTGTACCTGCGTGCCTACTATTTACTAGAAGTGTCATGCTGTTAATAGACCATCCACCCGTCACAGTACCCTCAAATACCAATCTGTACCCTTCATTATTTCCGTCACCGCCGGAAAGTATTACATATTGGTTAACACCATCTGCCCGTAAAAATGAAGATTGATGATAACCGTCTAGTAAATCTGCATTTAAATTATTAACAAGCGTATTGCTTGAAACTATCAAAGGTGATAACCCTGTGGCAACAGTTGACATGAATCTAGGTGCTCTTACATCATTTGGAGTGACACGTAAAACCAGCTTGTTGTTATGGTCTACGACACCAAATCCTGCACTATCCGTACTACTTCCTCTAAGGTTTCCTATATACCAGTAGGTGTCATACCAGTTGAACCTTAATCCGTTTCTTATAGAAGTAAGCCCACCATCATCGTTCTTGATAACTCCGTTATCTTTATAGATATTGGTAATATCACAATTTTCCACTCCCTTGAATACGATTGCGCCGGAAGTGGAAGCGGATGTAAGGGTTCCAGTCATAGTATCGCCAGCCTTTTTCACCCATCTACCGTCCAATACGGAAGTAGGGATATGACTTGCATCTATGACTTTACTTGAATCAGCCTTTTTCAATTCAGCCCACATAGCGTCAGCGTCAAGTCCTCCCTGCCCAGCCATGTCGTACAGTTTCTTTATCGTGTACGCATTAAACGTATTGTCAAGGTCTGAATCGGAGAAGGTTGTGCCGTCAGTAAGGTTTGCGAAGCTGTAAACGGTATTTACAACACCGCTGCCACCACCTCTACCACCTGTTTTCACGCCAAGAGCAGATACCCAACCGTCCGAGTAGAATCCTACCGTGTTTCCGTCTGTTCTATGCTTCACTCTCAGAGCCTTGTTTGCCGAATCGTAAACAAGTTGGGCATCTCCTATCGTAATGGCATTTGTTGACACTGATGGTGCTTGAACATTTCCTGCCTTATTAATCCAAACAGCACCTTCCGTATTATTGTGCCCATTAGGTCTTAGATTTATACTTCCATCTCCGAAGCTAGCTAGTATTGTATGACCGTCTGAATTTCTTAATGCTACATTTCCATCGGGATATGTTATACCACCGTTATTATTGAATACTATATTCTGACTAAACGTTTTTCTTCCCGAAATAGTCTGAGCAGTAGTCAAGGTGACGGCATCAGTAATCCCGTACCCTGCCAGTGTGGTAGGATTATCACCAACTGTAACACGCCCGTAGGTGTCTACTGTAACTTTCGTATATGTACCAGCCTTCACCCCTGTGGTGGCTAGTGACAATGTGCGGTTTGCGGACAGGTTTCCACCTCCCGTAAGACCAGTTCCTGCGCTTATCGTTATGGCCTTGTCCGCTTTCAGTGCAAGAAGTTCGGCTAGGTTGTCGCTTTCCGTAAGACCGTCAAGAAACGCTTCAAGTTCTTTCCATTTGTTGATGATGTTATCGGCATCGCTTCCCTCTAGGAAGTTGTTCAGCTTATTGCTTAACTGTGTTACGGTATTATTCAGCGTACCCAAGTCCTGTTGTCTAGCGAATGTTTCCCCGAATACGGCAGTAATGGTTTTTCCGTCAGAACTAAGTGCCATGTCTGTTACGGCATTTCCACTCCCCGACTGGGTGATGTTCTTTATACCACCACCTTCCTTCGCCATTTTCCAAATCTCGTTTATCGTGTACGCATTAAACGTATTGTCAAGGTCTGAATCGGAGAAGGTTGTGCCGAGATTGGAAAAACCATATACGTTTTTCACAAGTCCGTCACCACCGCTACCACCGCTTCCTCCGGGAGATACGCCCAAAGCGGAAATCCATCCTCTAGTATAGAAGCCTATTTCCGTACTTCCATCTATATGCTCAAATGTGACTGCCTTGTTTACGGAATCATATATAATCTTTATATCGCCAACCTGCAACGCCTGTGTTTTCACCGTGCCGCTTATGTTGGCATCTACAGCATAAATATTCTCCCATCTCTTCGATTCAAGACCAAGTGTGGATGCGTTGTTCACGCTAGGAACTACATTTGCCGTAGAGAGTTGACCAGTGAATATCTTGCTTGCAGTTACTGTCTGTTCCGTATCAAGCGTTACAAATTTATTGTCAGGAAGATGGGATATGTGAATTTTCTTTGTCGGATCATCCTTTCCCAACTCCTGCCACAATTTGTCCGTATTCATTCCGCCTTCCTTGGCTAGCTTCCATATCTCGTTGATGGTATATGCGTTGAATGTATTGCTAAGGTTGGAATCGTCAAACGTCTTACCTAAATCGGCAAATCCGTACACGGCCTTAATCAGTCCGCCTTCTCCACCTCCCGGTTCTCCGCTACCACTCTGTGCGCCCAACGCTGATATCCATTGGTTTGTATAGAACGCTGACTTGCATCGTAACGCTTGGTTTACTTCATCCCATTCAAACCATCCGTTGAACTTCTGAAACGATGCAATAAGGTCATTAAGTAGCTGTTCAGAGAAAATATTTGTTCCGCTTCCCGTACCACTTCCACCTAATGTTACATTTGTCGTATTCTGTGTTGAAGCGGTCTGATTCTCCTGTGCCAGCCGTTCATAGAAAGACAGTATCTTTCTTCTTGCAATGGTGCATGAATATGACGGGAACATATTCTCCTTGGAATATTTAATTTCCAAAGACTGTATCTGCAACTGCATATCCACTATCTGACCGTTATCAGAGAAATCGAACACGCCTATTCCATCATCCCTTACCTTTAGCATATTTCCTTCTATGAAGTCAATGAAAAGGTTAGGATGCTCTGCGACAAATCCGCTAGATATGTCAAGTGAAACGGTTCGGTTCTCATGGTCATATCTTGACAGGTAGTCAAGAGCCGCCTTTTCAAGCGTGTTCTCAGCCATTGTCACATAAGATTCGGGCATGACGATATTCAGAATGACAAACTCCGTTCCTGCTGCAATTGAAGGAGATTTACCATCTGTGTAAAGCGGAAGTTTGGCATTGTCGCTATCCGTTCTGTAGCATGATATTTTATATCGTGCCCCCTTATTAAACATGGCAACATCCTCTTCCGTTTCCCCCGTATCACCGTTCACCTCACCGTAAAGAGGAATAATACCGTTTTTGTTTATCTTAAATTCCGTGCCTGTATAAGTTCCTGTACGCATACTGAACACCGCATCCGTCACAGAAGCGTATTTGTAATAGAACCTGTCCTGTGAACCGTCCTGATTACCGAAATGTATGTTGCAGGTCATTTCCTCACTAAAGCCTATCTTACAGCTTCCGGCAGGAACATCTGAATCAAACGTGAACTCAACACGTATGGTGACTGTCGTATTCTGACCTTTTTCTATATATCCTACAAGAGAGGTCTTGTCGTAAGGTATTTCAAGCATACCAGTAGCACCTTCCTCTCCGATAACAACCTCTTTCAAAGGAGAAGCCTGACCCAATACACGGTTTAAAACCATACGTAGGTTAATCTTAACCTTTTTCCCTAAAGCATCACTTCCTATAGGTAATATGCTGAAAAGCATCTTTCCTGAGAATGATGCAGTAACCTTTACAGGCTGGTCATAATATGCCCTTGTACCATATATATCAAAACTCTCGAAATCCCTGTATTTGTCAAACAGAGCATGGGGTTTGTACTGTGGCTGCACATTGTCGTTTATCTTTCCGGATGAATCACCGTCCTCATACACCTTGTACCCTAGGTTGAATCCAGGAGAGGTCATATAAATGAAGAAACTGTCACTATCATCACTCTTTATAGGAGTAGAACCGATAATCTTATCTATTCGTGTAGATGCGCTAGCACCCTCACCTGCCACCTTTCCCGATTGAGGGTCTGGTTCTCCATCCGCCTTGCATGTATCCCATTCTGGAAGTCCTGACGGATACAGATCGCCAAGTTTTTTCCCTCTGATGGAAGGGTATATCCCACTGAACGTGTTTGATATGGTTTTCCCTCTTACACCATAGTTCTTCAATCCGTATTCGCTGTCAATATAATATCTTATATTCCCGTCAGAATCATTCGGAAGAAGGATGTACGGGCAATAGCGTGATTCATCGGCAGGCTTAGCGTCTTTCTTGTATTCGGGAGGAACGTTCCTGCTTCCACCTTGTGGTATGATTCGGGTTATGACAGGTGTGCTTGTATCTACGGAAGAGGAAACTTTTACAGCACCCCCACCGTCACCCTGCTTGAATGTCCAGTTTACGGACGGTCTTGTCTTGTCCGTAATGGTTATTATCCCACCGTTCGCTGTCGTTGAGAAGTAATAATTGAGATAAAACTTGTCATAGAAGTTCTTCAATGCTTCAAACAGGTTGGTCCCATCGGTTATATCAATCATATCCTCCGTCAGTTCGCCTTCCGCATCCACGTTGAGCGTCCATGTGCCAATGCCTGTATATCCTGCACCCAATGACGCATTGTAAGATTCTATATTTGCTTCTATACGTGCGGCAAGCTGTTTTGCATCACCCCAGAACTGGAACAGACCGCCATGAGTGTATCTTATCTTATTTATTTCCCCACCTGTTCCGCTTACTATGTCAAGAAATGCCACATTCTGCAAAAGCACCTCCTTACCGTAAAACAGAAGGGAGTATTTGTATTTTCCTGCTTCGTTAAGATTATCTCCCGATGGGGCTTGGTACAGGATGAATGTATTACCGTTATATACGACTGTATCGTATTCCGATTCACTCTTTGAGTTGTATGCCTTGAACTCTATCGGAACAACGGAAACGACTTCACAAGTCAATTTTCTCACTTCCTGCAAAGACGGGCTGTATGAAAAATCAGCACTCTCCGCAATAACCTTATTTCCTCTTCTAATCTGTAAAATCATTGGTCTTTAAAGCGTTGGTTGGTCAATACTGAAATTTAACGAAAATGTATAGGCGGATACAAGTCGGTCCGGGTTCTGCAAGTCCTGAACGTCCTGATAACTCAGCTTTGCACCTGTTTCAAACCCAGTGCATCTTATCACCTGCTTTGCTGATTCTCCCCATATATCATTCCATATAGAGAAAGAGGATGAACCGTATGGCGTACCAGGAGTGGCAGGTATCACATTGGTTATATATGAATAGAACGAACGGATATTCGTCTTTACCGTTTCCACATCTCCCAAAGCGGCAAATGTTATGCTTCCTTCCGTTGGCTGGTAAACAGGCGTGACAGGTTCGTACACCTTCTGACCGTTCTTGTCATACCATTTTTCGGCATAGGCTTCCTTTCTTGTCGGCAAATCCCATAATCCCTTGCTTTCAAGTATATACAGCCTGTATGTGGCATACAAATCCTTTGCCGTATCGCTTCCTTTCTTTATAAAATATTTAGATATAGCCATTCGTGTATATTGTTTATTAGTGCAAAAATAACAAAAATAGTCTTAGAAACCATCTAGTTTTAAAAAATAATTTTCTATATTTGCATCACAATCGGTGCTTTGGATGAGTGGTTTAGTCAACGGTCTGCAAAACCGACAACAGCGGTTCGATTCCGCTAAGCACCTCAAGTGATTGGATTTTTTTTGTTCATAATCAATCTCAAACGCCCTGCCGACTGTGAAGCTAGCAGGGCGTTTGTTTTAGTCAATTATAACTTTTATCGCATTTCCGCCTGACCTTGGGGCAATGGAAACGACACTTAGAAGTGCTGTCTTTATCGCCATAGTTGCGGCAAGCTGCTGGGTGAGAACCTCCAACTGTGACTGCTGTATTGCTGTCATGTTCGTTCCTCCCGTTCCTGCCGAACCACCATTTAACGATACCAACTGACGGAGAAGATCGCTTTGTACAACCATTTCGTATCTCATCCCGTTAAGATAACCCAATGCCTGGTTGAATGTATTCTCGTCAACTCCTGCAATGGCATTGGACAGACCTTCCGCATTTTCCTCCGTTTCGGTAAGCATACCACCAAGGGCGTTGTTTATCTCATTGACTACACCTCCGGCTTCCGCAAAGGCTGATTCCAATGAACCCATTACATTTCCTAGTATTATGAGTTCATCCTTGTCTATCTTGTTGTCTGCAAACATACCACCTTTACCGTCTGCTCCGAACAGTGTGGTCTGTACCTGTTGCATTGCCTTTTCTATGTACTGTTGCTGTACCCAACTCTTAACAACATCTCTCATAACGTCTGCCACAGTGTCCTTATAAGCCTTTGCAGCATCCTCACCTTTCAGCCATGCTTCGACAAGAGCGTCACCTATCTGGCTAGCCCAGTCTTTCAAGTCAATGCTGTACAATTCGCTGGCAAGCGTTTCCGTATAATATCTTATCTCATACTCCAATTCTTTTATTGTCTGTTTGTAATCTTCTACTTTTTCTCTATCTGACTTTTTCTTATCTTCTTCGGCTGCTAGAATATCCTTTTGAATTTGCAACTGTTCTTTCAGATTTGATACCTGTTGGGATGTAACCTCATCAAGTTTTGCCGGGTCTATAATGTGCTCAAATTCCTTTTCAAGCATATTATAGATATTGGTAAGTTTCTTTGATTCAAATTCAAGATTCTCTATATGTTTTTGAAGCCTTTTGTCATGCTGTCTGTTAAATGTAGCGATAACATTAAGCGGCATGGATATAGCCGAACCTATCGCACCTGCAAAATCATCACTTCTGAATGAATCCCATGATTTCTTCACACCCTCATTCATAACGCCCATAGCTTCCGAGAACTGGTTCATCTCGCGCATGAAACCGCTATCGGTATCCTTACCCATAGAATCCATAAGGTTGGACACAGATGCAATTATCTGCTGCATAGCCTTTATAGCATTGTATATATTGGTTATGATAAAGTCGATAAGATTCACCGTCTGCAAAGCGTTCTGTGCCGCAGCCATCATTTCTTTACCAGTCTTGACAGCTTCCTGTCCGCTCTTGTATCTTGATTCGGCTTCCGACTTGGCACTCAAAGCGGCATTGGCAGCTTCTTCATCACCGTTCTTCATTGCGTCCTCGTATGCCTTGGAAGCGTTTTTGATGTCAGCCATAGCCTGTTGCATATCATTCATGCCTGCTATCATCTTTGACTTTCCTGCATCATAACGCTTGTTGTACAGACCGTCAAGACCTTCCTTCATGTATGTCTGCAAGTCAGACTGGTTGTTCTTCATCATCTTCTCTATCTGCTTGTCCACACGTTCAAGTTCCTTCATGTATTCCTTTGCACTGATAGCACCAGACCTGAACGCACTGTTGAGCATTTCCCTTACCTTGTCGGCAACGGTATTTGCAGCCTCCATAGACATCGCTTCAACAGCACCGAAGAAATTCTGATAGTCTGTGGTCAGCTTGAACAAGTCCATTTCTTCACTTTTCTGCAACGCGGAAATTAAGGATGCGTTTTCCATCCCTTTTGCTCCTTCAATCTTTTTACGGTACTTCTCTCTGATGATATCAACCTGAGTATAGTAGTCACCGTATTCTGCAAGGTCATTCGCATACTGCTTTGCCATCTCACCGAAATAGCCTTTCCATGTGTCAATCATTCCTTGTATAACCTCTTTCTGATCTTCTCCGATATTCTTATTCCCTTTAATTGCCTCCTGTATCTGATTTATATACTGGTTCATTGAGGTGAATGAAGATGTGTCGGGCACGACAGAAACGCCAAGGTCAAGATTCATTCCTGCCAATGCGGATTGCAGATTGTTATATATACCTGCCGCAAAACTTTCAGCCATAGTGGATGTGTCACCACTAAACTGAACCGCAAGGTCTAAGGCAAGTTCGGAATCACCCGTTATCCCAAGTATGTCACTGTAAAAATCATACTTGTTCCTGTATCTGTCAAACTCATCCGTAATTCTTTTCATTACCTTCTTTGCTGCATCAACATAAATTTCAGAGGACAATTCGGCTGCTTTCCTTGCATTTTTAACAGCATCCTGTGGAACACGTGTTTCCAATTCCTTTGCCGCCTTGTTATAATTGTCAACAATAGCCTGTTTGTCATATACAAGGTCTACACCAAGTTTTAACGCCTGTGAACCATATATGGCTTCAATCTGCTTTTTAGCTTCTTCCTTACCTATGTTAATGCTCAAATCCTTAAACTTGGAATAGGCGGATTCAAGCAATGACAACCTGTTTTTCCAAAGGTCAGCAAGAGGATCTCTTTTTTGTGCTTCCTTCTTCTGTTTTTCTAGTTCAAGATTAAATCGTTTTGCTGTTCCTGTAGCTTTCGACATCGCTTCATTGGCAGCGTTAATCTCATATACCGTCTGTTGTACTTGCTCGGCTTCATAAGGGCTTACAATGCCTGTAATTTGATACTCATCTCCAAGTTTCTTGACCTTTCCTTGGCTAACATACATATCAATGGTACGCTGTAAATTTTCTATTGAACTTTTGGCGTCCTTATATTCCTGTTTTACCGATTTAAAGTAATCCTCCATAGATTTCACATCGGCAGCCTTTATAGCAATAGTCCATTTATGCCCTGTAATTTCGTCAAGAGATTTTTTCCATCCCGTCAATCCTTCTTGTGCTTCCTTATCGTCAAGTTCTATTTTAACAGCATATTTTTTGTCAATAAATTCATTAAACAATTTTTTAGCATTCTCCCCAAGTTCGCTAGTTGTGGCAAAATTTTCAGATTGAATCCTTATAAAGTCCTTTTGAGCATCATTTAATTTATTTGGGTCAATACCAGCAAATACTTTTTTCAATTCTTTATCAAGGCTGTTTGCAAAAACATTAAATGATTTTTCAAGTTCTTCAGTTTCACCCATTATACCCATCTTCAATTTCTCATATTCCTTCAACAATTCCTCACTGTCAAAATGGGTTTTGTTCTTGAATATTTCAAATGTCCGTGCATCTCCTGACGTTTCAGCCAAAGAACGTATCTTCTCTACAATAGTAGCCGCCGAAGCCCCTTTGTTTATCAGTTCGGTAAGTTCGTTTCTCCATTCCTTAGTACCCTTACCCATGTTTATAATTTCCTTGGATGCCTGTACTATCTGACCACGAAACTCTTCTATATCCTTACTTGCCGAAGTGAGTTTTACGGATGATTTCTCGTAATCTTTAAGCATATCAGAGAATGAATCGCCAAATACGCCCGTAGATGTTGCCTTATCCGCCTTGAACATTATATCCGCATTTTCGGCAGCACGTTTATAAACCTGCTCTAGTTCCGATGCCGACTTTTGCAGATATTCGACACGAGATTTCTGATCATCTATTTTCTTGCTATTTTGTACTATATACTGCCCCATATTGCCATATTTAGACAATACTCCAGTAAGCGTTTCCTCATACGACTGCAACTGTTTCGTGTCAAGCTGTTCAAGGTTTTCCGGGGTGAGTTTGTCGAAGTTTATCTTGTCAAGGTCTTTTTGCAAATCACTGTATGATTCACGGAAAGACTTTGCACTGTCCTTTATCTTCTGATTGAACTCTTCCGAACGTGCAGACATAATATGAAACGCTTCCGCTACAAGCCCTGCAACGGTAAGTATTGTCATAAGAGGATTAGCCTTTATCGTAAGCCACAATGTTTTCAATGAATTTGTCAAACCGAATGTTGCCAGTTTGAATCTGTTCATCAACATTGTCGTTTTTGTCATAGACAACATTCTTGCAGCTTCCGCACCTGTCAGTTTAAGTTCGGTGACAAGAAGATGCCGTTCAGCCTGTGTCAGCATATTCGTGGCAAGAATACGTTTTGCCATCTCTGCTGACATCTTTCCCGAATTAACGGCAGCAACTATCTCTACGGCAGACAGTTTTGACGCTGTCGCTATCTTCCACCTCTCGGCAGTAGTGAGCGTTCTGTACATTGCAGCCTGTTTAAGCAACTGGGCTTCCCGTAATTTCTCAGCCTTAATAGCATTAGTTGTTGCGACAACTTCTTTTCCTAGCATGGCTGTTCTAGCCAACTGCAATCCTTTCAATGCGGCATATCCTACAGCAACACCCTCTATTGCCTTAGAGAAGTATCTCCAGTTGTTCATTGCATCGGTTATGCTTCCCACAATTCCTTTCAGAACGGAATCATTCGCCTCGCCTATGTCATTCATCATAATCTTGTATGAATCGGCAAGGTTACTTACCATACCTTTCAAAGATGCAGCTTGTATTTCCTGCATTTTGTAGAACATACCACCATCTTCCGTCATTGTGGTAAACATCTCCCGAATATACTCAAAAGGAATCTGACGTGTTGATATGGCGTTGAACACATCATCAGTAGTTTGAGCCACGCCTCTTACTTCTTCCAGTTTTTTTCTTAATGCGTCCAATGCAGGAATACCAGCTTCTGTCAACTGACGTAATTCCTGTCCCCTTAACACACCTGCGCTTCTTATCTGTCCATAAGCTAGAATAATACGCCCCATATCAACACCAAGACCTGCGGAAACGTCCGCAAGGCTTTTCATTGTACCGTACAATTCATTGACAGGTATCTGGAATGCTGCAAGCTGTTTGGTATATCCAACCAAATCACTGAACTGGAAAGGAGATATTACAGCAAGCCCCTTAATCTGACTGAATATCTGGTCAGCCCGTCTTGCATCCTGTATAATGGCACGTAAAGATACCTGTTGCAGCTCGAACTCCCCACGAATGGAAACAAGTTCCTGAAACATATCTCTGAAAAAGTAGAATCCTGCATAAGTCTTTATCGTATTAACAAACTCACGCATCATTCTGCTCTGCTTTGTCAGTTCCTCGGAAAACTCTTTTGAACTTGCAGCATTTTTCTGATTGGTCTGCTGCATCTTTGTTCCATAGGATGTGGCTTCGTTTACAAACTTGTTATGCTCCTGTATCTTCCTGTTTAGAAGAGTAAGGGTACGGTTATAGTTTGCATCAGTCGTATTAAGTGCATTACGCCTGTTCGTCAATTCAGAAATAAGATTGTTAGCCTGATTGATAGACGTAGGATTGATATTAAGCAATTCATTCGTTGATGTTTTTCTTAAAGATGATTGCAACTTCTCCAATCTGCCTTGCAATTTCTGAATAAGAGCGTCAGCCTTTGTTATCTGATTGCTGTTTAAAGGAACTTCAACCTTGAATTTATTCAATAGTTCAAGGCGTTTTTGTATGGCAGCAATCTTCTTGTTCAAGTCCTCAGCACTTCCCTCAGGCATACCAAGGGCAAGTCCAGACTGACCAGAAAGGTATTGTAGATACTTCTGATTGGTCTGCTGCATCTTCTTACTCGCCTGTTCCTGCTTTGATGCTTGTCTATCCATCTCTTTTGTCCGTGCAATCTCCATCTCGTATTGCTGGCGTAGAAGGTTAAGTTCTCTCTCATCGGAAATAGACAATTTGGGCGCACTGTTAGCAGTAAGGGAATATGCCGTTTTCAGTCTGTTCAATTCAGCCACAAGATCATCTATCGCTTTCTTCTGACTTTCAAGATTGGCTTTTCTTGTAGCCATCCCCTTATCTCCGCCTGCATTTCCTAGGTTACGGTAAGTCTTTTCCAGCTTGTCATACTCCCTTGTCGCTTCGACAATCTTGTTTGACAACTCTTCCATCTGAACAAGTATATCCATTTTCTTGTTTGACTTACCTTTCCCTACCTTGGACGCGTTTTCATTCGCTTTGTTTATCTTATCTACAACCTCGCTAAGTTCGTCATTCATTTTGCCTATATCGGTCAACATAGGCTTGAAGGGCATCTCCTGGTTAAAGGTGTCCTGCAACTTCTTCTGTATATCCTTTATCTGTTTGTCAAGACCGGAATCATCTAGCCCAATCTTAAACTTTAATGCTCCTAAATCAACATCAGCCATAGTTATTGTTTTTTAATTATTGCAAAAATAGCAAAAATAAGCACAAGAGCATGATTTACAACAAACAAAAATCCATTAATATTTTTTAACATATTAAAAATTGTGGATAAAAACGATTATGTTATCTTTGCAATAAAATAATTTTTTAACTATGGCTATAGAAGAAAACAAAGTAACACTCGTTGGCGTAAATTCAGCCAGCGTAACATTCAGCAATGAAGCTAATGTGGAAAAACAATACAAGGTGAATGCGAATGTAAACGTATCAAACGGTAAAACCATTGATTCATTTGATGGCGGAGAGGTGAAGTCATTGGAATCAGAGAACCAACTCGCTACATTCTATTTCAATCAGAACGGTGGTATCGCAATCAACTACAACGATCATCCCGACTTGGAAGCACAAATTGCTATCATTACTATCATCAACTCTTTCGTAACCGATGTTACAAAATACATCAACACGAAAGGCATCTCATCAGTTTCAATTTAAACAGCAAGAAGAAATGACAAACCAAGAAATGTTTTTAAAGAGATTAACTCTCTTGAATATCCCCTTATCACTAGAAGGAAAGGAACTTCCATCAGAACTGAAAGCAAAAATCATGCTTATGCGTGTCGCTTACGACAAAGCTGCAAAAGCATTCGATGATGATATGCAACAGGTTCTTAAAGAAATAAAGAAGGAAGGATATGACGAGCGCGCACAAAAAATCAATCACATGAAAGAGATTGACGGTAAGGAAGATGCGACAAAAGAGGAAAAGAAAGAAGCGGATGAAATCAGAAAGATAGAAGCAGATTTCAACAAGAAAACAGAAGAACTGAACAAGGCATATTCCGAAGCATACCAAGAGAAAATGAAAGAGGAATGTGATATGAAGCCTAGAAAATTCGCTTTTGAAGGATTCGCTAAAATCATTGAACTTATTGGTACTGACGGTGCAATTAAAGTGAAATGGAACTCTCCCGAAGCATTGGAAATACCGAAGGAGGAATTTATCTCGCTTATCGCAACAAATCTTGTCGATGAATAAGCCATTTTCTATATTGCTATTTTTTTTGTTACTGTCGTGTTCTTGTTCACGCAAGCTACTTCCATCTTCGACAAATACAACCATAGTAGACCACAACACGACAGTAACGGAAAGAGTAGTATGGCAATCAAAAATAATAACTCTTCCAACAGAACACATACAACATACAACATTTGAAGATAGTTCACACTTGGAAACATCATTAGCCGTATCAGACGCTAAAATAATGTCGGATGGCAGGCTTTTTCATAGTTTGAAAAACAAGAAAGACTTTCTACAAGACAGCATCCCATCCTTGGAAAAAGAAACGGTAGTGACGAAAGATTCTATAATAACCGTGGAGAAAATTGTAGAAGTAAAGGTAGAAAAGGAATTGTCTAAATGGCAAAAAATACTAATCAATCTTGGATACATAGGTATCGGTTTCATATTGTTTTCAGGTTACAAAATAGCCCGAAAGTTCGTGTAACTTTCGGGCTTATTTTATTGGGGATTGATAAATTTATGGAGCGTAATCTTCAACCATATTATAGGTGGTATTTACCCCTGTGGCTCTTGCTGCAATATAATAATCATAAGAAAAATCTCTACTAACATTAAAGGAATACATAGATGATCTATATGTTCCTTTTGCCGGAACCTGTGCAGTAAGTCCTGTAAGTAATGAACCAGCACTTTCTCCAGCTTCTGGAACTGTTCTTGTCCTCATTAACACAAGAACTATACCACGTATAGTAACAGATGACCCACTATTATTTGTTATAATGAAGTTGTATGTAATTTGGTTATTAGAAGAGTTCCATGTACCGAATGCTTCTATTACGTATAGAGATCCAGCTGCATGAATAGTCATTGTTTTTGGTGTTACTGGAATAGGTATGTATATTCCTTGTTTTAATTCATCATCTACTCCTATTTTATTAGATGACAAGAAAAAAGATACTTTCCATTTACCTACATAACCACCTATATTTAATAATCTTATAGATACTGAATCAGTAAACATACTTTCAGATGTTACTAAAATGTATCTAGTATTTTGTAAAAGTCCTACTCCTGCATACATTTCAGAAAATGGAGTTCCTTGATAGCTTAAATAGGATAGCAAAATGTTATCATCAGCATTTGTTGTCTGTTCAAGTTGTATTTCTAGATTATTAGATGTGTCCAAATATACATCTGATGGAACGTCATCTCCAAAAGGAACTATAGCATTATGATTATATCCGTTGAAATCCAATATCCGATAAGGTGCTGAATCTCCACCAGTAGGGGCATTATATCCCCAGTCTACGCCATTAAAAAGGTCTTTTAGAAATCCGCTATTAAGCGTTCCTGGCGACATGTATCCCACTACACTTAGACCACATAAACCATCATTAGCTTTCCAATAATCAGAACGATAATCTAAGTATGGTTGCCTCACAGGTTTATATTTACTCCATTTATTTATTTTCCCATGCGTATTTGCGCACGCATATCCTAAATCATAACCATCACTAGTAGGACCGATGCCTAGAGTAGGATATACATCACTATCCAACCCTACAGGTGCGGTGATTTTACCGTTAGAATGACCCATAGGCTACACCTCCACAAATTTATTGCAGACGATATTGCCGCCTAAAGCCAAACTACCCGTCACACGTACATCACCATCAATAATGATAGCTTGTGACAAATCAAACTCTTTTGGTAAATCACTACCATCTAAGGCTATTATCTCATAAAGCCCCTCTGTCGGGCTAAAGCCCCTCTGTCGGGCTAAAGCCCCTCTGTGCTCCCTCGCTTCGCTTCGGTCGCACACCAAATTTCCGTTTACAAACAAATTAATCTTCATGTTTATTGTTTTTTAAATATTTCGCAACACTATCCATTACACACTCAACACACCAACCTAAAAGGTATGCAAAGTGTTCATCCTGCCCATTTTCATATCCCATAGAAATATCACAATACCCAAATACATTACAAGCATAATGGATAGATTCATGAGCAACAGTTCTCACCCCTATACCATCGTTGGATAACCAAATAAGTACACCTAAATGGTTTGTACTTTTTTCCCTTACAAAAATAGTCATGCCATTACATCTCTTAATTTCATCTTTGGATGTATCTATCGGGTCATGATTAAGTTTGGTGAATTTTCTATATATTTTCCCCCATTGATCATCCCCCACTGCAACATACAGTTTAAGGGGATATATTTTAGGATCGTATTTTGTTATCATCGCAAAACATCTTTTAGTAATATATCGGGATGCTCTTCTTTAGGTTTAGATTCTTTGAATCTATATATAAAGCCACTTGCATCCTTGTTAGCTTCCTTATATAAATCTTCTGTAAGAGAAGCCTTGTACAACTTAACTTTCTCTTCAAAATGATAATCAAGTTTAGGCTGGTCCATTATTACTGCCTGTATATAACTCCATGAATATTTCCATAGCAAAGCCCAGTCCTTGATTATCATCAATCCTCCGAATAGCCTTAAATCCCCTCTGAATTGGGGGAAATCTTTTTGGATAGATCCTCGTGAGCCGATTTTGCATCGAGAGATAATTTCATGGCATCCTTCTTGCTTAATGTCGCTGTCGTATCTATCAAGAACGCTAAACGGATTGTATTTGTAAAAAAATCACTTACATTAGCCCCCTCCACGATGGCTTCTATCAACGGAGTGAGTTCCTTATGGTCATAGTTCCTGCTTAACCACCAAGCGTATATACGTCTTGCAAAAGGAATTATCTCAAAAAACCAATAGTTATTCAATACTCCTGCCGCTGCAACTTTGTACGGAATAGATGCGTCATTTTTCATAATTGCAATCATTTCCTTTTTTGCTGTATCTGGATTGATAATGTCACGTATCAACAGCTTGTCTACAATATAATCGTATGCACCCAGTCTAAGACCACGTACCTTGAATTTTTTATCACCAACCATAACCTCTTTGTATTTATGAGTGGCAAACTTCTGCATCTTTATCTGATCATCTAAGTCAGGTTGTTTCCAGTTGAATATTCCCATTTTTAAACTAACTTGAACGGTTTAATCATTAATTTTCCTTTCACATCTACCTTCGATATGTTCTTTGGCGTATTTGTATAAACGAACACCTTGGTATATTTAGACGATACAATATCAAGTTTGGCATCGTCAATCAAAGAAACGTGTACTATGCTGTTGTCAAGCGCAACAAGGCTAACATGGCTATTATCCTTGACATACATTTCTCCTATACCGAAATCGTTGAATGTGACAACACAATCACACGAACCATTAAAAATAGACCATTTAGGATTGCTTATGAAAAGATTGGTATCATCAACAAAGATATTAAACTTCTCCCTAACACCAGCAAACTCCTTCTTGATTATTTCATTTGACGGGAACCTGTTAAATAGGCAGAAGTCAATGCCTCTGATATATTTCTCGCATAATTCATATTTGTCCGGGTTTCCCCATCCATTTGTCCATTCCTTACACAGTCCAAGGCTTATAGCTTTTAGCTTTAATTTATCAGACAATTCTTTATCTGTCATGGTTTTAATTTTTACAGCAAAAATACAACAAAGGTTAATAAAAATCAAACACAATCAGTTAAAAAACAATAAAAGCCGGACGAAAACGCCCGGCTAATAATTCATCACCCGTCTACATCAAGCACCCACTCCCGAATTGTCAAGTTCGAGAACCATCATGGTTTTCAGATACTGAGTATTAACTTCCAATGCTGTCACTGTAACGGAGAATCCAAGATATCCAGCGTTACTTGGAGCACCTGTGAAGCTGACAGCCCATGATGCCTTCGGGAAGAAGATCATACGGTCACCAGTACCGTTGATAATACCGATAGGACGTACAAATTGCTTGAATGCACTTGCACCAAACGCTTTCAACTTCTGAGTAGCACCTTTCCCAAAAGCGTCAATGGTATCAGTTAAACTATCCAGTTCCAACTCAGCCTTTGTTTCATTTCCTTGCGTAAAGAAAGCGAAAGCGGCTTTTGATGTAGACATACCTGTAAAGGTAAATGCCATAGTACCCGGTGTGATATTTTGGAATACGGTAGCACCCTGTTCGTTCTTTGTTTCAGAAGTGTCAGCGTCAGTACCAGCAGATTCCGTAGTACCAGATTCAATATTCGGAAGAATCTTCGGATTCCTAAAACTTGAATATTGAGTACTATCGGTGATTTCAATCGCATCAAATGTCAAAGCAGCCGACTGCCCGTTCAAGTAAGCAGGGCTGGTGTCTAAATTTACTCGTGCCATTCTATTTTCTGTATTTAAAAAGTTATTGTTAATTGATGAAAACGTATCTACCGATGCGCCTCCACTGTTTTTTCTCACGTTTCTCATGCGGCTAATCCTTTGAAATATCAACATTCAACAGGACGGACATATAATAGAACCCAACCCCGTCAAACATTGGTGGTAAAACATTAAATATCTTAAAATGAAGCTGTGCAATCTTTTGCGGAAACAATTTTACCATCTTCTCACTCAACGCATCCATGACAGACGGATATACGTTCCCGGGCAATGCCCTTACAAACAGAGTAACCGTAGCCATCGTTTCGCCTTTCCCGAAGTGACCGTAGGGGCCGCTCTCGGTATTGCTGACAATTCTTGTATTGTTGTTTACGACAATAAAACTAGTTACCTTGTCATCAACATTTGCAGGACGCTGTACCTTATATACATCGTCAGCAATCTTCTTGTCCAATACAATATTGTACAAGGTGGTGTTTATTGTTGAAGGATTAAAGTAGCCCATAACTTCACTTAAAATATTTGTTTAACATATTAGCTGCAATTTTCTTAAAAACCACAGTATATTTTCCTCCTTTTAAATCTGTCTTTGTTTTAAGCCAAGAATCTGAAAGAACATTCAGCAGATGATAGTTTTCCACATACTTGGCATAATACATTACAGCTGCGACAACCAGTTCATATTTTTCAGAACCATCGGATTTATAACTGTTGAAGAAATCTTCGGCAAGTTCACGCCCCCAATACTCGACATTGTTACGTTTCCTAGGCTCATTTGCAACTTTTGTTGCATTTGCCCACACAATCTTCTTTAGGACCCCATCTTTATAAATGCCACAACCATAACTATCTTCAAGATTGAAAGTCTGATTGGTAAATCCCTCCATGTCTTTTATATCATCCATGATATTCGTGGCGATATCTTCCATGAACTGCATGATAGAAGCATCCAAGGAAAGCTGGACATTACTACCAAACTCTTTCAATACTTTATCGTTGTTATTTGCCTGCATTTTTTGTACTTGTCTTTCTTGTTACTGGTTTACTCAGTTTCTCAATCTGCTTTTTTAATAAATCTCGATCATCTCTTGCGCATTTCAACTCGTTTTTTATTTCGTTCATCTCATTATAAAGCTCCTGTATCTTCTGATAAGCATCATGAAGAGATTGCTGATAACTCAATATTTCTTCCTGTGCCTTTTTCAACTGAGCACCCTGAATAGCAAACCCTTTTTCAAGATTGTCCAAGGTAGAAGAATCAATTTCAGTTTCCATCTTTTCCTTCTTCTGCTTAAACAGTAATATTGAAGTTAGAAGGGTTATACCATTAGTACCCAACAAAGCAAGTATTATTTCCGTCCAATTGATTGTCATAGTATTCTAGTTTTCTATTTGGTTAAAGTATATTACCGTACCAAATTCCATATTGTTAAATGGAGGTTTCTTTATCTCACGCCAGCTATTACTGTTGTCCGAAAACGGATGGTTGAAATTCTGCCAATCCAACAGACACCCGGAAGGTATGGTTACATCGTTATCTTCTAGGTAGGCGGCATATTCGGATTTGTCAACATCATTCGTTTCCGAACCTGTATCCTTTTCCTGTATATTTGCCCTTCCTTCGTATATCATCTCCCAATATGGGGTAGTCTGATATTTATCCGAACTGTTCTTGTTCTGGTAAATTCTAACCATATCAGGAAACATATCCTCACCTAAAATACTCTTTCCCATACTACCATCTTAATCTAGTTATTTCAACATCTGTTCCAACATCCAAATTCAAACCCCATTTGGCGTATAAATCCTTTGCGCGTTGCTCCAATCTTTTCTTGTCATTGATAGAAATAGTCTTGCTTGTGTCGGTAATTGACCAGTTTCCGGCTTTCTTTGTCTTTCCCTGTATCGTTGAAGGGGCAGTACAAACAATGAGCAACAAATCAGCATAAGCCAAATCCTTCTTCATCTCAGACGTTTCACGGCTATCATCAGACAAACGGAATCCCCATTTCTGGGCAACACTGATATACGATGTGTTTTTCAACTCATAGTCAATCTGTGCTTTCAGATATTCACGCATAGACATATAGAAATATGCTTCTACCTTCATGTTACCCTTTGCTGTTATCTGAGGGGTAACTTGAATAGTGAACGGATTATCCGAAACTTTCAGTCTATCCTCCGGCTTCAATGTTTCATTGTCGGCAATAAGCCAGTATCCGAACTCTACACTTTCTTCGGGAATAGCTTGGAGCGTGAGAGTATCTCCAATGAAATACTCCCCTGCGCCTTTTGCTGTGCCTTCGCCATTTATATCAATAATGACCTTCATGGTTCAACTTTTTACAATCCTGTATTTGACTGTTCGTCAACCTTCATAATGATAAGGTTGTTAGGATTCTTCATCACAGGACACGCCCACAATTCACCTGAACTCTTTTCTGCATACGGTTCAGAAGAATACTGATGCAAGAATGCGATACGTCCGCCTTCCAAAGAGGAAATACGTACAGCCGGGTTGGTATCCTGCAAATACATTGACGGTGAGTTCTTGATACGGAAGAACTGACCGCTCTGAACAAGAACAACGGTGTTCTTTTCAAAAGACGGTTTGGCTTCCTCAATCACGCCAAGTTTGTTCCATTTTGATTTTTCCTCAATAGGGATAATCACAGGAATAGAGAACACCTTCATCAGCACATCAACAATTTCCTGATTGTTCATAGGATAGATTGTAGTAGATGCTGCGGCAGGAACAAGACGTGCCTGTACTGCTGCTGTCACTTTCGGGTGCATCAAGAAATTATCATACAAATCCTTTGACATTTCAAAATGATCGTATGGTACACCGTCATTATCGGCAATCTTGCACATTCTTTGAAGGTCTTTAATAGGATCTGCATTTTCGTTCGGTGTCCAGTCTGTATCGCTAAACCATTTCTGTTTTAACGCTTTCAACTTATGTTTTGCAGGAACACGATAGTCGATCTGAACAGGAATTGAGTTAGTGCCACTGGCTGTATAGTTAAGCATACCTGTAGAAAGAGCCTGATAAGTCATACAGTTCAACTCGGTATGGAAGCCTTGGATACACGCTTCCATCTTTGTGAACCACTTCTCACGGATCTTGTCAAGCAATGCACCTTGCGGAATGTCAAGTTCATAGAACTCCTGAATATCGGTTTCCATAAACTGAATGGCGTGACCCATCTTCGGAATACGGCCCGAATACCATTCAAATCCCGTAGTGTCCATAATAGGCTTTTCAGCCAAAGGAGCCAGCATTACAGGACGGGTAGCCTGTGTGTATTCGTCAACCATGACATTCCATGATTTACTCATCTGAGGAACATCCCAATCTCCGTATCTTCTCCAGTTTTCGTTATCAAATTTCTGATTGGCATAATCCATAAGTTCCTGCATCTCCCCAGAAAAATGCCAATCATAGAAACTAAATGTCGATCTTTGCATAAAACAAAAAATTTTAATTAATTATACAATGTGTAACGGAAAACGCAAGGATATGATTCATCATCCTTCATCGCCTTTTTAATTGCCGGAGCTACTGGCGGAATACGTTTTTCCAAAATCTCACTTGTCACCATCCATGCACCGTTGAAAGGATAGAGAGTGGCACCGGGAATGGTGTCAACATCATAAGGCAGGATAGCATTAGGAATAACCTTGAATTTTGCGCTAGCACCAACCTGTGTAACTTCAACCAAAATATCGGTCAATTCCAATTTACCTGCATCCCCGGACAATGTAAGGATGTCATATTCGTCATGAGACGAATCAATAGCGTTAATGGTATAACCAGTTGTAGTACCTGCGGCAGTAGTAGGTGCTTTACCGACAACCATGCCAACCTTGGCAACTGTATTACCCATGATTTTTTCAACTTTTACCGTAGCACCAGAATCCGATTTCTCGTACATTCTGAATGAATAGTGAATGTCACCGCCATTCTGCTTTGAGGAATCACATTTAATCATGGTACCAGCCGGAAGTTTGTTCCCAACTGTAGGCATACGTTCTACTGAAACGTTACATCCTACCAACAGTACGTGCAAAGACGTATCATTAGAAAAGATATGTCTTGCGCCACCAATCTTACTATAACTTGTTGCAAGAACTCCTGCTTTCATAATTAAAAAAACTATTTGTTAATTTTACTGTAATATCGGCTGACAATGTTGTTTTCCTTGTTAGCCTTATCTTCTTCTCTCTTTCTATCTATGAATGACTTTACATCGCTAGAGCCACCCTTGTCAGGGATGAAAGGATTAATACCATCCTTTGTGTATTTCGTACACGTTTCATTGTACTTTCCCTGTATTTTCAGAAGAATGCTTGTATCTTCCTCTTCGGGCGAAATCTGAATGTTCTCAAAAATAATGTTACGCAACAACTCGTTAGGCATACCTGCTTCCGGGCGTTTAATCAAATCAGACAGCTTCTTGCGCTTTTCAGTTACAATCTGCTTCTGCTTTTCCTCCTGCTCTTTAGCTTCAAACTCTTTCTTGAACTTTTCAAACTCTTCAAGTTTAGCCTTAACATCATCGGGCAACTCAAACGGTTTCGGTTCGGGTGCTGGTGTCGGTGTAGGTTGTGGTTGCGGTGCTGGTGTAGGTTGTGGTGCAGAATGTGATTTTTCCCATTCCTTTTTCAAGTTGGATATCTCCTGTTCCTTGATTGTATCCCACTCTTTGCGCTTATCAGACGCAAACGCTCTTACCTGACCTGCCACAGTGTTCTTTAAATGATTCACAACACTTTCATTCCAGAACTTTTCCGCATTTTCCTGCGGTGCGAACGCTGAGAACTCATTAATTGTCTGTTCGATTGTACGATCTGTAATAACGGAGCTACTTTCTCCCAACGCATTCTTGATACCTTCAAAAATGACTTTTACATTTTCATCCATATACTATTTATTTTTTTTATGTGATTCATGCACAAGACCTTTGCGCACAGTAAGTACCTCTTACCGATGCAAATGTAGTTAAAAAATGTGTATAAGCAAAAAAATATTTAAAAAAACATTATATTTGCAAAATACATACAGAAAGATGGAAGAAATTGACTTAAAATACCGAGGATTAAAGACTAAGGATATTGTCAAATCGCTGAAACGATATGGCAAAAGGGGAATCATACCATATAAAAGCCTTGATTTCGTCCAAAGATATATAGAGGACAGAAGAAGCAAGGGATACAAGGTAAATATGCTTGCCCCACAGAAAGGTTCACAGGAGGCATTTCTAAGGAACAGGGCAGGGATAAAGATACTTCACGGGAATCGTGGGGGAGGAAAATCCGTATGCCTTGGAATGGATATACTGAGTTCATGCAACCATCCGTCATTTTCCGCACTTGTTTTCCGTAAGGACAAGACATCCGCAGAAAAAGCGGACGGTATTCTTAAAGTGGTTTCAAAGATGGTTGAACCTTATGGTGAGTATATTGATTCAAAACGCCTTTCAAGACTTGACGCAGGAGGTGAAATACGGTACGATTATTTCGGTGATGCCTGCCTGTCGGGAGAAAAAGGCATAAATGAATTTAAGGACAGACAACAGGGTGGTAACGTTGTGAAGGTGGCGATAGACGAGTGCTCACAGGCAACGGAACCTATCATAAACTACCTTCAAACGGTATTGCGTTCATCATCAGGACTAAGAACAGGTCTTACAGGTGCGTGCAATCCAAACCCGTACAGCGATTTCTGGAGAGCACTGGTATCATGGTGGGTGGACGATGACGGAATAGCAATTCCAGAAAGATCGGGAAAGGTAAGATATTTCTTTCAATATGGAGATACTATACATGAAACAGCATGGGGTGACAGCCCACAAGAAGTATTTGCTCAGGCAAAAGATTATATCATCGCAAGATTCGGTAAAAATACCAAAATTGACGAAACAAACTGTAAAAGATACATCAAGAGCATAACCTTTATAGCTTCTGGGCTGGAAGATAACAAGATACTTATGGCTTCCAATCCCGACTATCAGAAAAACCTTGGAGGAACAGCACAGGAAGTATCCATAAACGCATTAGGTTCATGGAAGCTGATAAAAGGGGGAAACGAGTGGATAACCCGTGACGAAATGGAGGAAATGTTCTCATCTCAGCCTGTGTTTGACGATTATTTTGAATGTGCTACACTGGATATAGCATACGGTCTTGGTGACGTTTGTGTAATGGGGCACTTCATAGGACACCACTTACAAGACCTAGAATGGTCAAACACATTAAAGCCTAGGGATTTGAACCTATGGGTAAGAAACAATCTACGGAAATGGGGAATCGGTGAAAACAGACTGGCATTTGACGGTCTTGGAGCACCGACATTCCGTGACGCATTTCCCGAAAGCCTGGCAATACTTAGAGGTGTTCCGAAAAGACTAGACAAAAGCAAGGATGATCAACCTGTAAGATTCTATTTCGATCTAAGGGCACAGCTTGCAGATGAAATGGTAACACGTATAAAAGGAACAAACTTAGGATATTGCGGATTCAGCATAAACCCGGAACTTCTCGACAAACCGTATGTAAACAAAACAATACGGGAAGCGTTGATGGACCAGAGAAGAGCAATAAGACGTGACGTGGAAAGGGAAAACGGGAAACTAAGACTTCTGAAAAAGCAGGAAGCAAAAAAGATTGTAGGATGCTCACCCGACTTGATAGAAGGAACATTTTTATACAGGACATATTTTGATATATGCGATGTAATGATTGACATACCTAACGATATAATGGATGAATTAAAATATTTATAATTACCTATGGAAATTTTAAAATTAGACGTTTTATTACGAAAAGAACCGTTCAAAGTGGCACTTCCGTCAAGATGTGACGATGGAAGAGGTGGAGGAACAAAGAAAAAACCAAGACGCTCCACTTTGATATACAAATATATGTCACAAGATGATTTCCTAGCGCAATGGGATACATCAGGGCATTATATACACAACAGACCCGACTGGAAAGACAGTATCCCGTCAGACGAGGATGCCACATCATCGGATGATGAAAGCGCGAATGTAGGTGCTCAGAAAAGAAAAAAGAAATTGGCATCAACTCCCTATGTACTGCAAAGACGAGCATTTCCTCTTCAAAGGATGATACACAAGAAAAGGGTATCACACCTGTGTACCAATCCTCTTAAATTTCAGATAAAGAAAAGCGCGTCAAACCAGCAGAACAGGGATAAGCTGACAACATACAAGGAATACTGGACTGATTCTCTCATGGAAACAGCCAAGTTTGAACTTATAAGCGAAGCCGGAAAGGTAGGAGATGCTGCCATATATATATATAAGGATAAGGACGAGATAAAATACAGGTCTTTCAGCTACTCAAAAGGAGATATACTGTATGAACATAAAAACAGAAGAGGGGAAAGAATAGCTTTCGCAAGGGAATATACAACCACATATATTTCGGCTGATGGAGAAGAACATACAGACACACTTGTCGATGTATGGACTAAAGATGAGTTTTACACGCTTGATTCCAACGGAGATATAGCAACGGATATTGACGAAAATGGAAATATCATACAACTGCATCAATTCCATAACCTGGGATTTATACCTGTAGTATATCTACGGCTTGAACTTCCATTTTGGGGGGCAGTACAGGACTTGATAGACGATTTCGAGTTCTTAATGTCCATGATAGGAGAATACAACACACGACAGGCATTCCAAATGCTACTTATCAAGACAAACGGAAGAATAAACATTCAAAGAAACGGATTGGGAGGAACTTCCATTTTACGTGTAGGGGCAGAAGATGATGCACAGTTCATGGGTAAAATGGATGCTTCAAACTCACTATTCACCGAAATAGACAACATATACAACGGAATACTTGACGGAAGCGGTGTCGTTCCGCCAATGCAATCATCGTCAGGTGACAGACCTACTGGAACAACGGCAATGTATTATGAGCCGGAAATGGAATGGGCGAGAAGTGATGCACAAATGATGAACACAGCCATAAATGACATGGCCAATATATTCAAATACTATGTAGGAGTAATGGAAGGTGACGCAACAGGTTATAACGCTCTAAGAATAAACGCTACCATAGAGCCATACTCATACATAGACTTCTCTGAATGGAACAATACACTCGTTCAACTTGTAAACTCCCGAATAATATCATTACAGACAGCAAGAGAAGAAAGCGATTTCTCAGCAAATAACGAAGATGATAGAATGGACGAACAAGACAGAAGATTAAACGATATGGAAGCTAGGGTGGTGATAGAAGAAAACAATGAAAACAACGAAAACAACGAAAACAGCTAAACTATGGGAAAATTTACAAACTTTCTAAGAAAAATCAGAAGGGCATTGGACTATATATGCCTTAACAATTTGAGAGTTGACGGAATGGAACACCTCATTGCAGGAATACTTGTAGTAAGCATGGCGCAATGGTTTTTCTCCGTATGGACAGCAATAGCACTAACCTTGTTCATTCTTGTAGGAAAAGAAATCGTCTACGATAAGTGGCTTAGACAAGGAGTGCCCGAATGGAGAGATGTATTCTGGGGAGCAGTAGGTATGGTGCTTGGATTAATTTAAAAAATCACACCACAAAGTTTTTATATATCAAAAATTATTATTTACTTTGTGGTGTCTAAACTTAATAGCGGCACGAGCCGCATACATCGGCTTTTTTTTGTGCCCATATATAACGTGTATATCATTACAAAATATATACTGCACCGTGTCGGGATGTAGAAATACTCTCGGAGTTTTGCTATTAAGACTTAGACAACACGTAGTGCAGTTTTTTTTATTGTCTAAAATAATAGCTATGTTAGAATTAATCTTATCTAAAAAGAGTAGCGAAAGCGAAATCAAATCGTATTTCAACGCAGTTCTTGAATTGTCAAAGTCTGACAATGAGTTCCCAATCAATCTTGATGAAGTATGGATGCTTGTTTATGGCAGGAAAGAGGAAGCTGTAAGAGCACTAACTTCAAGTGAACAATTTATAGAAAATATTGATTATCAAGTTTTACGCAAGAATGCGGAAAACCAAAAAGGCGGAAGACCTACAAATGAATACAAACTTACCGTTTCCTGTATGGAGTTTTTTATTGCTCGCAAAGTACGTCCAGTTTTTGAGGTTTATAGGCAAGTATTTCACAAAGTAGCAAAGCATGAACTTTCCCGAAAGGAGCTTGCATTAATGGTAATACAAGCCGAAGAGGAAAAAGAACGATTGGCTTTGGAAAATAAAAAGCAGCAGAAACAAATAGAAAAACTACAGCCCAAAGCCGACTTTGCCGACAAAGCCTTTGCAATGGAAGGCAAGTGCGATATAGGACAGGCGGCAAAGATACTTGGCTTGCCTTTCGGGAGAAACTCTTTGTTCAAGAAACTTCGTGAAGCAGGAGTATTCTTTACTAACAGAAACGAGCCAAAACAGAAGTATATTGATGCTGGGTACTTCGAGATGAAAGAAAAGCCTATTCCAAGAGAGAATCACCCAGGATTTGTCGTGATGGTTGTTCTATGCACACAAAAAGGTCTTGCATATATCAATCACCTATTTGGCGGGAAACCGTCTGATGGAAAATTAACGAGAATAGTATAGCACTATACATCTATTATTACTATAAAGCAAGGAGCGACAAAAATATCGCTCCTATATTTCCTTTAACGTATAATTGATCACTTTATCGTAACCCAAACCTGTTCACCACGCTTTATCGCATCGTCAATCAATTTGTTCAACTTGTCAGAAGTATAGCGTGATTCGGTAAGTCTGCCTTTTGATGTATTGTTACCAACAAGGATACACCCGGCAGAATCCTTTGCAGTATTCCCAGCGTGAAAAAGAATACCATCAAAATGAGGCACATTCAACAGTCTTGGCATATTACGCCCGAATTTTGGGGACCAGTTGTATATAACCTGGTATCTACCATAAGGGATAGCAGATTCAGCATAAACCTTCTTCTCGTTTCCATCAAACACTCCGTTCTTATTCACGTCAACAACACGATCTTCAAGCGTATTACTGAAAAACTCACCATCAATATACAAACGCCCTATAGTATAATCAGGCTTACACCATTTTCTTTCTACTAATAGTTCCATGATATTTTATTTAGTTATACATTGCAAATATACAAAAAAGTATTATATTTGCAATGTAATAATTAGGCTAGTTGATATTTAGATGTGCATTAATGAACAAATGAACACCATTATAAAGTATTCGGTGATTCTTTTATGATAACTGATAGTGGGCGTTGGTATCGCCCCGAACGAATTAACGTTCTAAAATGTATGTAAAAATGTACATTAATACCTAAAACATTATATTTATCTTTGCCTTATCATAAAGCATCCGTTAATGGATATAGCTTAAATAGTTATTTTCATGCAAAAACTAAATTAGTATCACCCTTGGTAGAAGGGGTTGAGGACGTGGAGTGGTCGACAGTAGTCGGGGCGGTGAAGCGTCAATATGTACGTGTATAAACGTATATAATTACCTTAATAAGCAAGAAATAGATTGGACCCTTTTTCTTGCTTTTTTTATGTACAAACATAAAGTCATTGAATTAAGTCTTTCTTATAGAATAATCTAGTTGTTTCTTTTGAAATTTCCACATGACACTTATCCGCCTCTCTATAGCCAATTCTAGCTTCTTTCCAAGGTTTCTCGTTGCGAATTGACGCTCCCAATTCAAACATTGTCCAAGTATATAATTCCTCCAAAATACTAATAACAAAATCCTGTTGGTCTTGCGTCAACTTTTCAAATTCCTTATCTACATCTTCTTTGGTATTATTTGAATATGTCAATTCTTCATACAACATATATTTATCTTTAAGACTACCGTAAACCTTACGACTAACGGGGCCATGCACCCATGCTTCAAATTTATCAGTAATAAGTTCTTTATCAAAATATGCCAAATGATAAGCATCGCAGTAAAATAATAATCTCTGCAATTTCAAGTGTGACATTGGCCCATAATGTTTTAAAATATAATCTGATAAAATTATAGAATCTATGGTTTCCATATTTTTAGGTATTACAAAACAATTAACAATATTTATCTATTTAACCATTGCAAATATACCATATTTTCTGTTACTTTGCACTATGTAAATGAACCATTACGATGTTTTTACTTTGGCAGCAGGCAGATGTGAATCTTCACTGTTGCCTTTTTTTGTTACATTACATATAAACATACAATGACACCAAATGAAATAAAACAATTTGTATGGTAAATTAAAGTCTAATACATACCTTTGCACTATGGACAACGAAAGAGAAATATTATCGAAACTTGACGCTATCATACAGAACCAAAAGGTTTTGTATGAGAATCAAATTGTCATATTTCAAACTTTAGCATCAATCGGACAAAAGGTTTACAGCCAAAGTGATTTCAAGAGTTTGATGATAAACATGATAGCAAACGGTATAACAGAAAGAGTAGAAGCCAATGATCAACAAAGAAGAAACATCTAAGATTGCAGACTATTACTTCCAGGTAAAAAGACTTGCAAACGGTATAAAATCGTCAACCAGAGAGCGTGCGGAGAAGTTCTCTAAAGATCTTCTAGCCGTATTCCTTTTGGCAGGGGCTAAATCGTTCAAGTCAATATCAAAACTCCCGGATAGCCAAAAAGAAAAAGTGCTAGAACTGACCAAAAAGTTTCGTGAGGATATATATAACGACATATACCAATATGTACTGGAAAGCAATAAACTATCACTAGAACTAAACGATGATCTTGGATGGGAGTATATTTCAATGACGGACAACGGCATTAAGGAATATATGGAAAGGACATACGGTGGAGAAACGACAAAGCAGAGAATAAACACAAATACAAACAGATTCCGCGCTGTTGTTGAAGTATATCTCGCCAATACATTACTGTCAATAAAAACGAACAATATAGAGAAAATAACGGATGAGGTTCAAAAGAAGATATGGAACAACATATCATCACCATATAACGTATCATTTATTCCGCCAAGCAAACAGAAACACTATGGGAGAGGATATGCTACAAACGGTATAAGCCAGTTGTATGTTATAGAACAGCAGATGATTCTAGGAATTTTCAATGAAGCAAATTACAACTCATGGAAAAACATTCCAAATTTCAAGGGATGGAGGACAGCAGTAACGTCTAAAAATCCATGCCAGTTCTGCATTGATGAGCAATACAGAATACACACAGACAGACCTAAGCTGCCGTTCCATGCCCATTGCTTGTGTATATTATATCCGGTGTTTAATACATAATAACTTGATAATCAACATACCATTGAGTAACATTACCATAAGATGGGGGATTTCCAGCATCAACCACATCATTACGAGTAAATGATTTAGGAATATTTGTGCACGAAGGCATCAATATATTACCTGACCATTGACCTGTATAAGATCCATCTTTCGCCCTCCATCTATATCTAGCGTATGGTCTGCCGGATGAAGCAACGTAATCACTAGAAGTGTTATTTGTAATGTTCAATCTGCATTTAGAAGAAGTAGAGCCATTTGTCAACTGTCCGTAAACAGAGAATCCAGAAGCGTTGGCTGTTGTATCTCCAAGTGTAATAGAAAGACTTTGAGTAACCACTATCGGCTTACGAATAAATCCGTCAGATGTAGTAGGGATTAAGCATAATACATTTCCACTGTAATCACAAAAATAACCCTTAATATAAATATATGTATCCCCCATAGATATGAGATTATTGCGATTAAGGGTAATTGAAATTTTTCCTGTACTATCAATACTACTTACAACGAAAACTCCAGAATCCACCAACCTCTTTAATTGATTATATACTTCCACCTTTATTTTCATATTAGACCAAGTAAATCCCCCAAGTATTTTACCCCAATTATACCTAGAATCAGCCCAATATGGTGAAATTGTAAGCACAAACGTTGCCTTTGTAGCGTCTACGGGATTAGTTAGAATATCTTTATCTATTGTAAGAGGTTTAGCCCCATGATCGTATCCATCAAAATCAGTAAGCCTAGCCCATGTTTTAGGTCTATCATATACTAATTTCTTATTTACAGAATCATAAATTATACCAGGTAAACTAGCGTTGTCAAATGAAGGGCTAGACGCTTCTTTGGGTTTTATATAACTCCACATATTAATTTTTTCGCTAAGACAAGCATACCCTAAATCATAACCGTTACTAGTAGCGCCAATACCTAGAGTAGGATATACATCACTATCCAATCCGACAGGTGCGGTGATTTTACCGTTAGAGTGACCCATAATCACCCCCTTCCTCTATAACGGTATAAGAACCTTTACAAACAACAATGCCATTACAACTGATACTACGACAATGAATATCGCCATCAATTATAACAGCATCAGAAATGTCATAATCACTAGGAAGTTCCCCACCACATAGTGTTATAACTTCGACTGCCCCTGTGCAGCTAGACTGCCCCTGTGCAGCTAGACTGCCCCTGTGCTCCCTCGCTTCGCTTCGGTCGCACACCAAATTTCCGTTTACAAACAAATTAATTTTCATCTAACTCACGTATTAAGTCATTAACATACTTTACACAGGAATCTAACTCGTCATACCCGTCCAAAATCATAGCACCCACAGTGATGTGAAGTTTGTCTATCACTTCTTTTTTGAACAGCACGGCATTCGCCTTGCTTGTATCAGACTTTTCTATCACCGTTATTGCGGAATCAATAATCCTTGTGACTTCGGATGGTGGCATCATGGGAATATCAGCACCTTTCCGCCAAGACTGATATTCTCTCATTTTTTTAATAAGTTCTTTTTTTCTCATGGCAAATCAGATATAGACTTTTTGACATCATCAAGCGACTTATCCACCCATGATGAAATTACACCGTTGTTTTTACCATAAACATACAGGCTTCCTTCCATAAAAAGATTGCCGTCATTATCTTGTTTAAAATAGATTTTGTTTATCTTTTCCACAAACTTTCTATTTCTCCAATCTCTGTACATTTTGAACAAATTCTTCATGTATATAATGTTTAATTGGTTATAAATTCCTAATAAATAAGGAGTGATTATAGGCTAAATGAAAGGGGGCCTATAAAACGCTCCTTATTAAATCTATGCGTGAATTTAAGATCCAGGCAACAGTCCATAAGACAAATATTGCTTTAAGGATCTTCTACGGTGGCAAAATCACCACAAAGATAATAATTACTGCCTAAATTTATATATATTATGAGTTATTCTTTTTGTGAATTAAGCATTAAGATAAAAGTTCCTGTTAATGCTGTTGGTGTCATCATTAGAAGTGATGGCACTCAAATTGAAATGAATTGATTTTATCTGTGGTGTCCGATTGTATATCAGTGCCTAAAGTATTTTTCATACAACACAACATCGTAAAATAATGCAGGGATAGCATTATCACGGGAAGAGAAAGTTACAGGCTTAGAAATAGATTTCAAAACAGATAACTTGCCCAACACAAAATTAAATATATCAGCTAAAGGATATTCACTCTTTATTCGTTTCATAACTACTAATAAAATCGGATGGAGGAAAACCCGAAATATGGCAAAAAAGATAAACCTCCATCCGCAAACAAAAACAAGAATTTAATCAATACAGGCAAAAACCACACATTTCGGATAGCATTGCAATACTAAAAGGGCAAATCATCACGTCTTTCAGGCTGGACAGGTGCAGGTGATGGAGCAGGTTGCGGCATATCTATCTTAAAGCACCCAACTTCATTGTAATATTTACCCTGGTATTCTCTTGCTCTGATTTCAAGATGGGCAGTAATGGTATCACCCTCTTTCAATTGAAGATCACACAGGTTGCCCATTACATAGAAATACACCTCTTTGGCATACATGGAACCAATTTCCTCAACGAGAAGATTTCTCTTTTGCCAAGGGTTACCTGCCTTACTTGTACCAGTCTGTAACTGACCTACTTTCTTTACTTTACAATTTAATACTAAATCCATTTTTTTTTATTTTTTATATTTTTCTTCCTTAATCTTGTCCAACTCTCTCATTGCGGACAGCCTTCTTTTGTGAGCGTCCACCCTTATCCAGAAAACTTTCCAGCTAACTTCCTTACCGTTAGTGGTGTTCTCTTTAAGTATCTTGCCACATTTAAAAATCTCGTTGACAAGATAATCATACCGTTCTTTATCATAGCAATATCTCATGCGACAAAAGTAATATTAAAAAATAAACTAACACAGAAAACAATACTAAAAATAGTTAACTAAATGGTTAATTCTTCCTCTTCCTCTTTCGACAATGCTTCCACGTCACCATCTTCACCTTTAGGGAAATACAGTTCGTCAAGATAATCACTTGCTTCACTCTTATCAGTAAAACTCTTTATAACACTTCCCCGTTTGCTAACGACACGGTAACTAATATTATCCTCTGCTACAACTTTGTAACAATTTAAATCATCCACATCTACAACATCGGGAGCATTATCATCAATACGCATCATGCTCAATATATGAGAATACTCGTTCACCTTCACCGTACAGGAAAAAACATTAGGAACTTGTTCTATTATCAATCCGGAATTTATCAATGAATCAAAAACAGAACGCCTAGGTTTGTATTTCAGTTGCCTCCTTATAAACTTCAACGTTATCATATTATCTCCCCTCTGTGCGGATAATACGCACAAACGTAATACCCGTAACGCATCAATACTACATAGAGGTGAAAGGTACTTGTACAACTGAACAGGAGTAAATTTATGGAAATAATCAAATACTCCCTCTTCCTCTATTTCCTTTACACGCCTTTCCCTTTCTTTATTCCTTACCGTCAAATTAGTAGTTTTCCTTACCGACATAGACTACCCTTTCCATGTATCGTTTTCCTTTATCCATTTACGTTCATCATCACTAAGATCACCTGTTGATTCACGATGATATACACACTTGTTGCATAACCCTGCCTTGGCACGGACACACTTGTCGCAATCGTATGGGAAAAACGCTATAGTTGTCTTGTCATAGAAATCCTCACTGGCATCATCATCAGAAAGCCAACCTTTGAACTTTGCAAGCATATCAAGTGCACCTTTCACATCCTTAAAATCAGCAGTGTCTATATCAGAACGCTTTAGGAAACTTTCTATAAGACTTATCGCATCTTCAAATTCAAGGTTATCCTTGTTTATCAAAGTCTTTGTCTTTTCCTTATTCTCCCCTTCCAATACACGCCTCATGGATGGTGTCACATAATCGGAAGCAAGCATGGAAGATTTGGCATAATTGACAATCTGGGTTATCCTTGGAGAATTAACCCATTGCTTGGCTTTCATAAGCAAAGAACGCTCTGACATACCCTCGTCAACAACGTGTGTTGCCTTGTAAAACAAGACAGGATTGGTATCTATGACATAAGCGGACGCAGCCCATAACTCCATCTCATTCGCATCATCAATATGCTTTGCTATATCAATCTTCTTCTGTTTTTCATCGTCAATAAGAAGATTGTTACTAAGGGGAAGTTTACCCCATCCTTTATTCAAACCCATTATCTTTCCTCCTTTATCCTAGACTTTATCTCCCTTACCCTCTCGTCAAGCTCAGAAGAATATTTAAAAAGATTGTATATGCTACTCCTGTCAATACATAGGAAATCAGAAATTTCAGATATACTTAAACCCATATCACGCATGACACAGCACACAAGAGCACGGTTCATAACAATATCATGTTTTCTGCTTTTCCTGTTAACATCAGTATCGGAGAGTCCGCTTGCCGCTAGAACTCTCCTAAAAACCAAAGCGTTGTCAGCCTTTTTTCCCATTTTTCACATTATCCTTATCTACGATTAATTGCATTATATCAGCGTAGCCAGCCAAGTCAACCATATTGTCACGCTTTTTATGGAATCCCTGTCTGCATAGCTTTACAGCTATCTGTACAGCAACACAGTCATAAGGAGATAATTCCTTTCCAGTAATCAAAGAAGCCATCTTGGAAATATTTTCAAAATTGACTACTGCATCACCATAGTCAGACTGTCTGCTGTTGTTACGGATATCCTTTGCTTCATCAAGGATGCTTCTCTCTTTAACATGATCAACATAAGCAATACAATCCGAAAAAAGAATATATTCTTTACCCTGATCATCCGCGCAAAGAAACTTTTCACCATTCTCAAAACAGTATTTAACAGTGACAAATTCACTGAATACATTTGACTTGCTTACAGAATCTTCACCGTGAAGTGAAATGTATTTATCACGGTTTATAATTTTCACCCTGCTATTCAACGTAACTCCGATCATAACAAATCACCAACTTTTATGTTATCCGCATCCTTCTTGTCAGAAAAGAAGATACGGTCATACTTAGTTTCACCAAACTCAACAAACATAGCTAAGATAAAATACTTGTTCAATACACTATCATAACCCTTGTCATAAATCTTGTTTATCTTTTTTGTTTTCATACTTACTTACCTGTATTGTTTGTATGACCAAAACCTCCGTCTCCCCTATCCGTTGAATCAAGGCTTTCAACCTCAGCAAATTCAACCTCAATATAATTACTGAAAAGAAGCTGAGCAATCCTCTCCTTGGCGGCAATATAGAAAGGCTCTTTCTCAAAACTCTTCACTATAACACCGATACAACCAGTATAGTCACAATCAATAACACCATCCAACACATCAGCGTCATGGTACTTCCCGTCAACACCAATAATACCTTTCAGGGAAAATCCGCTTCTCGGCTTGATAATAGCCTTCATATTTGATGGCATCTGAATGGCTATACCAAGTTTAATCAGATTACGACCTTTTCTTATCAACGTGTTGTCAGGAACATACAAATCATACCCGGCAGCACCATCAGTTTTTTTTTCGGGAAGAACTGCATCCCGTCTTAATTTTACAAATTTTACTTGATTCATTTTTTATTTCCTTTTCTCTTTAAATCATACATAGCGCATTCCCTGCTTCTGTAAATCTTGCTTGCAGGATAAATCACATCATTAACAATAACAAAGCCGACAACAGGATCTGTAATGGGAACAACTTCACCATCAACAATAGTAAAATTATTCTCGGATAAAAGCCTTCTCATGGCAGCAATCTGTTCGAGAGTAGCCTTTGAGATATCATAGTTGTTAGAAAAGTTAAACTCTAAATTACAGATAAGAACATTCTTGTCCTTATATAAGAAATCAGCTTTCAAACCACCAGTATTAATAAATACATAATCTATTAAATCTCCTGTCCTGCTTTTAGCAAACAGGAAATCTCCTTTCTTGAAATCGTCAATCTTTACCAACTCGTAAGTACAATCGTCAATCTTATTCAATCTATACCCATTAGGCAGTTTTATTACACTTGAATCCGTATTACCCATTGTGTTCCTCCGTATTTAATCTGAATGCAGCTTCCCTAGCCTCATCCTTAGTCCTATACAACTCTATTTTTTCAAACATACGACCATCATCACAGTCATACGTACACAAGGTGACAGCCCACATATTACCACGCGGAGAATAGAAATACCTACCGTAATCCTTTCCCATCACCTTACCGTCAATCCTTATCTCTCCTTTAGGCATGCTTATTCTTATAAATTTTCCTCATTTCATCTATTAAATTAGAAAAAGATTTTATATACCCCATATCTATAGCAAACGATAAAGATTTTTGCAAATCATCCAATTCTTTTAATTGTTCCTGAGTAGCTGTATTTCTTATCATTGTTTCATGGACACCAAAAACAATATAATTCAATCCTTTTGCTATGATACGGTAATCCACATCATCAAACTTAGATGCCGAACGACATAAATCATTATATCTATCACCAGCTTCAATACGATTAATAATCAAATTATCTGTCAACCACATTATAACAGTAGCATATATTTCAGGGTTAAGTTCAAGAGCAATAAGAACCCAAATATAAGGATTACAGGAAACATGTCTATTGTTACGAGCACCAAGAGTCTTATAAACACCATACTTCTTTAAAACCTTAACCAAGGAACTTTTATTAACCTCATCAATAAAAGCAGTAAATCCTGTTTTTATAATTCCCTGTTTATTAAGGATATAATATATACGCTCAGAAGACGAATTGTTAGATAATATATTTTCAACCCTCTTCTCATTCCATCCTTTTTCAATTCTAGCCCTAGTATATGCCTCCTGCAAATCAGTTATAGATAAAAATTGATTTTTGGTATCTTGTCTAATAGTTACCCCAAATAATTTTCTGTCATTAGACATCATTGTAACGTTTGTTTTCATATTAATATAATTTAATTTAGTGCAAATATACTAAATAAAATTATATCATCAAATATTTTACTAGGATTTATTTCCTCACCCCAAACTTTTTCCTAAACTCATCAATAGAGCACGCTATTCGCTGACCAAGATGGTCTACATACAAAACAGCATCTTTAATCATTCGGTCATTTTCACTAAGCATGTGGATAATACTGTCAACGACACACTCTTTGCCGCTACCTAATTCAACATACTTATTACCCATGACAATACAGTCTTTTTCCTTCAAAGGAACAATACGTTCAATCTTGCTTTCACGATATTTTTTCAGTTTTTCAAAGAACTCACGGTGCATTACACACTCGTTCTCATCCATCACATGATAAAATTCACAGCAAATATCGTGAAAATCCTTTACCGTATTAACCTCACTAAGGTTATCAATCACATTCTGCAATTCGTCAAAGAAATTCACATCATGATCATCCAACACTTCTTCCATCATTCTGTCAATGGAAGCAATAGCTGCGTTCTTGAAATCAATATCATCACAACTAAATCCCAAAGAGATATAATTACGCAATGAAAGAAGATTTTCCTTAAAATCAATTCCTATTCCAATATCCATTTCCTAAATTCTTTAATGTTAATACTATTCAAATTATTAATAACAGCATCTCCGATATCATCGTTATGCTTCAATCCAAAAGACAGGATAGGGTGTTCCCACCATCTTGCCACACGTCCTTTGTCACCCCACAAAGATATAGCTTTATTATCAAAGTCGGGGAACAAAATAACATTTTTTGGCAATTTATTTCCAATCTGGTTCATTCCGCCACAAGCTGTCCATACAAAACCGTTACCGAAAGCCATAGAAGCTATTATGGCGGTTTTTTCCGATTCAACCATACAAGTTATCGCATCGCTGCAATAATCCCCTAAAAACGGCTTAAAATAACCACGATAAGTAAACCCTTCTCCCGTAGTAAACTTCCTGAAAGCATGGGTTTCCTTCTTCCTGTGACCGTTCGCCCCATATCTTATCCTGTTGTCATGGCACACGTTACCATCCTTGTCGGAATACCAGAACACAGCGGATTCCCTTCCAAGACAGCCTACCTTATACCTTGAAAACACATCATTCACGGAATCAACACCGAAAACACCTGAAAGGTACTCGTACAGGTTATTACCCTTCCAATGACCGGCATCGCTAAGCCTGTCAACATACTTCACATCAACAAACTTTGATTCCTGTCTACCCGAATCATACTCCCTCTCGTAGAAATCCTTCAAACTCATCCTGCAACCTTCCGGGCTTGACAGAATCCTAAAAGCATCAGAAGCACTACTGCAACCGGGAAGATAAGACACGAGAAAGTCAAACAGGTTGACAGAATCACCGCCCTGCTCGGTAACGGTAATACTGCCCGACTTGTTCATATAGAAAACCAGCTTATCCTTCCTGCTATGGCTCTCCAGATTTATCCGGGCAGGTAAAGTCCACCGTTTCCCCCTACGCCTGATAGGAAGACCAAGCACAGTGTCAAGATTGGAAAAAATATAATCATAATCAATACTAGCCATATCACTACTTGAAATTACGCCATCCCTGTTTCAAATCCCTGAAAAAATCGCTCAACGTATAACGATAACCATCAGGGTATCCCAGAAAATCAGAAAGGCATGAAACATATCCATTAGGCTTACGACCGCTCGTCCATCGGTACACCATTTCGGCAGGAACCATAAACACAAGAAGAACAAATAAAATGTCAACGTATATGAGAAACATGACAAAACGAACAAAACACCTCATAATCATTCCTCCACATCCCCTAATAGAAGTTTCTTCGCATAACGCAACGCAAACTCCCAATTGTAATAAAACGTACCTAGCAAATCAAAGAACAGGCTATACACGGCATCCTTGTCACCATCGGGAACGGAATACATGATATCATCCATCATACGGATATCATCACTGAACCTGGCATTCTTTGTCGTATAACGCCACAAACCGCCAACGGCAAGTATCTTGGCGTGTTCATAAACATGACCGTCAATGGAATATACATCACAAACGTAATCATTAAACCAATCCTCATTGTCAAGCACACCACTAACAGGGCTTGCCGACAAAATCATATTAACAAACACACCAAAATGACAATACTGCTCTATCTTACCCGAATCATTGTCAAACTCAACCTTGAAAGCATCCTTGCCGCTCTCATTAATACTGCAAACCATGTCACTCACGTAAAGCGTCTTTAACCACTGGCTGAAATTATACCTTTTCAAACCAGTCCTGTTACGGGATTCATTTATCGCACACTGGGCATCAGACACACATACATACCAATCAGAAGTAACACGAATACTTCTATCAAATAAAACAATCTCTTTATTATCCATACACAATAAAATTTTTCAGCAAAAATACATATTAAAGTAATATGGTAAAAACAATAACGATTAAATAATGTTTAGAGAAAATAAAATAAGCCTATAAAGATTATTTTATCTTTTCCAATATAACTATATATTCGTTGCACATCGTGCTTACCTTATTCCCACTTTCATTTGTTGGGCTTGCTTTAGAAGGCATTCTTTTGTTTGGTATTTCTCTTACTAAAGTATTTATATGTTTGAATCCATTTTTTTCAAACATTTCAGCAGTAAAGAAATCAAGATGTATTTGTATGCCTTTTACAGTTCTATTCCCTACTACATAGCAAACAATTCCTCCTGGCATTATTACTTTGGCAACATTTGATATAGATTTAGAATAATCATTTAAGAAAGAAATGACGTCATAATATCTATTGATATCATAAGATTTTATTTTATCTAAGGCATCTCTTATACAAATTGTTGTGAATGATTCTTCTGTTTGCTTTTTCCCACCCATTAAAATGCAGTCAAGGTTTTTAGCGTTTTCAAAGCCAAACCATTCATTTGCCCATCTTGAAAATTGGCCGTATGCAACGGTTGTTTTACTATCTCCATAAGGTGGAGAAGTTACTACCATATCAACTGTTTCAGGCTTTATAATTTCCTCTGGAATACATATACTACTGTTGAAATCATAAATCCCTACTTTACTATCTTTGTTTGCGTTATTGAATTGAATAAGCCCTTTAATATTTCTTACTGTTTTTTCTTCAAATAGCCTAAACACGTCTGGCTTAAATGTTTTTATCTTTTCTTCTGGCATTCTGAAACGTTTGAACTCTCCGTTTCTTGTAAAAGATACTTCTCTCACAACCTCAGATAAAACAGTGTTGAAAAAGTCTTTAAGTTCTTTAGGTATATGATTATTTATAATCTGTGATAAATACGATAATCTCATAAGACTATCTTCTGAATACCAATAGCTATAATTTGAAATATTATCAAAGCATTTTTTTTCTACAAGTTCTTCTTTATATTCAGATAAGTAAGATTGTATAACACTAAAGTTGTATTGTATATCTTTCTCTTTATAATGTGTGGTCTTTACTTTGCTTATTAGTCTTGCTAACGGGTTAATATCTGTTCCTATTACATCTATCCCTTTAATTGATGCTTCTACCAGTGAGGTTCCACTACCCATATATGGATCAAGAATTAGTTTAGCACCTTCTTGGGGAATGTATTCTTCAATTAAAGTTCTTGCTATTTGTGGAATCATCATTGCCGGATATGTGTGATAACAATGAGTGTATTCCTTTGTATTTGAGCCTTTGAAACTCCATCTGTTATCAATAGTTCTTTTATACATAAAATTACTTTATAATTGTGGGTACAAATATAATAAATGCCAATTTAAAACGGCAAATCCTCCTTCATTATATCATCAGCCTGTTGGAGAAGATATTCGTCAGGATTATACTTCCGTCTTAGGACAACCTGAAACAGCCTGTTCCTATTTTCATCCCACGCGGAAGTGACGGAATAGCCTTCCTGGCGTATCATGTCAACCATCTTTCTCTTGCTGTAAGGTCTTACGCCACAGTCATTGCAGTATGCTATGTATTTCACATACAGGTCACGGTCACGGATAGCCGATTCCTCAATATCTCCCGAAGAATCATACCCCGAATCGTAAAGATAGGACAGGACACTATTGGAATCACGTCTTGCATTCTCCGTAACGGATTCTATCGTATAACTTCTCGTAAACTCACCTTTATTCTTAACAAACCGTCTTGCGCCCTCTATTATCCAGTTGATAATGGCTGCCGATTCCTTTGACAGCTTCAACGGAAGAGATCTGTCCTGTTCCGATTCCTTAAACACACGATAGAACGGAATGACAAGGGAGCGTCTGAAATGACCGTAAGTCTGGTCCGAAACGGAAGGCATCTTGTTAAGGTTGGCCATAAACGGCGGCATCATGTCGGCAAGGAAAGGCTCACCGAACGGAAGGCGCGCCATAGTAGGCTCACCGGATATGAACTTCTTATACTTGCCACCGCTCACGTCCTTCCCACCCATCTCGGAAGCATAGTTGAGCAGCTTGCCGTTTATCATAGCTATATTGTACTCGCACGTAGACTTGTCACCAGACAGATCAGCCATCTCCATATACGACACATTGTCTTTCCCCAGGGCATTGACAACAGCGTCAAAGAACACCGACTTACCGTTACTACCACAACCGAGAAGGTAACACATCTTCTCCATCTTGATCTTCTTCCTGTCAACAAAGGCACACCCCACAAACTCCTGCAAGGCATCCTGTGTGTCCTTCACCGGGATCACATCGTCCAAAAACTTCTCCCACAACGGGCTGCGCGCCAACGGGTCATAATTGATATTGATACGTATGCACGATTCTATCATGGGCGAGAAATCGAACGTTTCCATCGTTTCCGTGTCAAGGACACAATTGTCAAACGTGATGAAGTTACGCTTTGGATTGAATATCTCATGCGTCACGTTCTTCACGATGGTACGGTAGAAACGCTCGCTCGTATCGGTCATGTACAGTTCGCTAAGACCGTTTATCCGGCACAAGTCCATACACAGGCGCATCAGATCCTCCTTCATCATGGGAACGAATATCTTACCGTCAAAAGCCATGATAGAACCGCTCCTGTGGCGTCTGAAATTGCACTCCCTGCACGCATCGGCTATATCCATCTCGACCATAGCGGATATGGAACGCTTCCACTCGCCTTCATCCCTTGCTTTACGGAAACCGCGACCACCGCCCTTGTCCGCCAGCTTGCCCATAACGGAATCAAGGATGTATTCATAAGAAGCCTTTGCAGATTCAGCGACAGTCATTTTCCCCTCCTTTCTCTACCGATCCTACCGATCCTACTAATCCTACCGATTTCTCCCGGTCCACAACCTTCCCGAACATCACAACAGGATACAGGTCATAATCGTCCGTTGATATGTCAGGGCGTGCGTCCATATCGTCAAGCGAAGAATACACGTCCGCGATGTGCTCCAGTTTCCTGCACACGATGGAATCACGTCTTATCCCGTAATACTCTATAAGGTCAGCCATGTACTGTATGGTGATGTCCTTGAACCATGTGAACGCATCGTCACGTGTCTTTGCCCCGTCACAGCAGGTATTGAACGTGTACCCGAAACGCCTCATCTTCACGAAGTAGCTGTTCCGCCACAACGACACCGACTTGTCCATCTCGTTCCCTGCATTGCGTATGGCGGTGACGATGCTTCCCGGCATGAGCGCGCACCGTGAAACGCGAGCGGCGGAAGGCTTCCCGTTCGCCCCGATACCATCCACCATATCCACATCGGGCACGAACCTTAGATCATCCACGCTCCTTCCGCCCACAACGGACGTGTCATGCCGCATGAGATAGTCTGCATCCACGATATGACCGTACTGCCTTACCTGGTCCTCGCACCACGAAGCGAACTTGCGCAGCGACCGTTTCCACTCGGAAGGAAGCACATACCCGTACTTTCCGCATATATCCTCTATATGCTTTCTCTCCTTCTCCCATTTCCTCTTCATCTTCCTCTCGTACTCCAGCACCCCACCTTCCACGCTGACACCAGCGACCTGTGCAGCCATAGACTTTGCAGTTAAAGGTACGGGCACGCGTTTTATGAATGACGCTTCCGACACAAGAACCGTCCTAGTACCGTCCTTCAACGGCTCGTCAAGTTTGAGGAAACACTGTCTGTCCGCAACGTTAACGAGCGTAACCCACCCGAACAGCCGTGTCTGAACCCTCATGCCCTTGTACCAACGATCCCTGTCGGGCATTGCATCGGACAGGCATACGACACGCCTTGATTCGGGCAATCTAAGTTTAATCTCTATTTCTTCTTCCATATTTACACACACATTTTATATGATTTCACCTGCAAATATAGCGCAAAAAACAATACGAAAACAAATAGTTAAATTAATTAACTGCAAATGTTTACGTGATTAACAAATGCTTGTCAAGGAAGATAGTTTATCTTTCTTTACACAAGATTTTTTACTTTCACGTCCACAGTATGCTTTGAACAGGAAAAGTAAAAAATGTTGATTGTTGTTATTTTTTATTTTTGTTATGATTTTTCTCATTTTAGTTAAAATGATTTAACTATAATTTTTTATCTAATTGCTATTTTCTACGTTAAGAAATGTAAAATTGACTTAATTTAACATAAAATAAAAAATCTAAACACCGATAGTTGCATATGCAACTAATTGATTCGGGAAAATTCGTAAAAAACCTACGAAATTCGTTGATTTTTCGTAGACTTCGTAAACTCTTCGTTTTTCAACACTTGTCAAAAAACTCGCAAAAATTAACGACTAAACAGCTTATTTTCAACGTTTTATACTTGTCAAAAAAAATTGAATCGTTAATCGTAAAAAATTTGCTCTCTATTAAATAGCATATTAAATGTTAAAAGTAATATATATTTACAATACATACATACACGTACACCTTACATACTCTATCACAATACATATACATACACAATACATACATAACACATACACATACAGGCACCAAAACTGCATACGTAATTTAGTATAGATACATATCAAAACGACGAAATCAACGAAGAATACTGTAAACCAATAACTTATACTGCAAAAAAAGACATAAAAAATGCAACCACACCTACGAAACACACCGAAAAACCTACGATTTTCGTAACTTTTTATGTAAAGATTTATCTGATTTTGTTGAAAACTACCGAAAATACACATCCAAACCGCAAAATCAGCCATCCGAGCAAAATTTGGAGAAAAAAAATTTTTCAGAAAAAAATTTATCGGGAGCGACACACCCACCGCGAAACCTCCACAAAAGGGGGTATGGCACTGATTTACAGGTAATTACACACGTTTATCTACCACGTTTATCAACGTTTGTAAATAAAAATAAATTCTTTTCTACGACAATCGAATTTCGAAATCTTTACAAAATAAAATATCTTGACAAGTGACTTCTACGAAGATTTCGTAATTCCTTGATTATCAGACACTTACAAACAGATTTAACACAAATTAACATTGAAAAATCTTGAAATTAAACATAATATTAAACTAAAATAGGTCTTGCATGGTCGGATCTATTAATATTATGCAATATTAATTTAAAATATGTATATAAACTGTATTGATTTTGGAAAAAACGAGCTTAATTTATAATGAATGTTAATGAAATATACAACCTAATCAAAAACGCCGTATGTTTGCAGTGTCGGAAAGACAAAGAGATACTTGACGTACTGAAACAGCCTACCACGGTGACAGCGTGGTACGGAACCGCAAATAGGGATAAGCGGGATACAAATAGCGGTGTTGCTAGCCACGATACAGAGGCACGGAATGTTAGATAAGGGCGATAATGTTTTAGTGCGATATGTGATTAGCTCCTGATACGATATAATATAATGTGTGTGCGTATATACGTATCTTATACATAAGCCTTAATACTTGTCTGTTATGCACGGATAAGTTAATATAAGCCGTAAAAACATACGATACGCGCATATTGTAATGTAGCTGCCATCTCTAGATTTATTGGTATAATTGGTTGGTAACGGTTACAAGCCCGTATTAATACAGAGTACAATTTAAAACATTATATATTATGAAAACAAATGAGACAATTTTTAAAGAAATCACAGAAAACGGTGTAATCACTAAACAGCAGTTGCAGGTGTTAAAAAACCGCTCCAACAAGGCGCAACAAGACGTTATAAATTACGACTGGTTGGAAAGTATCGGAGACGGTTACGGCATTCCATTAACAGAGGAACAAGGAATACAGGGGTTGAATTGGTTAAAGAAGTTCATCAAGAAGAACGGAGAAAGCAACGTATACGGATATAGAGAGCTCGAAATAATTGGTAATGCTTCCCCTTCTGATTTCGTTTTCAAGGGGTTTTATGATGCCGGTAACGGTTGGTTTAGAATATATCTACCAATCTACCAGCTTAACGGAATGGAATATATTCCAATGAAAGAACCTTATATAATTGGATAATAAGTAGGATATGAAAGAATACAAGTTAACAGTAGAATTCCATAATGGACAAAGGTTTTGCTATTATGGAAAAACGAAGAAGCAAGCTATAGTCGAATTTAAGCGTAATTTCGGCAACTTTAAAGGTTTTATTAAAAAGGAATGGGAATTAGTATAAATCAAATTAAATATTACAATTATGGAAAGATACGATTATTTGGAAGCAATTAAAGAGGACGTTTTAAACTATATCAACGAAAACAATATAGTAGTAACCTCTGAAAATAGGGACGAAGTGGAACAGGATCTTAACAATACACTGTTTACATGTGATAGCGTAACGGGAAACGCTTCAGGGTCTTATACCTTTAACGCGTGGACGGCCGAGGAATACCTGTGTCACAATTTTGAATTGTTAGGGGAAGCGTTAACAGAGTTCGGGTGCGATATGAGCTATTTAGAGAAAGGTGCAGAAGCGTGCGACGTTACAATACGCTGTTATCTGTTAGGGCAAGCAATTTCTGAAGTGTTGGACGAAAAGGTATCTGGCGATTAAAATTTGCCCGTTTACCCCTGCACACATTGTAAAGGTTTTTGGCGGTTATATGTGTTTTGAAAGCGATAATGATTATAGAGTTTGGAAGAATCAAAAGTAAATAACTATGATCGAAACATTAATACTACTAGGTTGCTTGTACCTATCAATACGGGTAACCGATTACATAGAGAACCAAAACAAACAATAACAATTTAAAAATGTAACATTATGGAAACAAGAAACGACATACCTAATTTGCTTGCAATGTATATACGCAATACGCGGGAAATATACGATATTACAACATGGCTGCAAGATTGCATAATTAAGAAGGCAAACAAGGGCATACAGCCATCAATAGAACATCTAGCAAATTGCAGCACAATGAAAACTATAATCAGAGAGGCCGCCAAACTGTTATACAAGTACGACGGAATAATACCTACAAAACAGGAAAAACAGCAAGCGGCTAAAGAGCACGCAAAATATATACTTGACGGTGTGCAATACTCCATCCAAAAACGCCAATAGAAGGCAAAATAAAGCCTTCTATTGAAAGATCTCAATCAATACCGATATATTATCCATAAAAACAAAAAACATTATGATACTAGTAACAGTAAAAAACAGCAAAACAGGTAGCCAATATATTTGTAAATCGGCTTCAAAAACAGTAAAGCATATAAGCTACCATTTCATATGCATGCACAGGAATCACCCGTTTTTTAAACAATTATATCACGGGCCAAAAGGTATATACATAGGTTCGGAACGGTACAAGGAAATAGAAGCTCTAGAAAAATCTATCTGGAATACACCGATGCACGAACTACTAGGTATAACCATTGAAGAAACGCCCCTAGACGGTCGTACCAGATACGCAAAACAATTACCTGTATATAATGTGGACGTATTAGCGGAACTCACCTATTAATCAATCAAAAACAATATAATTATGATACAGTTTTCTATTGATAGCTTTAGTAATGGTATAACAGGACGCCCGTATAAATCAATCAATGAAGCTATACAAGATGGTAGCTACTCCGTTTGGTGTAATGAAAAAATTAAACTAGCGTTTAGTTTTGGGAACGGCACGGAAAAAGATTTTAAAAGATTGCAAAGACAATAAGTGTAAAATTGTGAGTGAAAACGAATTTTACAAAGAATTATATTCTTTGCCGTTAAACGAACAAGAAACACATATGAGTTTTATTCGGGAACAATTAAGTCATTACAATAACCTATAAAACGGGAAACAATGAAAAAGAAGTACGCCAAATACCAATTACAGGAAGCGATTAAAAGCATAAACAATATATGTACAAACAATGTCGGATGTTTTCAAGAGCCGATAATATCAAGTAGTTGCCCGACATTTGACAAAGCAACTGCAAACTATATTCAAAAACGACTTAATATATATCTGCAATCGTGGGTATTACTAAGACTCGATAGGGTATTAAACGAATTGTCCAAGTAATTTTTAAATATATGGAAAAACAGGAATTTATAAAGAAATACAATGATATCAAAGATGATATTATTAAGTCAATGGATAAAGCCTTAGAACGTGCTTTAGGTAATGAAGTAATAAAACTGGACGAATGTAAAGGTAATTATCTAGATGTTTACCCCTTGTTAGGTGCGGTTTTACAAAAAGAGTTGAGCTATATATTAGACGGTAGCCCTACTTATAGCCGTTCTTTAAAACGAAAAGCAACCGAATATAAGAACAATTTTATGATATGGCACGATTATGCCGGAGATTATAAAAACAAATAAACATTATTTGCAATGAAAAAACAGAATCTTAAAAAAGAGTTATCTCCTATCCTAGAGAATGAGCATATGCAGATAGGGACGTTTAAGGCAAACAGAGAAATTAACTCCTACTCAATTATTAACAATAATATAAATCTCATAAGAGATAATATTAAGTTCTGGCAAAACTATGACGGGCACAAGTTACCCGAAAAACAGGCTAAACGAGCGTATTATAATGGCACTAGAACACAAAACATAATCAAAATGTACATAAATACGCCCGAATTGATTAAGTTTGTAAAAGAGCACGCAAACGACTATAAAACGTTAAATCGAAAGGACGTACCTAGCTGCATAACTATTAAGTGTATACGGAATAAACGTTATTTTTCCGTATATATCGAAAAGTTTGGGAACGTGCGTTTTGATGAAGTGTTAAGAGTTTTCCCTTTGCTTCCTAAGTCATATTTGAACGAGTAATGAGAGTAATTAGAGTAATAAGAGTTTTAAGGAAAATACTAACTGATTCAGATATAATAGATCTGTACGGTCTGTATTGTGAGTTTTACAAAAATATACAATAATATTAGATAACATTGTAACCGTACCGTTTGAACAAATGAGAGAGATACGCAAAGAACTGTATCGCTTTGATAGAGATCATTAAGAGCGATTTTGAAACGGTTTCATTTAGGGAATTAAGATAAATAGGATTGCCTGGTATGGAGAACAACGAACAGAGCGATAATGAAAGAAACGGCACCATACGCGGATATTTTGCTTTTAAATCAAAAGGAGAATGGCAAACGAATACGGTATTCATTGATCATGTATTTAAATAACCAACTATCCCGGCGTGGAGAACAACAAGCGGATCGCCACCGCCGCTGGGAACTATTTATTAATTTAAAAATAAAAAGACATGGAAAGTACATTTACGTTGTTAGCTACTGACAGACAGGCGCAAATACTATTCAACAACTATTGCGTTAAACTGATGGAGTTCAAAGGGGATAAAGAAAGTTATCCAGAAAATGAAATAATTTACCCGTGGCGTGTTACATTACGGCATAAAGAAGAATTAGGCAAACTTCGTGGTGTGTATTCATTTGAAAAACTTGTAAGTATCATTTGATTTAAAAATAATCATTATGAAACGAATTGCAATTTTGGCTTTATTATCATTAAGCCTATCATCATGTAGTGAATACTTCGATAAACAACAAAGTAAGAATGAACTAAAGAAAAAGTATTCTTTCGCATTAAATTACTATGTTGAAAGATTGTACGTTATTTGAATCATACAGAGATAGTATCAACAAATACACAAGACTTTCAAATGAGCTTGATTACTAACTTAAAAACAAAAGAATATGGGAACGAACAAACAACTAAGTATTAAGCAAATTATTTGCTTTAACATTATAGCAGCCGAAAAAGTTGCCAGGGATGTGTGTCAAGGTCTTGCTGTTAAGCTAGGGAAAGCGTTTATATACGATAACCGTGATATTGATGTCAATGAAATCTCATACATTAGTCAACAATGTGAGATTGCGCTTCAAAATATATCCAAATTAGGTCTTACGGAAGCCAAGAACAATGAAATGAATAATATAATAGCTAAATATAATGGGAACGAACAATAAACAATCCATCCTGGAAGGACGGAAATGGGATGTGATAGAGAGTGTTGACGGATATTTTTCCGGGGAAAAGAACGGAGTAATCATACAAGGAACGACAATGAGTGATCTGTATGAAAAATGTAAATCTTTTGATATAGCTTCGGTTATGGAGAAGATTAATACGGGTGACAATCTGAACGACTGGGAAAAACGCTTAATAAAAGTTAATAAAAAGTTGTTGGCAAACCAATAAACTATATCTTTGCCATATGAGAAAGAAATACGTGGCATATTATAAGGGATGTACAATAGAGGTCACAGGAGAAAAAGACTTCATGTACCGGATAATAAAGAGAGGTTCAAAAGGTGAACGGATGGATCTCTTCGTTGATATGTTTTATAAGTCCACATCTGATGCGCTAAAGGGCGCAATGAGGTGGGTGGACAATAATGTTAGAAAGGAGTGAATTTATGCTTTTTGGAATTGTTTTTGCTATGATAATGAGGGCTATATGTGGAAATATGTTGGACGATTGATGATTGTCATTGCATGGCTTATTGTGTTACAGATTTTGTCGGAATGTTAATTATGAAATATTTAAGAATACATTTGATTATATGGTGTTTGCCTTGTATAATATATACACTATTCGAGATTGCAGTATTTTTGGCGTTCAATATCATCTCGTTTATATGGGATTTTAAGTTTATTAAATGGAGTTCCATGTTTTATGCCAAATATACATGGAACGGTACTCCTTATGTAGACCGAACCCCTTGGGATACCTTTAAAAGGCATTATTCAGTTATATTATAATTTAAAGAAAAAAATGATAATAGGGATGTTTCATTCATAAAAACAATATAAAAGCTATGAACAAAGAAGAATTTCAGACAAAGAAAAATGATATCAATTCAAAAATAAGGGAATTGAAAAGTCAGAAAATTCAGTTGGAAAAGGAATACATTGAATCCAATGCGAAGTATCCTATCGGAAGCAAGGTTTGTATCACCACCCCTGCATCAGTATATACGAGTTTGCATGATTTGACAGGTGTCACCGTTCCTGAAACAAAACAGTATGCCTATATTGTGGGTTATGATATCAGTTACCTGTGCGATATCAAACCATTGTTTAAAAAGATAAACAAAGATGGAAGTGTATCTAAAGTAAACTTGTATGTTAATCTCGAAAATGTTGTAATAGAATTGGTACAAGGTCATGAAGAAGGTAGAAGTAGGAACTCTTGACGAGAACGAACTGTTTGAACACAGGGGTACAATCTATGAGGTTTTATATAAGACGGATTATTGTGTCCGTTGCCAATACCCGAATGACAAATACCGTTACCGGGATAAATGGAAGTATCTATATACCGAGTTTAGTTTATGGACAAAAGTGAACAAGCTATCAACTACTCACAAGTCTTTAGTTTGAGGGCTTGAAAAGTCCAAGTTGATTAGACTAAGCACTTCGGGTGCTACGTTAGGAGAGAATATATAGTTACCAAGAGGTGTTTGCTCAAGCCCCTTGCTCTAAGGTCAGTGATTAAACAATTCTGTGGGGTAGGAATAGTGTTACTGACGGGAAACCTCTCCATAACATTGTCGATGAGCATTTAACGGAGAAATCCGACTTATAGTAAATTAAAAACGAATGGTTTACGTAATTAATAAACAAGGACAGGCACTTATGCCAACCGAAAGGTTTGGTAAGGTGAGAAGGCTGTTAAAAAACAGTCTAGCCCATGTTGTGTGCCGTATTCCGTTCACAATTCAATTGGATTATGACACAACAGATTATACGCAGCCTGTAAGTTTGGGTGTAGATGCTGGTAGCAAGCATATCGGTATTTCAGTAACAACAAGTGAGAAGGAATTGTATGCAGCAGATGTGGAATTGAGAAACGATATTGTGGATAAGCTATCTACTCGTAGGGAATTAAGAAGAACTCGTAGGAGTAGACTTCGTTATCGCAAGGCTCGTTTCAATAACAGGGTATCTTCCAAGCGTAAGGGTTGGCTAGCACCATCTGTTGAAAACAAAATCCAAACTCATTTGACTGTTGTTGAGAAGATACATAAGTTCCTGCCAATAACTAATATCGTAGTTGAAACAGCTGCTTTTGATATACAGAAGATTAATAATCCAAGTATATCCGGCAGTGAATACCAACAAGGAGAACAACTTGATTTCTTCAATGTACGTGAATATGTGTTATTTAGAGATAATCATACTTGCCAACATTGTAAGGGTAAGAGTAAAGATAAAGTATTGAATGTGCATCACATAGAGAGCAGAAAGACTGGAGGGGATAGTCCAAACAACTTGATTACCCTTTGCGAAACTTGCCATAAGGCATATCATAGAGGTGAGTTTAAATTAAATGTAAAGCGTGGAAGGTCTTTTAGAGATGCTGCCTTTATGGGGATTATGCGATGGAGTTTTTATGAGAAGTTGAAGAATATCTATCCTAATGTAAGCATGACTTTTGGTTATATCACGAAGAATACACGTATCACTAATAATCTCCCTAAAGAGCATTATGTTGATGCAAGGTGTATCAGTGGTAATCCTGTGGCTAAACCTCTTGGATATTATTTCTATCAGAAGAAGGTGCGTTGCCAAAACAGGCAAATACACAAGGCTAATTTCTTGAAAGGTGGCAGAAAGAAGCTCAATCAAGCACCGTTCTTAGTAAAGGGATTCAGATTGTTTGACTTGGTTGAATATCAAAATGATTTGTATTACATATTTGGAAGAAGAGATAGTGGTTTCTTTGATATTAGGAAATTGAACGGAACTAAAGTGAACAAAGGCTCTATCAATTGTAAGCATTTGCGGTTGATGGCTACAAGAAAAAGTATATTAATTGAAAAACGAATGCAAATAAATTATGAAAACACTGGTTTTTGATGTAATGCTTGACGGGCGGTTTGTACATACGTTCAGATACCAATATTGCCCGTTGTTCCCGATAGACGAAGAGGAACTGGAGAAGTTTGTCACTGACAGGCTTCCTACGTTAAAAGGAAAAGATTTTAAAATAGTATTTTGATATGAAACAGACAGTAGAAGAAGCGGCAAGGGAATATTCCAATGATTGCAGAAACAGGCAGCGTCATTGTGAACCGTACTGCATTGTTGACTTTATTTCTGGTGCCGAATGGCAGTCGAAGCAATCACCGTGGATAAGCGTGGAAGAACGGTTGCCGGAAGAGAGTGGATATTACTTTATTACTGATGGTGCTGTTGTTGAGAAAGTTTATTTCTTTAAAAAATGGAATAAGTTTGCAGAACTCGGAGAATATTCTCACCTGTTCTACGATGAAGGCGTAATAAAAGCATGGCTTCCTATCCCCTCATTCGATGAAATACTCGAAGCCAACAGAGATGTACTGGAACGAATTAAAGAGAAAGGAGATTGACTAATGAGATTTATATTAATTATACTTATGATAATCATGTTATTATCTTGTAAAGATGATATAGCTGGTCCTTTAAAAGGTGGAACGATTATTACTGTTAAAGGAGACACTATTAAGTTTTATGGAGGAACGTTGACTTATAGCGTATTTGGAACTAGAGGTATTAGGAGTATTGCAATTAATGATTTAAAGGAGAAAGGAGATTAATATGTATATAGCAAGAGACAAAGATGGGACACTATGTGTCTTTTTTAACAAACCCATTAAGATTGACTCATCTTTATTTCCCGAAGTAAAATGGGAAGATGAAGAGCCGACAGAAGTTGAATTGGTAAAGAAGGAGGAATAATTATGAGTATATTTACGTTAGAGGAAGTGAATCAAGCGATCAATATGGCAGTTGACGAAACATCTAGAAAGGCAGTTGAAGTTCTTTCGTCTGTATTGGACAATTGGGTACATGGCGGTGATGCAGATTGTATCATTGCGGAGTTTGAGGAAAAGTTAAATGAAGCAATTAATGGATAAAAGATGATGGGTGTATAGACAAGCAGATTGCGAAACGCAGAAAAAGGAATAAGAACAGTAAAACACATAGAAAAATGAAAAAGTACGAGGTTTTATTTTGCGATATGGATGGAACGTTGATTGAGACAGTAAGTAGAGAGACGTTTCCAAATGGTATATGGGACATGAAGTTTAAGTTTGATGTTCTGGATGCAATAAAGAATCTGAATCCTAAAGTAATTTTTATCGTGACAAATCAAGGAGGGATAGAAAAGGGTCTGTTTCCGGAATCATTCATTTATGTAAAATGTGAGTATGTGAGTTACAGTATAATGGATTATTGCAACATTGATACGCGTTTTAAGTATTGCGGAAGCAATGACAGAAGCAACCCTATGAGAAAGCCGAATACCGGAATGCTTGAAGAACTTTTTGATAATTACAAGACATGGAAAGATTGCAGTTTGGAGGTAGAAGATTGTCTAATGATTGGTGATGCAAGCGGTCTTGAAGGGCAGTTTTCGGACAGTGACAAGAAAACAGCCGAGAATTTCGGTATAGACTATATGGATGTCAGCGAGTTTGTAAATGTTTATGGGAAAGGAGTTTGATTATGGGATTCAGTAGAGGAACAAAGCCGGGTGCAGAAAACAGAAAAGGGCATAGATGGATTAATTATCCTAACAATGCGCATAGAAAGTGTACGAAGTGTGGCTGCATGGTTGACATAACTTCTTTAAAAGGAGAAAGTGTTTTTGTATATACAGACAATAAAGGTAATAAATTGACTGAATGTCCTAATTGTATTTGATTATGGAAGTTAGTTATAAAATATTCAATTCAGAAGAATATAGTATTCGTTGCGAAGAGCGCGATATATTTTATCCAAGTAAACCTTACCCTACTGTAGAAGAGTTTACTAATAAAGGTATTGGAAAGGTGGTAGGGTATATAGATGGAGGCTTTTTTAGGAAAGATAAGTTTTTGATAGTAGATAAGGAAACTAAAAAGTTTATGAAAGTGAAAGTAAGTGATTGCGAAGTATTAGAATATTGATTATGGAAGTAAAAAACGGAATAATAATTGATGGGGTGCTGCATGAAATGAGTGAATCGTTCAATATAGATTTCGATTGCAGTAAATGTTCATTGCGTAAGGAATGCAATGAGTGTAAGATGGAGTATAAAACATATTTGTGCAAATGTGACAGGTTGTTTAGTTTTTTTGTCAGTCGTGGTAAAGTAACAGATATTAAAACAGAGAAGGAGAAACAATCATGTGTAATTCAATAGAATGGGGCAGATGCGAAATATGTGGAAAAGAAACCGAGTTGGAACGTACTTATTTTTACTATCCAATTCATTGTGAATGTTGTGGCAATAAGGAAAACAGGCATTTTGAAATGATAAGACATTGTAAAAAATGTCCTGCCCCTATGCCTAAAGAAATACATCCACTATGTAAGGCAATGGACGGTAAGACTTATCATGCGAGTGTTTCCAATATGCTTCCCATTGATATTCATGGAGAGTTTATTATAAATGAGCGAATAATTAAGGAGGAATAACTAAAATGGATATAGTACCTATTATAACAAAAGATAATCTTTCTAAGAAACAGATAGAATATCTGCAAAAGCAGCAAACAGAATATAAATTAGTTAATAAGATTAAGAAGAATCTGGGACATATCCTGTTCTCTTTTAATCGAAAAACAGGGGAAATCAAGAGGGCTTCTATTATACACAAGGTTGCTATTGGTTTGAATGGGCTTCCTGTAACCAAAGCTGAAACGGTTATAGAACCTGATTGCTATTACGACCAAGCCTTGAATGAAAAGAATTTTAGAAAGAAATTGAAGAGAATTGGATTGTTAAATGTTTAAACAATTTAAAAACAAGTAACTATGGGATTTACAACACCGTGTTTTATACGCAAAAATACACAGGAACTTCGGAGAGGGCTGAAAGAGTTGGGGTATTTCAACAACTCTCCTCAATGGACAAATAATTGTAGTATAATATGGGCTTATCAATATCCAATGAAAGGATTTGATACTCCTAATTATGTGATTGCGGATTCTTTTGACATACCTTTTGACAAACATAGTGCTTTATGTGGGAAATTTATTGATTGCGGAACGAATGAAGAACTTTTCCTGGCTATCGCTGCATTAAGGGATGATAGTAACTACATGCAGTGGTTTATAGCAGATTCCATTCTTAGCGTTTCTTATGACGATTCTATTGGTAACGATCATTATTTCATAGAGCCAAAAGGCATTATGTTCTTTTGGGATGAAAATTGGAATTATGCAACCATTATTTCAGGACGTTATCACAAGGCTACCGTAAACGAACTGATTGAACACTTTAAAACAAAGGAGGAACAACTATGACCGAAGAACTTGTTACATTGGAAACAGCAAAGCTGCTGAAAGAGAAAGGGTTTAATGAGTATTGCAAAGATATTATTAAAGAAGACAATAATCGGATAATGCAATCTGTGTTCCGAACGAATAAGGATTTGCCAAAATTGTGTTATAGTCGTCCCGCTCAGTCCATTGCACAAAAGTGGCTGCGTGACACTAAATGTCTCCATATTGAAATAGGCTATATGTATGAAAACTATTGGACGTATGATATACTGACAATTCCGAGACATGACTTGATAGGATTGTCTGACAGACCTATTATCCGTTATAATACATACGAAGAGGCACTTGAAGCCGGATTACAGGAAGCATTAAAACTTATATGATTATGAAGAAGATATTTTTCAACGATAAATTAGGATTAACCCAAGCGGTATTGGATGGTCGGAAGACTATGGCGTAGATTTGCTTTGGCATATCGAACAGAAGATAAGATACAATGAATTAAGACCTATGTTGAACGGAAAAAGATATTGATTATGCCACTGTTTATTTGTAGCAAATGTGGTTGTGTTGAGAATACAGCCACATCGGATTATTGGCCTGTTGTACATAAAATCTTTCCCATAGAGTATGATGCAAGCATAAAGGAGTTTGAAGGAAAACCGTTGTGCTCGGAGTGTGGGAGATTGATATTTGACAGTAAAGGGGAAAATCCGCGTATGATACCGGGGAAGTGGCATGGGAAATTTCCCAAAAGACAAGCCACTGATTCTGAAAAGAGAATTGTAGATAGAAATGGTAGGTTTTAATAATTAAGCGAGAATTCCCCTGCCTTCAGGCAGGGGATGATAGCGCTTTTGTTCATACTTTCTTTTGGTTTAAAAGCCCTACCCACGGAGCGTGGGAAAGTTAAGCCTGTGGACTGTCCTCTTGTGGATGACCGACCTAGTGTCCTAAAAAGCAATGGCAGGAAGAAGCAGGAAGAAGCTCATGCCTTTAGGCGTGAGTAGCTCACTAACAATGTTAATGATTGAATTATGAAGCGTGAAATAATATTATTGGGGAAAAGCCTTAAGGATTACCCAGAAACAGGATATTATGAAAAAAGGCTTATTAACACAACATATAGTTATTTTAGAGATCATAATATAGCGGGATTCAAAAGCAGACTGAAAAAAGATTTTGACTACGAAGTAATCAATAATTTTGTCAAGGACGGAAACATATTTTGGACTACAAATGAAATCATTGGTGCTGTCCGTGTTTCCTTGTCTCTTAATCTTCTTACGGATGAAGAATGGAAGAGGGCAATCCCGATTATTGAGCATGGCCTTGAAGCCAACAAAGCTTATGTCCGTATGCTTGACGAGATGTCGGATGTATTTGAGAAGTATTGTGAAGAGTGGAAGGATCTGGATATGCGCTCTACATTCATGAAACGAGTACATCTTGAATGCTGGCAAGGACGTTTTAGCGAACATAGTTCGAATCCGGAGAAAAAACCTAATTATTCATGAGTATCAAGGATAAAGTATAATAGAAAAAAATAACAGATATGAAAACAATTTTATTTATATCTATATGTATTATCGCCCTATTATGGGTCGGAGATCTAACAATTACATTTAAGCCGTTTTCCATATCCCTTCCCGGTTGGCATAAGGCTTTAGGTATTATTCTGTTTGTATTTGCAATGGCGGTGTATAACATTGGAGAATACGCTAAGGGGTACAAGCATGGTTTTGATGATGGAGTAAAGGAATGTATTGAAGCGATTAAGGGAAATGGGAAGAAATGACATTGATTTCCCGTTACTCCGTATATTTAATGGAGTAACGGGGCGATATGAACTTCTTATTGACGATGTATCCATAGATGCTTATGGACGTGTAAGAGATAGCAGTGGTTGTGTTGTAGAATGGTTTACAGGCGTGTTTGACATGAACGGAATACCATTGTTTGAAAACGACATAATCATGCCTGTAAAGGACGGAATAAGCCAATACAGGCGCATCTGGAGAACGGTAGGTGGATTTGTGTTAAGCAGAAGAAATGATGTGAAAGGGCTTTCAAGATTGGATATGATTGGTGTAGACTATTTAGTGAACGAACGTGTTCAGCAATACATGTCTGATGGTTGCATAAAGGTAGGGTCTGCAACAATAGATCTTAGCCTGTTAAAAGGGAGAACGAAAGAAGAGATTATTAGGAATTTGTCTAGGAGAGTAAGATGAAAGATAAAATGCTAGAGGAAAGTTTGAACAATTTCTACAGGACGTTTCTTATTTGGGTGATAAGATGTTATCCTATATTGTTCTGTATTGCTATACTTGTCCATCAGTGTGAGGTTATACACTCTGTTGGAACAGGTGATATCATTGAATATTATGATGGTGACACATTGGAGTATATTCAGTATGCCACTCCGTTTTCGGACAAGTACCTTACCATATTCTTTAACGCCAAACTGTTTAATGCAATATTGTTTTATGTGTTGTCAAAGGTATTTTTATTTTGTATATACCATAGAGTATTTGTCATTGAGATGTTTATATACGCAATACTGGATATTGTATTTAATAATGTGGTGTTTGAGGATGCGCATTTGGTTAATGCAATATACTATACATCCATTGGTTTTGTTACTGTTGGATTTTTTATTGCATTATACTTACATCAAAGGTATGGAGATAGGAAAGTGCACACACATCAAACTATTAGTGATGGATATAGGTGCTGTAATAAGTAATCTATTTTTTACCCATAGCTTGTGTTCCTCCCGTATTCTTCATGTTTATCTTGACCTTTATGGGAGATGCCTTTTTATTTGATGTTACTTTAGGTGATTTAACATTCACCCTAATCACTTTCTTTGCCATATATTACTCATTTTAATTGTTTTGCAAAAATAATGATTTTTTTTGGTATTATAAAAACTTTATGTATCTTTGCGGTGCGATAGTTTTTGGACTTTTTTGTTTTATAATGATAGCTGCTACCTAAAATATAAGCAGAGGTTTCTTCATACATTTTTCATAAGTCTAATGTATAACTGTCGCAAGTTGAAGAGATCTCTGCTTCTTTTTTTTTATTTATGCGACAGTTTAATGAAGAAAACTTAAATGACACAGGTGTTGTTTTAAGTACGGCAAATCCCTCCGAAATGGGTAAGATGTTTTCTTATAATGGAATAAATGTTAGGATGCGTAAGATGAATGGATATATCCTTGTATGTCTTACAGATTTTGCTAGGTTATTTCCTGATAAAAATCTATCCACTATTATAAATTCTAAGGAAATGACTGATTATGTAAATCGTTTGAGCGAAATAAAAAATTTTATTTCGACTGATTTACTGCAAATTATAAAGGGAGGAAATGTATCACAGCAAGGAACATGGGCACATCAAAAAATAGCTCTTAGGGTTGCTCAAAAATTATCCACTGATTTTGCTATTTGGGTAGATGACAAGATCGAAGAGTTTCTTACCACGGGAAATACTTCTATATCATCAAGACTTCCAAACTTCAACAATCCTGCCGAAGCTGCTAGGGCTTGGGCTGATGAGTATGAAAGGAATCAAGCATTAACCTTAGAAAACAAGGAAGCAAAGCTACAACTAGAACTAAAGACGGAACAACTAGATGAATCCAAGGAATGGTATAGTATCAAAAGATGGTCAAAGGAAAACGGTGTAAACTGGAGAAAGGTTAGCTGGAGAAAGATGAAAGTAATATCTTACGAGCTAGGTTACGAAGTGAAAAAGATTTTTGATGCTAACTATGGACAGGTTAATATATACAATGTGAATGTATTTAAGGCATACTTTAACAAATGTGAATAAATAATATGTATTTTAAAATGTTTGATAGTATGTCATTTTATTGATTATATTTGCATCATGTTTGAGTGTAGAAGCAAGCATATCTATAATGAAAGTTTAGGGGGAAAGCGTTCCCCCGATTTTATTAACCATTAAAACAAAAGACCATGATTCTACTAGAAATTTTTCAAAACTGCTTTATTGTAGGGTATGATGGAAAGAAAATACCCTTTGTAAAAGATAATTTCCTGTTTAGTGATACCGGGGAAAGATATATCTTGACCAACAAGGAAAACAGTGAACAGGTTAGCCTTCCTAAACAATCGACAATAATAATTAAACATAATATTTGCCATGAAGGTATTGATTAGAAAGGATTCAAACGACATAAGAAACGGACTTGAACGGTTAGGGTACACCGCTTCCGAAAAAGCGTTGGAGGGATTTGGTGATGGTATCTTTGTAGACAAGTCAGATAATACTTTTCACGTAAAATCAGAGTGGGAAGTTATCCGTATGTTTCTTGAAACGGTAGATTGCGGAGATGACGAGAATATGTTTTTTGATTTTGTAGAAAACGACATAACGTCAATAATGCCAATGATGCTAGGTAAGTATAAATCTTTAATAAAAATTGGTGACTTTCCCGTCATTAATACATCTAGCATTCAAGATGTGTTATACCGTGAAGATAGAGAACATAACATCATAGAAGTTATTGTTATTTCAGTATATGGGTTAAAGTTGAAAAGCGTAAAGGATGTTTACTTTTCAGACCCTAATGCGGATACAATAATAGCATACATGAAATCGTTGCATAAACAACTAAAAGAATATATCAAATGAAGTGTAATTTTACGCCAATGGACAAATTTTATGAGATATTAGATTATTATGGTTTGTCCTACACAGAGTTAAAAAGTAATCATATTCGTGTATTTTACGGAAACAAGAAGCTGTTTGACTATTTCCCACTTCGCATGAAGCTGTTTGATTACCATGAATGGCATCAGCTTACTTATCCGTTCGTGAAGGGCAAGGAAGATGAATGGGAAGTAGAACTTACCATGTTCATTAGCGGAGTGTTGGGAGATGAGATGTTTAAAAAGTTTAAAAACGATTGATTATGGATAAGAAAGAGAAGGAATTTACTCCAAAAGCTATAAATTTGTGTGGCAAACGGAGAATGCTATCATCCATAAAAGGATGGGAGATTGTTCATTATAACAATTACTCTAAAGGTATAGCCAATGTCCAGCCTGTGGACAAGTTGAGAATAACACTTTCAGGGCGAGAAGTCATTGAGTACGTCCTGATGGATGGAGATAAAACGATTGATAAACTAGACAGTTATTTCGGATTGCTATGATGATAAAAGTAGACATACCTGAACCGTTCATAGACGGTGACAATACGATGGTAAACATCACGTCTGATTCATTCTGCTATTCTAGCATTGATTCACGTTATGAAGGATTTCAGAGTTCCTACAAGGACGGGAATATGAATCAGAAGATACAGGGAAAACTAGAGATAATTGCGGACCAGTTTAAAGAACTTATAAAAATAATAGAAGATAATTGAAGATGGAAAGACATTTGTTAATACAGGAGTGTGAGAGAGAGGAAAAGATGAAGGAGTTGCGCAAGCAGCAGAACGATCTTATCAAGAAAGGCCGTATGGTTGAATGCTCTCGTGTAACAGCTAAGATAAAGGAGTTTCAGGAAGCATATATCAAGGCTTATCCTGACGGTAAATATGTAAGGGGCATGGATATTATCAAGAAGATGTCTGATGATGAGAAAATGGATTGGATGATGTATGTCAACGCCATTGCTTTCTGTGCTGATATTATCCATTCTTCTTCCATAGAGTTGAATGAAATGCTAAAGAAAACACTCCCCGGATCTAGCCTTCAAATGTTTGAAACGCTTGAAAAGGTAGGTACTATGGCAAAGAATCAAATCCTATGGATGGATAACAATGTTGACGAGAAATACCAGGATGACTTTGCAAGATATGCCGATGAAATATCCGTGATGCTTTTATCATTTGTTAAAAATAAATTTTTGCCAAGAAAATGACAAGAGAAGAGACACACAAGAATGTGCTGGAAATAAGAAATTATTATTTCAGCATTCAGAATAAGATTGATAACGGATGCAATGTTTCAGAATTGGACATAGATTCTAAAACGCACAACAAGATGATTGACGATACCATAAAATCAGCCCTTGAAGATCATAAAATTATTCTTGCTTTAGAAAAATACAAGTTATGAAAAAGAAAGAAATAGACGAAGGATATATTGTAGGTGACTTTTATATTATTAAAAGCCCTATCAAAGAGGGATGGCTTCACGTAGTGAATATAAAAACATCTTGGCAGATAAAGGTGATGATGGGAGCGAATACGGCAAAGTTTCTAAGCCTTTCCCAACAGGAAATATTTGACAGGATTAACGGAATATACATTCAATCCATGATGTCTTTATACGATTCAGATTATGCCTTGAAAATAGCTAAAGATGCTGTGTCTTATATGTCAGAAAAGGCAGAAAAGATGGAAAAGTTGGAAAAGGTGGGAAATACTGAAAATGAAGATATTGAAAAGGTGAAGAAAGATGAGTTTATGATGAAGATAGCCACATCTTCCGATGAAGAAATCATGGACATGATCGTAAATGGAGAGATAAAGTACGAATATTTCAAACAAGAACAGGAGTAAATTTATGAAAGCATTATTTAAAATGGACTTCGATTGCGGAAGAATGGGCAATCTTGAAGGAGTATTTATTGCAGACACAGAAGATGTCGAATACTTAGTGAATAACAAAATCAGTGTTTACTTCGGTGAAGTACTTGGCAAGTACTCTGAAATATCCGGGTGTGTGGCTGAAAGTGAAATCAAACAAATAACCACTGATGAAAATGTAATCAAGATAGTTGAAGAATATGGGCTTAACAGTGGGTATAATCCATTTGAATACACTCTTTGTACATCAGAAACGGAAGATATACCAGATAACGGAGTTGATTGGGATGATTGTACTGTACAAGAATACATAGACTTTATGAGGAAAGGTATAATACCCCAATATTACGAGAAAGATTATAAAGAATGGCTAAGTAGCCAAAAGGAGGATTAAATCATGCAAGACTATATTTCAGATTGGTTCATTCCTATGGATTTCGGTAATGATATGCCGGAGGAAGAACCAAGTGGTGAGGATAATTTCAATTCTGATTGAAGTATGGAAAAAAAATTTATACTAACAGATAAGTTTGTAATCAATTCTTTTGGAATAAAGTTATTCCAAATAAAGTGTACAAAATCTTTCAAATATGCCCAAAAAGGTGATTTTGGAGGATATGTTGAGAAAGAAGGGAACTTAGACCAAGAAAATGACGCTTGGGTGTCCGGCAATGCTCGGGTGTTCGGCAATGCTTGGGTGTTTGGAGATGCTTGGGTGTTTGGAGATGCTTTGGTGTCCGGCAATGCTCGGGTGTTCGGCAATGCTCGGGTGTTCGGCAATGCTTGGGTGTCCGGAGATGCTTTGGTGTTTGGAGATGCTTTGGTGTCTGGAGATGCTCGGGTGTTCGGCAATGCTCGGGTGTCCGGAGATGCTTGGGTGTTTGGAGATGCTTTGGTGTCTGGAGATGCTCGGGTGTTCGGCAATGCTTGGGTGTCCGGAGATGCTGATATAGAAAACGACAACGAGCATTGCGGATTTGACGGTTTCGGCTCATGCAATCGCCACACTCACGCATATATGACAAAAGAAAAGAAAGTGGAAATAATCTGTGGATGTTTTCGTGGTAGCATTGAAGAATTTGAAAAGAAAGTGGAGGAAACACATTCGGGAACAGTCTACGAGAAGCAGTATAAATCCATAATCAATGTAATTAAAATTAAATTTGGATTGACTGATTTTACATAGTTTACTAATGATTTTTGGCACTGCCCAATTATGGTTAGTTGGTTCGATTCCCCTACGCCCTTTATAAATGGAACAGATATAACAATGTACATTAATACCTCATGAAAAAAGAAGCATACATAAATGAAAACACTCCCGAACTAAGGGATTGGCTAAAAGGACAAGGACTTATACCTGAAACATATCCTGATTGTTGTGATTACAATGGTCTGACTGCACCATATCCAAATTCATTTGGAGAAATGACAATGTATAAAGATGGTGTTAGGTATGAAGAGGATGATGATTTTGAGGAATTTATCATTTGTGATAACGAAGAAATGTTTAAGGAAACCGTAATTGAACTATTAAATAACAATAAACATGAAAACATTTTTTGAGTGTAAAATTCGCTACGAAAAAGTAGCAGAAAATGGGATGAATAAGAAAGTAAGTGAGCAATACATGGTTGATGCGCTTAGCTTCACTGAGGCAGAAGCACGTATTATATCGGAAATGACACCGTTTATCAGTGGCGAGTTCACTGTTTCGGACATTAAACGCTCCAACTACAGCGAACTGTTCCCATCTGAAGAAGATGCAGCCGATCGCTGGTTTAAGTGTAAGCTGTTCTTCATTACTCTGGATGAAAAGAGCGGAGCGGAGAAAAAGACATCATGCTATATGCTTGTTCAAGCAGCCGATTTGAGAGATGCTGTAAAGAAACTAGACGAAGGAATGAAAGGCACACTAGCAGACTATGTAATTTCGTCCATAGCCGAAACCGCCATCATGGATGTATATCCGTATGAAGCGGAAAATGATTCCTGCTTATCGGAATACCCAAGTGGACACAAGACGGAAGCTGTCATAGGCGGAAAGAGCGTCATTGTAGACAAAACGGGAAATTCAACTGTAGTTTTACCTAGTTAAATTGTATATATATGGCAAACGAACAACAAAATCAGGTTTTCCATCATTGGAGAACTGGAAGTCAATCTGATTATGTGGGAGTAGAAATACTCCCTAACGGTCAGTCTATTATTGCTACAATATCCCATATCGTATGGGATGAGAATGCAAAGGTACAAGGTAGTAAGAAACCATCATGGATTGCTTACTTTAAAGAAACAAACCTTGTTCCTAAACCTATGCTATTGAACAGTACGAACCGCAAACGCCTTACAAAGCTGGCACAAACTGATTATCCTGAAACCATCCATGATTTCCGTGTAATATTATGCAAGGAACTGACACGTGACCCAAGCGATGGAGGAAAGGTTTACGGATTGCGTATAGGGCGTGATGTTCCGCCACCACCACAGAAAGAGAAGATGACAGTGAACTCTGATAAATTCAAGGCTGCATTGGAAGCGTTGAAAAGTGGAAAATGCGACATTGGATACATCACGGCAAGCTATGATGTGGACGCTGAAGCTATGAAATTGTTTAACGAAGCGACTAAGAAATAATGGAAGCAGAAGAAAAAGAAAAACTATGGCTTATGAAGAGGTGTGGTAAAATCACCTCTTCCGCCATTGGAAAACTTATGGTTTCCGGGAGAAGGGAAATGACACCTTCCGAACTAGAGGTTGCAAAAAAACAGGGTGTAAAGAGAAAGACAGTTGATGTTCCTTTCGGAGATACAGCTATCTCTTATCTTTATCAGGTTGCAAGGGAGAGAAGGTTAAACAAACCATGCCGACATATATCCACTTCTGATATGGAGTGGGGAAAGGATCATGAAAAAGACGCTATCGAGTGTTTTAACCATAACACGTTCTCTAGACTAATGTCCTGTGCGGATGATTTTGACGAAATTGTTTTTGTCGATAATATCTATGATGGATATGGAGATTCTCCCGATGGATATGGATTTGATGTCAATGGTAAATTATCTTATATAGCAGAAGTGAAATGCTTTACTTCTGAAAGTAAGATTGAATATTTGAGAGAAGCCACAAAGGAACAGGCTATAGAGGAATACTATTGGCAGCTAATGTCGCATTTCCTTTCCCATCCCGATGTGGATAAAATGTATTATATCGTATATGACGGTAAATCTGATGATGATCCGTTTGATTTACGCCCAGTTAACGATCCGTCAAGGCTTTTGTATTGGGAACTTGACAGAAGCGATTATAAAGATGATATAGACAGGATGGAGGATAAGTTACAAATGGCTCTAGCTTATCTTTCATTCAACGAACGTGATGCAAAAAAATACCCAATAAGTAAAGTAAATGACTACATTAATCAAGCACAACAAACCTAATCGTGGGGATGAAATAATCATCCCCTATCTTGCCATAGAAAACAATATCAACTTTATCATGCTCAATGGGGGTGTAGGTGACGTTGAACTTATGGACGGAACGAAATGTAAGTCAATAAGCTGCACTCCTATCAAATTTGATGATGCAGGAGATGATATATATCGTATATATGGCATAGGAAAAGAAGCATGGAAAATGGCATGGCTGAAAAGAGTACATGCCATGAGTGATGAAATTGTAAAACTAAAGTTAGATTTCAATGCCAGCAATTAGCGAATTATGGATAGATTATCCAATATCTTACCGTGACGAAAAAGGAAGGTTCGTCAAAGGTCATAATTATGGATTCAAGAAAGGAAGGAAAGTATCGGATGAGGAACGTGAAAAGAAAAGAGTTATTATGAAGGAACTCATAAATAAACGAAAGGAAAACGGTTCTTATCTCGGTCATAGAAACAATACAAGGGCTGTCATTGCGATAGAGGAAGGTACGAACAGATTTCTATGCTTTGAAGCCTGTTGTGACTGTGAGAGGAAATTAGGTATGCCACAACGCTCATGCAGTTCTTTTTGTAAGGGGAAAAACGGGCATAGATGGAGAAACTTTAAATTGTTTTACGAAGATGAATACGGATTACGTTGACGAATTTGAAAACTACGACAGGAAGCTAATCAAACTAAATAGTGACACTGCCATTTTGCTGCATATATTTAAGAAAAAACCAAACCACCACTTCGAGGATTGGATGGTTCTTCAAGACAATGAGGAATACTTCAAAAAAGAATGTGTTCCTGATTACGAAGATGCCGCCAGGCAGTTTGTCAAGCAGTTTGAAGGAGAAGAGTGCATGGCTTTTGTGGTTGCATTAAAAAAAGAACTTGAAAGAATCATACAAGAAGATGAGTACAAACGAAATCAGGCTAAGGGATTACCAGGAGGTGGGGATAACCCGTCTGAGAAATGCCCTAACTAATCATAAGCACGTCATATTCTCTGCCTGTGTAAGTTACGGCAAAACGGTCATAATGAGTTTTATGGCTAAAGGTGCTGTCGAAAAGGGGAATAAGGTGCTTATCGTATCCCACAGATCGGAACTTATGACACAGACAGGGGGAACGTTGGAAAGAGTTGGCATACAGGCTGAATACATCTCTCCTAAACACAGGAATATACCCAAAGGTCTAGTAGTATCCGCAATGGCTCAAACTCTCCGTAGAAGGCTAGAAAAGCCCGAATGGGTTGAATGGGTTAAGAGTGTATCTCTCTGCCTAATAGACGAAGGGCACACCTCTGATGCGGACTTTCTCTTTGAATCTGGTTTGCTTGATGATAAGTATGTAGTAGGTCTTACAGGAACCCCGATGAGAAGTGGAAACCAAAGGCAGCTTGGCATGAACTATGAAGAGATTGTAGAAACCGCCCAGATACAGGATATGATGGACCGGGGAAACATAACCAAGTTGAGAACGTTTACGGTTGATGCGCCCGACTTGTCTAAGGTTAATACCGATTATCGCACAGGTGATTTCGATAGCAGGCAGATGGGTGCGGTGTTCAACAAGTCTGTACAGTACAAGGGGGTGATTGAAAACTATATGCGTATCTGCCCGATGAAAAAAGCAATCTGTTTTGATGCCACACAGGCAAATGCGATAAGGATGTGCGCTGAATTTAATGAAGCTGGCATTCCCGCAAAATTCCTCATATCAGGTATAGATAAGAATAAGCCGGATGAGTTAGCATTATATGAAAGATACAAGCATCTTACAGGAAACAGGGAACAGCTTATCAAGGATTTCCATGACGATAAATTCACCGTTATATGCAACAGTGGTATCTTATCTACGGGATACGATGAAACAAGTATAGAGGTTTGCATATTAAACCGTGCTACACAATCCGTTCAGTTTTATATCCAGGCAACTGGCAGGGCTATACGGCTTCACCCAAATAAGACAGAAGCATTTCTCCTAGACTTCGGTGGTAACATATCACGGCTCGGCAAGTTTGAGAAAGAACGTAAATGGGCTTTATGGCATAACAAGGGGAAATGTGAAGGGATACAAGGAGTGAAAGAGTGTAAACAGTGTGGTAAATATATTGCCATAACCGCTTCGGAATGCCCTTTCTGCGGATATGTATATCCAACCGAAAAGGAAATAAGAATCGCGGAACTGCAAGAACTGGTAGGAGATTTAAAGTTCGAGCAAATGACACCTACGCAATTTTTCCAGTATGCGGAACTTAAAGGATACAATACTTACTGGGCGATACGGCAGTTATATATCAGAAATACGGAATCTGATTTTCGTAAAGCCATGAAAGAATGCGGATATTCCGGCAAGTTTATATGGGGGTATATTAAAAGAAACAAAAAATAACATTATGAAAAACAACATTAATCCTTGGGAAGTGTTTGATGAGATTGAATGTTCCCATAATCCTGAATATATTGTTTGCGTATCACATCTTAGACATTACACGAATATTTTTGGCATAGACAAAAGGCTTATAGATTTTCTTGGAATGGAAAAGAATACAATCTTAGATATTGAAACATTTTGTTTTGGCGGAATGGACGTTTTCGGGATAAAAGAAAATTATGTTTCCGTAATAGAAGATTGTAAAAGACAAAGAGAAGCAAAGGAAGAAGCCTTGGAGAAAAACAGGAAATTGATAGCCATGCTAAAATTAAAACGTGAAAATATGTGCGGCATAGGTACAAGAAAGGTAAAATTAATGCTTAATAAAAAGATAAAACAAGGAGATTTTACGGCTAAAATTTACCGTGTTGCATTGGAGATACAAGATTACAACATAAAGGCTAAAGACGCTCCATTCCCCTACTCGGAAAAGATGTACGCAAAGAAAGAAGATTTGATTGACAAACTTATCGAAATATATAACGAAAGTAAGTTATCTTTTGGGTGTTCAGAGGATAAGGGAAAAAGAGTTTCTTTTATTGTGTATTTTGATCTTCCTTTAGGGAATCAAATCTCTTTTCACTCTACAGTAAAAAGGAATATTCCTGTATATGAAAAAGAGTGGGATGGATTGGTAAACAGTACATTGGACAAGTTAGAAAAAGAAATAAAACAATATTTAAACGGCATTAAGGAACAAATAAACACCATTACAAAAATTTAACACATAATATTTTCTAATATCGTTATATAGTATTACATTTGCACCATACAGGGATAGGAACGGAGTAGCTACCTTCCGACAAGCCGAAGTCAGTACGGCTTCCCTGTTCTCCTTTTTACTGGCAAAACATAATACTGGCTAATATGCAATTAGTTTATAAATTCGACATCAATCATTCCGACAGGCTTTGCGCTATCTGCCGTGTTACGAACAACCTGTACAACCAAGCATTGTATATTGTCCGTAACGAGTTGAAGGATAACGACAGGTGGCTGTTCTATCCCGACTTGGACAGGATAATGAAAAACGTAACCAACCTTGAAGGTACGATAAATTACAGGCTTGTGAAATCACACGTAGCCCAACAGACATTACGTGTGCTTGACAAGGCAATGAAGGGATATGTCAAGGCTGTAAAGGATTGGTCTAAGAATCCGGGGAAGTATAACGGTAAGCCCGAACTGCCATGCTATCACAAACGTGGAGGGATGAGTAATGCGATATATACCAACCAGTCGTGCAAAATACATGACGGATATATAATACTTGATCGTGACTTGAAAATACCCGTTCCGCAATGGGAGAAGTACAAGGACAGAATCGAACGGTTCAAACAGGTTAGGATAATCCCAAAACGTACATATATGACTGTGGAGGTTGTATATGATTGTGGCTGTTCGGATAATATCGGTACGGGTATGGCTTCGATAGACTTGGGTGTGAACAATCTTGCCACACTGGTGTGCGGATGTAATGCTCTGCTGTTTTCAGGAAAGGTTGTCAAGTCATACAACAGATGGTTTAACAAAACATTGTCCATGCTGCAATCCATAAAGGACAGGCAGGGTATAGAGAAACTGACAAACAGGATGAGAAAGATGTATGAGAAACGTGAACGGTTTATGAATGATGCGATGCACAAGACAAGCAGGCGTATCGTTGATTATCTTGTATCACACCATATAGGCACTCTTGCTGTAGGCTACAACAAAGGATGGAAGCAATCCGTCAATATGGGCGGGGTAAACAATCAGAAGTTTACATTCATCCCTTTTGCGAGGTTGAGAAGCTGCCTTAGATACAAGTGCGATCTTGCAGGTATCAGCTATATCGAACATGAGGAAAGTTACACTAGCAAATGTGACGCTCTATCTATGGAGGATATATGCAAGCATGATAGTTATCTCGGTAAGCGTGTCAAGCGAGGACTGTTCAAGTCGGCAGTTGGAAAGGTTATCAATGCCGATGTGAACGGTGCGCTTAATATCGGTAGAAAAGTATTCGGTGATTCTTTCATGATAGCCGATAGCGGGCGTTGGTATCGCCCCGAACGAATTAACGTTCTAAAATGTATGTAAAAATGTACATTAATGCCATCCCATTTCGTGATACCTTTATCAAATACAATTTTTTTTATCATGGCTGAGGAAAAACGGTCTGCGGAAGAAAAGAAAATGCAGAAAGATATAGTAGTTAGTTATAGGAACGAGAAGGAAGGTAAAGGATGCAGGGGATTGCTTGTAGCGTTCTTTTCCGAACTTCTCCATCCTGCTGTAAGTGGTAACAAGTCGGCTGAGTTCCGTGCTCTAGGGGCAAAGAAAAGTATGCCGGACCTTGCTTATATACATGACGGTAAGATATATGGCATAGAACTTAAAATGCCTGACAGTAACCATGACCGTAATCATATAATAGAACAGGCTGATGTGATGGCTACATATTTCTTTAGAGGATATTTTGTATGGTCTAAGGAAATGTTGTGGAATATACTTGACGCTATTGAGCGTGGTCAGCCTATAATGTCGAATACATTGCAGGTTAAAGATTACTGTTTACGTAACAGCACTACAAAAGTAAGTTTTGAAAAAATAATTAAAGAGTTGTTTCAATGAAAGTTATATATAACAAAATTATTCCATTAAAGGGGTATAAGTGTATAAATTTGTTTGGGGTTCTTTTCGTAAGAAAAGGATGTACGATGCGTGAAAGCGATTATAATCACGAAGCGATTCATACAAAACAAATGAAAGAACTTTTGTATGTTCCGTTTTACATTTTGTATCTTTTGGAATGGTTTTACAGGCTTACACAAAAAGGTAATGCGTATAGAAATATATCGTTTGAAAAGGAAGCCTATGATAACGAGAACGACATGGATTACCTTGATAAAAGAGAACATTTTTCTTGGATTGAATACATTTAAATTTGACATTTATGAATAAAATAGTTTTTGATAGAAAAGTTTTATATTCAACGTTAAACTCAGCCAAAGCCTGCCTTTCCGATACAGGCTTGACGATATTGAAATGTTTCCGTTTTAAATATGTATCATCAGAAAATTCAATAGAGGTTACTTCATACAACAACCTCAATGAGATGCGTTTGATTATTCCCGTTGTTGATTCAGACTGCAATGACGGGCAGGAGTTTGCAGTAGACGGGATAAGACTTGTAAAGTTACTCAAAACAGTAAAAGATTCCATTGTTACGGTAAAGATATATGATAATGACGTAATATTCTCTTACAACGGCAGTGAAGCGTCTTTCTTTGCGGAAGATGTAGAATCTTATCCTGATATTAAAATGGGTAAGCGTGGTACCGGGATAAGGGTCAACTTGAACAGGAATGATCTGTATAGAGCATTAAAAAGGAACATAGGATTTAATGATATCAGTGACGTTGTGACCAGCCTTAGTGGAGTGGGGATAAATTTTATTTGTTCCAATAATTGCATTGATATATGTTCTTCCGATAAGATTGTATTTGTAAGAGATGTTATAGAATGTCAGCCGGATATATCAAAGGACTTGTGCATAAATGTAATGCCTACATCGGTAAAGGAAGCGTTATCTTTTCTTGAGATGTTGTCAGAAGAAAATGTAACTGTTTCTGTATCTGATGATGAAAGGGTGATGTCTATATATTATGGGGATTTCGGTTCTGTCTTTAATTGTACGCTGATGGAGGTTAAGTTTGTAAACTACCTGCCATTGGTAAATAATATAAAATCAAACTTTAATTACTTTATTAAAGCAAGAACTAGCGACTTGATAGATTCCCTTTCAAGAATAAAGGTAATGTCAGATGTATATAACATATCACATTTTGTTTGCAGGGAGGGAGATAATAAAATGGATATAACATACACAAATGATGCAGGATATAAAATATCGGAAAATGTCGGAATTGAAGGATATTGTCAAGGGCGTTTTGATTGCAATCTGAATATTGAAAAGATGATTAACGCATTGAAGGTATTTCCTGGGGATTATGTTACATTGGCATATACCAATCCTGATAATAATGCTCCTATATGTATCATTAACGAAGAGGGAGATTATAAATTAATGGGCGTAGTAAACATTTTTAAGAGTTGATAACTATCGTTTAACCTATCGAATATACCGTTTTATTATTTTTGCAACAAAAACATATAAGACATGGAAGATAAAGAAAAAACAATTCAGATTCTCGCTGAAACAATAGATAGGTTAAACAAGACGATAGAATCACAGAACAGGTTGATTGAGGATTTAAAAAACAGGCTTGAAACAATTCAGAACGAATATAGCCCTTCAATTATGACTGTAGGCGTATTGATAGAAAAGTTGAATAATACAAAGACAAGAAGCGGAAAGGTAAGATTTGAAGCATTATCAAAACATATAATGCCATATCTTACCAATCAGCTTTATGACGAGTATGATTTTAATGATACCATCCCTACCTTCAAGGAAGTTCCATCTATTGAAAAGCCTGTAAATCGTGATATGATAGATGATATGATCAATGTTATAAAGTCAAAGAGAAAGATAAGTGAATCATCTCAAAAGGCATATCTTTTAATGCTTAAAAGAATATTGTCCGAATCAAAAGATATGAGTAAATATATCAATGATTATATTATCTCTCTGGACGTAAAATCTCCTTCAAATATATCTCTTACGGATGAAGAAATAGAATTATTCTGGAATGTCGAGCCGTTTAACGTTACAGAAAAAATAGTAAAGAAATTGTTTCTGATTCAATGCTATACTGCCATGAGATATTCCGATATTTTCAGATTGAAAGATTCTATGATGGAAGGAAATGTTATTTCGTATATATCAAAAAAGACAGGTAAGAACGTTGAGGTTCCTGTACCTTCCAAGATTATAGAAATGATAAAAGAGGTTAGATCGTTCGATAAATACAACATAGAATCTTCCTTAAAGACTACTATGAATGAAGTTCTACCAACTCTTGGATGTAGAGCAGGTATAAACAAGCAGGTATTTGTAAGACGGGCAAATGTACTTATGAAAGGCCCGAAGTACCAGTTCATCAAAACACATACAGGACGTAGAACAGCTATTACAAGATGGGCTAATATGGGAATACCAGAAGGAGAACTTAAATCTATGGCTGGTCATTCTGATATAAGAACCACGAACAGATATATTACTGCAAGCGTATCAAATAAAACTAAAAATATTTTAACGGATGGAAATTTTGGAGAATGTGCTGTCTATTGACAAAATGAAACACCTGCAAGAACTTGGGGTGAATACAGGTAACGCATCAATGACTTGGGCGTTATATCCTTATGAAGAAGGAAAACAACCACAATTATCTTTACGAGAGTGGAAAACTTTCAAGGAACCGTTCAGAAAAGAACATTGTATTCCTGCATTTACTTTGCTTGACATTTTGGAATTGTTGCCAAAAGAGATAAAAACAGGAACAGATACTTATTGGATTACAATGTATTTTAGTGACAATTGTTGGCATATATGTTATTCCATGTCTGACGAATTTGATTATTATCAAGAATTTTTATCTTACTCATTAATTGACGCATCTTATGAAATGCTATGTTGGTGCGTAGAGGAAAGGTTGATACCATGAAGATAAAACGGAATTAATTCAAAACGACTTGGGTTTGAGCCTTATGTGAGCGTGAATCGTAATACAGGTGCTCTTATAAAAAAGGAGGATATGAATTTACTCGAAGAATGCGTGAGGCGTAGAATTATTGAAATATCAAAATAACGAAAAATAAACAATATCATGGAACAGAAAACATTTGAAGAAATAAAGGAAGAACTATTACTGCGCGCCAAGAAAGCAGGTGCCTGTCAAATAGGTTATGCGATGGGATTAAGGAGTCAATGCAAGGCTGATATACTTAAGGCTATTACTGATAACTGGTCTTGGGTGTTACGAACAGCAAGAATAGTAGATGCAGAATATTTAGAAGACAATTTTGATGAAGAAGATCTAGCGGAAGCTGGTATCTATACACAAAAATACCATGAGGTAACAACAACATCTTTTGCCTGCGGCAGCGCAACAGTGAAAGCCTACGGCAGCGCAACAGTGGAAGCCTACGACAGCGCAACAGTGGAAGCCTACGACAGCGCAACAGTGGAAGCCTACGAAAATTCTTATGTTGAAGATTTAACAGGTAATATTAGGCCCCAGTCTGGATATGCAGTAATCAAGGATTATTACAACCATAAGATTTACATCAAAAAAGGGAGATATCAGATTATAGAGGTTGATTAATAGCTTGATGATAATACAATTAGAATTTAATTGGTAATAATTACCATTTACCTGACATCAGGAAACTGGTTCAAAACAAATGAGTAATGAGTAAAACAACAATTTATTACCTATTCCTAGTAGTAATGTATATGCTGCTAGGATAGGTGGAAAGGAGATATATGAAACAGACAGTAGAAGAAGTGGCACGTGAAGCGGCAGAAGATTGTTATGAATGCCATTACGATGATAGCTTAGAAATGAGATTAGTTAAAGAGGCATTCAGACAAGGTGCCAAATGGCAGTCCAAGCAATCGCCTTGGATAAGCGTTAAGGAACGGTTGCCAGAAGAGTTAGAAAGTGTTTTGGTTGGGACTAATTACGAGGGCAGATATTATTACGAAGTAGCTTTTGTAATGAACGGGAAGTGGGTATGCCATAATAGTAAACCCATCTATTGGATGCCCATCCCGTCTTTCGATGATATACTCGAAGCTAACAGGGATGTACTTGAACGAATTAAAGAGAAAGGGGACTAATATGGAAAGGTACAGAATCATACGAGGAGAAGGGTGCAACGGTTGTATTCCCATAATAATATATTGGGTACAAGTCAGAAAAGACAAACGTATTTCATACGAATGGGTGAATGTAAAGGGCTTTGACACCTATAAGAGAGCTAAAGAGTTGTTGAATGTTTTAAAATGAGGAATTGATTATGAGCAAATATAGATACAGAGAAGTAAAGAACTATATCCATAACGAACTAAAGTTGACTAAAGAGGATATAAAGGATATAATAGTTTCAATCGTGAAAGAGGAAGTTAAACGTATCTTCCATAACACCTATGGGGACGATGTTAATATAGAGAGGTGGATTCGTTGTATGGTTTCTGACGAGATAAAGAAAAACGGTGATTTCTTAATGATAAGAAATTTGTGTAGGGAGATAATTAAGGAGGAAATTGTCGATAGGTTGTCAATTGATATAAGCCTTAAAAAGAAGGAGGAATAATTATGAGTATGTTTACGTTAGAGGAAGTGAATCAAGCGATCAATATGGCAGTTGACGAAACATCTAGAAAGGCAGTTGAAGTTCTTTCGTCTGTATTGGACAATTGGGTACATGGCGGTGATGCAGATTGTATCATTGCGGAGTTTGAGGAAAAGTTAAATGAAGCAATTAATGGATAAAAGATGATGGGTGTATAGATGAAAATCATGAAAGGAAATATATTTGACAAAATAAGAAAAGCATCTAATAAATACATAGAGTATATGATTGCTTGTGATGATATATCCAAAGAAGCACAAAAACATATAGATTGGGATGATAATGTTTCATGTGAATATTATCCGTCTGATGGAATATGTATAATGATAGACGAGCATGTTTGTTATGCTAATACATTCTTTGACTTGGTAGAAGAATCAGAAAACGGTATGATTGATAGGAAAACATATATGAGAAATTGTATTTGATTATGGAAATAAATAACGGAATAATAATAGACGGAGTGTTGCATGAATTGTGCGTTGGAATATGTGATGAGTGCTCATTACAAAATGAGTGCGATGATAGTTCAGAAATCATTTGCAATATAGCTTATGAAAACCCAAACATGGACCAGTGCTTTGTCAATCGTGGTAAAATAACAGAGATTAAAATGGAGGAGGAAAAGAAATGAAACAGGTGTTATCAGTTGAACAGATGAAACATTTGCAGAAGATTGGGTTTGATACGAGCGATGGGAGCATGTGTTTCGAGTGGAGTGAATCAGATCCAGATAACATGGTTGTAACCTCTCTGGATGCCGATACGAATTACGACTATTGTCGTACAACTTACACCTTGCAGGATATTCTCGATAAGCTGCCTTGCTTCATCGGCAATCAAGTGCTTACCATCCAAAAACTTGCAGATAGCTATACATGCTTGTATATGGAATATTATACTAGGTCTATGATAAAGATTACAGAGAGTAAAGAACTCATTGATGCAGCCTATGAAATGCTGTGCTGGTGCATTGAAAACGGATATGTTAAAGTTGGAAAGGAGAAATAACTATGGGATTTACAACACAGTGTTTTATACGCAAGAATACTGCTAATATTAGAAATAGATTAAAAGAACTTGGCTATTATTGTAATCCATATTTAGGTTGGCATAATCTATTTACTTGTGTATTTGGAGTTAATTCGGTTTATTCATTGGACGATTATGATACAAATGGTCTTAAAGAAATAGATGGTCTTATTGATTGCGGAACGAATGAAGAACTTTTCCTAGCTATCGCTGCATTGAGGGATGATACAGACAAGAACCAATGGTTTACGGATGGTGATAAATGGATTCTGTGTCCTGAAATCAAGTTCTCTACTTATTGGGTTTACAATGATGTCGACGTGAATTTGGACGTCATTCACAAGGCCACCGTAAACGAACTGATTGAACATTTTAAAACAAAGGAGGAACAATGAAAGCAAGAGTAAAATCAACAGGGGTTTTGGTGGATGTAACTCCCCAATTAAACATCAACTCTCAACATAGCAAAGATTATTTATATGTATGTGATAACATGGTTTACAGAGAATGCGAACTTGATTTTTCAGCTATTGACTGGGAACAGAGGCGATATGAACTAGCGAAAGCTGCCATGCAAGGATTTTGCAGCAATTCACATGAACAGGTAATGAATGCTAGTTTAAATATGACAGTAGAATGGAGCCTTGGTTTCGCTGATGCGCTAATAAAGAAATTGAAAGGAGAATAAAATTATGACCGAAGAACTTGTAACATTAGAAACAGCAAAGATGCTGAAAGAGAAAGGATTTAATGAGTATTGCAAAGATATTATTAATCATAAGGGTATAATGATGGAAACCATATTTAGAACTAGTAAGGATTTACCTAAATTATTTTATTCTTGCCCTACTCAATCCGTTGCCCAGAAGTGGTTACGTGAAACCAAAAATATTCATATATGTGTATATAACTGTGCTTGTGGCTATGGATACGAAATATCTAAAGCTGACAATGGAACTCATATAACCAGTTCTGTTTATGAAGGACCTAATGATGGTGGTAAATGGGATGTCTACGAAGACGCACTTGAAGCAGGATTACAGGAAGCATTAAAATTGATATAAAAATGAAAAGAATAATTACTGTCCAAGACATGATTGACGAACTAATGTTAGTTGTCAATAAGGATGCTGAAATAAATATCGTAATGAATACAGGAGATTATCAAACTGAATACATTCCTGATCTATATGATTTTTCTGTCATTGATTTTACTGATGTACATCCTGATGATGGAAACTCGGAAAATAAAGTGGTAATAGAAATGTTTCGTTAAAAGAGAAATAAATAACACTCAAAACATAAAAGAAATGAATACAACTTTTGAAAGATCGTCTAATAGTACCGATGAATGGTACACACCGAAAGAAATTATAGACGCATTAGGTGAATTTGATTTAGACCCATGTGCCCCCATGCACCCTCTTTGGCCTACTGCAAAAATCATGTACAACAAGCAGGACAATGGTCTTATACAAAATTGGGGGGGGCGAATTTGGCTTAATCCTCCGTACTCCAAACCGCTTATGTGGCAGTTTGTAGAGAAATTGGCAGAACACGGCAACGGTATAGCACTACTTTTTAACCGATGTGACAGCAATAAGTTTCAAGACATCATCTTCAAGAAAGCAACCGGTATGATGTTTTTGAGGAATCGAATAAAATTCTTCCGTCCAGACGGAACTCGTGGGGATTCTCCTGGCTGTGGCAGTATTCTCATCGCTTTTGGTGAGGATAATGCAGAAATATTGAGAACCTGCGATATTGCAGGCAAGTACGTTAGAATAAATTAGAATGACAAAAAGATGAATAAAGAAGAATTTTTAAGCAAAAGATACGCCATTGATTTAAAGCTAAAAGAATTGAATGGAGAAAGGGAACAGTTGGAAAAGGAATACATTGAATCTAACCAAGGATTCCCTATTGGAAGCAAAGTCTGTATAACGGTCCCGGCTCATGAAAGGATATTAGTTCCCGAAGCGAAGAAGTTAGCCTATATTGCAGATTATGATATTGATGATAACGGAGAGGTTGTACCCTCTTTAAGACAGTTGGATTGCAATGGGGGCATGTCAGCAATACCTTTATTTGTTAATTTAAAGAAGGCTATAATTGAATTAGCGTAAATCAGATTAGGAATGAATATGAGTGGAAAAGATGTATTAAGGCTATTACTTATCAGTTACGGTTTTTGCCGTAATATTGAGATAAGTACTTATATTGGAGATGGTGGATGGATTGGTTACGAAGTATCGGCTAGTAATGACGATGGCATTGAATACTATGCAGTAGATTGTGAAGGTTTACTTTTTCATATATACGAGATACAGAAATTTATGAGAGATGGAAATATTGAACCTCGTTTAATGCTTGGAAACTCTAGCAACAAACATCTTCTTTCAGATGAGTCTTTAAATAAGCTACTGAATATGTCAGAGAATAAAAATTACTGTAAAACAAACCCTTATGAATAGGCGTAAAACTGATATAGATATGAACAATTTAAAATTATATATCGCCCGTGACGAAGGCAAATGGGATGAAGATGTACAAACGACAGGAGAACTGAACCTGTTCTATGACACCGATTTGACAAACTTATAAAATCATAGAAAAACATATAGAATCCTATAATTTATGTTGTCTTCCTGTCTCAACCTTGCTGGTTGCAATTCCATTTCTTGCGAAGCGGAAAAGCAGAGCCGTCAAGTCCTCAGGCGTAGATTTGGGGTAATCTGCCCCTATTTGTTTTTTTATGATAAGAGAAAGAAGATTCAGACTTGCATTGTAATCACGATCTATTATAGTACCACAGCTGGAGCAATGATAAGTGCGGTCACTGAGTTTCAAGTCTTGCTTTATATGACCGCAAACACTGCATGTTTTGCTTGACGGATAGAAACGGTCGGCTTTCAGAACTTTAATCCCGTTCAGCATCGACTTGTATTCTATCTGTCTGCATAACTCACCGAATGCAACATCTGAAACGGATTGAGCCAGCCTATGGTTTTGCACCATTCCTTTCACGTTCAAATCCTCCAATGCAATATGCGCATAGTGGGTGGTAAGTATTGTAGTGACCTTCTGTGTGAAATCACGTCGTATATTTGCCACTTTCCTTTGTGCATTGGAAAGTCTGACAGACAGTTTCCTGTAGTTGTTCGACTTTTTCTTGCCTTCCAAACGTTCCTGCTTGTTTCTCGCATGTACACGTTTGTCAAGCTGTCTGCTTATTCTCTTTATTTTTCTCAGATTCTTATTCAGTGGTTTGGGATTATCAACCGCAACTCCATCGGAAAGTATCAATGCCGATTTGATACCAAGGTCAATGCCTGCCTTACGGTTTGCCTTATCAGAAAAGGCTTTCGGATGAGTACGTTTGTATTCCTCTTCTGTTATCTGCACACTGAAAGATGCAAAGTATTTGTTTCCCTGTTGTGATATTACCACTCCGTTTATCTTTCCGATAAACCGCAGCCGTTCAGTCATCTTCACCCAGCCGAGATTTGGGACTTTAAGATACTGATGCTTCTGCTTTCCGTTGTGTGGTATATTTCTGAAAGTCTTTGAATTGCGATTGGTATCAGATAATGAAACCTGGTCACCGCCAATATAGAAACTGCCTTCGTTATCCTTTTTTCTCTTAAATTGCGGATAGGAAACGATACCTTTCTTCAAATCCTCGAAGAACTTCTTGAAAGCCTTCCCAAGATTAATAAACGGCTGTTGCGTAGCATATTTTGTGACTTCAACGACAAACGGGAACTCTTCTTTCTTGATAGCATTGAAAGCTTTTTTCAGCCCATAAGCATCTACTTTATCACCCTCTTTATAACGGCGTTGCCATTCGGCAAGCCCCCAATTATAAGCAAGACGGGCGCAACCGAATGCCTTGCGGAAGTAGCTCTTCTGCTTGTTATTCGGTACGAGTTGTATCTTATGGGATATAGTTATCATTCTTTACTATTCAAATTTTCGGCTACTGCCTTGTTTACATCTTATAATAATTTATTGTTTTTGTTACTTTATACGTTAATACCAATCTTCTCACTTGTCCTTTAAGGATGAGATTCAGAAGTTTTGTCAATCCTTTCTTGTAGAATTAATGCCACTCCCAAGATCTTGTATTACTTCATTTCCTCATGTATACAAAGGTAAGAAAAAGATCATACTTATAAAATATACTTCTACCTTTTTATAGGATTTTATAATTATAAGCTAACAGTAATTAGCCTATCTTCTCTTTTCGTATTTTCTTTTCATTTTCCTTCTTTCCACCCGTGACATACCCATGCTTTGAGCAATACCGAACAGGATTTCCTTTTCCGAATCGTTAAGCATATCATACACCTCTTCTTTGCTTTTTCCGCTAATCATAGCCATAAAAATCTTTTTCATAATGATTTATTTTAGTTTTTTCTTACAACAATCGCAAATCTCGTCTTTTATAGGTTTTGTAAATAAAGCACCTACATATCCTGCAAGGTATCCGGCTTCTTCTGATGAAGGTTTTATGCCATAATGATCAATTATATGACCAATCATGTGTTGTTTTTCATGCTCCAGTGTATTCATAAATTCTTCATCAGACGTACTGTGACTGATAATAATTACAGTGCACTTATTGTTTGAATATGTTACGCCGTAATTGTATTTTTCAGTCTTTATCTTATCCGTTATCCTGTTCAGCAAATGAAAAGGACAGCCAATATATTCCAGCCTGTATATCGCTCTTAAATAAGAGTATTTATCCACAGAATAGAACACATCAACCGTCCAGTCATATTCCTCAATGTATAGTCTTTGTCGTACCATAGCAATCAGATATAATCCTCCCAAGAGAAAGGTGTTCCACAGGCTATACACTTTGCATAATACTCGTCAAGAGCACGGGTAGGGCTTCCGTCAACATCGTCAAGATAGTCTTTTACAAACATACAGGCATATTGCTCATTGACTATGGATGAACCCATATAGTCGGCACGTACCATATTCAATACATAAACCTTGTTGTATTCCACATCATTCTTCAACTCAACATTGAATTGCTTCATTAATGTTTCCACTTGATCCTTGTCATACGGGTGTATTTTGTTTCCGTTCCTGTCTTTCATTTTGGAAACGGCATATTCACATAATTTCTTAGAGAAGTTCCATCCGTGTTCTGCAAGATATTTTTCCATTCCCGAAGGAAGTTTCTCATATACATCTAATCTCGTTCTTTCCATAGCTTTTGTTTTTAAAAAGATAGCCCGTAGCAAACCACTACGGGCTTAAACCAATTTAATTAGCGTCTACGTCTGGCGTAAGGACCAGTACCTTTGACTCCGCGTCTTTCTCCGTACTCATCATCATCATCCCACATTCTTTCGCCATATCCGCCACCTCGTCCGCCACGTCCGCCACGTTCACCATAGCGATCTTCCATTTCTTCCATAGCGTCACGATAACCTTCTTTATACGCTTTTTCTAATTCCCGGTCCATATCTTCACCTTCAAAGCTACGGCCCATTCCATATACTTTCCAACCCATAGTATTTATTTTTTATTGTTGTTGTTATTATTATTGTTTACATGTTGCACGTCAGGCAATTTGATACCAGAAGCAGCAAGTTGTGCAAGTATATCCTTTATCTGTGACAATTCACCTTTAAGTTCCTTCATCTCCTTGTCCTGCTGTGCCTTTTCGGCAAATGCAGGATTCAATGCTGTAAGCATCTCATCGCAGCTTTTGATTACTTTCTGATGGTATTCCACAGATTCCACAACCCTTACACTACTTATTTTCATTGCTTCTATCTCTGCATTGATGGCATCCTTGCTTTCCGATACAACCACATTTCCGCCTACTTGGGAAAAGTCTGCTATACTAAGATTGGCTGGCAACTTTTGAAAATCAAGAGTATCATCTCCAACCTTAACTTTCACATCCACAACCATTTCATTTTGCGGAAGAGGATATGCTGTATATCCGTTCTGATATTTAGGAACAGGATTTGAAACACTTACCACAGTGCCCACATCACATCTTGGGTTTTCCCCTTTATGCAATATGAAAAACTGCTGTCCTTGTCGTATTGATTGAAACATACTTATTCTAACTTTTTAATATCATTTTACAGTGCTTCTAGCCTGTGCGGCAGTAGCAGGTGCAACGATATGATTAACTACTTGAAATATCCCATTACATTTGTCGTAATAGACAAAGTATTTATTGCCTTGTGAAATTTCACTAGACGGAATCTGATCTCCCGAACCGTTTACCAAAGGAACCTTGCTTGTGGATGTTGATGTGGTATTTGTCAGTGTGGTAGCCACAGAAACAAGATACCCGTCAGATCCGGCAGCAGGAACATGATTTACACTCAAGAGCAAAATACCTTGATTTGGCAATCGTCTGAACAGGCACGGGCTAATACCATAGATAACCTCTGAATTTGTTGTGTCTGTTGTTACAGAAGATGTCCGAACAAACGGTATCCCTCCAAAGTCAAGTCTATGTACCCCTCTGAAACGGTTAGCATTATATCCCATCATATAAGGATTAAAAAAATAACTCATAACTTTTCCCTTTCTTTAGAATTTTACTAGGTAATTATATACGATTAATTATACACGTACATATTGACGCTTCACCGCCCCGACTACTGTCGACCACTCCACG
>OGGT01000031.1_pt1 | contig 89923 bp, 73 predicted proteins | sample 1571311 | NCBI WGS metagenome assembly OGGT01 (sample SAMEA2581931, study PRJEB24529) | metagenome | biome: Human gut stool | place: China | collected 2011
CCGCTATTTATAGGTTCATGATTGAGGAGTTGCGTTTCCATAAGCCATTGTGGTTAGTACTATGAAGGGGCTGTATATGTGTCCTCGTATTTAGAAAACGAGATAGAAACTGGTGTTGTCTGTTGAACCATCAAACACTCTCTTGTAGTGGATTATTTTCATGTGGTAAAACTCATGAATGAGAGGATAGACCAGTTGTGCCGCCAGTTGTGGTATGCAGAGAAAGACGTGAACAAGCGTAAGGTAATCAAGGGCACGCGCTGGATATTGCTGAGAAACGGCAACGACATCTTTGATGCCAAATACAAGACAAGGCTTGACAATGTGCTGAACTTGAATGAACCGTTGATGATTGCATAATACTTGCATGGTATGACTACCCAATATCAAATGGCCCTACTGAAGGTATAAACAACAAGATAAAAGTGCTGAAAAGACAAATGTATGGATTCAGAAATGATGAGTTCTTCACGTTAAAGCTATACGCTCTACACGACAAGCGTCTACGCATTTAACGGAAGAACCTTTTATTCTAAGATCTTGATGCTAACTGCCTTGAGCTGTTGCCAACCAGACTTGTCGGTTACACGTACCATAAAGTGATAATCACCAGGATCTATGTCTTTAGGACAGGTAATGTCCACCTTTGCATCATACGATTTCAAACCCGAAGGAATAGGGTAGTCTTGGTTATATACCCAAGGACTTACAGGGTTCTTTTTAGGGTCGAGCGTACAGTCGCCAGCCGAAGTAGAATGGGTATGGTGGTCGAAGTTGTTGTGTATCTCTATGTTGAAATTGCCTAATTCTGCATTGTCTGTAAAAGTATAACGGAAAGCGATAACATCGCCTCTATGATACTGCTGACAGTCGATGGGGTTGGGCAAGTCTCCATCCACAATCTCAGGCTTTTTCTGATCGTTGACCGTTGTGTCATCGGTGTCGTCACTTGAACAAGAGGTCAAGCTACCAGCTATCCCCATCACCGCTGCAGCAAAATATATATATAACAAATAAATTGTACTTCTTTTCATCGTTCTTACGTATTAAAGTTTTCGTTTCTTGGCTTGGCACCAAAGTGCCAAAGCCAAGAAACTGTCATTTTATTTTTTATCTCATACCTGAAGCTTTATTCCTTGGTAATCTGAATGCCCTCGGCCTCTTCGGTCGTTGAATTGCCTGCAGCATCGGTTACGGTGAAGTGAATGTGGTATTCGCCGGCAGGAGCGTCTGTAGGAATCTGAGGATGCTCGTGAAAGAGAGCTGAGGTCTCGCCTACATATTTCTCGTCTGTATAGGTGAATACATGTTCGTAACCAGCTGCTGTGTTGTGGAATTCCACTTCTATCTTGGCTATTTTGTGAGGAGCCTCGATTTGTACCTCCAAGTGTATCTTCTGGCCAATTACAGCCTTGTGACTATCATCCTCGCCCACTTCCTTGAAAGTAATGGTTGGGGCTGTCTTGTCGAGTGCCTTGACTGTAAGGTCGGAAGTGAAGGTAGTGCTCTGACCCAACTTGTCGGTTACGACAAATGTTACAGTATAAGCACCAGGAGCAGCATCGGCAGGGATGTCAAGATGCTCGTGGAAGGTAGTGTTTCTCACACCGATGTATTTGCCCTCGGTATAAGATTGCTTGACGATGGTCTTGTTGCCGTCTTTTGCGGCGATAGTCACGTCAATGCGGGCAATCAAACCATCTGCCACCAAATTGCCCTCCAAGTGGAGATCCTTGCCGGCGATGGCTTCCTTGGAGTTCTCCTTGCCTACCTCGGCAAGGGCTACAACTGGTTTTGCTACACTCTGCTTTGCATCATCATCATCGCTGCAAGATGACAACACTAAACTAAATACACAAAACAGCACTGAGGCTGCAAAAAATATAATCTTTTTCATTGTTTCTAATCTTTTTTATTTACTTTTATATACTTACAGAAACGCTTTGTTGTACACCAGAAGCGCACTGTTCGTCCATGTTTGTCAAACTGACAGGAGGGCTTCCTTGCCGCTTGGCTATCATTCTTCCAAGAGAACTCCTTATTATTCGAGTTATGGTTCGAGGAAGGAATCAGAAGTTCCAGGAAACCATAGCCGAGAAGTTTCTTCCAGGTTCAGGCACTCCCATCAGTCTGTAATAACTAGTGTGGTCGTAGTATCGCTTGCTCAACAAGTTTTCTCCACGAAGGGTTATTTCCAACTGGTTTTCACCAAGTTTGAACTTCTTTCCGATGCTGGCATTCAAGAGCTGGTGCCCCTTGGTCTTCTCCTCGGGAGGAACGATTATATCTTGCGTTCCCACCACTTGCCATTCCAAAGCCACGAATCCCGACTTGGCAGGATTTTGTGCGGGCAATAGATAGCGTAACTCTGCGCGAGCCGACCATGGGGTGGAGAACGGAAGGCCATAACCTTTCTTCTCTCCACTGAGCTGGCGTGCGTAAAGGTACTCGCCGTCGGCATTCAATTTCAAGTATGGAAGAATCTTCCACGAAACGCTTGCCTCGAAGCCCCATCTCAGTACCTTGGCCTGTGTGTAATAGTAGAGCTGCAAGCCCTCCTTGTACTGAGGCGTAGGATTGAGATAGATATAGTTGGGGAAATAGTTGAGATAAGGAGTCAACTGCATCGAAAGCACACCCTTTTCGCATACGATGCCCGCATCCACCTGATAACTTTCCTCAGGCTTCAGACTGGTGTTGCCTTTCTCATAACGGAAGAGATTGTAGTTCACGCCGTCCATTCCCAACTCCTTGGCTATCGGTATACGGAAGCTCTTGCCCACATTGAGTTTGAGCACCCAGTCGCCCAGCATCCGATTCACGCCCACCGACCAAGTGAAGCTGTTGTAGCTACGTCTCAGATTGGCGGAACGCTCCATATAAGTGGAATCTCCTTGCTGTACTGTACCTTGCAGCACAGTTCCATCCATGGGAGAATCGGAAGTTGATGCCTTCAACGGTGTCTTGTACCAATCGTGATAGCTGTGAATCCTCACGCTTCCACGGTCGAATCTCGCCCCGGCGGTCAAGCTGAGCTTGTCGCTCAAATTCCACTTGTCCATGGCGAAGACACCAAAGGTCAACTGCTCGAAGTCTGGTAAGATGAATCCCCATCCTCCCTGGCGGTTGCGTTGGTACTCTACGTTGCCCCCTGCCTGCAGGTCGTGTTTGCCCATCTGCTGCATCGCCTTCACGTTGGCGGAGAAGGTTTGCTTCGTAAAACTTCTCTCCAGGGTGTTCGTCGGTATCGGCATATAGCCATGCGACACTGGTTCGGCAAGTTCGCGCTGTCGGTTGTTTTGGTAGGCGAAATTACTTTCCAGCATGCCATCCGCCCAATTCCAGTCGGTATGATTTGATACCCAGAAGTGGTTGACGGTATGGTAAGGCAAGTCGATGTCGCGACGCGAACTGTCATAATCGATGTCAGACAATCTCACCTCCAAACCGTGAGCATTGGCAAAGAAACCAGCCTTTGCATTCACATCGGCAATGCGAAAAGAGGTGTTCCACCTGTCCCCAGCATATCCGAGCATCAGATTCCCATCCATTTCGCGTCCTGCCGTATTGCGAAGACGCTGGTCCTTGAGCTTAATCCAATAGGAGTAATACTCGATGCTGTCGGCAGGAACCTTGTAGTCGGCGTAATCCATCCATGTGGCATTCGCTTTATACCAGAACTTGCCGTTTCTACCTGTCAGTCGAACCGATGAGCCTATCGACTCATTGTTGGTTCTGCCAAAGAGATTCACCTGTCCTGCAAACTTCTTCAGCGGCATCGTGTTACTCTTCAGATTGATGACACCACCGATGGCATCGGAGCCATAGGTGAGCGAGGCAGGCCCCTTGATGACCTCAGCTTGGTCGATGGCATACTGGTCTATCTCCAGACCATGGTCATCGCCCCATTGCTGTCCCTCATGCTTGATGCCATTTTCTGCCACCAACACACGGTTGAAGCCCAAGCCTCGAATTACAGGCTTCGACTCTCCCGAACCTACATTCATTGCCTGCACACCTGGCAATCGGCTCAGCGTCTGCATCAGCGAACCGCTGAAATTTTCCTCTATGAATTTTTGGTTTGCCCTCACCACATTGAGGGCTGACTTCATCTGTATTTCTTTATTGGAGCTTCCGCTTACTACAACTTCTTTTAGGGATACACCATCCCTCATCATCCGCTTGACACTGTCTGCCTGAGCCGAAATCCTCGCCGAATCTTTAGGTAAGGACATAGCCTTGGCACTTGCCGTAAGCGCATGAAACAAGTTGATGAAAAGAGGAAGCACAATATATATCAGCTTCTTGTTTTTCATCATAAATCTTTGAAAATCAATCGGCTAAACCGACCATAAGGAAGCTAAATCGCCCGTCAGGATATAGCTATAGCCGATTTTGGTTTTGATTAATCATCAAAAAAACTACAAAGATAGGAATACAGGTGGAGCACGAGTAGAATGTACATCGCCTTGGCGGGTCTTGACAAATGGGCAAGACATGACAATGGCGATATGAACCATAGCAATAAACACTGCTATGTGAACGATGTTTGGTACCACATATGGCAAACTGTGCAATTGGCAGAGTACGCACTCGTGCATGAAGTTCTGCTCGGCTGTGAGATGTCCATCGTGGTGGATGTGATGCGCACATTCATAACAATAAGATGTAACGGCACTACCCTCCGCCTCCGAGTGGTGGTGGAAGGTGAAGGCGAGCATCATTGGCAGATACACCAACATCAGCAGCCAGGCAAACCGCATTCTTCTATTGTTAATAATACGCATTGTCCCAAACTTTTTATCTCGTTATTAGCATGAGTTTCTTAAGGCGAATGCTCATGTTACCTAACGGGTACAAAGATAACACTTGTTTTTCAAAACGCCATCAAACAACTCATGGAATTATCACTTTTTAGCAATTTTTCCGTAGTATCAATAGTCCGTTAAATTTTTCTTCAAAGCAAGGGTATCCTATTGCTCACAGAAGGAGACGCTTACACATGGCATGGGAGATAGGCTGATGCACAGCGAGATATCCTGTGAGTCATGATCTCCTGACCTCCGCTATTTATAGGTTCATGATTGAGGAGTTGCGTTTCCATAAGCCATTGTGGTTTATACTATGAAGGGGCTGTATATGTGTTCTCGTATTTAGAAAACGAGATAGAAACAGGTATTGTGAAATAAACAATGAGAATTTGCCATATACTTTAATGGTGCTGTGCATAAAAACAATAAGTATACGAAAAAATGTGTCAGAAATATCAGCAGACGCATAGTCCATTATAAATCAGAGAGTTGAGGGCTGATAGATAGCTGTTCGGTCAGGGTTATCTGCCAGCCATCTATCAGCCTTCATCGTCCATCTACCAGTTTACTTCCTAAAACATAGGCAAAACCGAAGTAAAACTTTCCTAAAACATAGGCAAAAGCAGATATAAACTTCCCTAAAACATAGGCAAAATCGAAGTAAAACTTCCCTAAAACATAGGCAAAACCGAAGTAAAACTTTCCTAAAACATAGGCAAAATCGAAGTAAAACTTTCCTAAAGCATAGGCAACAAACTGCGCAACCCCCGCACAACTGGAGTGTTGTTCCGGTGCTGCCGGAGTGTTGTTCCGGTGCTGCCGGAGTTTTATTCCGGTGCTACCGGAGTTTTATTCCGGCAGTGCGGGAATTAGTATTATTAGAAGTTTCCAAACATCATATCATTCACCACGTAGGTGCATATATCGTCAAGATCGGGTAGAGAGTCGGCATTTGTCAATTTGATGTCGCATTTCTTGTAGAAATCACTGGAATGCTGCGTCGAGCATTGAGTCTGTTAGTATCATAAATTTCAGTTTTTGCTTACAAGTTTAGATAAAATTTCCGAATTATAAGCCAGTTGGGATAAAAACAGAAATGGATATCTCCGAGTGCTCGCTGATAGGCTGGGAGATAGGCTGGGAGATAGGTCTTTTCGGCGCTTATCTGTCAGTATTTATTCTGTTGATACACAGCGAGATGTGTCGTTGCTGGAAGATATGGCAGATATTTTCACTAACTCGATTTTTGTATAACAATCTGTTGAGAATCCAAACAGCAATAATTCTCCGAAAAGATTTTGCTGTTTGAATTTAATGTTGTAGATTTGCAAATATGAAAACACTCCTCACTCACCGTCTCTCTCAATCTGAAATCATGCAATTGTGCGCCTTGACTCAAGGCGAGCATAACGACAATCTTAAAGAGGAACTATACCAATTGACATTGGATGCCAACCGCCGTGTGGCTATCAATGCGCTTTGGACGTTCACGCATTTCGCGGCGGCAGATAATGAGTGGCTTTACGCCAAGCACGACCAGCTTATTGACCGTTGCTTGAATGAAAAGGACGCTACAAAGCTTCGCCTAATGCTCAATCTGCTTCTTAGTCAGCCTTATACCGAAGAAGACATCCGTACCGATTTTATTGACTTTTGCCTTGCGCGTATAACCGATGCCCGAGCACCGTATGCAATAAGGGCGCAGTGCATCAAGCTTGCCTACGAGCAGATGCGCTACTGGCCCGAATTGCTTGATGAACTGCGGCAGACACTTGACTTGATTAGCTGTGAACCGCTGTCACCAGGGCTGCGCTCAGCTTGGAAGCAGGTGATGAAGAAAATTTTATCCTGTAACGTATATTAAGACACCTAATGCGTACCTTTGCATTTAGAATCGGGAGTAGAATGCAAATACGCCTTATTTTAAGGCGCTGATTTTGGAACAGACACTCTGCACATGATCGAGCCCATACAACATTGAACGAGAATCTATTCCCATCCAAGAGAATAAAGTCTGAATTTTCTGGTATTCATTGACGATATAACTGGTGTCTATTTCCGATGCATGGAGTCTGAAACAGATTGGTTCATGGTGCGCTATTCTGTTTCTTAGACTATTCACTTTGTCAAGTTCATTGAATATGTAGGCATTGTTGTATTGAGCAGCTGCCGATGAACGAGGTTTGTTTGGGAATGCCCTTAACAAACATTGCCCTGTCGCACGATACTGTAGAGAAGAATACATATATTTCCATACACCGAATTCCATTTCTGCAATCAGTTTGGAATGTGAGTATATGCCTTGTCTATCCAATCGATTGTATGCTTTTTCTATGATTTTTCTTGTCTCGTTCATGCGACCGTTGGTGAATATTCCATTGGCTTGAACAGAATCTTTCAGCCAATTCTCTCCTAATGACGGCACCAAAAGACTATCAATAGCATTACGCAATGCCACCTCAAAGCAGCTAACTATCGTGAACATTTCCTGCGATAAACGCAAGTTGTAACGATACAAAGCCATAGCCTTACGGGTATCACCATTCGCTGCATCTTTATATCTCTGCATTCGTTTGGCAGATAAAATTCGTTCAAATTCTAAATATTCCATAAAATTCGTTCATTTACTTGGTTGTAACAAGAAAAAAACGTTATCTTTGTAGTGTTGATTCCCGGTAGCCTCTGATTTGTCAAGCTATCGGGTCTTGTTTTTATATACGTTGTGTTTACAAAAATACATTATTTTTTCAGCAAAAACGTTTGTACTATTTATAAATTACAGATTATTAGTGTCCCGATTTTAACGGGACACTAATGAATCAATAAATAAAATCATTTAGCAACATATCTTCCAGACGATGATGTCGTCTGCTCTTGGCTTCATCATCAGGAAGATATGGTAGATATCCTCATCAACTCGATTTTATACCTATTGAGGTATTTTTTTGAATTTCCTTTTTTTTATTCGTAGAAATATATTAATTTTGTGCAGATTAATTGATTTCGTGTATTCGTACACTTAGTTTCAATCGATTCATGCCTCAGTTCACGCCGAGCCTTTTACGGGTATTTATACTTTAAACAAAGGAGAAAGGGTGGGTAGAGGCACGACATAATTAAGGCGTTTACTTGACGCTCTGTTTGAGACAGCTTGGAATCTCGCAAATTCAAAGTCATTATAGTCTTGAACTTAGCAACGGTAGATGTCCCGGGTGTGATTATATCATTCCTGTGTGGTTCTCTGTAAGCCATCATTGTACCCTTATAGGTGCAGTGCGTGGTTGTGTACACAGACCTCACGGGTAGGATTATCATATCGGCGTGGGCTCTGACGTTGTCTGTTCGACTATAATAGGCAATGCGAGAGCCTCAAGCTGTGGAATGGACAACAGGTAGGTTCTCCACGCTTTTTTTGTGCCAGAATAATAACCTAATCAGAATGCTAACCCTACATTGTTCAGGAGAAAGCAATGTGCCAAAATAAGTCTATTATGGCTACAGGATTTTTGTATCTAAACACTCGCAACGAACTGATTCGCCTTGACTGTTCCAAGATTGTGTACATGGAGGGTGATGGCAACTATACCAACATTGTGCTTGTCAACAAACAGAAGGTGGCTGTCTGTATGAATCTCAGCAACATGCAGCAGTTTATCTCTGAGAGCTTGCGTGAGCGTGCCTCTATTTTTGCACGCATAGGTAAGCGTTTCATCGTAAATCTCAACTTTATATATAAGGTGCAACCTCTGCTGCAAAGCCTTGTTGTGACCGATGGTGTTCACTTCACCTTTCAACTCGGTATATCGAAGGAAGCACTCAAGCAGCTAAAGGACATTCTCGTCGGACGGGTTCCAGACCGAACTCAAATCAATGTAGGATAAAATCAAAAACGATGGAAATTATAATAGGAAGAGAAGAAGGCGCACGTCGTCTACATTGTATTGTTGGTGGACGTGAATTCAATATAGGTCAGGCTGGCGCAGTGCCATTGTCTGTAAGTCGTCGGCATTGCAAGATTTCAGTCAATGGAAGCAATATCAGCATAGAGAACATAAAGGCGCAGAACGTAACCTTTGTAGACGGCAACCAGGTAGTCAGCAAAGGTATCACCTCGAACAGCCGTGTGCAGTTAGGCGAAGAGCGATTTCTTGTACCTCTGCAGCAGATACTGCAAATGGCTGGTGTCTCAGCAGCCAACGGAGTGGATCCGCAAAAAGAGGCACCGACATTCTCGTTGAAACCCATGAAGGCTGTGTGGGAGGAATACGACAACCGCAGAATGAAGATACAGAACGATGCTGCAAAATCTGCGAACAAACAACGTCTGCAAGGTCTATTCTCCATGTTTGGTATGTGTCTCGGCTTTATTCCTGGCATAGACCCTACAATACGCATTATCATCATTGTTGCCGCTTTGTCCATAGGTATATATTTCTTTATAAAAGGAAGCGTCACTGCAACCGTTCAACAACAGTTGCACGACCTCGACGATGAGTATGCCAGGAAGTACAAGTGTCCTAATCCTGCTTGTGGAAGACCATTTGGTGCGATACCGTACCGCAACATCGAGTACAATAAGCAGTGCTTGGCTTGTGGTTGCAAGTACACCCACTGACATTTTGTGTAATAATCGGGGCGTTTCATACAGGATGCCGATTTTCTCATGGTGTTGAGGTATAATAAGCATAATTTTGCAGCATCAAAATAATGATTTAAAAACTTTAAAAGCTATTGATATGAACAACGAAGAAACAATCGTCATGAAGCCGCAGAACAATAAGGCAGAACAGACACAAAGCGTAGAGACAGTTGATAAGAAGTCGAACAAAGGCAAGAAAGTAGTCGCTACGGCAGCCGCCTCAATTGTGGGCGGTGTAGTCGGTGGTGGTGCTGCTTATGCTGCTACGGAAATGCTCCATAGCAAGGACGAGGCAGAGGAGCAGAAGCCTGAGGAAGAAGCAGTGGCAGCGGAGAAGCCTGCTGCAGCAGTCGTTGACGAACCTCAAAAGGAGCAGCCTGACGAACCCCAAAAGGAGGAACTCGTATCCAGAGTAGACGATGAAGAAGGTGGCGAACCCGACTATGCTAATCACAATGGTGCTGACCCCGTAACACAAAATCCCGAAGTGCAGGCTACGGTTGACGACACCAATGGCGGCAATGCCCATGAGGTGCAGGTGTTGGGTATGTACGAAGCGCAAGGCGAGGACGGACAAACCATGCAAGCGGCTATGCTGACCAACGGCCATGAGGTAGCTGCTGTTGTGGATTTAGACGGTGATGGTGTAGCAGACGTTCTTGCTGTAGACGAAAACCATAACCAGCAGATAGATGAAGGCGAGGTGTACGACCTCTCAAACGATAATGTACATATGGCGGATTATCAGGATTTGTATATGGCGCAACAGCAACAGATGCAGATGGATCAGGAGCAAAATACATTTGCCTATAACGCCAGCGATGACCAGCCGGATTACAACAATGATGCCGATTTGTCATATGTATAAAGTCACGCAGATACTACTCTTATCGGTAGTGCTTGCCTTGCTGCCATTATCAGTCCAAGCGAAGATTTATCTTTTGTCTGTCGGCATATCCGACTATCCTGGCACACGGAACGACCTCCGTTTGCCGCACAACGATGCAGCCACAATGAAGTGGCTCTACAAGGAGAACAAACAGGCAAAGGTCTGCTTGCTGATGAACGACAAGGCAAAGGTGGCTACCGTGAAGAAGGCTCTGCAAAAGATGGTTTCTGTAGCAACAGCCGACGACATCGTTGTGATATTCTTCAGCGGTCACGGGGTTAAAGGCGGATTTGTCTGCTATGACGGTTTCCTGTATTACGATGATATCTATACGGCGATGGCATCGTGCAAGAGCAAAAACAAAATGGTGTTTGCTGACGCTTGTTTCGCAGGAGCTATACGGCAGGGTAAGAGCAACGCCAATGCGAGTTCAAACAGCGTCAATAAGGGCAATGTGATGTTCTTCCTCTCCAGTCGCAGCAACGAGAAGTCAATCGAGAGACCAGGTATGACAAATGGCTTCTTCACTTACGCCTTGCAGCATGGATTGCGAGGAGGTGCAGACAAGAACCGAGACCGCATCATTACGGCAAAGGAGCTGTTCGACTATGTTAGCGAAAAGGTGAAGAAAGACTCAGGCAACCGTCAGCATCCCGTGATGTGGGGCAAGTTCTCCGACGATATGCCTGTGATGAAATGGTGATACCAATATAAACAGAACAACAATGAATGAGATAAAGATAAAATGTCCTACTTGCGGCAAGGTGCTCCGTTTGAAAGATGTACCAAACATCAATGCGGCGTTTTTCACCTGCCCCGTATGCAAGGAAAAGCATATCGTTGGCAAGTGTCAACGATATGTGGAGCAGCCTAAGCCTATCGCTTCTTCGGGTGATGAAACCCAGTATGGAGGTGGTTTTATACAGCAATCGGGAGGCGATGAAACAAGGATTGGTCCACAACCTCAACATGGTGGTGGAGATGAAACACGAACAGCCTCCGCTTCATGCCCTACGGTCGGTGTACTTGTGGACAATACGGGTAGTACATATGCGTTGCGTTTAGGCATTAACACTATAGGACGTAGTGCAGCTTCGTCGACAGCAACTATACAGATAGCCACCAACGACCGCACCATGAGCCGAAGCCATGCCGTGATAGAAGTGAGCAATGCAGGAGGAAAGACAATTCACATTCTCAGAAATGGAGCGAACAAGAATCCGTCCTATATGAACGGAGTACTCATCGGACAACAAGACCAACTGGTGCTCAACAATGGTGATCGTATCAAGATGGGTAGTACAGAACTGACATTCAAAAAGTAACAGTATATGAAATTCAAGATTAAAGCATACAACCTGCAGGAACTTGGACAAAGAACAAATCAAGAAGATTCGCTCTTTCCTGCATTGGGTAAGTCAACGTCTGACGACCGCTTGTTCGTTCTCTGCGACGGAATGGGCGGACATGAGAAAGGCGAGGTGGCTTCGGCTACGGTGTGCGAGACATTAAGCCGTGTCATCCTTTCCGCTTGGCATCCAGGTGAAGTGTTGAGCGACGAACTCTTCCGGCAAGCACTTAGTGCAGCCTACGATGCGCTTGATGCTAAAGACAATTGCGAAGAACGCAAGATGGGCACCACGCTCACCTTCTTATGTCTGCACGCCAGTGGTGCCACTGTGGCGCATATAGGCGATAGCCGTATATATCAGTTGCGTCCGGCTTCAAAAAACACTTCGGCACGTATCGTCTTCCGCACGCAAGACCACTCGCTCGTCAACGATCTGGTGAAGATTGGCGAGATAACAGAAGAGGAGGCTAAGCACCATCCGCAGAAGAATGTCATCACACGTGCTATGCAGCCTTGCCAGGAGCATCGTGCTAAGGCAGACATTGCCCATCTCACAGACATCCAACCTGGCGACTATTTCTACATGTGCTCCGATGGTATGTTGGAAGAAGCTTCTGACGAGAACATCCTCAATATCATTACCAAGCCTAATGCTACAGATGAGCAGAAGTTGGAGATGCTACGCAATGTGACAGAAGAGAATAAGGACAATCACACGGCACACCTTATACATATTGATAAGGTGGAGTACAGCGTGGCTTCTTCAGAGTCTACAGGCAATCCTTCTTCAGAGCAGCATGCAAAGATAACGGGGATATTGGTTAAGCCAAAGTTTCGCAAACCCAATAAGTGTAAAGTCTTGTTAGGAATCATTGGTGTTGTGGTTGTAGCGATAATTGCTGTCGTAGCTTCGTTCTTCCTTTGTGGGGGAAAGCATAATTCTCCAGACGTTTCAAGTGTGGATAGTATCAAGGTGAAGCATACAAAGGACCAATCAAGAAATAAGGAGGTGAAGGAGAACCCGAAGGACTTAATTTCTTCTAAAGATAATTTTTAATAACAACAAAAACATTGAATATGAAGAAAATTTTAATTATTCTTGTTGCTCTATTTTCATTTTTATATGTAAAGGCAGATGTAATAAAAATGCAATCAACAGAATTTGCTCTAAAGTTGTATGACTATGAAACTCAACGTTGGAATGATTGGAGTGATTGGAAAGATTGTAGTGTGTTGATTGTTATTAATACTGATAATGATACATTTACTATCTATAGTAGTCAGATACAACAATACGATATATATAAGTATGACGATCAAGGTGTTTCTGATGGTCAAGATGGAAAATTATGGTATTTTGATTGCGTGAATGAAGATGGGCTACGTTGCGCAGTACGTCTGCGTATACAAAGTGATGGAGCACGGCAACTGTATGTTGATTTTAGTGATGCAAGTTGGGTTTATAATGTATATATAAAATAAGGTGTTAAATATGATAATGTATATATTACCTCATACAACGAAAGAGTCTAAATAGAAAAAAGGCAATTAAATCATGCAACAACTAACACAAGGAACACTCCTACATGGAGGTACATACAAGATAGAGAAGATACTCGGACAAGGTAGTTTTGGCATAACCTACCTTGCCGAGCATACTAACCTTGGAAAGAAAGTAGCAATCAAAGAGTTCTTTATGAAGGAGCTCAACTCACGTGGTGAGGATGGTAGTATTACAGGTATGTCAGACAGTAGTTTGTCTCAAAACTATTGCCAGAAGTTCAAGAAGGAAGCTATCAACCTCTCGCGCCTTGATCATCCCAACATCGTTCGCGTCACCGACTCGTTCAGCGAGAATGGCACGTTCTACTATGTGATGGACTTTATTGAAGGTCAAAACCTCAACGATTATATCAAGTCGCATTATATAGATGAGGCTGAAGCCGTAAGCATAATCAAGTCAGTTGCTGACGCTCTCATCTACATGCATGAAGAGAAGCACATGCTCCACCTCGACTTGAAACCAGGCAATGTGATGCGTCGCAATAGTGATGGACACGTCTTCCTCATAGACTTCGGATTGAGCAAGCATTATAGTACTGACGGCCAACCCGAGACATCTACCACAATCGGTCTCGGTACTGCAGGATATGCTCCTATAGAACAAGGAAACCAAGCGAAGAATGGAGAGTTCCGCCCAACTATAGATGTGTATGCTCTTGGTGCTACATTCTACAAACTTCTCACCCGTGAGACACCACCGCCAGCATCCGACCTCGTAAGTGACGATGAACTTCTGGAGAACAAACTTCGTGAAAAGGGATTGTCTGACAATCTTATCAAGGTTGTCACTGAGGCGATGTGTCCGAATGTAAGAAGACGCACACAGAGCGTCAGGGAGTTTAGGGACGCATTAACAGATTATTCTGTACAGATGTCTACCCCGATCAAATCGACAACAGAAGAAGAAACTGTAGTTGTAAAGAAAGTAACACAAACGACAGATGGTGAGGAAACAGTCGTTGCAGATAAAGGAACGAAGAATAGTAGTTTGCCCTACAATAAAAAAGCAGTAGAAGAAACTTATGACGAAGATGATGACGACGAAGATACTTCACATAAAGAAATAAAATATTTCATTGCATGTCTTGTACCTCTTGTGATTCTATATTTCGTATTTTCTGGATTTCGAGGATGTGGAGGTAACAAAAAACTGACATCTGAACAATGTGCTGATTCTATAGAGAATACTTTTGAATATCCCCAAAATGCTTCTGGTAAAGCTGTTGATTTGGGATTGCCTTCTGGAACCTTATGGGCAGATAGAAATTTAGACGCATTAGATGAGACCGATGAAGGAATGCTGTTTATTTGGGGTGATCCAACGGGAATGAATGATACAGTAAAAGTGCCTGACAATGTGTATAATATATCAGGTACAGAATATGATATTGTAAAAGAGAAATGGGGAGAAGATTGGTGTATGCCTAATTTAGAACAGTTCAATGAATTACATGATCAATGTAGTATTAAAAAGATAGAAAAGAACAATATAAAAGGCTATCTTGTAACTGGACCAAATGGGAATACGTTATTTTTTCCTTTTTCCTCTCTTTATAAAGATGAGTATTTTTTGGGATGGGAATACCAAATGTCATGGACGGATACAAGAGAAGGAGACAAAGTGTTGAGCTGTAATATTGTGGATGGTTTTCATAAAAGTGATCCTACTCTGAGATTTACGATACGACCTGTTCGAAGTAAACACATAAATAGGTAAAAGTAAAAAATCGGAAATAAGAATCCATAAAAAAACTTCCTTAAATGAATAATATCATTAGTGTCTCGTTAAAATCGGGACACTAATGTTATGAACTTAATTCAAGAAACTATGGCGATAAGTGCAAATACCCTTTTCCGCTTCGTAACTGACATTAAATGGTTAAAGAAAGTTTTAGAAGACTGTGCTTTTGAACCACGGTATAGTATTGAATACGACAAAGAGCAAGAAGATGGAAGTTATGATGCAATTCCAATGGTATGTTTTTGTGATATCACACTAACTGAGATTAAAGAGCATGTTAAAGATTATGGTTGCTATGGGATAGGTTTGGCAAAACAATGGGCAAAGAATAATGTCTCACCTGTGATTTATTTCAACAATAAGTTATCATTGGTTAAAACGATATATGAGAAATTGAATGAAAAGTTAAATGAGACAACATTAGATTCTCAAAGTACATTCTTGTTTTGTCTGCTTAAAAAGTATTATGGATATACATGGTCGTCTGCTATAGGGAATAAAAAGCAAAAAATACTTTATAATGAAAGAGAGTGGAGATTTGTTCCAAGAAAAATATCCCCTAAAATTTTGCGTATAAAGGTAATCAGGCGACGGACTTCGGTAATGAAAACGAAAAGATTAAAGATAAAAGTTTAAAGTTCACTTATAAGGATGTCAAATATATCATAATAGGTAAAGAGGATGAACGCTTGAATATGATAAAATTCTTGAAAAAGACAATACAAGATAATGTAACTTGTGACATGTTATCGTCTAAGATATTGACATTTAAACAAATAAAGGAAGATTTTTGAAATTATGCAAACCCTACAACCCAATACTCTCCTACAAGGAGGACGATACAAGATTATCAAGACGCTCGGACAGGGTGGCTTCGGAATAACTTACTTGGCTATCCAGAGTGGACTGGAGCGCGAAGTGGCAGTGAAGGAATTCTTCATGAAGGAATTCTGTGAACGAGATAGTGCTACAAGTCATGTCACTTTAGGGATGGAAACAAGCCGTGATATGGTAAAACGCTTTCGTGCTAAATTCATAAAGGAAGCACGGAACATTGCGAAGCTTAATCATCCGAACATCGTGCGCATCATTGACGTGTTTGAGGAGAACGGCACGGCATACTATGTCATGGAGTATGCAAAAGGCGGCTCTTTAGGAGAGAAGCTAAGAAAGAAAGGCAGTTTTTCAAAGTCTATTGCTACACGTTATATCACGCAAGTTGCAGAAGCCGTTGGCTATATACACCAACGTAAGATGAACCATCTTGACATCAAGCCAGATAACATCATGCTTTCTGGCGATGACAATGTAATCTTGATAGACTTCGGTCTTTCTAAACAATATGATGCGACAACTGGAAGCCAGACAAGTTCTACTCCTGTTGGAATCAGCGAAGGATATGCTCCTATAGAGCAATATCAGATTGGTGGTGTAGCCAGTTTTACACCAGAGACAGACATTTACGCTCTTGGCGCAACTTACTTCAAAATGCTTACTGGAATAACACCGCCTAGTGCTCCGTCTTTGTTAGAGGATGGTGTATCAATAGAGTCGTTGAAAGCCAAACGAGTAAGTAAAAACGTGGTAGACACAATACTTCATTCTATGTATTCAAAGAAAAAAGACAGATTCCATTCTATTGAGGATTTTCTACAAGGACTGAGGGACTATAGTAATTCAAATAAGGTTAAATCACTAATATCAGACAAAGAAGAGATGCAGGTCCTAAATGAAAAAGTTTTGACTTTTAATATTAATGGTGTGTCTTTCGAAATGGTCAGAATAGATTCTGGGAGTTTTGTTATGGGAGCAACGAGCGATATGGAGGAAACGGAAGAGGAATTGGAAGAATGTGAATACATTGTTCAATCGATATACGAAAAGCCAATACATAAAGTAACTTTGTGTAATTACTATATTGGGAGAACTGTTGTAACCCAAAAATTGTGGACAGCGATAATGGGGGCAAATCCTTCAAAATTTAGAGGAGCGAACAAACCTGTTGAAAATATTTCATGGAGTGATTGTCTGGTATTTATATCAAAATTAAATGCATTAACAGGCAAAGTGTTCAGATTGCCCACAGAAGCAGAATGGGAATTTGCAGCACGGGGTGGAAATCTCTCTCGACATTATCGGTACAGTGGTAGTGATACATTAGCAAATGTTGCTTGGTGTGACATTACTTCTGAGTATGACACAACATCTGATGTTGCGAAAAAACAGCCTAATGAACTTGGGCTTTATGATATGAGTGGCAATGTCTATGAATGGTGCTCTGATTGGTATGGAGATTATAGTTGTATTGCTCAGCATAACCCTATGGGTGCCAAATATGGAGAAAGTCGAGTTGCCCGTGGCGGAAGTTGGCTCGACGCTTCTGTTTTATGCAGGATTTCCTCTCGTTCGTGTTTTTCTGCAGATACTAAGGACTATTTTATTGGATTGCGTCTTGCATTATCCGAATAATAACGATTATGGAAGAAGAGAGAAAATATACATATAGAGTAAGACCATGCAATTCTTTTACATTGGATGAATTGAGTAGAGGCTATTTATGGTTCTCTCGACCAACCTGCTATAAGGATACAGAAGATGCTAATATCGCTGCATTCATTAATGATACTGATGCTATAGAAAGAGGCTTGTTGCATGCTGGTTATAGAAAAGAATGCATAGGCAAGTATATAAAAGAAATGTCTTATATCGGGATTTGTTGCTTTACAAAAGAGAAGCCTATTGGACGGAATTTAATTAATTTTCCGAGGTGTAGAGAAGATAATGCCATAGTTATAAAGTATAATCGAAATAAACTGAAGAATTTCTTCGAAAAACATCTTAAACATCCTCTTTTACCATGCTTTCACAATGTAATTTACGATAAGAATCCAACAAAATTAGAACAATTTGACAAATGGAGTTTTCTTGTTAAAGATGACTTTGGAAATCGTAAGTACAAAACTATACAAGCTCTTTTACATGAACATCCAAGAGAACTCGACAAATTAATATTTATGTTGTACACGCGAATCAATAGTAGGTTCGAAAAACAAAACGAAGAAAGAATTATAATAGCAGGACGCAATGTACCAAAGCACAATAATGAAACGATTGGTTATGAGATTCAAATATCAGCAGATGTAATTGATACTGTATACGTTTATTCATCAGTGGCAGAAGACTTTAGAGAAAAAATGAATGAGATTCCTTCTATAGCAAACAAAATAGTGCATGAGATTGTAAAATAAACAGTGTTAAACTATTATTATGGCCTGACATAGTTTATTTTACACTCTCCGCAGCTTCAATCATTTTAATAAACATGCAGTGTATATACTTCATCACTTGCTATATTGCTGTCTTTTTCAATCTGCGCTGCACCCACAGGAATGCTGGAATAAGGAAAAGGTCAGCCATAATCCAGGCGATAGGATCGCCGAAGCAGACGCCGGTCCAGGCGATAGCGGGCACGAGCCAAAGGCTGACACCGCAGCGGGCTATCATCTCCATCACGCCGCTGAGCATGGAGAGGTTGCTGAAGCCGAGTCCCTGGATGGAGTAGCGCAGAATGGTGAGCAGTCCGAGGGTGGGGTAGAAGTAGTTGTTGATGCGCATGTACTGCGCAGCGTTGCTCACCACGGCAGCTTCGCCGCTGTCTACGAAGAGCTGCATCATATAGTCGGCGAAGGGATATATCACGACGAAGGTGAAGACGAAGTAGGCGAGCATGAGACAGATGGCATCCTTCACGCCACGCGTCACGCGGTCCATACGCTGTGCTCCGAGGTTCTGTCCGCAGTAGGTAGCCATTGCTACGCCGATGTTTTCGAAGACGCAGGTGAAGAGATACTTTATGCGGAGCGAGGCGGTGAAGGCTGCTACGCAGGTGGTGCCGAGAGCGTTGTTGGCACTCTGCAGCATGATGATGCCAATGCCGGTGATGGAGAACTGCAAGCCCATCGGCACACCGTTGTTGAGCAGTATGCTCGTGCGGCGGTTGTCGTAGCGACGTTCGTCGCCCTGCGGAATGAGCAGTTGCATGTGCTTGCGTATATACCATATACACAATGCTACGGATACAGCTTGCGAGAGCCATGTGGCTATGCCGGCTCCTGCTACGCCCATGCCGCAGAAGAGTATGAGCACAACGTCAAGCAGGATGTTCACGAGGGCGGAAGTGATGAGGAAGTAGAACGGCTGGCGCGAGTTGCCGAGTGCGCGTATCTGACCGGAGAGGAGGTTGAATCCGAACGTGAGTGGTATGGCTGCGAACTGCAGCATGAGGAACGTATAGGCATCGTGGAAGATGTCGGTCGGGGTGTTCACCATCTGCAGGATGCGGTGGCAGGACATAAGCGAGAGCACCATTATCACCGTGGCTATGACAGCCGACACTCTAACAGCGTTGGCTACGTAGATGCGCATCTTGCGGTAGTCCTTCGCCCCGAACGCTTGCGCTACGGGTATGGCGAAGCCTGCGCAGGCTCCGTTGCAGAAGCCCATAACGAGGAAGGTGATGGAGGTGGATGCGCCTACGGCTGCCAATGCTTCTACACCAATCCATCTGCCTACGATGACGGCATCGATGACGAGGTACATCTGCTGAAGGATGTAGCCAAGTATCAAGGGCAGTGCGAACTTCGTGATTTGGCGCAGTGGCGATCCGACCGTCATATCGCTCACCGATGCAGCCTTTGCTGTGGCGGAAGGTTCGTGTTCTTTGGTTGGTTGTGTTTTCATATGTTATCCTGTTTACGCTTTTACCTTTTTACTCTTAAATGTTTTGTGGCAGCGTGGTATGGGCAAGATGCCCATACCTCCTACTTTTTACTTTTTTACTTTTATCTGTTGCGGTAGGCGAGTGGTGTCATGCCGGAGTGCTGCTTGAAGAAATTGGTCATGGCACTCTGGTCGCTGAAGTTGAGGTGGTCGGCTATCTCGCCCATCGTCATATCGGTCTGCGTGAGCAGGTTGCAAATCTCCTTGTAGACGAGCGATGTGGCATGCTCGTTTATGGTCGAACCGCTTATCTCCTTCACCAGTCGCGAGAGGTAAGCCGTCGATACGTTCATCAGGTCAGCGTAGAAGCGTATCTGACGTTCTTTGCGATAGTTGCGGTAGAGATGGTGAAGGAAAACCTCGTACACCTCTTTCTTGTGTCCGAGGTCGCGCGTTACGGAGCACTGCTCGTAGGGCAGCTCGTCGATGATGAGCTTCAGCACGTTGAACATACTGCGTATCATCTCTACTTTGTTGATGTGCTGGTGGCGCACGATGTCGCGCACGAAGTGGAAGATGTCGGCTATGCTCTTGTATTTTGTGTCGTCGAGCTGGTAGCGTTGCACCTGTTTGGCGAAGTTCTCGTCGACGAGTATCGCTTCCGCCTTGAAGTCGGTAGACAGCTGTTCGATGTGTGCCACTTCGTGTGGCGTGGTTATCAGCAGATTGTGAGCTGAGAGCTGTATGCTCTGCTCTGTGTTGTTTCCCTGCAGGCGCATACGGCAACTGCCCTCATGCACCAAGAGTAGTTTGGTGAACAGGGTGCGCTCTTCCGCCATACAATGAAATATGTTGTATTCGGATGTGTCAAAGCCGGAAAAGCTGTCGCTCTCTTCTCCGTTCACGGAGAAGTGGGCGGCGTATGCTCCATATATATCCTTCAGCTTATATTTGGTGGCAAACTCTTCCAAGTTGTATACTTTCATCGAATATGTCTTCTTTTGATTGATGTAGTGCAAAATTATAAAAAAAAACCTGTAAGCAGAAACCATTTGTTTGAAATATGGTTTCGCTTACAGGTTTACTTGTCTATTTATTATTAGCTCTCTGCTTTTGAATGTTTTGTGGTGGCGTGGTATGGGCAAGATGCCCATACCTCCTATGAGGGCTGCGTAGAAGGTTGCGTGGGTATGACAGGATGCCATACCCTCCTACGAGGGCTGCGTAGAAGGGTGCGTGGGTATGGCAGGATGCCATACCCTCCTACCTTATTGCTTTATTTCAAAGAGAACTTGTGCGAGTGGAGCATCTCCTTCGGGTCGAGTGCCTTGTCGAGTTCTTCCTTGCTCATCAAGCCCTGCTCGATAACGATGTCGTACACGGAGCGACCCGTAGCGTGAGCTTCCTTTGCTACCTTCGAGCTTGCCTTGTAGCCGATGATGGGGTTGAGGGCTGTAACGATGCCGATGCTGTTCTTCACCATCTCGTAGCAACGCTCCTTGTTGACGGTGATGCCGAGAACGCACTCCTCGGTGAGTGTCTCGATGGCGTTCTTCAGCCATGTGAGGCTCTCGAAGAGGCTCGCTGTGATGATTGGCTCCATCACGTTCAGCTCGAGCTGACCAGCCTCGGCTGCGAAGCTGACGGTGGTATCGTTGCCGATAACCTTGAAGCAAACCTGGTTTGTAACCTCTGGGATGACAGGGTTCACCTTGCCCGGCATGATAGAAGAACCAGGAGCCTTCGGCGGGAGGTTGATTTCGTTCAAGCCGCAGCGCGGACCAGAAGCCATAAGACGCAAGTCGTTGCAGATCTTTGAGAGCTTGATAGCCAAACGCTTCAAAGCAGAAGAGTAGCTTACGTATGCGCCGGTGTCGGGTGTAGCCTCTACGAGGTCGCTTGCCGATACGAAGTTCTCGCCGGTGAGCTTGCTTAGGTTGGCAGCGCAGAGCTTTGCGAAGCCCGGAACGGCGTTCAGACCGGTACCGATGGCTGTGCCGCCCATGTTAATCTCGTGCAGCAGCTTCACGTTGCGCTCGAGGTTGAGAATCTCCTCCTCAAGGTTGTTGGCGTATGCGTTGAACTCCTGACCGATTGTCATAGGCACAGCGTCCTGCAACTGTGTACGACCCATCTTGATAGTGTCGTTATACTCCTCTGCCTTGTAGCGGAACGCGCTGATGAGTCCGGTGAGTGCGCCAACGAGGTGGATGTTCATGCGAATGAGTGCCAGACGGATAGATGTCGGGTAGGCGTCGTTGGTGCTCTGACCGCAGTTGACGTGGTCGTTAGGCGAGCAATATTGGTATTCGCCCTTCTCGTGACCCATGATTTCGAGTGCGCGGTTGGCGATAACCTCGTTGACGTTCATGTTAACTGATGTGCCTGCGCCGCCCTGAATCATGTCGATAGGGAAGTTCTCGTGCCACTTGCCGTCGATAATCTCGCGGCAAGCCTCAGATATCGCACTCGAGATCTCGTCGTTGATTACGCCGAGCGAGTGGTTGGTCTGTGCGGCTGCCAGCTTCACGTATGCGTTGGCGATGATGAAGTCGGGGTAGTCGCTCATCGTCTTACGTGAGATATGATAGTTGTTGATACCGCGCTGAGTCTGCACGCCGTAGAGTGCGTCAGCAGGAACCTGAAGTTCTCCCAAGAGGTCGGCTTCTACTCTGAATTTCTTTTCGTTTGCCATAATAGTTGTATTGTTTAAATTGTTTATATATTCTTTTTTTAAAACTCTTTTACTTTTTAGGCTGCGTGGTATGGGCAAGATGCCCATACCTCCTAACTTTTACTTTGCAAAGTTACGGCTTATATCAGACAAAGCATTTATAAAAAGCGAACCTTTATTTGTAAAAAGCGAACCACTTGCAAATATTTGTAAAAATCGAAAGTGACGTTATTGCAAAGGTTTTGCCGTTAGGCTTCCCGTATAATATTCTGAAAGCCTAAAGACTTTCAGTTCTTTTCTTTGCAGTCTGCCCGAAATGTCGTAACTTCGCACAAACTCTTAATGCATCAAAAGTAATGTTTATAGTAATACTGTTTATATTTCTCGGTATAGCCTTGGGTTATACCCTGCGCACCCGTCTGGCTTCAAAGGTCGGCGTGATAGGTGCGTTGAACGGACGCATAACGACGTGGCTGATATGGCTGCTGCTCTTCATGCTTGGTCTTGAGGTGGGCAGCAACAAGCAGCTTATCGCCGCACTGCCCACGTTGGGCGTAGAGGCGATGGTGTTGTCGGTGAGCGCAACGCTTGGCAGCTGCGTGCTGGCGTGGGCGTTGTGGAAAAGCATGAAAGTAGGAGAGAAGCGATGAAAGGTAGTCTGATAGTAGTGGCGTTCTTCGTGCTCGGCGTGCTGGCAGGACGCAGCGGCGGTATGCCCGAGTGGATGCTGAGCAGCGGCACAAGCTTCGTGGCGCTGTGCGCACTGCTGCTCTGCGTAGGCATCAGCATAGGTCTCAATCCTGACATGAAGAGCGATATAAAGAGTCTTAATCCGCGTATCGCCCTGCTGCCAGTAGCCACAATACTCGGTTCGTGGATGGGGGCAATGGCGGCATTCTTCCTGATGAACAACGATGTGTGCTCCTTGCTCCATCACCGTCAGCTCACCGACTGTCTGGCTGTAGACAGTGGCTTTGCCTACTACTCGCTCTCGAGCATCTTCATCACCGAGTATCGCGGTGCCGAACTCGGCACCATAGCTCTGCTGGCTAACATCATACGCGAGATGATTACGCTTTTGCTAACTCCGCTGCTCGCCAAGTGGTTCGGTCCGCTGGCTCCTATCTCGTCTGGCGGTGCAACGACAATGGACACCACACTGCCCATCATCACGCAGACCGTTGGTCAGCGCTACGTCGCACTCAGCATCTACCACGGCTTCGTCACCGACTTCACCGTGCCGTTCGTCGTCACCATGTGGTGTACGCTGGCTTGATTTCGGGCTGCGATATTTTATAGCGGGGGTCTGTGAACAGGAAGCCGCTTGTCACAATCTGTTCAGGAAATCCTTTGAAGCTGATTTCTTAGTGCTGTCCAGTTTCAACGTGCCAAAATTGTAGCTCAATTTCACTACCAGGCGTTGAGTGTCGCCACTGGTATCCATTGTTGTCCGTATGTTGTTATATTTCATTGTCCAGTTGTTTGACCTGTCGGTATGGAATATGTCATTAGCAGCAACCGTCAAGTTCAGCTTGCCCTTCATTATGCGAAGTATATAGACAAGATCCATCGTCCACCAACTCTTATGGTCGAACAACGTACTTGTGCCGCCACTGTCGAAATAAGCATCGAATACTAAAATTGAATGGTTGTTCAATGGCCACTGCGCATTTGCATTAATATCCCAAGAAGCTTTGTTCCATGAGTGTTCTTCTCCTAAATAGTTTGCCTTGACAAAGGGCTGGACGAATGAACCAGTCAGATCTACCTGGACCGGACCTATCGAAAAGTTATACAAAGCGGTAGCCACAATTTTCTCTGACTTGTTAAAGTTCACAGGCATCCACTTGATGTTCTTATTGTCAACCGACGTTTCTGTCCAGAACGGCAGATCTACTATTCTGTCTTTACTTCTGTTGTAGGCTACTGATGCCAACAAGTTGCCATAGTTATAGCTGAGCTTTATGTTGGTTGTTACATTTGGCTTCAGCTGCGGGTTTCCTACCTTATATGAGATGGCATCATAGTAGTAGAGTCCGGGATTCAAGTTGGAAAACGAAGGGCGTCCGATGGTCTGTCCTACGGATAAGCTCACAGAAGATTTGGCTGTCAGTTGCTTCTTTGCTACCAAGTTGGGGAACAGTTTCCATTCTGTAGAGTCGGTGAACGTTCCAGACACGCCGGTCTCCAACTTTCTACGGTCGGCTTCCATGCGCAAGCCACCTTGCAAATAAAAGCTGCTGAATTGTCTCGAAAGTGACAAATATGCACCATACAGACTCTCGTGAGTATCGTATGTCTCTACATCCGCATTGTAGGCATAATTGCCTTTATTGTTCATAGTCGAAAAGAAAAGCCCCATTGACACGTTAGCCCACTTGCGACGACTGTTGTATGATAGGCGCGTACCTCCGATGTGATATTTCCCCTCACTTGCTGTAGCGACAGCAGGGACAGTGGCTGCCAATCCTGTCTCATCGGAGTGGTTCTGTGCGTAATCGGCTATAATAGAGAGTGTGCGTGTAGAGTCGATTTCGTTTCTATAGTTCACGCTGGCACTATGCAGATAGTCTGCTCCTCGCTTCTTCTGATTGAACGTCATTTCGGTTCCATTCATCGTCTGCCAAGTAGGTTCTTTTATATGCGTGTTGCCTATGTTGCCCGTATATTGAAAGCCGAACGACTGTTGTCGGCTGATTTCCCAGTTTATCGAATAGAACCATTCGAACGTACGAGCGTTTCCTATCGTATGTCTCTCCTTTGCGCTCTCTATGGCTTTTTGTGGCAAGAATACAGTCTCTGTGGTTTTGTCTATCTGTGTTGTACTTAAATACGAAAACCCTGCCGTAAGAATATTGCTCACCTTCTTGTATTTCTCGTTTACGGACACATTTGCCATATCCACATAGTTTCTGGCAAAAATAGACGTGTTGCTTAACTCTGTAGACAGCGTATTGCCCAATGCTGTTTTGGTGGTGATGTACACAACGCCCTTATTGCTGGCGCTATATTCTACTGTTAAATTTGAATCAACCACAATCTTATTTATCTGCGACGCAGGTATGGCTTTAAGCTCAGCCATACTTACGGGTCTTCCGTTAAGAACAAATGTTGGAGTTCCACCTTCTAACAACTGTAAGTCGGAGGTTAATCCTGGAATCATGCCGAGCACGTCGGTTACCTTTCCCATATACTGCAAATAGGAATGTGCTACATCCACGGTTATCTTGTTCAATCCTACTTTCACTGTATTTCTTTTGCCCTTCACCACAACACCTTTAACAGTCATGGTCTTGGGTTGCAGTCGGATGATGCCCATCTCCGTATTGTTGAATATACGGTTTACGGTCTTATAGCCAATGTATGTGATACGGGCCAACACCTTTCTGTAGTTGGAAGGAATGACAAAGTAGCCGTTCTCATTGCTTACGCCCTGACCTACGATGGTGGAATCGATGGGCGACAGCAAGGCTATTGTAGCGTATTCGGCTGCATTGCCTCGCTCGTCTACAATGCGTCCCTTATATCGCAGCGTTGACTTCTGCGTACATTCCACCATTATGTTGTCCTCTACCTGCGTCATTCTGATAGGGTAGAAACCAATGAGTTGCATGATGGCATTGGGAACACTCATGTTGCGTATGCTCTTTGTCACCTTGAAGTCCTCCAACTCGTCGTACACAAAGTTGATGGTGTATTTATGTTGACGGGCATTCAAATCCTTCAATGCCTCAGAGAACGACACATTATTATATTGTCTGGTGATACGCTGGGCGTAAGATTGCTGTACGAAAGCCAGCAGAAAGAAAAGAAGCAGGCAGATGGTCTTGCTGCTGTCGGGTGTTGGCTTAAATATGTTTTTCATAATATGTCCTCCGTTCTTATTTCACTACCAATTCTCCTTCGGCATACTCTATCTGTATGCGGTCGAAAGCATTCAGAAACTCCAGGTTCTGCTCCAATGTCTTCGTCTTGTTCCAGTTGAAGAAGAGACGCACATGCTGTGTGTCGGCGTTGTCATACCTCACCTTCACGTGATAGAAGTCTGCCATCTGCGTAAGTATCGTTCCCAACTCGGCATTGTCGAACACAACGGGCTTCATGTCGAGCGAGTCCTTTGGCTCTGCAGTAACGGCTTTAAGGCTGTCGTCGGCTGATGGCTTTTGTTTTACGGTCTGTTCTGTCGTAGTCTTATTGTCCGCAACTTTGTCGGAAGTCGCAAACTTTAACCAGCCGTTCTGCACGGCAGCCAAGGCTACGCCAGAGAGGAAGATGATGCCAATGATAGAGGCTGCAATCTGCATTCGGTTGTGGTAAGGAGTGTTCGTTCCGTTGCTAATAGACTTAGCCTTATTGTGTTTTTCCGAAAACTCCTTCCAGGCCTTGTCCACATCCACCTTCTTTGGCGTGGCCTTCTTGCCGGCCATTCTCGCCATAGCCAAGTCGCGTAGAAACTCCTGCGCTTCTTCGTCGGCAAGCAAGCGTTCCACCTGCTCGTCGGTATATTTCTCGGGATGCTCCTGCATATCGAAGAGCATCAACCGCTTTTCGTCTTTGTTCATCGTACTCATTGTTTTGCTCATTTAATTTGTTTTTTTATCCAGTCCATTGCCTTAGAGAGATGGTTGAACACCGTCACTTTGCTTACTTCCACCTCGTCTGCCACCTCCTGATACGACTTGTCTTGCAGATAGCGCAGTCGGAAGATTTGCTTACGGATGGGAGGCTCAAGGTCGTCGATGAGAAGCAGCAGTTGTTCGAGACGCTCGTCGGTGTCTTCAGAAAGAATTACGTCGGCATCATCCAACAATAGCTTCGCCACTCTTTCCTTAACGCTCTTGTGAGCAATCTGATTGAGACAGCGGTTGCGCACGCTCCGCATCAGATAGCCTTCCTCGCTCTCAGGCAACAGGACTACATCATCAGCAAGAATCTGCATGAACACTTCGCTCACCACATCCTTGCTCTCGTCGTCATCCGAGAGAATGTATCTGGCCAGATTGTACATCTTCTCATAGTGCCGCCGAAACATCTGTTCTATGTCCTTTTCCTGTGTCATATACTTATATATACAGTTGAGCAAAGTGAAAAACTAAGCAAAACATTGATTTTTTTGAAAAAACATTACAAAGGTAATGGATAAAATGAAAACAAAAAAGAGTCACTCCGAAGAATGACTCTTTATATTGTGGTGCCACCAGGAATCGAACCGGGGACACAAGGATTTTCAGTCCTTATTGTATATCCCTGCAAATGGTTGAGTTCTAGTAGCAAAACAAAAAAGAGCAGTCTTGTAGTTGAAACATTTTGGAAAACAACAGGATTGCTTCCTTGGTTATTTACTCTTGTTTGTTATCTCTGCTGTATGGCAGAAAAGGCTCTTTGTAGAGTAGTAGTCTGCACATACAACATAAGTTTTGTTTATTTGTAGGCACTTCTCCTAGAATAAGAATAAAAGAAGTGACTACATAGGTTTATACAATACTTACTCTGTCCTTACCTGGAGTTTTTTGAAATCCAACCCCCATTTATTCTCAATGAGAAAAGGCATTCCAAGGATGCCATGGATCTGTATTCCACTTTCATTTTGTACCATAGAAATAGCTTTTTCTGCATCCACAACAGAGAATGTAACATCACTCTACTTACCCTCAAAGGCTATTGCACACCTTACTTGTCTGACATTTTTTCTAGAGCCGTCAATCCCCATAATGGCAACATCATTGTTTAGTTATAGAACTGAAAATAGATGTTGAAGTCTAGCATAGACAAAAGCACATTATGAGTTGTTCCTGTGTCTATCAAAAAGCAAAGGGTTGGCTTGCTTGATGTTACAATCAGTGGCAAACCATCCCAGCTTAGGCTGTAATGTAGAGGAAAACTATTCATCTTCTTCGCCTATTTCTAAATAATTTCCATATTTATCAAAATAATTGAAATTCAATGTTAAAAGATTGTCTTCTCTCATTTGTAAACTTTTTGCAATAGGCATATTCAAGAGTTCTAATGGCGACATCAAAGCATACTTAAAAGCATAATCTCTTCTTATATGGTCTTTTAGACGTTCTGTTGCCTGTGGGCTTAACCAACAATTAACATGTACAGTAGGAGGCATAGTATTGTCTTCTGCTATCTCTAATGCCCAACTTGTGCTGTCACATATTTGCCTTTTTCCATTATAAGTATTAAGAGCTTGCTTAATTTGCTTAGATAAAGTTTGAGCAATTTTTTTAGGATTAAAAGCCTTTTCTTTCTGCTCATTTGTCATAGGCGGAACACCAAATTTTATGCTACGCACTATATCTCTTATAGTACGATAGTCCCTATATCTTCCATTGCTTGAAATAATAACCGTATAGCCATCTTTGTTGAAACAGAAAATTTCTCCTTTGAGTAAATGACTTCCATCATCGCCCTCATACTTAACACCGCTGATAGTATTATAATCAAAATCAGTTTCTTCACCATGGTTTATTCCTTTATAAGCAAAGCTGTGCTTGCCCACAATCTCCATTGCTTCTTTTGGTGTCTTAATCCAAGGGAAAGCTTCTACATAGATGCTTTGGTCATTCGGCATAGGAGCTTTATATTCAATGTAATAATGTAGTCCGTCTGTACTTTTTTCTACTTCTGATGTACCTACAGGCAAGTCAATAAGGAAAATATCGGATTGCACCTGTTTTAATTGCCAATTTTCTGTACAACCTGTTAATAATATCATCAATAGGGATAATAGAGTGATTGTTTTTGATTTCATATTATTCGTCTTTTTATTGGTTTTGGCTATAAAGCCATTTGTTAGAATATGATTTTGTTAAATTAATTATGAGGAGAATAGGTGCTATGGCACACAACAATGCTGAGAAAGTATAATTATCTCCATCATTACTAAATATTGATATAAAAGGGCAAATTATCGATGTAAGAAGAAATGGAAGCACAGTCTTTATCAAGTCTTTCTTCATGGGAATACTATCAGCGGAGTAATTCTGAAATAAAGATATTTTTTGCAGCAATGGCAATAGGAGGATTTTCTCACCTGTAACAGGCTTTTTGCTCCATAATAAATAAGTATAGTAAACAAACGCAATGAAAAACCAGGGTAAGTAAAAAAGCCCCAAAACGTTCATCGCATCATCATATTTAAATCCAATACCGCATACAATAAAGAAAAATGCCATTACACAAGTTGCACAGATTTTCACTGCATACTTACCCATAATGTTCCAAAGTGATGCTTGTTGAAAATTGGAAATAACTTGTCCTTTTATCTGTTCATTTTCTTGTTTTTTTTGTACGTCTATCAATGATATCGTAAAGAATAGAACAAATGTTAGAACCATAGCCATATATTCTGCCGTAGGGTCAGAACTTGAAGAACCAAGTAGCATAAAACTTGACAAGAAATAAAGTATAGACTTTACTGCCCTTTTCCATTTCTTCGAGCGTAGAGGTCCACTTTTGAAAATATATACTGCCCATCCAAACATAAGAATGGATGATAGTGCATACCTCTTGAAAAACTTGAATGTGTAATCAAGTTCATTGTAGGTGCTTTGTACCTTTAATGCAATGCAAACAGCCAAAGCCATGTCTGCTAAAGATAGTGTCACTAAAAGCCAAGCCCCAAATGTTTTCAACTTCCTTCGCTTGTAGTTGAGAGGTTTCTCATGCCCAATAAACATTGTGAGCAAAAAGAAAAATACTGTGATAATTGATGTCATATTTATTTGTTAATTTATATTTTTATCATTTTTGTCACTCCACTTTACATAAATAACAACTCCTAATGCAGCAAAACATAAAAGTGCAATAAAGACATAGTATGCCCATTGATACAATAGCATAATTGTGTATAATGCTAATGTAGCAATGGTAATTATTGTATAGATAGGATTGTCCTTAATGTCTAGCAAAAAGCACTTTATTATTTGTCCCAACATTACCTTTAATGGGGTCTCATTTTTAATCTCTAAATATTTAAGCCTTTTGCTTTTCCTAATCCATAAATAAAATAGGAAAGCAGTGACAATGAACATACTAAGCCACCAAGGAGTTGGAGTAATGTCGTCATATTCCCCTCTCCATCTTTGGGCAAACAAATCAGATGAAAGCATTGCGAATGTAGCTGTCAGCAAGGCTTTCTGCAATAAAGGTTGCTGCTTGGGCAACACCTTGTGTTTCAATACGATTTTTCTCATAGACATATTATTTTGCTGTTTTCGTAAGGGCATAAAAAATAGGTGCAGGCAATCCTTTATTTGAAATTCGGAGGTATCGCCAAACACCCATGCAACCCAAATAAGGAAAAGCCCACACCTTACGGCATGAGCATTCACCTACTTACTACAGGTTACATATTCTTCTAATTGGCGATTTTCCGAATATCCTTAGTAAGAAGCAAACACTTCTTTAATATGTCTTATAAATAGTCTCTTATATCATTGGCAAATCATTTTATTGATTACTGACTACAAAGTTACTCATTTTTCATGAGGAAACCTCTTATCATCCGTGATTTTTAGACTTTTAGACATATAAATGCCGTGATTGGTGTGGGCAGAATAGTAAAAAATGCCCAAACATCATATGGCAGTGATATTAGGGCACAGTTGTATAAGTCCGTGGCAATATAATCATGTTATCCAAAGGTCATAGACGCTCTGAACATAAAGAAAGGTAAATCCTGCACATCGCGTAGTTGTGCTCTAAAGCCTTTCAACTTAGAGTTCTTTTTATGTCTTGGAGAAAATTTATGTGCTGCTGAAATACATCTGCAACAGACATAACCCTTTCCTCTTTATCAAGATGATGTAAAAGAGAAGTAGCTGTAAATTCTGTATCAGAAGCTTTCAACTTCACTATTTCCGATTTGATTTCACAAATTTTGTTGGCTATCATTTTTTTTATAATCTCCCTATTGGAACATTTTTCATTTGGCTCATTCCGCTTAAAATCCCAATGCTGTGGTTTTACAGATATTCCAAGACTAATGTATCTTGATTTTCTGTCCTTGCAAATCCTCACTTTCAGTGGAAACTCACCATTCTTTAATGGAGTGTACTTGTAACATACAACTTTAACTGTCGTCATTTTCTAGAAAACATTTTAGAAAACAACCTGTGGTTTCCTACCATATTTCAGCACTATACAACACGAAAAAAGCAGTCAAGACATTATCTTAACTGCTTTCTTTTGTGGTGCCACCAGGAATCGAACCGGGGACACAAGGATTTTCAGTCCTTTGCTCTACCATCTGAGCTATGGCACCAACTGCGTTAATTTTGCGAGTGCAAAGGTACGCATTATTTTTTAATCTGCCAAATTATTCGCCGATTTTTTTGCAAAAAATGATACTTTAAGCTGTGGGTTTTGTGATTTTATAGTGGTGTGTAGTGGTGTGAGGGTGGAAATAGAATTGGGTAAGAGTGTTTTTTTTGTGGTATCTTTATTGATAAAAAGAAGGGTGTGGGCTTCTATGGTGTAGCTCGGTTGGTGCAGCAGAGACTGCTGCACCCCCTATGAGGCTGCGTGGGCATGGCAGGGATGCCATACCCTCCTATGTTACTTTTCGCTCAGCGGATTCCATCCCTGCGCCTTCAGTTCGAACTCCTGGTTGTCACGTGTTACGAGCATCTGTCCGAGTTCAGGACGTGTGATATGTCCTATCAGCTTCACGTTGTCCATCTGCTGAATCTTCTCGTGGTCGCCGATTGGCACGGTGAAGAGCAGTTCGTAGTCCTCGCCGCCGTTGAGGGCGCACGTCGTAACGTTCATGTTCAGCTCCTCAGCCATCACCGCCGTCTGATAGTCGATCGGAATATTCTTCTCATAGATGCGGCATCCGCAGTTTGACTGCTTGCAGATGTGCATCAGTTCGCTTGAGAGTCCGTCGCTGATGTCCATCATCGCTGTCGGTCGGATGTTGAGTTCGCGGAAGCGAGCTATGATGTCGCCGCGAGCCTCGGTCTGCAACTGGCGCTGCAGCAGATACTCCTTGCCGGCGAAGTCGGGCTGGAAGCCCTTCAGCTCTTCGAGAGCATGTTTGTCGTTCTTCTTGCGTGCCTCGTCCACCTGTTGGTAGTAGACGCTCTTCTCGCGTTCGAGCAGTTGTAGACCCATGTAAGCCGCACCGAGGTCGCCCGTTACGCAGATAAGGTCGGTGTCCTTTGCTCCGTTGCGGTAGACGATGTCCTCCTTGCGAGCCTCACCGATGCAGGTGATGCTGATGGCGAGTCCGGTGTATGACGATGTGGTGTCGCCACCCACGATGTCTACGCCCCATTTGTCGCAAGCCATGCGTAGTCCGCTGTAGAACTCCTCCATGTCCTCTACCTTGAAGCGTTTGCTCAGCGCAATGCTCACGGTGAGCTGTCGCGGTGTGCCGTTCATAGCGAAGATGTCGCTGATGTTCACCATTGCCGACTTGTATCCGAGATGCTGCAGGTCGATGTATGTGAGGTCGAAGTGTACGCCCTCCATGAGCATATCTGTAGTTACGAGCACTTCAGAGTCGGGGTAGTGGAGCACGGCGCAGTCGTCGCCCACGCCCTTCACGGTCGATTCGTTCTTTATTTTTATGTTGTCGGTGAGATGGCGTATCAAGCCAAACTCACCGAGTTTAGAAATGTCAGTCATTTTTAATAGTTAACGAGTTGACAAGTTAACGAGTTGACAAGTCAGTCGAGCTGTTATGCTCGGCGGATCATCTCGCGCATAATTTCTGTCATAAGCGGCTGAGCGTTGTTGGCAGCCACCTGCACCTCCTCGTGCGATACCTCAACAGGGGTGTCCTCCAGTCCGAGGTCGGTGATGATAGAGATGCCGAATGTGCGGATGCCACAGTGGTGAGCCACGATAACCTCAGGCACGGTGCTCATGCCTACGGCGTCGCCACCGAGGCGGTGGTACATCTTGTACTCAGCCGGAGTCTCGAATGTCGGACCCTGCACGCCTACATATACGCCGTGCATCACGCGGATGCCCTTCTCCTCGGCAATCTGGTCTGCCTCCTTGATGAGAGCGTGGTCGTAAGTCTCGTGCATATCCGGGAAGCGCGGACCTGTTGGGAAGTTCTTGCCGCGCAGCGGGTGCTCTGGGAAGAAGTTGATGTGGTCGGTGATGATCATCAGGTCGCCGATCTTGAACTCAGGGTTCATGCCGCCCGAAGCGTTGCTTACGAAGAGTGTCTTGATGCCCAGTTCGTACATCACGCGGATAGGGAACGTAACGTCCTTCATCGAGTAGCCCTCGTAGTAGTGGAAGCGTCCCTGCATAGCCATGATGTCCTTGCCGCCGAGCTTGCCGAATATGAGTTTGCCGGAGTGCCCCTCAACGGTAGATACGGGGAAGTTAGGGATGTCTGAATATGAGAACTCGTAGCTGTCTGTGATTTCAGTAGCGAGCTGTCCGAGACCTGTGCCGAGGATGATGGCAGTTTCAGGCTTTGTGGTCATTCTTTCTTTTAACCAAGATGCTGTTTCTTGAATTTTTTCGTACATAGCTTATTATTTTATTATTAAATTCTTCCTCTCCTCCGAGCATGAATTGTATGCGTATCGGGAGAGCGTAAATGTTAGATTTCGTTTCTTCTGATAGTCCGTCAAGATGTTCCAATCGGGTTGCGTCCTTCTCCGTTGTTATTATCACTTTCGGTTTGGGCATGGCGGCGAACGTGCTGTTTATCTGTTCCACGTCCTCGGCTGTAAACTGATGGTGGTCGCCGAAGGTGAGTGGTGTGATGCGTTTCGACACCGCCTGCAGGTCTACCATCATCTGCTCGGGCGAGGCGATACCTGTGAGCAGCATTATGTTCACGTTCTTCGGCAGGGCGTTTAGCGATAGGCGTTCGTCGGAGAACAGTGCCTTTAGTGCGTTGTAGCGCAGCGTGGTGAAGTAGAGGTCCTGATAGGGGTAGAGGTTAAGCGCACGCTTCAGTACGCGGAACTCCATCGGCTTCAGGTCTTTCGGACATTTCGTGATGATTACGATGTCGGCTCTTGATGTGCCCTCCTTCGGTTCGCGCATACGTCCTGCTGGCAGCAGCTTGTCGTAGATGATTAGGCGGTGGTAGTCGATGAGCAGTATGTTTATGCCCGGTTTCACATAGCGGTGCTGGTAGGCATCGTCGAGCAGAATGGTGTCCACATCCTTCGTGGCATCATCAGTGGTTAGTCGGTCGATGCCGTGGCAGCGGTCTTTGTCTACAGCCACGTAGATGTCGCTGTATTTGCTCTTCATCTGGAACGGCTCGTCGCCAATCTCGGGCATTGTGGTGTCCTTTCCGGCGAGCAGATAGCCGTGGCTCTTGCGCTTGTATCCGCGCGAGAGCACAGCTACGCGGAACTTCTCATGCAGCAGATTGATGAGATATTCCACGTGTGGAGTTTTGCCAGAACCGCCTACGGTGATATTTCCCACAGATATTACGGGTATGTCGAAACTACGACTCTTCTTCAGTCCGATATTGAACATCCAATTGCGCAGTCGCACTCCCAATCCGTAGAGCCAGCTAAGCGGTAGCAGCCACTCGTTGATTTTTATAAAGTCGCCTTCTGTTCTCACATTTATAATATTTATTACTTGATGCTTATAGCGTATGGTATGCGTGCCTGGATAGCCTCGCGCTTATCGATAGAGCGCAGCACGGTGAACGGCTGATATAGTTCGCCGAGTGTCTGTCGGAGTTGTGCGTCGAGATATGTGCCCGACGAAGTCATCGAGTTGAGCAAATTGTCTATCCACGAAGCAGTCGCAGGGTAGTCGCTTGTGTAGTATTCCTTCAGCTTTGCGAGTTCGGCAGCTTTCTTCACTGCGTCGTCGATGCCACCAAGCTGGTCTACGAGTTTGATGTTGAGCGCGTCGGTAGCGAGCCACACACGTCCCTGGGCAATCTTCTCTACGCTTTCGATAGGTAGGTGTCTGCCGTCAGCCACACGCTGGCGGAACAGGCTGTAACCACGGTTCACGCTTGCCTGCAGCATAGCCGTCTCTTCGGCGTTGAACGGACGTGCCATGAGGTTGCCGAATGTAGAGTTGCGGTTTGTCTTCACCTCGTCGAAGCGCACACCGAGCTTGCTTGTCACGAGTCCGCTGAAGTCGGGTATCACGGCGAAGATGCCGATGCTGCCCGTCAGTGTGTTCGGCTGAGCTACGATCCACGAAGCAGGAGCCGACATATAGTAAGCACCCGACGCAGCGTAGTCACCCATCGACACCACGACCGGCTTCACCTTGCGCAGTTCGCTCATCTGATGCCACATCTGCTCCGAAGCGTAGGCATCGCCGCCGCCCGAGTTGATACGCACCACAACGGCTTTCACGTCGTCGTCGTTCATAAGGTCCTCAAGGTCTTTGCACACCTTGCGGCTTGCTATATAGTCGTTGTTGCCGAACATTGTGGCAGCCTTAGGGTCCTGCACGATGTCGCCCGACGCATAGTAGATGGCAATCTTATCGCCCTCCACTTTCTCGTCCTTCACGTTGAGCATATCGCTGAGAGTGAGCTGTGCAATGTCGTCGTCCTTCTCGAGCTTCATCATCTTTTTCACGGCATCCTTCACCTTGTCGCTGTACATCATGCCGTCCACCATCTTCGCCTTCATGAGCATCTCTGTCGACTGTAGTGCGAGGTACGAGTCGGCGTAGCTGTTAAGCGAGTCGATGCTGATACCACGGCTCTTCGATACGGCGGTGCAGATGTTCTGCCATGTGCCGTCGATGAAGGTCTGTGTCTGCAGGCGGTTGGCGTCGCTCATCTTCTCCTCGGTGAAGGTCTCGGTGGCACTCTTGAACGTGCCCACCTTCACCACCTCGCACTTCACGCCAAACTTAGCCATGAAGTCCTTGTAGAACATGGTCTGCGCTCCGATGCCGTGCCAGTCGACGATGCCCTTCGGATTGATGTACACCTTGTTTGCCACCGATGCTACGTAGTAGGCACCCTGTGTGTAGTAGTCGCCGTAAGCCACAATCCACTTGCCGCTCTTGCGGAAGTCGGCGAGGGCGTTGCGTATCTCTTGCAGCGTAGCGTAGTTGGTAATCAGTGCGCCCGCTTCTATGTATATGCCTTTTATGTCGTCGTTAGTCTTGGCTTTCTTGATTGCAGAGAGGATGTTGTTGAGTCCGGTGCTCTGCGAGTCGTCGCCTGTGAAAATGCTGAGCGGATTGTCTGTACCCTGGTCGCTGATAGTTCCCGAGAGGTTGAGCACAAACACCGAGTTCTCCTCTACGTTCTGTGCAGCACTGCTTGATGCCACCATACCGATGATGCTCATCATGGTGAGTACGCCCATCACGATGAAGAAGCCGAATATGCCGACCATTGTGGCAAGCACGCTTTTGATGAAGTCTTTCATAAGTTCATTATTTAGAGTATAAAGTATTATTTGCAAATTTAGTCAAAAAACTTGAATTGTAAGCCTGTTTGAAGGAAAAACACTAACTTTGCAGCAGTTTTAAACAAAAATGACACATTGTTAGATTTTATGCAGAACGAAAACTATATACTTCCTGCCGAGTGGCATCGCCAAGCGTGCGTGCAACTCACATGGCCTCACGAGGATACCGACTGGTTTCCGTACCTTGATGACATCACAGAAACCTTCGTGCAGATAGCCAAGGCTGTGGCTCATTACGAGCCGCTTGTCATCGCTGCTAAGCATCCCGATGCAGTGCGTGCAGAGCTCGAGGAGAGCCTTTCTGCCGAGGAGATGGAGAACGTGCGCATCTACGAGTGTGACAACAACGACACTTGGGCACGCGACCACGCCTTCATCACGCTCATTCCGACAGTAGAAGGCAACGACATTCATATAGAGGGTGCAGCAGTCTCTGCTGCACCAACCGAGCAAACGGTGCGTGACTACGGCAAGAATGCCGTAGCCTCCTGCCTCCTTCTCGACTTCCGCTTCAACGGATGGGGCGAGAAGTTCGCTGCCGACAAGGACAACCTCATCAACCGCACGCTTTACGCTCGCGGCGTGTTCGGTGGCGAACGTGTCGACTACGACGACTTCGTGCTCGAAGGTGGATCTATCGAGAGCGACGGACGCGGCACGGTGCTCACCACGAGCGTATGCCTTATGGCACCCAACCGTAACCAGCCCATGACACAGGCTGAGGTGGAGCAGGTGTTGAAGGAACGTCTCTGCGCTCGTAAGATAGTATGGTTCGACCACGGACAACTCATTGGTGATGACACCGACGGACATATCGACACTATCGTGCGCCTCTGTCCAGACAATACGCTGCTCTATGTGGGCTGCGACGACGAGAACGACCCGCAGTATGCCGACCTGCACGCTCTTGAGCAGCAACTGAAGGCAGCAACCGACGCCGACGGCAAGCCCTATCGTCTGCTGCGTCTGCCTATGCCCGACGCACTCTACGACGACGGCGACCGTCTGCCGGCTACCTACGCCAACTTCCTCATCATCAACGGTGCCGTCATCGTGCCTACTTATGCACAGGAGGAGAACGATGCCCGTGCTCTGGCTCTTGTGGCTGAGGCTTTCCCGGGCTACGACATCATCGGCATCGACTCGCGCACCATCGTGCGTCAGCACGGATCTATCCATTGTCTCACGATGCAGTATCCTGCCGAGTGCCAGTTGGCGAAGTAAACGATTTGCGCAATGGCTATAATAGAGATCGATTCGCTTGAATTCCCCGGTGTCGAGCTTTTCTCGAGTCTCACGGAGAAGCAGCTGCGCCACAGTTACGAAAAGGGTAGTGGTGTGTTCATCGTGGAGAGTCCGAAGGTCATCGACCGTGCGCTTATTGAGGGTTACGAGCCCTTGGCTTTGCTTTGCGAGCAGCGCCATGTAGATGGAGATGCGGCAGAGATAATCAGTCGGTGTGGCGACATACCTGTCTACACAGGCAGTCGCGAACTGCTTGCCTCGCTCACCGGCTACGTGCTTACGCGCGGCGTGCTCTGTGCTATGCGCCGCCCTGCGGAGCGAAGCGTTGAGGAGGTGTGCCGCGATGCGCGTCGTGTGGTGGTTATCGACGGCGTTGTCGACGCCACCAACGTGGGTGCCATGTTCCGCTCGGCTGCCGCTCTCGGCATCGATGCTGTGCTGATGACGCGCACTTCCTGCGATCCGCTCAACCGCCGTGCGGTGAGAGTGTCGATGGGTGCGGTGTTCTCCATTCCTTGGACGTGGATAGACGGTCCTGTCAGCGACCTGAACCGGTATGGCTTCCGCACCGCTGCGATGGCTCTCACCGACAAGTCGGTGTCTATCTACGATGCTGCATTGCTCGCCGAGCCTCGTCTTGCCATCGTCATGGGCAACGAGGGCGACGGACTGCCTGCCGCTACCATCGCCGCCACCGACTATGTGGTGCGTATCCCGATGGCACGCGGCATCGACTCGCTCAATGTTGCCGCAGCTGCTGCCGTGGCTTTCTGGCAGTTGAGATGAGGCTTTTTAACCGAAAATGGCTAACTTTGCAACAAAATAAATACGTAGAAAGATTATGAAACACTTGAAAATAGGATATCTTCAGCAGCACAACGTGGCTGACGTGAAGACGAATATGCAGCGTCTTGCCGACGGTGTGCGCGACCTCGCAAAGCGTGGTGCCGAACTTGTTGTGCTTCAGGAACTGCACAACTCGCTCTACTTCTGCCAGGTGGAGGATGTAGACAACTTCGACCTTGCGGAGCCTATCCCCGGTCCGTCTACCGACTTCTACGGTGCATTGGCACGCGAGTGCAACGTGGTTATCGTCACATCGCTCTTCGAGCGCCGTGCTCCGGGTCTGTATCACAACACGGCTGTCGTCATGGAGCGCGACGGCTCTATCGCTGGCAAGTATCGCAAGATGCACATCCCCGACGACCCTGCCTACTACGAGAAGTTCTACTTCACACCTGGCGACCTCGGCTTCCGCCCGATTCAGACCAGCGTGGGCAAGCTCGGCGTGCTCGTATGCTGGGATCAGTGGTACCCCGAGGCAGCGCGACTGATGGCTCTGCAGGGCGCCGAACTGCTCATCTATCCTACAGCGATAGGCTATGCTGCGTCTGACACCGAGGACGAGCAGCAGCGTCAGCGCGAGGCGTGGACAACCGTGCAGCGCGGTCATGCCGTAGCCAACGGACTCCCCGTAGTGTCGGTCAACCGCGTTGGCTTCGAGCCAGACCCGAGTAAACAGACACCGGGCATCGAGTTCTGGGGTTCGTCGATGGTTGTGGGTCCGCAGGGCGAGATGCTCTATCGCTCGGCTCCCGACGCAGAGGACAGCGTGATTGTGGAGGTTGACCTTGCGCACAGTGAGGACGTGCGCCGCTGGTGGCCCTTCCTGCGCGACCGCCGCATCGACATGTACGGCGAGATAACAAAGCGGTTTATCGACTAATAATTCTCGATTGCCGTTTTTATCTTCCATATCTTCCAGCTATGGACGTCGTGCAATCGTAATGTGTTGAAGACCAAACATAAACGGATATAAAGATGGCTGGAAGATAGTCCGCAAAACGGGCGTATCTTCCAGCCATCTTCCATCTTTTTCTCGGTATCTACCAGCCCGAGACTTTATTTTCCCATTTCTTTAAACTCGTTATACACAGCCAGACCTTTTACTGTCAGGAGGTATTTTTGACGCGGATGGCGTGGGGAGTCGGGATATTTCATTGTGACAAGTCCTCCGTTGATGGCAGGAGTAAGAGAGTATTCGATAAAGTTGGGGCGGTTTCTCAATCCTACAGCATCCATTATTTCTTTTATACCTTTTTCTTCAGTACCGATTACTATAACCAAACGCTTTACATTTTCGCTCAATGAGCTTACGGAATTGTTTGTACTTGTACGGGTACTTGTACGGGTACTTGTACGGGTACTTGTATGGGTGTCGCAATCATCTTGGTAGCCAATCAGCATATAGCGGTTTTTCAATTCGTTTTCTTCCTCCAATATCAAATTGCGGAAAAACTTGATTAGAAAAGACTTGTTCGGCTCTATTCCTTTTAATGGATTGCGATAGTTGGCACGTACTAATGCGTTACGGAAGTACCACGAATTGTTTGCAAACAAATCATTGTTCACCTTGAATCCGATAGATCGCAGATACTTGATGACGAATACCGCCGTTGTTCTTGTGTTGCCTTCGCGGAATGGGTGGTTCTGCCAAAGCAACGTGACGAAATCAACGATATGTTCTATTATTTCATCAGTGGTTAGTCCTTTGTAATTGAACTCTTTCTCTTGCTGTATATCATACCTCAATGCCATCATGATGTCTGCTGCACGTCCATATACAACGGAGTCGTCTTGAAGCACCCATTCTTTCTTGCTAATGTCGTAAGTGCGTACCTCGCCTGCGTGTTTGAACACACCTTCAAACAGGTGTCTGTGGATATTCAGAAATTCCAATGCTGTAAACGAGAACGACTTTTCGTTCAGCAGTTTTGCAATATTGGCTGCAACTCGGTCCGCTTCTTCCTTTTCTTCATCGTCCTTGTCATGTGTGGTCTTGTTGATGTAATAAGATTTCAGCCGCTCCCTAACATCATCAATGGTGATATCGCCTTCAATATGGCGTACAGCAGTCTCTCTTAGATAGTCGGACACCTTCAGTCCATCCACATCCTGCAGACCGATTGCTGTACGCCATGCAGAAGCCTTTTCTTGTTTATGCGGCTCTGCCATACGTTCGTAGGCTTCGAAGTCGATATATAGTTGCTTGTTATTGCTCATGATTATCTATCTTTTTCGTTAGTTGCAACTGGTATTATACAGAATGCAAAGATACACATTTTTGGCGAGAAGGTGAAGAAGAAAGCTGGGAAATCGTTTCACTCCGCCTGCGGCTGTCTGCGTGTGAGATAAAGGTAGAACACGCTGACAATCAGTGGCACTACGGCAAGCTCCGTGGCGAGCTGAAAGATGCGCTGATAGTCGGCGATGGTGAGCATGAGGCTGGCTAATGAGCCAACGATGACGAACGGCGTAGCGATGAGCGTGCGCGCTATGGCGTGGCGCAAAGTGTTGTCGGGCATATTGCGCGTGAAGCGCACCACCACCTGCTTCACCATGCTAAGAGCGAAGCCCAAAGCAGCGTGACCCGCAGCCAGCGCTGCGGCTACGATGCTGAGTGGCGCTGCCGTGTTGTAGCTGAGGAATAGCAGTGCGGCACCCGGAACGGCGAGCAGCAGGGCTGAAGGCAGCAGCCAACAACATAGTCCGTGTTTCTTTATCGCCTTACCGCCGAGCGTGTAGCCTAATGCGATAGCAATGACGGCGATGGTGCCCTGTGTGAAGGCGAACTCCTGTGGCGATAAACCCAGTCCGCTATTATGTGGCTTTGCGATGAGGAAGAGTGGGGCGGTGAGAGCGAGCAACGTCTCGGGCAGGAGGAAGAGGACGAAGAATGTCAAGGCGGTGATGTCGTCCTTGCGCTTCAGCATACGACGCAAGGATATTCTGAACTCACCGCGATGCAGTCCCATTGTCGGCTTCGGCTTGGCGTAACCATGCGTGCCACCGGGTAGGAATATGGTGTGCCAAAGCCACAGGAACAATTCCACGCCTGCCATAACGTAGAACACAAGGCTCCACGAATAGCGTATGTTGCGCGTCACAACTTCCATGTTGCCAGCTATCATCATCATCACTCCGCAGCCGAAGAGGAGGGCCATAATTGATGTTGTGGTGTTGTGGTGTTGAGGTGTTGATGAATGTAATGTCACCATCTCACCATCACACCATCTCACCATCGTATCTTGTTGAGGTGTCGGGTTTTGTTGGTGCACTTGAGACAAGTGCACCCCCTGAGACAAGTGCGCCCCCTGAGAGGTATCGATATAGAAGCGGTGCAGGGCGATGTTGTAGAACACTGATGAGCACACGAAGAACGGCATGAAGCACACCGTGCCTAACAGCCAACTGCTCGTATGCAGCGTAAAGGCTACGGCAGCGAGCGAGAGAGCGGAGATGAACTGTGTAGATAGTATCCACACCTTTGTGGTGCCCCAAAAGTGGGTCACTACCATCTCGAACAATGGACGCAGCAACACCGGTAGTGAGAGTAGGGCGATAGCGAGTGCGGTGTCAGCGGTGTCGAGCCCCATACGGCGCAGCATTACCATGGTCAGTACAAGCACAGACACAGCCACTCCGTCGCCGAACATCAGCGACGGAAGCCACAACCAGCGAGTCTTTGTACCTCTGCGGTGTGGGCGGTAGGTTGTTTTTGGTTGCTTGTCTGTCATTATTTCTTCTTTCCGAACTCGAGGTCAATTTTCTTCTTTCCGAACTCGGGGTCAATCTTCAGGAATGCTGTCACGAGGAACGTGATCAGGCAGCACGCCATCACGAAGATGAAGAACATCTTGTAGCCCATGATGTCCTTAACGTAGCCCGACACCATGCCCGGCAGCATCAGTCCGAGGTATGAGATGCCGGTGCATATAGAATAATGTGAGGTGCGGAATTTACCCTGACTGTAGAACAGCATGTAGAGCGTCAATACGGTGAAGCCCAAGCCATAGCCGAACTGCTCCACGAAGAGGCACGACGATACGACCCACAGGTTGGAGTCGAGCGTGTAGCTGAGGTATATGTACACTACGTCGGGCAGCGTAATGGCGCAAACCATAGGCCACAGCCAGCGTTTCATGCCGTCGCGACTGACGAGCACGCCACCGATGATTCCGCCCAAGAGCAGTCCGATGAGTCCCACCGTGCCCTGCGCCAGTCCGTACTCCTCGGGTGTCAGAGCCATTCCGCCTTCGGCTGTCGGGCGCATGAGGAACGTCTTAGTCATCGTGTTCAATAGTGCCTCGGGAAAGCGGTAGAACAGCAGGAAGAGCATAACGAACACGGTCTCCTTCGCACCGAACTTGCAGAAGAAAGTGGCGAGCATCGTCTTCAGTTCGTGTGCCACTTCCTTCACGCTCTTCTCCGAACTAACATCGTCGGCAGGACGCGGCATCATACGGCAGTGGTAGAGCCAGATGCCGATGAAGAGCGCCGCGAGCGCGTAGAAGATGAGTGTCCAGGTGTAGACCACCGACATATTCAGTTGATGTTCTAATATGCCGGCGAGCGATACGAGTGCGCCGTTCACGAAGATGACGGCGAGTCGGTAGAATGTATTGCGCAGTCCGACGTACTTCGCCTGGTTGTGCTCGTCGAGCTCTATCATATAGAAGCCGTCGGCAGAGATGTCGTGCGTAGCACTGGCGAACGCCATTGCGAAGAGGAAGAACATCGTACCCTGGAACCAGAACGACGTGGGCAGCGTGAAGGCGATGCCTGCCAGCGCACTGCCCATGAGCAGCTGCATCGTGAGCACCCACCAGCGCTTTGTCTTCAGCAGGTCGATGAACGGGCTCCATAATGGCTTCACCACCCAAGGCAGAGCCAGCCAGCCCGTGTAGAGTCCTACCTCGGCATCGCTTAGTCCCATCTGCATCAGCATGACTACCGACAGGGCTGTAACGACAACGTTGGGCAGACCTTCTGCGAAATATAATGTGGGGATCCATGCCCACGGATTAGTCTTTTTCATTCTGAAAATGTTGTTTTGTTGAGGTGTTGTTATGTTGAGATATGTACTAATGTCACCATCTCAACACCACACCACCTCAACATCCTTTCACCACCTCACCATTACTTATATATCCTCTTTATCTCCGCTCCGCGGTAGTAGTGCAGCAGGATTTGGTCGTAGTTGTAGCCCTTGGCACCCATTACTGCGGCACCAATCTGGCAGAGTCCTACGCCGTGTCCCCAGCCGGCACCTGTGAGGCGGAAAGTCTGTGGCACGCCGTTCTTGACATCCTCCTTGTCTACGACGAACGCACTGCTGTAGAGATGCGTGTCGCTCAGTGTGCGACGTATCTCCAGCTCCTTGCCGATGGTGAATGTGCGCTCCGAACCCACAATTTTCAGTCGGCAGATGCGTCCGCTGCGTCCGCGCTCCATCGGCACGAGGTCGAGGATATCGCCGAACTCCATCTTCAGTTTCTCTGTGATGAGGCTCTTCAGTTCCTCCTGTGTGTATGTCACGTGCCAGCGATAGAAGTCGGTAGTCTCTTGGTCGTAGTCGTTGAGCACCTCCGAGAGAATCTTCTTGTCGTCGGTGTTGCAGAACGACTCCGGTGCGGTGCGTATCCAGTGTTCAGCGTTCTCCTCAATGGTAAGGTCGGGCAGTTCGGCTGCTGCAGTATTATTGCATCCGCAAGAGCTTGCGTCAGCCGTGTCGCGTACAGCCATGAGGTATGGCTTCTTCACGTTCTCCCAACAGTACTGGAATTCCTCCGTAGCACCACCGCAGCACTTGCTGAAGCGTGCGTCGCATATCTCGTCGTTGTCCATCAGTATCTGTCCGCGTGTGGCACGAATAGCCTCCGCCACATGCTTGCTCGTAGCCTTCGTAATGCCTTGATAGCGCTGGCAGTGGTCGTCGGCGCATACGTCGAAGATGGTATGATCCTCGCGGTCGTACCACTTTATCAGCTCGTCGTCCTTGCGTATGAACGAGAAGAAGCCACTGCCACCGGCACCCGTCTGCTGCTTGTGGCGCTGCTCAATCTGTGCCAGCAGCCAACTGCGCGAGATGACGGCGTGTGCTTTGAGCAGTTCGAGGCTCGATGTGGCACTCATCTCGCTTGATATGACGCTCTCCAGATACGACTCCACGGGCAGTTCGTTGATAGCACATACGCAGTCAGAGTCTACCACGAGGCGCAGCGTGCCCAGGAAGGTCTGCGTCTCCTGACGCTCCCAGTGGAAATTCACGCCGATTGTTACGTCGTGCAGTGAGAACGAGGCATCGTTCTGCTGCGGATGGAATGTTAGTTCACGATACTGGTTGCCGTTCCACAGGATGCCACCCTCATGGAACTCAACCACCTGCTCGCCCTCAATCAGGTTACCCTTAGCCATGTACGGCTTATTGAGCGAGAACGAAATCTTCGCACCGCTCACGATGCCCACCGACACCATCGGCTGCTTGCCAGCGAAGTGGGTGTTAGCGGACGGGGCTTCGGCTGCCAGTGTGTGCAATTTCTCCACCGCCTCGTTGAAGGCAGCTTCGCTCATGCCACACTCCTGCAGTATAGCTATAGCCTCTTCTGCGGTCAGCGTCTCGAAGTCTTCGGGGCGTGGTGTGACGATGAAGCCCGCCATGTCGAGCGAGCCCGGACTGACGAGACGCTTCTCCTCGCTGTCGGCAAAGTAGCAGTCGGGGCGATGCTTCGTGCGTGGTATCACCACCACCTGATAGTCGTCGCCGTCGCGCCATGCTATAATGTTCATCATCGGTTCGGTCTCGCCGCCGTGCATCGGCAGTGCCGAATAGAGCTTGCGGAAGAGCTGTTCGCCCGTGTGTTGGTCGGTGGTGCGTATAGAGAATACGGGCACGGCGAAGTCACGCACGGCAGCCACCGCACCACGCTCGTCCTTGCTCAGCAGCACCTCGCTGCCCCGGCTCAGTCGGGGCCAGTTGGTCTGCAGCGGCAGCATACCCGAGCAGATAGCCTGGAAGTGCATGTGGTCGGGAGCCGATGCACCGCACTTCGGTCCGTTGTAGAACACGGTGAGCGTGGGGTAGGCGTTGAGTAGGCGGTAAATCTCGCCATAGTTCATGCCGATGCTCTGCGGACGGTGTGTGCGCAGCGGTATAGTATAGTGTTGCGGCATGATAGGGAAGGGGTTGATGAGCAGCGTGAAGTTCTTGTCCACCTGTTTCTGCATCTGCTCCTTCGGTCGGTTCTGCTCGCAGAGAAAGCACGGACGCTCAGCGATTGTCTTGCGGTCGATGTTCGCGCCCGTAGACACGATGCGTGCAGGGTTGAACTGCAGTTTCAGCGTAATCTCTCCGCACGCCAACTCGCGCGTCTTCACGTTGCGCAGGTCGTGGAAGTGCTGGCGTGCATCCTCCCATACCTCCAACTGACGGTTGAAGAAGCGTTGCAGCGAACTGTCTGCCGAAGCATCCGCAGTACCTTCGGAGAGCTGCTGACGAGCCGCAATCTCGAGTGTGCGCAGACGATCCTTGTACAGGTTATTGGCGTTCTGTCGCTCAATGCTCAGTGCGGCGTCGCTGTTTCCGTCCCAGCGGCGGCACAGGTACAGCTCGTCGAAGATTCTGCCGATGCGATACTTGCGGCTGAAGGCAAGTCCGAGGGCATAGTCCTCGCCGTATGAAGTGTTCGGGAACTGTATCTGTCGCAGGATAGGCGTGAAGAAGGCGCGTGGCGCGCCGAGTCCGTTGATGCGCAGCGCGTTGTTCGGTCCGTTCTGGTCGGTCCACTCCTTGTGGTCGATAAGTCCGGGTGGGAGCGTTTCGAGCTGGAAGTTGCACATGCGATAGGAGCCTACAATCATTGCAGCCCCCTGCTTGTGAAACTCGTCGACGATGCGCTGCAAGGTCTGCGGCGACGAGTAGAGGTCGTCGCTGTCGAGCTGCACGGCGAAACGTCCGCAGCGTGCGTCGTCGATAGCCACGTTCCAGCAGCCGCCGATGCCGAGGTCGGTGCGTTCCGGAACGATGTGTACGAGTCGCTTGTCCTCAGCAGCCGCAGCTTCGAGTATTGCGGAAGTGCCGTCGGTGGAGTGGTTGTCCACCACGATGACGTTATATTTGAATGTGGTCTTCTGCGCGAGAGCCGAACTGACTGCGTCGGCGATGGTTTTCGCGCGGTTGAACACGGGTATGATGACCGATGCCTCGAACGTGAAGTCTTGCTCGCTGTAGTCGGGCTTGGTGTACTTCGATGTGTCTACCGTAGCACCAATTTTGTCCAGGTGCTTTGTGGCAGCCTGTTCCATTTCTATCTGCACCTCGCGGTTACGCGGATTGACGTAGTCGAACTGTCGCTCGCCGCTCTTGCGTGAGTCGGTCTCCACCTGTGTGTACAGATATTCGTTCAGATGAAATATCTGCGCCTTGCGACTGATGTACAGGCGCAGGTCGTAGAAGCCAGCCCACTTGTAGTCGGTCAGCTGTTGCTTTGCTGCGTACTCGTGCAGTAGCGACGCGCGTATTAGCACGAGCTGTCCGAAGTCGAAGTCGTCGCGTATGCTACCCGTCTGATAGTCGATGGTGGGATGCTTCTCCTGCACGTCGTCCTTCTGTATGTAGCTGTCAGCGTACACCATTCCGGCGTTGCTGTCGGTAGCCACGCGCAGCAGTCGTTCGAGAGCGTGCAGTCCGAGATTCACAGGTGTGTGCTTTAGACTCAGTAGCACGTATTCGGCATCCGTATGCTCCTCGATGGTGAGTAGTGTCTTTGTCGAAGTGAGCCCGTCGATGGTTATCACGGTGCAGTTGCTGATGCTGTCCGTGTCGCTGCACGCGCAGATGTCGCTTGTGTCGCTCACGAGCAGGTTAATATGCTGTGTCGTCTTGCTTTGGCTCAGCGTCTGTATCGAGTCGGCAATCTCGGCTACATCGTTGCAGGGCAGAAAGCAGTCAATTTTTTCTCTCATTTGTTGTTTATAGTGTTTCAGGTTAATAAAGATGTGCACTTCCGCGCAAAATCTATATGCAAAAGTAATGTTTATTTTTTGAAAAACGGAGTAAATCAGGCTGAATTTATATGTTTGTTGCGAAATGATTTTGGTGTTCGGATTATTTGCAGTAATTTTATACATTGAAAACAAATCGATTACTCTAAAACAACAAATTTCGCGATGAACAAGAACATTCTTTTAGCGGGCGCCGCACTCTCTGTAGTGCCCTCGCTCGTGGCAGCAAAGGCACCGCAGAAGCGTGTGCAGCCGAAGCAGCCCAACATTATATTTATATTGTGCGACGATATGGGCTACGGCGACCTCGCCTGCTACGGACAGCCCTATATCAGTACGCCCAACATCGACCGCATGGCTGAGGAGGGTATGCGCTTCACGCAGGCTTACGCCGGCTCGCCGGTGTCTGCGCCCTCGCGTGCTTCGATAATGACGGGTCAGCATTCGGGTCACGGACACGTGCGCGGCAACCGCGAATACTGGTCGAACGACCGCACTGTGATGTACGGCAACAACGTAGACTTCGCCGTGGTGGGTCAGGAACCTTACGACCCGCAGCACAAGATACTGCCCGAGATGCTGAAAGACCACGGCTACACCACAGGCGTGTTCGGCAAGTGGGCTGGCGGCTACGAGGGATCGCCCTCTACGCCTGACAAGCGCGGCGTGGACGAGTTCTACGGCTACATCTGTCAGTTCCAGGCGCATCTGTATTACCCTAACTTCCTCAACCGCTACTCGCGCTCTATGGGCGACACGGCTGTGGTGCGCGAGGTGATGGAGCAGAACATACAGTACCCCATGTTCGGACGCGACTACCATAAACGCCAGCAGTATTCGGCACGCATCATTCATGAGAAGGCACTTGAGTGGATTGACCGCCAGGACGGCAAGCAGCCCTTCGTGGGCTTCCTTACATACACCCTGCCACACGCCGAACTGGCTCAGCCCTATGACAGCATCGTGGAGGGCTACGAGAAGAAGTTCTTTGTCGACAAGACGTGGGGCGGACAGGAGGGCTCACGCTACAACGCCGTGGAGCATACCCACGCCCAGTTTGCAGGAATGATAACCCGTCTCGACCAGTACGTTGGCGAGGTGATAGCGAAGCTGCGCGAGAAGGGACTCGACAAGAACACGCTCGTCATCTTCACCTCCGACAACGGGCCTCATGAGGAGGGTGGTGCCGACCCCGAATTCTTCGGGCGCGACGGCAAACTGCGCGGACTCAAGCGCCAGTGCTACGAGGGCGGCATACGCATTCCGTTCATAGCGTGGTGGCCCGGACACGTGAAGGCAGGCGAGGTGAGCGACCTGCAGTTCGCCTTCTACGACCTCATGCCTACGTTCTGCGACCTCGCCGGCGTGAAGAACTTCCGTAAACGCTACACCAATCGCAAGCTCGCGGGCGATGGCTTCGACGGACTTTCCATTGCTCCGACACTTCTCGGCGACAATTCCAAGCAGCTGCAGCACGAACACCTCTACTGGGAGTTCCACGAGACCGACCAGATAGCCGTGCGTCGTGGCGACTGGAAGCTGATAGTGGTGAAGGGCAAGCCACGCCTGTACAACCTCGCCACCGACTTGCACGAGGACAACGACGTGAGTGCTGCGCATCCGGACATAGTAGCCGAGCTTGTAGATGTTATACGTAAGGAGCATGTCGATAACGAGTTGTTTAAAGTGACACTGCCTTATTAACTTTTGCCGTCGTTCTTCGAGCGCCACCCGATCGGATTGCGAACGCCGCCCAATGACATTATTCAAGCAACAACCCAACAAAATATTGAAAAATATAGCAGAAATCCTGAATAGAAAAGGCACAAGAGAGCATCTTCTGATGCTCTTCTTGTGCCTTCTTATGTATATCAACGTGGGCTACATGCACTACGAGGTCTACTTCTCTAAGATTTCGTCCGAGTGGTGCGGCACCCGACCGTTTCTGAGCGCATGGATAGACGTGGCGGCTACACTGCTGTTATTCTTACTGTGCACGGCGGGCAGGCGCAAGTCGGCATTCGTGCTCACTTACTCTACACTGATGGTATTCGTGGTGGCAAACATGGTCTACTCGCGCTTCTTCAACCGCTACATAACACCCGATGTGCTCGACGAGGCTGCCAACTTCAGAGGTTCTTGGTGGATGCAATACGTGCCACACGCATTCTGCTGGACCGACCTGCTGCTCGTGGTTACGACACTGCTGTTCGGTTGGGGCGTTAGACGTATCGAACCGAAGCGCACGCGCCGCGACTTGCTTTGGGTGCTGACACTTATAGTTCTGCCCTGCTTGCTCTACACGCTGAAACTTGCCGTTCACTGGCGCACGGCTGACGACGTGAAAGCATGGATAGACAGTATCGATTTCAGGGAGGACACGAAACTGGAATTCATGTTCAACCAGGAATATGCCATCATGCGCAACGGTATACTCCTCGGGCAGGTGTACGGCAACATAGCAAGTGCATCGAAGAACGTAGAACTGAGCGACGCGGAAGTGCGCGAGATAGGCGCTTTCATAAAGCAGAAAGCGGCAGACGCTAAGCCGCTGCCCGAGTCGCTACGCGTAAAGGGTAAACCGAACGTGGTGTTCATCATGGTAGAGTCGTATCTGTCGGTGGCGTCGCAGATGAAGATTGATGGCAAGGAGGTGACCCCCTGCCTCAACGAGCTGATGAGAGATCCGAGAAACTACCACAATCTCAACGTCACATCTAACCGCGGAGGCGGAGAGTCGAGCGATGCGCAGATTTCCTACTTCACGGGACTGCTGCCGCTCCAATCGGAGATGTCGGTGCAGCGCATCATAAAGAACCGCGTGGCGGCTCTGCCCCGACTGCTGCACGAACAGAAGGGCTATCACACGTATATCACTATACCTACGAACCGCTTCTTCTGGCATCAGAACGAGGCTAACCTCAGCTACGGCATAGACCATACGATAGAACTGGGCAACTACGAGAACGGTTACTGGTGTCAAGACGAGGAGATATTCAACCGACTGCAGAACGTAAAACTGCAAGAACCATACATGAACATAATACTAACGCTCAGCATGCACGGCAGCTACGACACCGACTTCCTCGCCGAGACACCCGTGAGGTCACCGTTCAACTACCCGAGTCGCTTCTCTGCAGAATTCTGCCACTATCTCGACAAGTGTTTCTACACCGACTTGCAGATAGAACGCTACATAGCCTATCTAAAACGCAGTGGGCAGTATGACAACACCGTGCTCATAGTCTGCTCCGACCACGAACCGAAGGAGGGCAGCTTGGGCATGGACGACTGGTCGATGAGCCTGCCACTGATAATAGCCAACACGCACATCGCTGCCGAAATGTTCTACATGGGAAGTATAAACCAGATTGACCTCTACCCTACCATGCTTGACATGTTCGGTCTGCAATCTGAATGGAGAGGTATGGGACACAGTCTGCTACGCAAAGGTTACAACAACACCATAAGCGATACGCAACGGCGTATCTCTAACAATATCTTGCGCGGAGGGTTACGGTTCCTTCAACGCTAACGGCTGCATGGCAGCCGTTTTTTCGTTATATACGTCTATAGAAACACAGCGTGCACGCAGAGAACGCACGCAGGTGAAGTCGCGGAAGTAAGGGTCTTGCGACATATACCAGCGATGGTCGGCGATGCGATGTGTGCGGCGTGCCAACGCATCCACCTTCAGTGCCGAACGCACATTGACAACCGAGAGCATCCGGGTGCCATCGTCAAGCACAAGGGCAAGAACAAGAAAAGAAGCAGGAGAGTTATCGGGGTGGGACGGTGTGAGCTTATGCTTGTGCATCGATGTCGAAACGGTGATGTGCCAGCCATGTTCGCTATTCAGCCGCTGCATGATCTGACGGAACTCTTTGCCGTGCGACGATGTATCGGTGATGTTGTGATACGCTATATAAAGATGTATCATCTCATGCAGCAGCGTCTCCTGAAACTCGCGCTCCGAGCACTCGTAGTAGGTGCTGATGCGTATGGTGAAGTCGGTGTACGTCCAGCGCAGCAACTTGCGCACACGGCGGCACGACATGGTGCCCAAACGGGTGCGAGCCTTCGACAGCGCAATACGAGGCACAGGCAGCTCATCGCCGAAATAATCGGCGTTGAACTGCCTGAACCATGTGTGCAATATGTCTGTTGTAAGCGTCATCCTACTCGGCGCAGTCGGGGTAAACGGAGTGGAGATATGCGCTCACCTTGTCAGACACGACAGTGGCGAGCACCACCTTGCCCTGCGGGTCGATGACGTAGACGGTAGGTATCCACTTCACGTGGTAAGCTTCAGCCACGGGCGACTCGCGCATCGGCTTCAAGTCGCTCACCTGCGTGTATTCGATGCCGAGCTTAGCCACACCATTCTTCCACGACTCGAGGTTCTTGTCGAACGACACGCCCACGAAAGCCACGCCCTTGGCGCCGAACTTCTTGTAGAGCTGCATGATGAACGGCGAGTCCTTGCGGCAGTCGGGGCACCACGAAGCCCAGAAGTCGAGCACTACGTAACGTCCGCGCAGGTCTTTCAGCGCGAAAGGCTTGCCGTCGATGGTGTTCAGCGTGAAGTCGGGCGCGTCTGCGCCTGCCTTCAGCAGGTCGGTGGCGTACTTCTGGTCGAGGTCTGTAACCGTAGCGGCAGGAGCATCAGCTGGTGCCTGCGCATGGATGGCTGCGGGAGCTGCGATGAGCGCCAAAGCCATAAGCATAGTCTTGAGTGTCTTCATATCGTTGTTGTTTATAATCTATATGTCTAATGCAAATGTATTAATAAAATTCCATTCGGCAAAGGTGGCGCGGATAAAAATGCGGTGCAGCGCTTGCCGGTAACAACTCTTTTACTTAAATTTGCAGAATTAAACAAACCGTAATAAGAATATGAAAAACAAGGTATCATTGGCAAACGCGGGCTACGCGCTTTTTCTTTTGTTCTTTGCGCTGGAGCCGCTGCTGGGCAAGTTGGACGCTTACTGGTACGCATTGTGTGGTTTGGCTGTGGTGTTAGGCGTAGTGCTCGTTGCGGGCATCGTGTGCATCTTCAGACGCAAGGTGTCTACGGACGACTGCATGGATGCAATTAAAAAACATTCGCCCGCCTGCTTCGTCTTCTGCCTCCTCGGCGCAGTGCTCAGCTATGTCTACGATGAGCAGATGTTCTATTTCTGGAATTTCATGGTGGTGCTCGAAGGGTCCAACTTCGTGGCGCGACTATTCAAAAAGGCTTAAGAAACAAAAAAGCCCAGTACACTTCACAACGTACTGGGCAGGAAAGAGAGAGAAATTTATGCGTTAAGTTCGTTAATCTGACTTATCACTTCGTCGTTTGTGCGCTGCATCTTGAGGAAGATGCGGAAGGCGAAGATCAAACCGCAGACGCCACCGATGACACCACCAACAATGCCGCCGTATACAGCGGCTCGCGCAAAGTCGGGCGCGTCGGCTGGCATATATATCCATGCCTCTATGCCGCTCCACAAGAGCCAGAGAACTAATGTCGGCACCTCAATCATCATGTCTATAGAGCGCAGACGCTTCATGCATGTGAGCTTCTTGATGGTAGTGAGAAGGTTGTTGCGACTGTAGTCGGCATCGCTGATAGCCGAAACGTTGATGCGATAGTCGGCGATGACGCTTACTATAACCACAGTCATGAGGAAGGCGTAGTTGAGCCACGAAAGGTGGGCGTACTCCTTGATAGCGAACCACGACACGGCGATGATCGGCACGAGACAGCACTCGAAGTAGACGAAGCGCTTTATCCACGACATGCTCTTCTTCATCGAGCCTATAATCATCTTCTCGTTCACTATCTTCTGCTTGTCGAGCTGCGCCTTGAAGTCTTCCATCTGCGAGCGCATGAGCTCGAGTTCGGTGTTTTGATTATTGTTTTCCATAATGGTCTTGTTTTTATTCGTTTGACATGTTCTTCAGTTGCACTCTTATTCGCGCCAGACGCACAGAGACGTTCTTTGCGCTCAGTCCCACGATGTCGCCTATCTCGTCGTAGCTGATTTGCTCGAGCCATAGCAGTACGATGGCTCTGTCGAGAGGCTGCAGTCGGGCTATGCGCTCGTGCAGCATACGCACTTGGGCGGTTGACTTCTCCTCACTGTTGAAATAGTCGACATCCATTGACAGCAATGCTTTCCGGCGGCTTCGCTTTTTGCGATCGATGGTGATGCAGGTGTTGAGGGTTACACGGTATATCCATGTCTTGACGTCGCTCTTGCCGTGGAACGACTCATATCCGTTCCACAACTTGACAAGCACCTCCTGAAAGAGGTCTGCCACCTCGTCGGCATCGTTGGAGAACATGTAGCACACGGCGTATATCGTGCTACGGTTGTCTCTCACAAGCTGCGAGAATTGTTGCTCTGTTGTGTTCATATGCTTGTTGTTTATTACTTTTTCTGCTCTTTAGACGCACAAAAGGTGGAGTTTGCTACAGAAAAAGTTGTGTTTTTTCGAGGTATATTAAAAAAGAATGGCTACATCCGCTACTCTTCCGTTTGCGTCTTAGGCCAATTGACGAGGAAGAGTTTCTCCGTAGCGCGCGTAAAGGCGGTGTAGAGCCAGTGGATATAGTCGGGCGTGAGCATTTCGTCGGTCATATAGCCTTGGTCTACGTAGACGTGCGCCCACTGTCCGCCCTGCGCCTTATGGCACGTGACAGCGTAGGCGTACTTTATCTGCAACGCATTGTAGTAGGGATCGGCTTTCAGACACTTGTAGCGCTCGGGCTTAGTGCGCACATCGGCGTAGTCTGCCATCACCTCGTCGAAGAGTTGCTGACTCTGCTCGCGTGTGAGTGCTGGCGCCTCGGTGGCGAGCGTGTCGGTGAGCGCCGTCACCTGCAACTCGTAGTTGTCGTAGTCGGGGAACTGCAGCCAGAGGTCGACGAAGTGGAAGCCGTAGAGGTCGCGGCGGTTGCGCACGCGCTGTATCACGGCACGGTCGCCGTTGGCTATGAACGCCGGTGCCGACGTGTCTTCAGCCTTCTTCTGCTCGGTCCAGTAATAGCTGTTCTTCACAACCATGAGCCAGTCGCCCGATGTCAGTTCCTCCTCGCGCCAAAGCACTTGGTTGCGTATGCCCTGATTGTATATGTTTGCACGCTTGTTGGAGCGCGTAACAACCATCGTCTCATCCATGCCCACCTGCGAATAGCTCGTAGCGAGCGTCTCGATGAGTTCGTCGCCCGGCACGCATACGATGTCGGGGAAGCCGCTGAAGCGTATCTTGGGTAGGGCGGTCGCCTCGTCGTGCGTAATCATCTGGCGTATCACCGTGGCGTTGTAGAGTATGCCCGACTGCTGGCTCTGGCGCAACACCTCGCGCAGGTCGCTTTCGTAGACGGTGAGTCCGTAGCCGGAGATGAACGCTGAAGAGAGAGCCGGCGACTCCTCCTCGCCTACTGGCGGCAGCTGCGCCTTGTCGCCGATGAGCACCAGTCGGCAGTTACGCCCCGAATAGACAAACTGCACGAGGTCGTCGAGCAGACAGCCCGTGCCGAACACCGACTCGCGCAAGCCTTCGTTGGCTATCATCGACGACTCGTCGACGAGAAACAGCGTGTCGGTCATCATGTTCGGGGCAAGCGAGAACGAACCGCCGAGCGACTGCTGGCGGTAGATGCGGCGATGGATGGTGGAAGCCGGCACACCTGAGTTCAAAGCGAACACTTTCGCGGCACGACCCGTCGGCGCAAGCAGAACAACGCGCTGCTTCAACGCGAGCATCGTGCGTACGATGGCGCCGGAGAGTGTCGTCTTACCCGTACCTGCCGAACCGCGTAGCAGCATCGTAGCATGATCGTCACGATCGGCGAGAAACTCGGCGAAGGTGTCGATGGCGTGCCGCTGGTCGGCGGTAGGCTCAAAGCCGAGTGCCTGGGCGATGAGTGTCTTATAGTTTATAGCGTACAATTCGGTTTTCTTTTAAAAAGGCTACGGTTGGCAGAGCACAGTGCAGACACGATCCTGGAAAGCACGACCGTTGCTGTGGTGCTGTATGCCCTGATTGATGATGGAGAATGCGAGGCGATGGCCGTTGGCTGCCGTGCAATAGCCGGCAAGCGACGACACGCCCTGCACGGTGCCGGTCTTGGCGCGTACGTTGCCGGCGGTGAACACGCCCGTCATGCGCTTGCGCAGTGTGCCGTCCTCGCCGGCAATGGGCAGCGACGGACGCAGGTGCATGTATATATTGTTGTTCTGAAACGCATAGCGCAGAAGGCGCACTTCGAGTTCAGCCGAGAGATAGTTGTAGAGCGAGAGTCCGCTACCATCGGCTATCTCGTAACGCTTCGGATTGAGTCCTACCTTAGATATCAGCCTATTGATTACGCTGCGTGCCTGCTTAGCCGAAGCCTGCCTGGTGCCGGTAGATGCAGCCAACTGGTAGAACATCGACTCGGCGTAGAGGTTGTCGCTGTTCTTCATCATGCGCATCAGTATCTGGTCGATGGTGTGGAAGCGACGACAGATGCAATAGGCACTGTCAGGACGTTGCGCCTCACCCACGCTTGCCTCAACAACGAGACTGTCGGAAAGGAGGTCGTTGACAAAACGCTCTACGAACGAATTCTTCCTGCTGATGAGCAACGGCGAGAGCACGGGGTTGTCATCATCCCAACACCAGCCTGCACCAAACTGATCGGCATCCTTCATCGACTTGTCGGCATAGATATTGCCACGTATGGTGTCGACTCCCATCTTGTGTATAGCCTCAACAAAAGCACGCATATCGTCGGAGTTGAAGCGTGGGTCGAAGCCGCCCACGCAGTAGATATCGCCCGTAAGCATGCGGTCGTTCACCTCGCCGGTGTAGCACAGCTCGGTCTTGAACTGATAGCTGCCGCCCAAGCGGTCGATGGCTGCTATAGCCGTGACGAGTTTCATTGTCGATGCAGGGCGCAGAAGCAGACGCGCATTGTGACTGTAGAGCACCGAGTCGGCATCGAGGTCGTACACCATCATTCCGACGGTGGATGTCTCGAACATGTCGTGCTCAAGCAGATTGTCCAGATGCTTTGCCACAGCTATATTCCACGGCAATGCCTGCTCCGCCACCTTGAACGTGTCGGGCATCAGTGTGTCGGCAACTGCCGAACTGTCGTCTTCATCAAACTCGACATCTGTCTGTGCCGTTGCTCCTGAAACGAAGAAGAACGCCACGAGTGTCAATACATATTTATATATATAGTCTTTCATGCCTGTTTGTAATGGTTGATGTCCATTTCTTAATTATCCTTGTCTTCATATTGTCTCTGTCTGCGCCGTATCTCTTCGATGAATTCGCTTGTCTGCTGCGGTTGCGCATACGTTATCTTTCCGCAACCGTATTCTATCACGATGTGGCGTGCCGTGAACAGCGTGCCGCGCACCGCACGCACCACGATTATCTCGTTTACAGCTATCGTTATGCTCTTGCCGAGCCGACCACGCGCAATGACGAGGTCGCCGTCAGCGGTGAATGTGTAGGTGGTGTTCACCAAACGGTCTACGCCTGCCGCGCCAAGCAACAGACACACGAAACCCAACGCAGGGGTGATGCCGCTGCGCACAAGAAAACACCACAGAGCTACAACTGCCAACAACACTATCGTGGCTATGCCCTGCAGACTGACGTTATGATGGAAAGTTCGGTTCATAATGCAAATCTACACTTTTTTTGCGAGACAGGCAAACGATAAACAACAAAATCGCCTGAGCGTCAATCATTACTGCGACGCTCAGGCGATTTAATTCGAGTATTTATCAAATAGTGTCTGCTGATTTTTATTCATCGCAACTCACGGTTTAGAAAATCGTGAGTGTGTACAGATATACCACTGCAGCAGGGAACGCCATCAGCGAAGAGTCGAAACGGTCGAGCATTCCGCCGTGACCGGGCAGGATGTTGCCCGAATCCTTTATGCCGATGGTGCGCTTGAAGAGCGACTCAACAAGGTCGCCCCATGTACCGAAGAAGACAACGACAAGACCCAAGCCCATCCACTGCGGTATGCTGAGAGCCACGTCGGCTGCACCGCTATGCAGAGCGGATGTCTCGTAGAAGCCTACGGCTGCTGCCATAGCCAACACGAGGAGTCCGCCACCGATACTTCCCTCCCAGCTCTTGCCTGGGCTGACACGCGGAAAGAGCTTGTGCTTGCCGAAGAGCGATCCGCTGAGGTAAGCACCCGTGTCATTAGTCCAAAGGAAGATAAAGACACTGAGCGGAAGGAGGTAGTTGTACACCACTCCATCGCCCGTAGCACGGAATGCGAGGACGTTGATAGTGGAGAACGGCAGTGCAATGTACATCTGCGCAAGCATTGTGTACGCCCAGTTGTTTATCGGATTCGGAGCCTTTGTGTACAGCTCGGCGATAAACAGATAGACGATGGTCAGCAAGTAAGGTATGAACACTGCTGACGGCACGATGCCCGAGCAGTAGCCTGCGATGCTGAAGAAGAAGTACACACCAGCAACAGTTGTGATAAGACGGTTCGTCGTGACGCCCTCTATGTCGTTCACAATGCCCGTAAACTCCCAGATAGTGAGTCCTGTAACCAGCGCGAACAGAAGTATCATCGCCTCCGGACGCAAGAAACACGTGACAATGGCTGCTACAAAGAGCACACCGGTGATGGCACGTACAATGAAGTTTTTCATTTTATCGCTCATAATGCTTACGTTTATTATTTCTCAGTAGGTTCTGTCTTGTCGTCAGTCGGCTGCTCTGCCGAGTCATCAGCAGGAAGTGCTGCCTGCTTTGCCAACGATTCCTCGTGTTCCTTCTGAGCCTGGCGAACCACTTCGGGCATGTCCTCAAGCTTAGGAGTATTGTCCTCGATTATCTCTTCCGAGCGACTCACCCATGGACGCTTGCCGAATATGCGCTCCACATCATCGGCGAAGATCACCTCGCGAGTCATAAGGAGCTCGGCGAGTTCGTTATGTCCCTTTGCATGTTCCTTAAGCAGAGTCTTCGCACGTGCATACTCGTCGTTGACCAGCTTCAGCACCTCGTCGTCGATAATCTTAGCCGTTGTCTCCGAGTAAGGACGCTGGAACTGATATTCCTGGTTGTTATAGTAGCAGATATTGGGCAGACGGTCGCTCATACCAGCGTATGCTACCATGCCGAAAGCCGACTTTGTAGCGCGTTCGAGGTCGTTCATAGCGCCGGTAGAAATGTGTCCGGTGAAGAGTTCTTCGGCTGCACGACCGCCAAGCAGTGCACACATCTCGTCGAGCATCTGCTCCTTTGTTGTGATCTGACGCTCTTCGGGCAGGTACCAAGCTGCTCCGAGTGCTCTGCCACGTGGCACGATGCTCACTTTAACGAGCGGATTGGCGTGCTCGCAGAACCATGAGACAGTGGCGTGACCGGCTTCATGCAGCGCGATAGTGCGCTTCTCAGCCTCAGTCATCACCTTTGTCTTCTTCTCCAGACCGCCGATGATGCGGTCAACTGCGTCGAGGAAGTCCTGCTTGCCTACTTTACTGCTATTATGGCGTGCGGCGATGAGCGCCGCCTCGTTGCACACGTTCGCTATATCGGCACCCGAGAAGCCCGGTGTCTGACGCGAGAGGAAGTCGATATCTACCGTCTCGTCTATTTTCACCTTACGCAGATGCACCTGGAAAATCTCCTTACGCTCAGTAAGGTCGGGCAAGTCGACCGTTATCTGACGGTCGAAACGTCCGGCACGCAACAACGCCTTGTCGAGCATGTCGGCACGGTTCGTAGCTGCAAGGATGATGACACCGCTGTTTGTACCGAAGCCGTCCATCTCTGTAAGGAGGGCATTGAGCGTGTTCTCGCGCTCGTCGTTGCCACCCATTGCAGGATTCTTGCTACGCGCACGTCCCACAGCATCAATCTCGTCGATGAAGATGATGCACGGAGCCTTCTCCTTAGCCTGACGGAAGAGGTCGCGTACGCGACTTGCGCCTACACCGACGAACATCTCCACGAAGTCGGAGCCGCTCATAGAGAAGAACGGAACGCCTGCCTCGCCTGCCACTGCCTTTGCGAGCAAGGTCTTACCTGTACCCGGAGGTCCTACGAGGAGAGCGCCCTTGGGTATCTTACCACCCAGCTCTGTGTACTTCTGCGGTTGCTTGAGGAAGTCGACTATCTCCTGTACCTCCTGCTTAGCACCCACCTGACCAGCCACATCCTTGAACGTGATGCCGAGGTCGTTGCCCTTCTCGTACATCTGCGCTTTCGACTTGCCGACGTTGAACACGCCGCCGCCAGCTCCACCACCGCCCATGCGGCGCATCATGAAGAGCCACAAGAAGACGAAGAATATAATCGGACCGAATGTGTAGAACAGCGTCATGAGTCCGGAGTTGGAGTCCTTCTCGTAGCTGAAATCGAGTATCTTGCCTCTCTTCATTGCAGAAGAGAGATAGTTGTCTACGCCGTCAACCGAGCCGTATGTAACTTCTACATACGGTTTCTGACCAACCTGCTGCGCCGACTTGCCGAACACGTCGCGGATTTTGTCCGGACGCACGTACATACGCAGCGTTCCGTTGTCCTTATTCACAACCACACTGCGTGCATAACCCTTGTCTACATACACCTGAAACTTGGTGTACGTAGCCTCCTGGCTCGCCATCTGGCTGCCAAAGAAGCCTTTACCTCCATCAGAGAAGAACAGCACGGCGAGCATCACGATGATGATCGTGTAGATCCAGTTCATATTGAACTTCGGCATCTTCGGTTGGTTGTTATCTCCAGAGGGATTATTGTTTGTGTTCATATAATCTTTATTATTAATCGAGGTTCGGTATATTTATAACCTTGGCATCCTCCCAGAGGGTCTCAAGGTTATAGAAGTCGCGTGCTTCAGGTATGAAGACATGCACGATAACGTCAACGAAGTCCATTGCCACCCAGTAAGCCTGCGGCAATCCGACGGTGTGTACCGGCTTCTCGCCAGCATCGATGCGTGCTGTCTCGCACACAGAATCGGCGATAGCCTCAACCTGCGAAGGCGAGTTGCCCTGGCAAATCACGAAGTAGTTAGCTATATTGCCGTCGATACCACGTAGGTCGGCGATTGTTATGTCCTGTCCTTTCTTCTCTTGAATACCCTTAACGATGGCTTCTACCAACTTGTCTTTAATTTCCATTTACTATATTCTTGTTTAATTTTATATTCTGTTTATTTAATGATTATATATCATTTAATGTGACTACATTATTATATATATTATATATGCGCTTTTTAAGCCGTACAAAGATACAGCGATTTATCCAAAAAACGACTTAAAACTATAGAAAATGGCTTTTTATTAGATTTTATTAAAAAAAACTTACGAAAAACATTGTTGTTATAAAAATAATTCGTACCTTTGCACTCGCAATAAGGGAACAAGTTGCAACACATATTGGGATATGGTGTAATGGTAACACTGCAGATTCTGGTCCTGCCTTTCCTGGTTCGAGTCCGGGTATCCCAACACAAAGCATTCATCTTTCACAGATGGATGCTTTTTTTGTGCAATTAATATCCTTACATTACTTTTTTTACGTAACTTTGCATTAAATAGGAGGTATTGTGCCTTCTTTGAACAAAACCTATTTAACAGAGTTCAATAGATTTCAGTATATTTCAATATATATATGAGCACCGACAACTTGGAATTATTAGACAAGATACAGTATCCAGAGGACCTCAGACAGTTGCCTGTTGAGCAACTGCCCGAACTTTGTGCCGAGTTGCGTCAGGACATAGTGAAGGAATTGTCTGTCAATCCTGGCCACCTTGCTTCGTCGCTTGGCGTAGTAGAGCTGACTGTAGCGATGCACTATGTGCTAAACACGCCCTACGACCGCATTGTGTGGGACGTAGGACATCAGGCATACGGACACAAAATCCTCACCGGACGCAAAGACCAGTTCTATACTAACCGCAAATTAGGCGGCATCCGCCCCTTCCCTTCTCCTAAAGAAAGCGAGTACGACACGTTCACGTGCGGACACGCCTCCAACTCTATCTCTGTAGCGTTGGGCATGGCTGTGGCTGCACATAAGAATAACGAGACCAACCGACATGTGGTTGCCGTCATTGGCGACGGAGCGATGTCGGGCGGATTGGCGTTTGAGGGCTTGAACAACGTCTCGTCGTCGCCCAACGATTTGCTTATCATCCTCAACGACAACGACATGAGTATCGACAGAGCAGTGGGTGGCATGGAGAAATATCTACTGAACCTCGACACCAACGCCACGTACAACCGTCTGCGCGACCGTGCGTCGAAGTGGCTGCACTCGAAAGGTTATCTCAACGACGACCGCCGCAAGGGGCTCATTCGCCTGAACAACGCCATCAAGTCGGCACTCGCTCATCAGCAGAACATCTTCGAGGGCATGAACATACGCTACTTCGGTCCGTTCGACGGCAACGACGTGGTGGAACTGGTGCGCATACTCAATCAGTTGAAGGACATGCGCGGACCGAAGCTTCTGCATCTGCACACCGTGAAGGGCAAGGGATACAAGCCAGCAGAGGAGGCGGCTACGATATGGCACGCACCTGGCAAGTTCGACCCCGACACTGGCGAACGTCTAACGGGCGACACCTCGCAGCAACCGCTACGCTATCAGGATGTGTTCGGACGCACACTTGTCGAACTGGCGAAGCAGAACCCGAAGATAGTGGGCGTTACGCCGGCTATGCCTACGGGTTGCTCGCTCGACATTATGATGCAGGAGATGCCCGACCGTGCCTTCGACGTTGGCATCGCCGAGGGTCATGCCGTGACGTTCTCAGCCGGAATGGCAAAGGATGGTCTGTTGCCGTTCTGCAACATATACAGTGCGTTTGCGCAGCGTGCATACGACAACATCGTGCACGACGCGGCTATCCTGAACCTGCCGTTAGTGTTGTGCTTCGACCGCGCCGGACTCGTCGGCGAGGACGGAGCCACGCATCATGGCGTGCTCGACATCGCTGCATTGCGCCCCGTGCCCAACCTCACGCTATGCTCGCCAATGGACGAGTGCGAGCTGCGCCGTATGATGTACACAGCTCAACTGCCCGACAAGGGCACTGTCGTGATACGCTATCCGCGTGGCAGAGGCGTGCGCCGCGACGACTGGCAGTGCGCACTGGAGGAGATACCCGTTGGCAAGGGTCGCTGCATACGCGAGGGCGACGACGTGGCTGTGCTCAGCTACGGTCCCATCGGCAACGATGTGGAGAAGGCTATCGAGCAGCTCAAGGCTGAAGGGTGCACAACAAGCGTGGCTCACTACGACATGCGCTTCTGCAAACCGCTCGACGAGGAACTTCTACAGAACATCGCGGCAAAGTTCAAGCGCATCATCACCATCGAGGACGCGCAGCGCACGGGCGGCTTCGGCTCGGCAGTGCTCGAGTGGATGAGCGACAACGACAAACCGGTAAAGGTGGTGCGCATGGGCATACCCGACCGCTTCATAGAGCACGGCACCGTGCCGGAGCTGCACCACATTGCAGGCATTGACGTAGAGGCGATTAAAGCACAAATTAGGAGTTTTGAGTTTTGAATTTTGAATTGTCGGCTTCGCCGATGAAGAATTATTCATTGTAGAATTCAACATTCATAACTCAAAATTCAAAACTCCTACTGACTGCGTGGGTATGGCAAGATGCCATACCCTCCTACACAAATCTCAACACCTCACCATCACAACATCTCACCACCCCATCAACATCAAAATAAAAGAATATGAAAATCATTATATCCGGCGCTTACGCCATCGGCTGCCACCTCGCACGACTGCTCTCGCGCGAGCACGAGGATATCGTCGTTATGGACACCGACGAGGAGCGCTTCTCACATATCGGTTCGGACGTAGACATCCTCACCATGGAGGCATCGTCAACAAGTATCGAGGCATTGAAGAATGCGGGTGCGGAGAAAGCCGACTTGTTCATTGCCGTGACACCCGACGAGAGCAAGAACATGAACTCGTGCGTGCTGGCAAAGGCGTTGGGCACCAAGAAGACCGTAGCGAAGATTGACAACGCCGAATACATTGCGCCCGACCTGCAGGAGTTCTTCTCGCAGCTCGGCGTAAGCAAACTCATCTACCCGGAGATGCTTGCAGCCACCGACATCAACAACGGACTGAAGATGTCGTGGGTGCGCCAGCGCTGGGACGTGCACGGCGGAGCACTGGTGATGCTCGGCGTGAAGCTGCGCGAGACATGCACCATCCTCGACCGACCGATGCGCGAGATATGCGGACCGGAGGACCCGTTCCACATCGTAGCCATAAAGCGCGGTGACGACACCATCATCCCTGGCGGTAACGACTGCCTACAGATGTACGACTTGGCTTACTTTATGACTACCAAGCAGTACATACCCTACGTTCGTAAGATTGTGGGCAAGGAGCACTACGTCGACGTGAAGAACGTGATGATAATGGGTGGCGGAGCGACGGCGGTGCGCACGGTGAAGACCATGCCTACGTACATGGACGTGAAGATCATCGAGACCAACGAGCAGCGCTGCGAACGTCTCAACTCGATACTCGAAGACGAGAAGGCACTCATCATCAACGGCGACGGACGCGACCTCTCGCTGCTCATCGAGGAGGGCATCAAGAACACGCAGGCGTTCGTGGCTCTCACGGGCAACGCCGAGACTAATATCCTCGCTTGCCTTACGGCGAAGCGCATGGGTGTACGCAAGACGGTGGCTATGGTGGAGAACATCGACTACGTGAGCATGGCTGAGAGTCTGGATATCGGCACAATCATCAACAAGAAGTCGATAGCGGCGAGCCACATCTACCAGATGATGCTCGACGCCAACGTGCACAACGTGCGCTTCCTCATGACCGCCAACGCCGACGTTGCGGAGTTCATACCGTCGGAAGGTTCGAAGGTGACGCAGAAGCCCGTTAAGGACCTCGGCTTGCCGGTAGGCATGACCATCGGCGGACTGGTGCGCGACGGTGTAGGTCTGCTCGTGTCTGGTAACACGATGATACAGCCCGGCGACTCTGTCATGGTGTTCTGCCACAACGTCAACATGAAGAAAATAGAGAAGTTCTTTCTGTAATGATAAACCTGAAACTTTTATATAAAATCATCGGTTCGCTGCTCTTCATCGAGACAACGATGTTCCTCGTGTGCCTTGGCGTCGCCATAGGCTACGAGGAGGAAGATATTTTTCCATTCGCTTGCTCAGTCATTATCTCTGCAAGTGCCGGTCTCACGATGCGTCTGCTTGGACGCAAGTGCGACAACTCACTATCGCGTCGCGATGCCTATCTCGTGGTGACACTCACGTGGGTAGTGTTCTCACTCTTCGGCACCCTACCCTTCCTCATTGGCGGCTACCTACCGTCGTTCACAGACGCATTCTTTGAAACCATGTCGGGCTTCACCACCACCGGAGCCTCCATCATCGACGACGTCTCCACGCTGCCCCACGGCATATTGTTCTGGCGTTCGTTTATGCAGTGGATAGGCGGTTTAGGTATAGTGTTCTTCACCATCGCCCTTCTGCCCTCGTTTGTAGGCGGAAGCGTGAAGGTGTTCGCCGCCGAAGCCACGGGCCCCATCAAGACCAAGCTGCACCCACGCCTCAGCACCAACGCCAAGTGGATATGGGTGGTTTACCTCTGCATCACGCTGCTCTGCATCGGTTCGCTGCTGCTTGCCGGCATGTCGCCGTTCCGCAGCATCAACTATAGTATGACGGCGGCTGCCACGGGCGGCTTCGCGGTAGACAGCGACTACTCGGTGTTCACGCCTGCCATGCAGTACATCATCACGTTCTTCTGCTTCGTAGCGGGCGTCAATTTCACCTTATTATATATAAGCGTCTCCAAGCGCAAGCTGTCCACCCTGCTCAAGAGTGCCGAGTGCCGTCTGTACCTCTCCATGGTGTTAGGCTGCGCAGCGTTCATAGCCTTCGAACTGATGTGGAAGAACAACTACGCCCTGGAGCCAGCCGTGCGCAGCAGTCTGTTCCATGTAGTGTCGTTCATCACCAGTACGGGTCTGTTGGCAGACGACCCTGGCAAGTGGGCACATGTGACGTGGGTGGTGCTTGCCGTGTGTATGTTTCTCGGCCCATGCTCGGGCTCTACGGGCGGTGGCTTCAAGTGCATCCGCGGCGTAATGCTTCTCAAGGTGATAAAGAACGAGTTCCGCCAGATGCTCCATCCCAACGCCGTTCTGCCCATCAAGATTGACGGTGTGAACGTGCCGCAAAGCAAGCGCGTAACGCTGCTGGCTTTCCTCACGAGCTACCTCATACTGTGCCTCGTATGCTCGTTCTCAATGATTGCGATGGGCATCGACAACACCAACGCCATCACCATCACGCTGAGTACGCTCGGCAACGTCGGTCCTACGCTCGGTCTTGAAATCGGACCGACCATGTCGTGGAGCATTCTGCCCGACACGGCAAAGTGGATATGCTCTGTGCTCATGCTCATCGGACGTCTTGAAATATTCACGGTTCTTGTGATATTCACTCCGCAGTTCTGGAAAGAGAACTAATCAATAGTAGCACTTTCATAGCACGCATCGGTCGATGCAGACATCCGCGTCGGTCGATGCAGACATCCGCGTCGGTCGGTGCAGACATCCGCGTCGGTCGGTGCAGACATCCGCGTCGGTCGGTGCGGATGCTATTAGTAGAACTTCTTTTTGCATTTTTCGCACCTTTTTGCTTGCTTCAAATTGCCATTTTTGCTATATTTGCAACCGTATCATTGATACTTTTGCATTAAAACAAATTTACTACTAACATAATATCTTACACTATGGCAAAGACAAAGCAGATTGTAGAGTGTGTGCCTAACTTCAGCGAGGGCCGCGACATGAACGTTATTCGTCAGATTACTGACGCAGTAGAAAGCGTTAAGGGTGTGAAGTTGCTCGACGTAGACCCGGGCGAAGCAACCAACCGCACAGTCGTAACCTTCGTTGGCGAACCCGACGACGTGGTGGAGGCTGCCTTCAGAGCAGTGGGCAAAGCCGCACAACTTATAGATATGCGTCAGCATCACGGTGCACATCCGCGCATCGGTGCCACCGACGTACTGCCGATTGTTCCCGTGAGCGGCATCACGCTTGAGGAGTGCGCTGAGATTTCGCGCCAGCTCGCCAAGCGCATCGCCGACGAACTCAATATTCCGTGCTATTGCTACGAGGCTGCGGCGTTCAAGCCGGAGCGCAAGAACCTTGCCGTGTGCCGTAAGGGCGAATACGAGGGTATCGCCGAGCGCATCGACGACGATGCTGAGGCACCCGACTTCGGCAGACGTCCGTTCGACGAGCAGGTAGCTCGCACGGGCTGCACCGTAGTAGGAGCACGCGACTTCCTCATCGCCGTCAACTTCAACCTCAACACAACGTCTACACGCCGCGCCAACGCCATTGCGTTCGACGTGCGCGAGAAGGGCCGCCCGATGCGCGAGGGCAATCCAATCACCGGCAAGAAGCTCTGCTACGCCGACGGTACACCTATCATGAAGCCTGGTACGCTGAAGTGTACGAAGGCTATCGGCTGGTTCATCGACGAGTACGGCATCGCTCAGGTGTCGATGAACATCACCAATATCAATGTCACTCCGCTGCACAAGGCGTTCGACGAGGTGTGCCGCTGCGCACAGAACCGCGGCGTGCGCGTCACGGGCACCGAGATAGTGGGTCTCGTGCCGGAGCGCACCCTGCTCGAAGCCGGTCGCTACTTCCTTGCCAAGCAGCAGCGTTCTGCCGGCATCCCGAAGAAGGACATTCTCAACATCGCCATCAAGTCGCTCGGACTCTCCGACCTCAAGGAGTTCAAGCCCGAGGAGAAGATTATAGAATACGTAATGGCGGCTGGCGCAGAGAAGCAGAACCTGCTCGTAGACCTCACCGTGAAGGGCTTCGCCGAGGAGACATCGCGCGAGAGTCCGGCTCCTGGCGGTGGTTCGGTATCGGCTTACATGGGCGCGTTGGGTGCATCGTTAGCAACGATGGTGGCTAACCTGTCGAGCCACAAGCCGGGATGGGACGAGCAGTGGGACGAGTTCGCTGCCGTTGCAGAGGAAGGCATGGCTCTACAGGAGCGTCTGCTCCACCTCGTTGACGAGGACACAGAGGCGTTCAACCGCATCATGGCTGCCTTCGGAATGCCGAAGAACACGCCCGAGGAGAAGGCGGCACGCTCAGAGGCTATACAGACCGCTACGCTCTTCGCTACGGAGGTGCCGCTCGAAACGATGAAGGCTTCGTTCGAGGTATTCGACGTTTGCCGCAAGATGGTTGAGAAGGGCAATCCGAACAGCGTGTCGGATGCTGGCGTGGGCGCATTGGCTGCGCGTGCGGCGGTGCTCGGTGCAGGCATGAACGTGAAGATTAACGCCGGATCGCTGAAGGATCGCGAGAAGGCGGAAGCACTCATCGCCGAGGCTAACCAACTCATAGCAAAGGCTAACAGCGAAGAGGCTGAAATAACAAAGCTCGTTGAAGAGAAGCTATAGCCCCTGCTCTCCCTCCCCATTGGGGAGGGAGAGCAGGCTGCGAAACTATTAATCATACCCCAACTCAGCCCCCTCTCCGACGGGGAGGGATGGGGAGGGGCTTTTAAAAACCTAACCCTATGACTTTTGCAGAAGAGATACGCTTGGGCATACCAGACTTCCTTCCCGAACCGATGCCCTACGACCCGAATATAAATCATGCGCCGAAGCGCAAAGAGATACTCAACCACGAGGAGAAGCAGCTGGCGCTACGCAACGCCCTGCGCTACTTCCCGAAACAGTTGCACGCACAGCTGGCACCGGAGTTCATAGCCGAGCTCGACACATACGGACGCATCTATATGTACCGCTATCGCCCTACATACGATATGTACGCTCGCCCCATCGACGAGTATCCGCACCACTCCGAGCAGGCTGCTGCCATCATGCTCATGATTCAGAACAACCTGAACCCTGAAGTGGCTCAGCATCCGCACGAACTAATCGTGTACGGAGGCAACGGTGCCATCTTCCAGAACTGGGCGCAGTATCGACTCACAATGAAATATCTCAGCGAGATGACCGACGAGCAGACACTCGTGATGTACTCGGGTCATCCGCTCGGACTCTTCCCGTCGCACCCGAACGCTCCGCGTGTGGTGGTGACGAACGGAATGGTGATACCCAACTACTCGAAGCCCGACGACTGGGAGCGCATGAACGCTCTCGGCGTGAGCCAATACGGACAGATGACTGCCGGATCGTACATGTACATCGGTCCGCAGGGCATCGTGCACGGCACTACCATCACCGTGCTGAACGCGGCACGCAAGCAGCGCAGCGAGAAGGGCGGACCGCAGGACATACGCGGTATGCTGTTCGTGTCGTCGGGTCTGGGCGGCATGTCGGGCGCTCAGCCTAAGGCAGGCAACATCGCTGGCGTGGTGAGCGTGGTGGCAGAGATTAATCCGCTGGCTGCGAAGAAGCGCTACGACCAGGGCTGGGTGGACGAGCTGCACGACAATCTCGACGAACTCATACCTGCCATAAAGCGCTGCGTGGAGAAGAAGCGCACGGTGTCAATGGCTTACGTGGGCAACGTGGTCGACCTGTGGGAGCGTCTCGCCGACGAGGGCGTACACGTGGACATAGGCAGCGACCAGACCTCGCTCCACAACCCGTGGGCAGGCGGCTACTATCCTGCCGACCTCACGCTCGAGGAGTCGAAGGCGATGATGGCTGAGAACCCCGACGAGTTCCGCAAGCATGTGCAGGCGTCGCTGTGCCGCCAGGTGGCTGCCATCAACCGTCTCGCCGCCAACGGCATGTACTTCTTCGACTACGGCAACGCATTCCTCCTGCAGTCGAAGCGCGCCGGTGCCGACATCTGCACAGCCGACGGCAAGTTCCGCTATCCGTCGTATGTGCAGGACATCATGGGACCGATGTTCTTCGACTACGGATTCGGTCCGTTCCGCTGGGTATGCACATCTGGCGACCCTGCCGACCTTGCCAAGACTGACGAGATTGCGGCACGTGTATTGGAGGAGATTATGCAGAACTCGCCCGACGAGATAAAGGGACAGATGGCTGACAACATCCACTGGATTGTGGAGGCTGGCAGAAACCAGCTCGTGGTGGGATCGCAGGCTCGCATCCTCTACGCCGACGCAGAGGGTCGCGCGAAGATTGCATTGGCGTTCAACGAGGCTATACGCAAGGGCGAGATAACCCGACCCATCGTGCTCGGACGCGACCATCACGACGTGTCGGGCACCGACTCGCCGTTCCGCGAGACAAGCAACATATACGACGGTTCGCAGTTCTGCGCCGACATGGCTGTGCAGAACGTCATCGGCGACTCGTTCCGCGGTGCCACATGGGTGTCGCTGCACAACGGCGGCGGCGTAGGTTGGGGCGAAGTGATAAACGGTGGCTTCGGCATGGTGATAGACGGCAGCGCGGACAGCGACCGACACATCAGCGAGATGCTGTTCTGGGACGTGAACAACGGCATCGCTCGCCGTGCTTGGGCACGCAACGAGGGTTCTATCCATAGCATAGAGCGCGAGATGCGACGTTCGCACGGAATGCAGGTTACTATGCCGAGCATCGTCGACGACGACATCATCAATCTAATATAGGGAATATCAGGGGGTGCACCCCCTTCCCTAACAACCAACTAAAAATAACGACAATGAAAAAACATCAGATTTCTGCCGAACACCTGTCAATCGAGCGCATTGGCGAGGTGGTGTATGGTGGCTACAAGATAGAACTGAGCGACGACGCGCAGAAGCGCATCGTGGAGTGTAGAGAGTATCTCGACCGCAAGATTGCGGAGACTACCACACCGATATATGGTGTGACGACGGGCTTCGGCTCGCTCTGCAACGTGAGCATCGGTGCCGACGATCTGGCGCAGCTGCAGATTAACCTTATGATGTCGCACGCCTGCGGCACGGGCGACCGCGTGCCTAACGACATCGTGAAGATTATGCTGCTATTGAAGATACAGTCGCTCAGCTACGGCTTCTCGGGCTGCCAGCTCGTCACCGTCAACCGACTCATCGACTTCTTCAACAACGATGTCTATCCTGTTGTGTACATGCAGGGCTCGCTCGGTGCATCGGGCGACCTCGTGCCATTGGCTCATCTCACGCTTCCGCTCGTCGGTCTTGGCGAAGTGGAGGTTGAAGGTAAGGTAATCAGTGGCGAGGAGATGCTCCGCAAGTTCAACTGGCAGCCTATACAGCTCGCATCGAAGGAGGGTCTGGCACTGCTCAACGGCACGCAGAACATGGGTGCGTTCGCTGTATGGGCGCTGCTGCAGTCGCACCGCCTCAGCGATTGGGCTGACAAGATTGCGGCCATGTCGCTCGATGCCTACTACGGACTCATCGCGCCGTTCACCGACGCAGTGCACCAGGTGCGTCCGCATAAGGGCCAGATTGTCACAGCGGCTCGCATGAGAGAACTGCTCGAAGGCAGCGAGATTGTAGAGAAACCGAAGTCGTACGTGCAGGATCCGTATTCGTTCAGATGTATCCCGCAGGTTCACGGCACGGTGAAGGACACCATCGCGTATGTCGACTCGGTGATTGACGTTGAGGTGAACTCGGCAACCGACAACCCTACCGTTTGTCCTGACGAAGACCTCATCATCTCTGCCGGCAACTTCCACGGCGAACCGATTGCCATGCCGATGGACTTCCTCGCAATAGCCATGTGCGAACTCTCGAACATCTCTGAGCGTCGCATCTACAAGCTCATCAGTGGCACACGCGGTCTGCCGAGCTTCCTCGTGGCAAGTCCGGGCCTGAACAGTGGTTTCATGATTCCGCAGTACACAGCCGCATCGGTGGTGAGCCTCAACAAGTCGCTCGCTACACCGTCGTCGGTAGACAGCATCCCGTCGAGTCAGGGGCAGGAGGACCACGTGAGCATGGGTGCCAACGCTGCCATCAAACTGTATAAGGTGGTGCTCAACACGGAGCGCGTGCTTGCCATCGAACTCTTCAACGCGGCTCAGGCTCTTGAGTTCCGCCGTCCGTTGAAGTCGTCGCCGGCTGTTGAGGCAATCTTCGAGAGCTACCGCAAGGTGGTGCCGTTCATCGTGCGCGACGAGGTGATGTATCCGCACATTGCTAACTCAATAGAATTCTTACGCAAGTAGCTTTATAGTTGAAAATGAGAACTTTAATAAAGAACATAAAAACTCTCGCTGGTATCGAATACGCTCCGAAGCTGCGCTTGCAGGGCAAGGAGATGTCTGCGTTCAACACTATCGACGATGCCTGGCTCCTCATTGAAGACGGTCGCTTCGCTGCGTTCGGTAGTGTTGCCGATGGTATGCCGACGGGCACCTTCGACCAGACCATCGACGCGGAAGGCGGAATAGTGCTGCCATCGTGGTGCGACTCGCATACGCACATCGTTTTCGCAGGCAGCAGAGAGCGCGAGTTCGTCGACAAGATAAACGGACTGAGCTACGAGGAAATAGCGCGTCGCGGAGGAGGCATACTCAACTCAGCCGACCTGCTGCACAACACTTCTGAGGACGAGCTGTTCCGCCAGGCGATGCAACGACTCGACGAGGTGATACGCAAGGGAACGGGCTGCATAGAGATAAAGAGCGGCTACGGACTGAACCTCGAGGACGAACTGAAGATGCTGCGCGTCATACAACGGATGAAGGAGGCGTCGCCGGCAAAGATTGTGTCTACGTTCCTCGGAGCGCACGCCGTGGCTCGCGGCATGACGCAAAGCGACTACGTAAAGCTCATCATCGACGAGATGATACCCGAAGTGGGTCGCCAGCATCTCGCCGACTTCATCGACGTGTTCTGCGACCGCGGCTTCTTCACGCCAGAGGAGACGGCGCGTATGCTTGAGGCGGCTGCCCGATGGGGTATGCGCCCGAAGATTCATGCCGACGAACTGGCTTCGTCGGGCGGTGTGGAGATTGGCGTGAAGCACGGCGCATTGTCGGTTGACCATCTGGAGAGCATGACCGAGGAGGAGATTGACATTCTGCGCGGTAGCGAGACGATGCCGACCGTGCTGCCCGGCACGTCGTTCTTCCTGAACATGCCTTACGGCAAGGGCCGCAAGATGATTGACGCAGGCTTGAGCGTTGCCGTGGCGAGCGACTACAACCCTGGTTCAACGCCATCGGGCGACATGAAGTTCGTGGTATCATTGGCTTGCATCAAGATGCGACTGCAACCCAACGAAGCACTCAACGCCGCAACGCTTAACGGCGCTTACGCTATGGGCGAGAGCCAGAACTACGGAAGCATCGCAAAGGGCAAGGTTGCCAACTTCTTCATCACCACCCCACTGCCGTCTGTCGACTTCATCCCGTATGCTTACACCACGCCGATTGTTAAGAAGGTGGTGCTCGGAGGAAAAAAATTGTGAGTTATGAGTTTTTTTGCGTAACTTTGTAGTCATTATACTATAAAGCATTCAATCATAAAAATCGCAACAGCACGATGGAAGACTTCATACACCTGCACGTACACACCTACTACTCCATTCTCGACGGACAGTCGCCAGTGGAAAAGCTTGTCGACAAGGCCGTGGCTAACGGTATGCGCGGCATGGCTATCACCGACCACGGCAATATGTTCGGCGTGAAAGAGTTGTACAACTATTGCAACAAGATAAACGGCAAGCTGAAAGAACAGGGCAAGGAGCCGTTCAAGCCTATCTTCGGTTGCGAGATGTACGTGGCACGCCGCACCAAAGCCGACCGTGTGAAGGAGAAGGGCGACGCAGGTGGCTATCACCTCATCGTGCTTGCGAAGAACTACCACGGATACAAGAATCTCATCAAGCTCGTGTCGCGTGCCTGGGTAGACGGTTTCTACTCTAAACCGCGTACCGACAGAGCCGACCTCGAGAAGTATCACGAGGACCTCATCGTCTGCTCGGCATGTATCGCCGGCGAGGTGCCGGCGAAGATACTGAAGGGCGACATACCAGGGGCACGCGAAGCGATAGAATGGTATAAGAGCATCTTCGGCGACGACTACTACCTGGAGCTTCAGCGCCACGAGGTGAAGGACCCGAACCAACGCGCCAACCGCGAGACGTTCCCGCTGCAGCAGCGTGCCAACAAGGAACTGATAAAGCTCGCTAAGGAGTACGGCATAAAGGTAGTCTGCACCAACGACTGCCACTTCGTCGACCAGGAGAACGCCGAAGCGCACGACCACCTGCTCTGTCTCTCTACGGGCAAGGAACTGAACGACCCTACGCGTATGCTCTACTCTAAGCAGGAGTGGTTCAAGACGCGCGAGGAGATGAACGAGATATTCGCCGACGTGCCCGAAGCTCTCTCGAACACGCTCGAGATATTGGACAAGGTGGAGACCTACTCTATCGACCACTCGCCTATCATGCCGTTCTTCCCCATCCCTAAGGAGTTCGGCACGGAGGAAGAGACACGCAAACGCATCTCGCCCGAGGAGCTATTCCGCGAGTTCACCACCGACGAGAACGGCAACGAGATAATGTCGCACGAGGAGGCTGAAAAGAAGATCAAGAAACTCGGCGGCATCGACAAGCTCTACCGCATCAAGTTCGAAGCTGACTATCTTGCCAAGCTCGCCTACGACGGAGCGAAGCGACTCTACGGCGAACCGCTCACCGACGAAGTGTACGAGCGCATCAAGTTCGAGCTGCACATTATGAAGACAATGGGCTTCCCGGGCTACTTCCTCATCGTGCAGGACTTCATCAACTCGGCTGAGGACGAGCTGGGCGTGATGGTGGGTCCGGGTCGTGGATCGGCAGCCGGCTCGGTTGTGGCTTACTGTCTGGGCATCACGAAGATCGACCCTATCAAGTACGACCTGCTTTTCGAACGTTTCCTCAATCCCGACCGTATCTCTCTCCCCGATATCGATACCGACTTCGACGACGACGGACGTGGCAAGGTGCTCGAGTGGGTGGAGGACAAGTACGGTCACGACAAGGTGGCGCACATCATCACCTACGGCACGATGGCTACGAAGAACTCCATCAAGGACGTGGCTCGTGTGGAAAAGCTGCCGCTCGACATATCCAACCGTCTCTGCAAGGCAATCCCCGACAAGCTGCCCGACGGAATGAAGATGAACCTCACCAACGCCATCAAGTGCGTGCCCGAGCTACGCGAAGCCGAAGCGAGTGCCAACCCGCAGATGGCAAACACCATAAAGTACGCAAAGATGCTCGAGGGCACCGTGCGCGGTACGGGCATCCACGCCTGCGGCACCATCATCTGCCGCGATGCTATCAGCGACTGGGTGCCGGTGTCTACGGCTGAGGACAAGAGCGACCCAGGACATAAGCTGCTCGCCACACAATACGACGGACACGTCATCGAGGAGACCGGACTCATCAAGATGGACTTCCTCGGACTCTCCACACTGTCTATCATGAAGGAGACGGTGGAGAACATACGCCTCACCCACGACGGATTCACGCTCGACCTCGACACTATCCCTATCGACGACGAACTCACATACAAACTCTACCAGGAGGGACGCACCATCGGCACGTTCCAGTTCGAGTCGGCAGGTATGCAGAAGTATCTGCGCGAGCTGCGCCCCACGGTGTTCGAAGACCTCATCGCCATGAACGCCCTCTACCGCCCGGGACCTATGGACTACATACCATCGTTCATCGCCCGTAAGAACGGCAAGGAGCCAATCACATACGACATTCCCTGCATGGAGAAGTATCTGAAGGACACCTACGGCATCACTGTCTACCAGGAGCAAGTGATGCTCCTCTCGCGCCAGCTTGCCGACTTCACCCGTGGCGAGTCCGACGCATTGCGTAAGGCGATGGGTAAGAAGAAGAAGGCCATCGTTGATGCCATGAAGCCAAAGTTCATCGAGGGCGGAAAGAAGAACGGACACGACCCGAAGGTGCTCGAGAAGATCTGGGGCGACTGGGAGAAGTTCGCATCCTACGCCTTCAACAAGTCGCACGCCACGTGCTACTCGTGGGTAGCTTACCAGACGGCGTACCTCAAGGCACACTACCCTGCCGAGTTCATGGCGGGCAATATGAGCCGATGCCTTAACGACATCACTAAGATTACGAAGCTCATGTCCGAGTGTCAGGCGATGAATATCCCCTGCCTCGGTCCCGACGTGAACGAGTCGGAGCAGAAGTTCTCCGCCAACAAGAAGGGCGAGGTGCGCTTCGGACTCTCCGCCATCAAGGGTATGGGCGAGGCAGCTGCCACCAACATCATTGCCGAGCGACATAAGAACGGACAATACAAGGACATCTTCGACTTCGTGCAGCGTGTCAACCTCTCCGCCGTCAACCGTAAGGCGATGGAGTCACTCGCACTGAGTGGCGGCTTCGACTCGTTCGGCATACGCCGCGAGCAGTACTTCGCCACCAACGCTAAGGGCGACACCTTCGTCGAGACACTCCTACGCTATGGTCAGGTGTACCAGTCGGAACAGTCGTCGATGCAGAACTCGCTGTTCGGCGACATGGGAGGCGTAGAGATACAGACACCGCCCGTGCCCGACTGCGAAGCATGGAGCACCATGGAGCTGCTGAAGCGCGAGCGCGAGCTGGTGGGCATCTACCTCTCGGCACATCCCCTCGACGACTACGCCGTCGTGCTCAACCATATGTGCAACCTCCACTGTCCACAGATAGGCCGCGAGATGGACAAGAAGGCGTTCGCCTCAATCGAAGAACTCACCTTCGGTGGCATCGTCACCGCTGTGTCGCAACGCTGGACAAAGACCAACAAGCCGTTCGGCATCGTCACCATCGAAGACTTCGAGGGACAAGGCGAGCTGGCACTCTTTGGCGAGGACTGGACAAAATGGCAGTCCATGCTGCAGGAGGAATACCACATCTATATCACAGCACAATGCGTGCAACGCTTCCGCAACAACCCCGATGCCTACGACATGGTAATAAAGAAGATAGAGTTCCTCAGCGACGTAAAGGAGAAGTCGATAGAAAAGTTCACGGTGTACATGGATTCCACGATGTTCAACGACGCACAACTCACCGACCTGGAGACAACACTGAAGAACTCCACCGGCAACGTGCCGCTCTACATCAACATCCACGACGCCAAGAACAACACCAACGTACAGCTCTACAGCCGTAACATCACAGTCGACGTGAACAAGAAGCTGCTCACCTCGCTCGACGAAATGGCAGAACAAGGCGTGCGCTATGGCATCAACTAATAATCGTTGGTACATTGGCACAGATTTTGATATTTAATCATTATCTCCAAAGAGGTAAACCCTTGCGCCATCATCGCAAGTATAAAGAATAATCACTAACAAATAAACGAATACAACTATGGAAGTAACAATCACAACAGAGAACATCGAACAGTACAGAACTGGCGAACTGCCATTGGTAGTAGACCTTTGGGCTACATGGTGCGGCCCGTGCCGCATGATCGCTCCTATCGTTTCTAAGCTCGCAGAGGAGTACGACGGCAAGATCGTTGTAGGCAAGTGCGACGTAGAGGAGAACGACGACGTAGCAGCAGAGTACCGTGTACGCAACATCCCGACACTGCTCTTCTTCAAGGGCGGCGAGCTCGTTGGCAAGCACGTAGGTGCCATCACAGAAGGCGATCTTCGCAAGAAGTTCGACGAACTCCTGTAATCTCAGGGGGTGCACTTGTCTCAAGTGCACCAACCAAGCAGAATGCATCCAACTGCACCAACCAAGCAGAATGCATCCAACTGCACCAACCAAGGAAAATGCCAACCAAGGAAAATTCCTTATGATCGGTTGGTGCACTTGAGACAAGTGCACCCCCTACCCCCCCTATAGATAAACGCCGAAACAACCCGTCAGCATGACACGCCGGGTTGTTTCGGCGTCTTTGTTTTCCATAAAAGCAACAAAAAGTTTGTCACTTCCATAAAAAAACGGTAACTTTGCACAGAATATATGTATCCGTACAATGGCTGCGTACGTGCATACGATTTTTACGACAACCGATTATCAACAACTAATTTACACATACCGAACCAAACAATGATCAAAAAGATAAAGAAACTAAAGAAAATACGCCTTCACCGCGAAGGAACCGACACACTCGTTTATGGCTTCATCGTTATCGCAGCAATCTCGTTGCTGCTTTGGCGTTTCATAGACAGCAAGGTGCCGTTCTGGTGCTTCACGGCAATCATGGGCACCGTCTACTGCATCGTCATCAACTTCTTCCGCTGCCCCATACGCTTCTTTCCCGAAGAAGACACAACGGGCTTGGTAGTAGCTCCAGCCGATGGCCGCGTAGTAGTAATCGAGGAAGTCGACGAGGATGTCTACTTCCACGAGCGTCGCATCATGGTGAGCATCTTCATGAGCCTCTTTAACGTACACGCCAACTGGTTCCCCGTTGACGGCAAAGTGAAGACCGTAGCCCACCACGACGGCAACTTCCACAAGGCATGGCTGCCAAAGGCGAGCGAGGAGAACGAGCACGCCGACGTAGTCATCACCACCCCCGAAGGCACCGACATCCTCTGCCGCCAGATAGCAGGCGCAGTGGCACGTCGCATCGTCACCTACGCCAAGCAAGGCGAAGACTGCTACATCGACGAGCACCTCGGCTTCATCAAGTTCGGCTCACGCGTCGATGTCTACCTGCCCCTCGGCACCGAAATCTGCGTCAAGATGGGACAACTGACCACCGGCAACGGAACAATAATAGCAAAACTGAAATAAAGTAATGGCTAACTTCATAACACGCAACATACCCAACACCCTTACATGCGGCAACCTCGTTTCGGGTTGCATCGCAACCGTAATGGCACTCGGAGGCGACGCACGCTGTGCGCTGATATGGATTATTATCGGTGCCGTGTTCGACTTCTTCGACGGTATGAGTGCCCGCCTCTTCGGAGTATCATCACCCATCGGCAAAGAGCTCGACTCGCTTGCCGACGACGTGACATTCGGCGTAGCCCCCTCGGCAATCGTCTTCGCACAGTTGAGCGTGATGGAATACCCCACAGTGCTCGCCAGCGTAGAGCCGTACATCCCCTACTGCGCCTTCCTCATCGCAGCATTCTCAGCCCTTCGCCTCGCAAAGTTCAACCTCGACACACGCCAGACCACCTCGTTCATCGGAATGCCCACACCAGCCAACGCCCTCTTCTGGGGCTCGCTGCTCGTGTCGCAGCCCACACTCATCGAGTCGTCAGCATGGATGATTCCCGCGATACTGCTGCTCGTAGTGCTCACAAGCCTCCTGCTCGTCAGCGAGCTGCCCATGTTCGCCCTTAAGTTCAAGCAGTGGGGATGGCGCGGCAACGAGCTTCGCTACTCGTTCATCGCCCTCTCCGGCGTAGTCATCGCCCTCTTCGGCGTCATCGGTGGCATATGGATAGTCATCACCCTCTACTTCCTCACCTCCGTAGTAGCCGACATCGTGAGTCGCACCCACACCACGGTCGACATCGAGAAGTAGACAACAAGAGAGTGGAAACGGATTGTAGCACCAAACAAACCATTCCTATGACATTCATCGGACTATTTCTGAAAAGTATATTTATCATGGTGCTGATGGTAGCCATCTTCCTCATCGGCATCGTCAGCTTCATCTATCTGCGCGTAAAGCGCATGACGAAGCAGTTTCGCAACGGCACCAACCACACCAACCGTCGCCAGCAGCAAAGCTCTGCTGCGGGCAGCACCAAGCGTCGCAGCGCTGAGTACAACGACGGCGTAGTCGTGGAAGAAGAGCTCTACGACGAACGCTCACCACGCCAAGCTAATCGCAAGATATTTGCGAAGGACGAGGGCGAGTATGTCGACTTCGAGGAAGAAAAATAAAACGTAGGAGGTATGGGCATCTTGCCCATACCACGCTGCCTTAGAAAGCATTTAATGGTAAACGGTTTATATAAAGTACTTTTGCGTTTTTATCTTCCATCTACCATTTTTCCGCCTTTTTCCTCCGCAACTCATTGATACTCAAATACAGCGAAGGCTGGAAGATACATTTATTATCTTCCAGCCATTGCTTTTATCTACCAGCCAGAGTAAGCGTATCAGCGAGTCGCCTTGTCCACTATTATTCATTTTTATCCTCTACATTAGGCAGATAATCACTGGCTTTTGGTGAAGGAATCGACTGGATAATGCGGAAGAGTTGCTCAGTGTCGGCAACGTCAGTCATGCGCAATTTGCCGTCTGAGGCACGAAGTTTTAACCCGTGACAATTTGTCACGGTTTCATTACCTTCTTTTTTGAGTCTCTGCTTCAGCTTTCTCCAATAAGCATTGGCATCTTTGCTATCAGTCAGCACACCACACACATCCACAATGGAGAAATACCATTTTTCCTCCTTGTCGTCCCATACGGTGCGCACCTTCTTTTCTTCAAACAGTTGAAGAGATTCCTTCTTCGTCATATTCTTTTTTCTATTTCATTATCTTGTTGCCAATCAATATTATCCTTCCTTAGAAGGTCTGCAACCTCAACTTCAAGCAACTTTGCAATTTTTATCAGATTGCCTAAGTCTGGCTGACAAGTATTCGTACACCATTTAGATACGGTGACCTTATCCTTTCCCAGTTGTTCGCCAAGCCATTTATTGGTTTTCTTTTATGCAGTTTGCTGTGCTCACCTTGCTAAGGCGAGCACCTATATTAATAATTGTGCACAAAGTTAATAAATTTTCCTCCTAAAAGCAAGGGTTCTGCCGAGCGATGTCCCTCTATTTTGTTTCCGCAGCAGAGATTGATTGCGGCGATGTGCTTGAGGATAAAGACATAAAAGGATTATACCCCCTCCGTGCGGCTCGTGAGCTGCGCGGAGGGGATTTAATAGGTATTTTGCTAACACTAAAACAAGTTATTCTCAACAACACCATTAGACTCCTGTGATTGGGGTACTCTTATCCAAAAGTTAGGCATAGTTGTTTTAAATTCAACATCTATGTAATGACATTGTTCCTTTATAATGCCACGACGACGAATAGCAGGCTGCAAACAATAAGTGTCAAAATCATCTAGATTGACATCGCAAACATGAGTCCAATGAGGGAACAACAGTTTCATGTATGCTACAGCAATACGTTTAACAGCATTAAAATCTCGTGTGTCAGCATTCTTATCACAAGCGACTAACTCATCAAACAACAAGCCATAGACGTTCTGCGTACGAAGCGAATGAAGAACTTCAGAGAAATACTCCACATTTAACGTCCATCCTTTATAAATAATGCCTTTGTTGATGCGAGGCAAATGCCACCCTTCAATGAAACAATGGAAACGATCCAATAAAGCAGACTCGCGAAATGATTGTGGCAAAGAATCAAAATAGCGATAATTAAGCGGACGACGCTGTTCATTAAGAGGTATATTACCCATTATCATGAGTCCACACTCAGAACTGAATTCATTGTTATCAATGGTTGTCTTTCCGCTTTCAAGATATGATTTTAGAGCTGCTTGAATCTCTGCTGGTTCTTGGAAGATGATGGTCTGTATCTCATCAAAAGCAGTAAAATCATGATTTTTAATGATGCCGTTCTGCTGTTTAGCTTTATCGTAGAAAAGTTTAGCTCTCGTTACTTTTCCACCACTTACGAGCCATCCATATTTTGAAAGATTTCCAAAGACGAAAGACTTACCAGTTCCTTTTGGGGCAAGTTCTATTACATTCAGGCGAGGCTCTACAAAGATTAGAAGACGTGTTAAAAACTCCATCTTCTGAGTCATTGTTTCAAATCCATCAGTTTCGTATTCCATAGAAGAAAGCAACACATCAATCCATTCTTGGGTTGAGAATGCAGAGCGAGCATTTCTAAGATAATCAACATCAACACTACGATATGGCTTAAATGGCTTATAATCCACCATTTCCACATGATTTTTCTTACAATCTTCGTCTGGAAGCACAGAAAGTTTTATGATTCCCCATTTCTCTCCATCAACAAGCTCTCCTTGATGACTCTTATATACATATTCTGGTATTTGCCCTTCATTGATTTTGATTCCAAGATCTGGAATACCAAATCTGCGTACACCTTTCACCAAATCTATATAGATTATAAAACGTGTGAGCAATGTTAATTCCTCTCCTGAAGCTAAACGGTCCTTTACTTCCGTTTGCTGCTGCGGTATTACTGTATCAAGAAAACTTGTTAAAGCCTCACGATTAACAGAACCGTCTTCATTGATATAACGTTTAAGAATAAAGTCCTTCACAAAAGAAGGAAGATTACGTCCTGCAAACAAACTATTAGTTGATGCAGGATCTTTATATATTGCCATCGAGGCAAATAGCTCTCGAACTTTTTGTGTGATTATATTTTGCATGATTAAAAGTCAAATAATTTATCTTCCTGAGCACCTGTATTTATGCAGAGATTATCTTGTTGCTTAAATTCTCCAATACATAGAGTTATTCTCGTTGTTGTGCTTACAAGGTTTAATCGCTCACTCTTGTATGTATCGCCATTAACCCTGTGAAGTGCATACTCTACACCATTATACATAATAAAAGGAGAGTCTATACTGCTTAAACCCTTTATTGTATATTGCACAAAAGGAGTGGTTGCTACTATTTCATTTGAAATTAGTTTTGCAGAATATGCATTTGCATTTTTTTGGCTAGAGACAATAATGATGGGTACAAGAACCTCTTCTGGAGTTGTTCCACCATGCGCTCCTTGACCAATAGGAGTTTTAGCAGAAAGTGAATTGTAGTTCAAAGAACACAAAGTATGACCATCCTCCAAAACAACATAGTTAGTGTCTGTAGGAACAGATCCTTTTTGCCAATTACCACAACGACCAGCATGGTTGGTTTGTACCCCCGCAAGGTTCAAACCATTACCAAATTGCGCCATATAACTTATTCCATGATCAGAAACAAAAGCTATCTTCTTTCCATTATATTTTGAAAGAACCTGTGAAATTGCTTCTTCTACAATTTTAAGTTCATCTATAATATAAAACGGATAGTTCTTCTGCGCATGTGCGAACTTGTCAATGTCACCTATTTTATCAAGTTTGTTACCAGCCAATTCTTCCAATTTCACTTTGTTTATCGAAGTAATAGTTGGTAAATCTGCTGCAGCAACATATATTTCATTCAAAAAGACCCCATCAACTTTATGCTTTTCGATAACTTTCGTTATAAAAGGTACCCAATCAACACCAAGCCCATCTATCCAATAGTAGAGTTCTATATCTTGTCGATTATGCAAGATAGTCTTCACTGTCTTGAAACCATTTCGCCATGTTTCAAATTTCACTTGTGAAGCATTCCGTTCTTCCAAATCATTTACTAAACATTCAGTTGGCTTGTTAGCAACTTTTGAAATACAATATTCTTGGAAGTAATTATTTATCCAGCTATTACCACTATCGGTCTGAATATTTGCCGGCATTAAATAGTTATAAAGTTCAGGATACAAAACTTTTATATAGTTCTTGTCTATCTTTGCTTGTCCAACCCATTCTACCATTAAGCACATCTCCGAACTAGTAAGTGGCGACATGTATTTCATAGCATACAAAGGTCCACGCTCTGGGTCTACTGCCATAGCAGACAATTTAGCCTTTATTCTCTGTTCTGCTAAACTTGTTATCTGCACATTCTGTTTTTTAGCTTCGTTAAGTAGCAATAGACGTTGTTTGAGGCTTGTATCATCAATAGCCTCATCAAATATTTGAGTGGCAATTTGTGAGAACAAATCTGACGTACTTTGTGAGTTTATTTTTTTCAAAACACGAATGAGGTAGTTATGCTCATCTGCCTTCCATATATAATAAGTTTTAAGTAGCCAACGTGAGAAATCGTCTTTATATTCAAACCATGTTTGTACAAAAGCGATCACATCATTGAGAGTTGAAGTATTGAATCTATGATTAACAAAGGTATCAAAGTCAAAATCTTCAATGTCTATATACGATGCAAGTTTTTCCCAATAAGACAATTCATCTTCATTTACATCCAATGCACTAAAATCAAGTCCAAGTCCTTTACACAAGAATTCGAAAGCATTATTACATATTGTATATTTGAATGCATTGTCAGGTTGAGCATTCATCGCATTATTAAAGATACACATTGATGAGCAAATGATATGCGACTTTATTTTCACACCAACACTCTTCCATAGACCTATCCACTGACGCAGGTTATTACATATGGTGTATTGACTTGTCAAACCGTTTACACCATATGTAGTACCATGTGTAAGAATGAGCGTATAGTTATCGTACTCAATTCCTGAGCGATATTCCCAAATGTGTATATTGGGATCATCTTTAAACTTGCTCACTTTACTTTGCATACCAATAATAGGCACATAGATTCTTTGATGATCATTCTGTGCTTCTTCTGGCGATTGAATAAGTCTTATTGTCTTAAGTAAAGAATCGAATTCTGCATAGTTCACATTATCATAGAATCTGGTTATCTCCGAAAACGGAGCAATAACAAAATCATTTGCCGGCAAACTTTTTATATAAGACTTAAACATTTCCGCAAGCTGCGAATAGGTTATAAGTTTGTCATCTTGTCCGTCTTTCATCCATTTCTCTATACCTTGCACATATACGTTATGGTCTTGGCATGCTCGTACAAACTCTTCAAAATCACCAAATTGCTCGAATAATACAAAACGTATTGGATAGCGGTTGCGGAGAGAACTCTCCGCACCCGTCCAATTCTTATCGATCTCTATTTCATTATACAGATCGTCTAGTGACTCAAACTCTTTGTACATTGTTTTATCCGTTTATCTTGTCCAACAACCATTCTCCACCAGCATCACAAAGTTTATTCAGCAACACTTTAGCATCATCAAGCGAAGTTATGTTTGCTATGTATTCTTTTGCTTGCTTGCGCTTTTGGTCTAATATGTTCAAATTCTTTGTTTGTATTCCCCCATTATTTGCAATACCTTTTCCTTGTTGCCACCCATTAGTGTTCGTTCCTTGCTGAGTACCATTTGAATTATTTCGATTAGCATTCCATTGCAACGCTTTTTTTTCAACCTCTTCTTCAGTCCAATATCCTACAGACGATTGTAGATTCTGTTCTATGAAAAGTTTCACTTCCCCAACTTCACCTTCTTGGATATTGACGAATTCAAGTTGCATCAAATAATTTTTGAAACCATCTGAGAAAACATCATCTACATTAAGGATGTTCCTCATCTCAATCTGAAGTTTAGAGATAAGATCTATTGTTTCCTTTACCAAAGCAGGGTTGCGCAAGTCACGCTCCATGCAGATAGCTACAATATTATCTATAAGTTTGCGCTCATCGTCTGTAATAGTCATTGATGCAGGCAATTTGGCAAACGCATTTTCTGTGGCATATTTTACTGTCCACAATGGATATCCTTTTTTGCCAAGAAAATCGGAAGTTATAGCATATCGTGCATCCTTCAGACTTGTTACATCCGAATATACGTTATTCTTATTGTTCAACCCGAAAAGGGATATAAATTCTTTACACAGTCTTCCTTCTTCTGGTGTCTGGAATTTGAAGTTCAGTTTGCTATTAGATTTCTTGTCATCCCACACTTTGAACAACCAAACGATATCGTCAATCAAGGCATTCTTGTCGCGCGGCTTACCCTGCATATCGAAAATTTTGCTTGCCCACGGTTTTAAGGCAAAAGCCATCATTGCCATAGAAGCAAAACTTCCGTAAAGACCGTATGGCGGTTTCTGTAAAACCGAGAACTTATCGTCAAAATTGAACGGAAGACTTTTGTCCGCATATTTTATGATACTTTGCACCTTATCAAATACCATTTTAAAAGGATGGTTCACTGGTATATCTGTTTTCCATTCCATATTATCGTCCAAACACTCCTGTATGAGATATTGTATTGGGCGCATTTGTGCGGTTATAGTCGTAAGTTCTTCTTTTGATGTAGCAAAGATGAACGTACGTACAATCTCTTTTGAGTTTTGCTGACGCCAGAATGTAGATGGTGTTTTCTGACGTAAGAGTTCACAAGCATCAGGTCCGTATGGGAAAATTGTCGGCGAAATATCTGTGTTAACAATGTTTGATATGTGCTTTACAGAAATTGGCAGTTTATCTTCTCCGTTAATATAGACGATTGCATTACCACGCTGCACGCCGTCCATCCACTCCTTCACCATCGAAATAGCATGATCTCTGTGAACCTTTTGCTGATCAAGGAATCCATGACTGCTTGCGCAGGCATAATTCGCTTGGTATTCAATAAACTGTTCATACTTAGCATCTGTAAACACTTCGTCAAACACAATGAATACAATATTTTTTAAATCCTTGTCGTTTTGATCCTCAGCACATTTCTCAGCAAAATTGCGGAGCACGCTTAGTTCTGTATTGTTTCGAGCCATTAACAAAGCAAAGAACAATGCACTTGTCTTTGTCTCTTTACGTGCATTCTTAATTTGACTTCGCAAAACTGCTTCATTCTGATGATCAGAGAAAAACTTAAAGCTATACGGACGTATAACTTTCTGCATCATTTTTTTCTCAAAAGCAGTGCTGGCTGCATCCGAGAAGTTAAGTATCTGTTCTGTATATTTGAACTGCACATTGCGCATCTCGTTCTTTTTTTCTTCAATCTCACCAGAAGGCAATGCTGAGAATTGTACAGAATACAAACCGCCAGGAGCACGCTGGATGATACCCTGTTCGTTAAACCACTGCAATACAGCATCCACGTCTCCATCATAGCGTGTTCCTGCAAATAGAGCATGAATATTATCCTCTGAAGGTGTAACAAGTCCGTTGTTGTTCTCGCCAGATACATTATTGAATGCATTAAGTAGCAGTATTCCTTTGAATACGGCGAAATATGCCTCACCTTCATTGCATACTTGTAATTTGTAGGAGTTGTAGCGTTCGGTAACGGCTCCATAGTTGGTTACATCGTCTTGGAACACCTTCAGTACATAGTCCCACAAATAGTCAGCCGTGATTGTGTCACGATTAAGGAAGTGCTCCTCGCTATCAAGGAACTCACGTATAGAATCGTTCTGACCCAAGAATTCGAACACACTTCGGCTTGACGAGCCTACAACAGTTGCATAATGAGTAGCAAGGTTAGCTGTTCCCGGGTGCAGCGGGTATAGTTTGAAAAGATCTTCACGAGTAGACTGTTGGTCATTACTTGTAGCGGTAAATATGTCGAGCAGTTGTGAATTCATTGTATAGAACTGCTGGCACATTTGCGAATGTCGTTCCTCATCAATGATTTCAAACTTTCGCGACATAATCTTGAATGCCGATACCGATTCCATGTTATACTTCATACGATGATAACGTCCATCCGTCTGCTTTAGTTGCTCAGAGTCAATTCCGTTGAAAGCTGAAGGGTGCGAAATAAGGAAAATGTAAGAGTTGCTATCTTCATTCATGAATTTTTGCGCAACCTCTTGCAGCTGTTTCAATACGGGTACACCAATAGCATCAGTCATCACATCAGTAAACTCATCCCACACAATAAGTAGTCCGTTGTAAGTGCCAAGATCCGCCAAACGATCTTCCACCTCTTTAAGCCACTGCTTTATATTATCGTTGTTCAGACGTACATCGAGTTTTGCTTCACGCAGAGTGTCACTCACACGATGGAAAATACCAAGATCACCTGTTGCCAAACACTCAGCCAACTGTTCGCTGTCAGCAACAACAGACGAAAGAACTGTATGTGTGTCTATAAGATGATTCCAAATCTCTGGATTCTGACGAATTTGCTCAATATAATTCTCATAATCAGTTGGTACGGCTAATTCTATCTTATTCTTACGAAGCGTTTCCGTTACTGCTTTTTGAAGAACAAGAGCAAGATCACCAGGATGTGTCATAGCGCCCAAGCCATACACATTTACTTTAAGTAATCGTTTTGTCTCTCTAAGTGAGTATATAGCTTGTCTGATAGTCGCAAACTTTTCGTCTTTGTACTCATAATCAACCCACTCACGGATGTCTTCTACATCATCTCCTAATAAGTGGCTGATTACAGCAACTGCATGACTTTTGCCTGTACCGTATGTACCATTGATCCAAAAGCTTTTATGGTTATCAATATCGTTGCCACGCACACTCTTTATAACAGTCTTCAACACATTGTTGAATTGTTCGTTCGGGATGAATGAAACCCATTCTCCCTTTTTCTCTTCAGCAATGTCATAAGCAGCTTTACCACCTCTAAGTTTTATTATGTCGTCATACTTAATAGCCATAATGTATGATTTATGTTATTGTTTATTTGTTAGATATCGATTAATAATGCTTCTCTTTAGATATGCTCTGCTTTCTACGTCCTGTAGCAAGTTCCATAATTCATCTTCTAACTTTGCGTGTATCAAATTTTCACGGAGGAATTTCGCAGAAGGTGTTATTGATTTATTTGTACATTCAACGCCTTTCTTCCATATCAAATGGTAGAAAGGGGCACTGTCAAGATGGAAATATGGTCTAACAAAAAATGAACTTTCGTATCCTTTTCTGTTTCCATTAGCTTGTTCGTACAATTGTCCAAATCTATTACGAATAAATTCATTGTCCAAATCAATCCTGTTATCTTTCAACGCACCCGATTCTATCGCTTCTATTATTGTTATTATATAGATGGGCTTAGATACTGCGACATTACCATTTACACTTCCAGTATGAAGAGATAGTATCATATCAGTATATACTGATAGAAGCACATTTTTCATCTTACTTTGTCATTTCTTTTAAAACCTTTAATGGTGTCAAGTCATCACGAAGTGTAATATGATCTAATCCCATAACAAGTTCTGCTACTAGAACTCTATTATTCTCCGCACTAATTGTTCTAAGTTTTCTCAAAAGAGCTTGTCTTGTTATTCTAAACTCTTTGTATACACCATGTTCCTCCTCATTCTTGTATAAGTCAGAAACCCTAAGCATAGACAACTCATGTTCCTTTGCAAATCTATATATTGAATATGCAACTGCTTCTATGCTAATATCATCGTACTCATTTCTACAAAGACCTTCTTTTCCCAAGCCCACGCCTTGAACACAATCTTCGCCGATAGGGGTCTTCTTCATCATATCACATAATGCTGTTGCTGCATTTCCTACCGTTGAAATAGAGCCAGTAAATCCTTGATTAGAGATTTCTTCCTTTATTACTTTTGCATTATAGGTCTGATTTGCTATTATATTGTTGCAGAACCATTTTGCAATGTATGAATTGTAAGAAAGGTTTATAAATACTATTTCCCAGAACAAAGAAGGGTTTTCTGCATAAATTGTCTGCATCAATACTCCTTGCTCTGTCAGATTATTCTTTAAATCTGTTATTTCTGCATCTCTCAACCATGCTTTAAAAGAGTCTACTTGAGCAGTTCCTAAAGTATTGTCTTTCCAAAACTCTATAGGATCAATAAAATATTCTTCAATCCATTCGTCACGAAGGCCAAATTTCTTATATCCTTGAACCTTTGTGTTTATTTTTCTTTCTGAATCTGTTACCATACGTATGCAATCTGCTGCTATACATCCACGATCATGCGTGTTAAAACACTTATGACAATGGATACATTTGTTTTTATCTATATTTATTTGTGGTACAATTGAAAGAGCACCAGTTGGACAATCAACCTCACACACTTCACAATGTACGCAATATGCTGTTTTATAAGTTAAACGTCTTAATAAGAAAACCAATTCATTTGGCAATTTTCCTTTTACTTCCAATACAGACTTCTTATCATTCTCTTCTATTGTAAACGGAAAGATACTTTTTTTAAAATGCAACTCTCCCTCAAAACCATTTTTCGTCGTTTTAATTGAATAATGGCATAGTGCAGGGAGCCATTTGAGAAAAGTATGCTTTGCTTCCGTTATTTCTGCAATAAAGTTAAGTGCAGATATTTCTGTTTTAAATTGCACTTTAGGATGCTTTTGCTCTCGATCGGCTAATGGTTTTAATTTCCATTTTCTTTCGGAAAGAAATTTCTCAAAGTTTGTTTTCTTAACATAAGGCTCTAAAGCAGCCAAAGGAGAATAAGAGAGGTTGGAACGTAAACAGTTGGGAATGAGTAGATTT
>OGGT01000034.1_pt1 | contig 88136 bp, 82 predicted proteins | sample 1571311 | NCBI WGS metagenome assembly OGGT01 (sample SAMEA2581931, study PRJEB24529) | metagenome | biome: Human gut stool | place: China | collected 2011
TGTATGTAGTAGATCATGCCCGTGCCATCGATATGATTTTCCACAAGGGTAAGATAGCCGAGACCTATAACATCGGCGGTTTCAACGAGTGGAAGAACATCGATATCATCAAGGTGGTTATCAAGACCGTGGATAGATTGCTCGGCAGAAAGGAAGGCGAGGATATGGATCTCATCACTTATGTAACCGACAGAAAGGGTCACGATATGCGTTATGCTATTGACTCTAGAAAGTTGCAGAAGGAACTCGGCTGGGAGCCATCTCTCCAGTTTGAGGAGGGTATCGAGGAAACCGTAAAATGGTATCTCGAGAACCAGGAATGGATGGATAATGTAACATCGGGTGATTACCAGAAGTATTACGATAATATGTATTCAAACCGATAATAGCTTTTGGAGTAATCGGAACATGTTTTTATTGTAACCGGTGCATGTCTCTATTGTAACCGGTGCAAGAGATTCTGTTTTGTATATTGAATCAGAAAGTCCTGTATTTGTTTATAACAGCAAATGCAGGACTTTTTGGTTTTATGGCAATTAAAATGCAGTAAATATATTATTATTTCTTAATTTTTTATGCTTTATGTCGAAGAAAACTGAAAACTAGAAAATATTTTTCTATCTTTGCAGCCTTAATGATATATAAAAGAAACAGATATGAAGAAAATAATAAAATCAGGCATCGTTATGGCGGTTGCTACTTTGTCGTGCCTTCCCGTTAAGGGACAGGAAAAGGTGGTTCCTTTTAAATATGGTAATATGGACCACTGGGTAATCAGGAATATCAAAGAATCAGGCATTATTGGAGGAAATCAGAAAAAAGTTTATGCCATTGGACCTAATATGACTATCAATGGTAATATTCCTTATACCAATAAGGGTGGTTCGCCTTGGGGTTCCTCTAATGTCCTGGCACATGTATCGGGCATCTATAAGACGAATAACTCTGTGTTTCGTGATAAACATGGTAGTGGATATTGTGCCAAACTGGTAACCCATATTGAGAAAGTAAAAGTGCTGGGACTCATCAATATCAAGGTCTTGGCTGCCGGTTCTCTCTTTCTGGGTGATGTTCGTGAGCCGATAACAAGTACCAAGGATGGTCCTAAAGCCATCAATTGGGGTATACCATTCACCGCACGTCCTAAGGCTTTGCGCTTTGATTATAAGACTTCTTTTCCTAATGCAGCCAATCGTATCAAGCAGAATGGATTTAGCGGAGCCTCTACGGTTGCAGGTCGAGATCATGCAATAGCTGTGCTCTATCTGCAGAAACGGCATGAAGATGCTAAGGGAAATATAACAGCTAAACGTGTGGGTACGATGGTAGTCAGATTCGGAAAGAGTACCGATAGATGGGTGGAAGATGCTACCTATACAATCCATTATGGCGATATCCGCCACATGGCAGGTTATCAGGCTGCTACTATGGGACTGCGATCCACTGACTATGCCCGTAACAGCAAGGGTAAGAGTGTGCCGGTAAAAGAAGTAGGATGGGCGAGTGCTAACGAAAAGCCTACTCATCTGATTCTTCAGTTCTCCTCATCCGATGGTGGAGCCTATATCGGAACTCCAGGCAATACCTTGTGGATTGATAATGTAGCATTGGTGTATTAAAATAATAAAATCGACAAAATGAAGCATATTCTGACAATACTTATAATGATGTTGGCATTGGGCAGCTATGCCTCTGAGCCTTCTGTAACCGATAGTATCTCATCTGCAGAGAAGGTGGATACGATGGCTTTACATGCCGGAAAATCATGGGTGAACCGGATTCTTGACTACTTTAATGATTCCAACAAAAACAAGAAGCATAAGCGTTTCGATTTTAGTGTGATAGGTGGCCCTCATTATGCCTCTGATACCAAGTTTGGATTGGGATTGGTGGCAGCAGGACTATACCGTACTGATCCGAATGACAGTATTCTTCCTCCTTCTAATGTCTCGCTTTATGGTGATGTCAGTTCTGTTGGTTTCTACATGTTGGGGGTCCGTGGTAACCATATTGCTCCTAAAGGAAGATATCGCATCGATTATCACCTTTATTTCTATTCTTTTCCCTCTGATTTTTGGGGAATAGGCTATGAGATGGGCGATAACGATGCCAATAAGAGTGACATGAAGCGTTGGCAGGCTCAGGCTGAAGTTAGCTTCCTGTTTCGTGTAGCAGATAATTTCTATATCGGACCGATGGCGAGTTATGACTATGTAATAGGTAAACATATTGAGCATCCGGAATTACTGCAAGGCATGGATCAGCATACTTGGAATGTTGGAGCTGGTGTTTCTCTGGTATATGATAACAGAGATAATCTTACGAATCCACATCGTGGTATCTGTCTGAATATCAATCAGATGTTCAGACCTAGATTTTTGGGAAATGATTATGCCTTCAGTACGACGGCATTTCGTTTTGATGCCTATCAGCGACTGGGTAAGGGAACGGTTCTTGCCGAGGACATTGGGGCTAACCTCAACTTTGGTAATCCTTCGTGGGGAATGATGGCAGAATTGGGGGGTACTCATTCCATGCGTGGCTATTATGAAGGCCGTTATCGTGACAAGCATTCTCTGGAAGCTACGGTTGAGTTGCGCCAACATGTATGGAAGCGTAATGGCATCGTAGTGTGGGTTGGAGCAGGAACCATCTTCCCGAAATTCTCGGCATTGCGCTCTAAACAGATTTTGCCGAATGCCGGTGTAGGTTATCGCTGGGAATTTAAGAAGAATGTGAATGTACGTCTGGATTATGGATTCGGTAAGTCGGGTCAGTCTGGCTTCCTGTTTAATATCAATGAAGCGTTTTAATACAAGAGAAGAATGAATCGTTTATCCTATATATATAATAAGGTGTCATCGGGGCAATTCCTGTATGTTTATGCTGTGGTGGCATTGCTGTTGCCTAATATAGCCTTGTGTTATACCGAGTGCTTGGCTCCGTGGGCATGTGGTGTCAACGTGTTGCTGCCTTTGTCGCTGTATATGTTGTTCTTTTCTGTGGCTAAGCGTCCTGGTAAGATGATATGGTGGGCATTTATCTTTGTCTTTTTCGCTGCGTTCCAGCTGGTATTGCTTTATCTTTTCGGAACGGGAGTGATAGCAGTAGATATGTTTCTGAATCTCGTAACTACCAATCCCGGTGAAGCGATGGAGCTGCTCGATAATCTGGCACCAGCCGTGGTAGGTGTGTTTGTGGTTTATTTGCCTTTGCTTATCCTGGGGGGTGTCAATATCAGAAGAGATAGCCGGTTGTCGGTTTCTTTCCAGCAGAGAGTTCGCCATTGGGCAATGCAGATTGGGGCTATAGGACTGTTCTGTCTGCTGGCAAGCTATCTGGTGGTGGATGATTACCGTATGCGCAATCAGCTTTATCCTGTCAATATCTGCTATAATCTCTATTTGGCTTTCGAACGCAATGCGGCTTCAGAGAATTACAGGGAAGCAAGCCGGGATTTTAAGTTTGATGCCAGGAGTGAGCATTCTGCCACGGCTCCCGAGGTGTATGTGATGGTAGTGGGAGAGACGGCACGAACTCATAATTTCAGTCTTTACGGCTATCCTCGGAATACCAATCCTCTGCTTTCCAAGACACCGGGTATCAAAGCTTTCCCGAATGTGACAACGCAGAGCAATACCACCCATAAGAGTGTACCGATGCTCTTGTCTGCTGCATCAGCCGAGGATTTTGAGCGACTTTTTCATGAGAAAGGCATCCTGGCGGCCTTTAAGGAAGCCGGATTCCATACTGTGTTTATCAGCAACCAGTTGCCCAATCATTCGTTTATCGATTTTCTGGGAGAACAGGCTGATGAGCATTATTTTCTGAAGAAAGAGGATGCTTCGCAAGGCAACCATTATGATGAGGATCTGTTGCAGAAACTGGATGAGATATTGCCATTGGCTGATGCTTCCTCGTCTGCCCATTACCATTACCGTTATCGCAAACTCTTCGTGGTTCTTCATTCCTATGGTTCTCACTTCAATTATCAGGAGCGTTATCCCCGTAGTTTCGCTTACTTCAAGCCTGATAGCAGGAGTGAGGCAAAATCGGAGAATAGGCGTGATTTGTTGAATGCTTACGATAATACCATCCGATATACCGATTATATCCTGCATGGTATCATTGAACGTCTGCAGAAATGGGAGGGGGTACAGACTAAGACGGATGGGGTATATGATCAGCCTACATCAGCGATGCTCTATACCAGCGATCATGGAGAGAATATTTTCGATGATGAGCGCAGCCTCTTCCTTCATGCAGCACCGAAGGCTTCGGATTACGAACTGCATGTGCCTTTCATCATCTGGACTTCTGATGGATTCAGTAAACAATATCCGGATATATTGAAGGCTTTGGGAGAAAATCGGTCAAAACAGGTGCAGAGTAGTCTTTCGGCTTTTCATACTATGTTGGGCATCGGTGGCATTCAGACCCGTTATCGTCTGGATGAATACTCGGTGGCGAGTGGTAAATATCATCCAACGGAATTGCTCTATCTTGATGATCATGATGAGGCAATACCGCAGGAAGATGCCAAGTTTTTGCGTTAAATTCTAAGCCAAAAGGCTTTCTTGCTGTAAAATACATGAAAAGAGTTTTCGTAAATGTCAATTATTTGCGAAAACTCTTTGTCGTATCTATAATTTGCTGTATCTTTGCACCCGGATTTAGATAATAATAAAAATACAGTTGTTATGGAACCAACTCGAAAAATCGAAAAGGTAGGCATGCGCAACCTTCGCATGGAGGATTATGATCAGCTTGCCAAGTCATTTAGGCGTATTTACGCAGACTCAGATGTATTCTGGACAAAAGAACAGATTAAGAAACTCATTACTATCTTCCCTGAGGGACAGGTGGTTATCATCGTGGATGATAAGATTGTGGGCTGTGCGCTCTCTATCATCGTCAATTATAATATGGTGAAGGGTGATCATACCTATGCTCAGGTTACGGGTAATGAAACCTTCAATACCCACGATCCTAATGGAAACATTCTTTACGGTATCGAGGTATTTATCCACCCTGATTATCGTGGTTTGCGCCTGGCTCGCCGTATGTATGAGTATCGCAAGGAACTCTGCGAGAAGCTCAATCTGAAGGCTATCATGTTTGGCGGTCGTATACCAAACTATCACAAGTATGCCGATAAGATGCGCCCTAAGGAGTATATCGAGCATGTAAGAAACCGTGAAATCTATGACCCGGTTCTTACCTTCCAGCTTTCCAATGATTTCCACGTGCGCCGCGTAATCCGCAACTATCTTCCTAGCGATGAGGAGAGCGAACACTGCGCCACCCTCTTGCAGTGGGATAACATCTATTATCAGCCACCTACGGATTCTTATGTAGACCGCAAGCCAACCGTAAGAATCGGATTGGTACAGTGGCAGATGCGCCCATACGCTTCGGTGGATGACCTCTTTGAGCAGGTAGAGTTCTTCGTAGATTCTGTGAGCGATTACAAGAGCGATTTTATCCTTTTCCCTGAGTATTTCAATGCGCCTTTGATGGCTCGTTTCAACGATTTGGGTGAGGCGCAGAGCATCCGAAAAATGGCGCAGTATACCGAAGAAATCCGTGATCGTTTCCGCGAGTTGGCCATCAGTTACAACATCAATATCATCACGGGTAGTATGCCTTATCTCAAGGACGATTCCCTCTATAATGTGGGCTTCCTTTGCCGCAGAGATGGTAGCGTAGACATGTACGAGAAGATTCATGTTACACCAGATGAGCAGAAGTGCTGGGGATTGAGTGGTGGTAGCCATATCCAGACCTTCGATACCGATTGCGGTAAGATTGGTATCGTCATCTGCTATGATGTGGAGTTCCCTGAGTTGTCTAGATTAATGGCTGAGGATGGCATGCAGATTCTCTTCGTTCCATTCATGACCGATACCCAGAATGCTTACTCCCGAGTAAGAGTATGTGCCCAGGCGCGTGCCATCGAGAACGAGTGCTATGTAGCCATTGCGGGTAGTGTGGGCAACTTGCCTCGTGTTCACAACATGGATATCCAGTATGCCCAGAGTGCCGTGTTCACCCCTTGCGACTTTGCTTTCCCTAACGATGGCAAGCGTTCAGAGGCAACACCTAATACCGAGATGATTCTCGTATCAGATGTTGACCTGAATCTCTTGAATGAGCTTCATACCTATGGTGCTGTAAGAAATCTTCGCGACCGCCGCAAGGATCTTTATGACTTGAAACAGAAGAAGTAAGTGAGGAAGGATAATTCAACACTCAACATTCAACATTTAACATTTAAATAAAGTGTATAAGATAGAAATCTCGGAGCGTACGCTCCACTTCAAGCAGCCGGCAGGCACGTCTCGTGGGGTATATACCACGAGACACAGTTATTATCTCATTCTCACCTCGGATGAAATGCCGGGAGTAGAGGGAGTGGGAGAGTGTGCTACGCTCCCTGATCTCAGTTGCGATGCCAAACCGGAATATGAGATGACCCTGCGACAGGTTTGTCAGATGGTGGAGCAGATGGGACGCATTCCATACGATATGATTCGTGCTTACCCTAGCATCACCTTCGGTTTGGAAACAGCCTTTGCTTCGTTCTTTGATGCAGCAAAGAAGAAGCTGGGGGCAATGAATCTGTCTGAGGGAAAGACTTCTGTCGAAATACTGAAGGAGGCGGGAGTCTCTGTTCCTATGGGAATGGAGAATCTTGTCAATCTCTTCGATTCTCCTTTCGGAAGAGGTGAAGAAGGTATCACAATCAACGGATTGGTGTGGATGGGAACCTATGAGGAAATGCTGGCACGACTGGAGGAAAAGCTTCAGGCGGGTTTTCATTGCGTGAAACTGAAGATCGGTGCCATCGATTTCTTCAAGGAACTCGATCTCATCAAGCGCATCCGTGATGTTTATACCAAGGAGCAGGTTGAGTTGCGAGTGGATGCCAATGGCGGTTTTCTGCCAGAGAATGCCATGAGCCAGTTGGAGGCTTTGGCTAAATATGACATTCATTCTATAGAGCAGCCTATCAAGCAGCATCAGTGGCCTAAGATGGTTCAGCTTTGTCGCGAAACACCGCTTCCTATCGCCCTAGACGAGGAGTTGATTGGTGTGAATGTCCGGAGTATGAAGCAGGCCTTACTCGATACGGTCCGTCCTCAGTATATCATCCTCAAGCCTTCACTTCATGGTGGAATCTATGGATGCAACGAGTGGATAGAACTGGCTAACCAGCGTGGTATCGGCAGCTGGATTACTTCTGCTCTTGAGAGTAATATCGGTCTGAATGCTATTGCTCATTATGCAGCTAAAGTATATGGTCCTAATGTCAAGATGCCGCAAGGCTTGGGCACCGGACAGCTCTTTACTGATAACATCCCGATGCCATTGGAGATTCGTGGTGACAAACTGTTTGTAGTAAAATGACTTTAGAAGATTTCCTTTCAGAATGGAATAACGGTAGTGACCGGGTGCTGGTGCATACCAGTGGCTCCACGGGAAAGCCCAAGCCGATGATGGTAGAGAAGAAGCGAATGCTCAACTCGGCCCGCATCACTTGTGATTTCTTGGGTTTGAAGCCTGGTGATAGCGCTTTGCTCTGTATGTCGCTCGATTATATTGCAGGTAAGATGGTGGTGGTGCGGAGTATAGAGCGCCATCTCCATCTTATTTCTGTTTGCCCAAGTGGTCATCCTTTGAAAGATGTAAATGAAGAGATTACCTTCGCTGCGATGGTTCCGATGCAGGTTTATAATACCCTGCAGGTTCCTGAAGAGCGGGCTCGTCTCTGCCGCATCAGGCATCTTATTATCGGTGGCGGAGCCATAGATGAGGCTCTCGAACAGAAACTGAAGGCTCTTCCCGGAGATATTGCCATCTGGAGTACCTACGGAATGACCGAAACGCTCTCGCATATTGCCCTGAGAAGAATTAATGGTGCTGAGGCTAGCGAATGGTACCAGCCTTTCGATAGTGTCAGAATCAGTCAGACCGATGAAGGTTGTCTGGTGATAGATGCTCCGCAGGTCTGTGCAGAGCCCCTGGTAACGAACGATATAGTGGAAATAGAATCCTATATATATAATAAGGTGGAAAAACTCCGTTTTCGCATCAAAGGCAGAAAAGACAATGTGATTTGCAGCGGAGGCATCAAGATTCAGATAGAAGAGGTTGAGGCTCTGTTGAAACCTTATCTCGATAAACCTTTCATGATTGTCAAGAAGAAAGACAGGAAGTTTGGAGAAATTGCTGTCCTCCTGACGGAAGATGAGGATATGAAAAAAATAGAGGCGACTGTTCGCCGCCTCTTATCTGATCATAAATATTGGATTCCTAGAGAATACCTTCATGTAAATCAACTCCCGCTTACCGAAACCGGAAAGCCGAAGCGCTCTATCTTTCTTTAAAAGGATTCTCTGAAGAAATATTCTTTAGCTGAATTATCCTTCTCTGAAGAAATCGAGTGCTTCCTTGATTTCTTCTGTCGTAGCAGTCTGGTTGATACGGATATCGCCTATGCCGCCCAGCATCGTGAAGTTGATGATGCCATTCTGGTTCTTCTTGTCATGGTGCATCAGTTCTATCAGTTCATCATAGTCATCGCAGGTAATATCCAGTGTACCATAGAATTCCTTGATGAAGTTTACGGTCTGGCGCATCTTCTCTGTAGGGAATCCGGTCTTGGCAACACTCAGATAGAGTTCTGGAATCAGACCGAATGCCACAGCGTAACCATGCAGAATAGGTTTGCGCTTCAATGCCCAACTCTCGAATGCATGACCGAAAGTATGACCCAGGTTCAGCGCCTTGCGGATGCCCTGCTCGTGAGGATCCTGCTCTACAATGCGCTCCTTTACCTTCACGCTGTCGCCTACCATGCGCTGCAACTGCTTCAAATCAGGCTTGTCGAGGTCGAAGCTGACCAGTTCTTCCCACATTGCTTCTGTAGAAATCAGACCGTGTTTCAGCATCTCTGCATAGCCCGAACAGATGTTTTCTGCATCGAGCGTCTTTAAGAATTCTGTATCGAGAATAACGAACTTAGAATCGTTGAACACGCCTACTTCGTTCTTCAGTCCGCCGAAGTTGATGCCTGTCTTTCCACCTACCGATGCGTCTACCATAGCCAGCAGGGTGGTAGGAATATTGATAAAGTTGATACCTCTCTTAAAAGTGCTGGCAGCAAAGCCACCCAGGTCGGTTACCATACCGCCGCCCAGATTAATCATACAGGAGTGGCGTGAAGCACCTCCCTCCTGCAGTCCTTTCCATACCATCATCAGACTTTCGATGTCTTTATGGCTGTCGGTAGCCGGAATAGTGATGATATGGGTTTCCTTCATGCAGTAAAAATTCTGCAATACAGGCATGCATAGTTCCAATGTCGTAGTATCTGTAAGCACAAAAAGCTTGTCGTGCTCACACTCAGAAAGTGCACTTACCAGTTCGCTTTCCAGTTGGGTTGATATGATTACTCTTTGTTCCATAACATTCTAACGTATTAATTTTTGTGCAAAGATACACTAAAATGGAGACAATACAAAAAAAAAGTTGCTAAATTTGCGTTTTTTATCTCAGAATGCATTAAACCTTGGTGTATTTAACGCGTCAAAACAATCGAGTAACAAAAATGATAATAGAATATCATAGCGATTATGTGTGAAAACACTCATAGTTGGAAATAATAACAAATTAAAAATAAGAATGAAAAAATCAATTCTGACGATGCTGCTGCTGTTGATGGCAATGGCATCCTTTGCTCAACAGCGACTGATATCCGGTCAGATTACCGACCGCGATACCAAGGAAGCCATTGAGCAGGTAACGGTTCAATTGCTTAAGAGCGACAGCACGTATGTGGCTGGTGCCATCAGTAATGAGAACGGACTCTTTCATGTCACCGCTCCGGCAAATGGCAAATATCTGCTCAAGATTTCGAGTGTAGGATATAAGTCTACTGTGAAGCATATCCAAATTTCTGATAACAAGGATCTGGCTATGGGTAAGATTGTGCTGGGGGCTGAGGCTATCATGCTGAAAGGCGCAGTGGTAACAGCTATGGCCCAGAAGGTAACCCTGAAGGAGGATACTTTCGTGTACAATTCTTCTGCCTATCGCACACCGGAAGGCTCGGTAGTTGAGGAACTCGTAAAGCGTCTGCCGGGTGCAGAGGTGAGCGATGACGGTACTATCAAGATCAATGGTAAGGAGGTAAAGAAGATTCTGGTAGACGGTAAGGAGTTTATGACGGGCGATACCAAGACTGCCCTGAAAAACCTGCCTACCAGCATCATCGAGAAAATCAAGGCATACGATGAGAAGAGTGATCTCTCTAAGGTAACCGGTATTGATGACGGTGAGGAGCAGACCGTGCTCGACTTCGGTGTGAAGAAGGGTATGAACAAGGGTTTGATTTCCAACATCGACCTGGGCGTGGGCAACAAGAGCCGCTACAATATGCGTGGCATGGGAGGTTATTTCAATGATAACAACCGATTCATGCTCTTTGCCAATGCCAATAACACCAGCGACCGTGGTTTCGGAGGCGGTGGACCGGGTAGAGGTTTCGGAGGCGCTAACGGCTTGAATGCCAGCAAGATGATAGCCGCCAACTACAATTACGAACTGAAGGATAAATTCAAGTTCAATACTTCACTTCGCTGGAATCACAGCGATGGCGATATTTGGAGCCGTCGTTCCAGCGAGAACTTCATGGGTAGCAGTTCTTCGTTCAGCAACAGCTTGACTCAGAATTTCTCTCGCAGCAACAGTTGGAATGGCAACATCCGATTGGAGTGGATGCCTGATTCCATGACCAATATCCTCTTCCGTCCTTCCATTTCCTGGAGTACCAGCGATGGATTGAGTGGCAGCCAGTCGGCATCTTACAATAAGGATCCTTATACCATTACCACCAAAGACCCTCTTTCTGAGGAAGGTATTGAGGAGTTGGACAAGGCTGAGGCTATGGTGAACAGACAGTTGACTAACGGAATCACCTATTCTGATAATAACAATATCAGGGGTATGCTGCAGGTGAACCGCAAGTTGGGCAACAAGGGACGTAACATCACCTTTCGTGTGGATGCCAAATATACGGATAATGACAGCAAGAGCATCTCGCTCAACAATGCCAAACTCTATCTCGTACAGACAGCGGAGGGTAAGGATTCTACTTATCAGACCAACCGCTATAATCTGACTCCTTCGAAGAATTACAGTTATGCGGGCCAGTTGACCTATAGTGAGCCACTCTGGAAGGCTACCTTCCTGCAGTTCAGCTATAAGTTTACTTACAGCTACTCCAAGAGCGACCGCAGCACCTACGATTTCAGCAAGTATGCCATGAATGGCGATCAGGAGTACCGTGGTTGGGATAGTTACCTGAATCCGTTTGCCGGTCATCTCGAAGATTACAAGGATGATGATCAGAGCCGTTTCTCTGAGTATCGCAACTACAATCACGATATCCAGGTGATGATGCGATTCGTCCGTCAGAAGTATAACTTGAACTTCGGTGTGATGGTTCAGCCACAACAATCGAAGTATATCCAGGATTATCAGGGAGTGCATGTAGATACCGTCCGCAATGTGGTGAATGTGAGTCCAACCCTCGATTTCCGTTATCGCTTCTCCAAGATGAGCAACCTGCGTGTGAACTACCGTGGTACCACAGCGCAGCCAAGCATCTCTCAGTTGCTTGATATCACAGATAACAGCGACCCGCTGAACATCTCAAAGGGTAACCCTGGCTTGAAGCCATCGTTCACCCAGAACTTCCGGTTGTTCTACAACAACTTCGTGCAGAACCACAACAAGGGTGTCATGACCTTCATCAACTTCTCAACCACCAACAATAGCATCAGCAATAAGGTGACCTACGATGAGAAGACTGGTGGAAGAATCACCCGACCTGAGAATATCAATGGCAACTGGAATGTGATGGGAGCCTTTATGTTCAACTGCTCTATCGATAGTGCCGGTGTATGGAACTTGAATACCGACACCTACTTGGGTTACAACAACTACGTGAGTTATCTGAGTCTCGACAAGCAGTCTGATTCCCAGAAGAATACCACCCGCAGTACTACTTGGAGAGAGCGCCTCTCTTTCAGCTATCGTAACAACTGGCTGGAGCTCTCGCTCGATGGAACATTGAATTATAACTATGCCAAGAACAAGTTGCAGCCTAACAGCAACCTCAATACCTGGCAGTTCTCTTATGGACCAAGCATGACGCTTACAGCGCCTTGGGGCACCAGTCTGAACTCAAGCCTCTCTATCAGCAGCCGCCGCGGTTATAGCGACAGCAGCATGAATACGGATGAGTTTGTATGGAATGCGCAGCTCTCTCAGGGCTTCCTGAAGGGCAAGCCTCTTACCATCATGCTGCAGTTCTACGATATTCTCCGCCAGCAGAGCACCTTCTCTCGTGCCATTTCTGCTACATCCCGTACGGATACGGAGTATAATGCCATCAACAGTTATGCGATGCTGCACGTGATATATCGCTTGAATCTCTTTGGAGGCAAGGATGCCCGTAGGGGTGGACCTGAAGGTCCTGGTGGTCCCGGTGGTCCTGGCGGTCGTCCAAACTTCCATGGTCGTCCATTCAATGGCGGTCGTCCATTCGGTGGCGGTCATCCAGGCGGCAGAATGTTCTAAAAAAGATAATGAAGTAAGCTTCATTTAAAACGATAGTAAGCCTCACTCCATGTTTACGTGAGGCTTATTTCAAATAGGTATGACGAGAAAAAAAAGAAATCCCCGCTCTTCGTAATGAAGAACGGGGATTGTTTTATTTGGGATTACTAAAAGTTGATCGATTAGAGAGCGAACTTGTAACCTACAGTAATCTGGATTACGTTGTTGTAGTGATCAACGTTATCTGCAATCTTAGTTACACCGATGTTGTAACGAGCATCGAAGACGATGTTCTGGTACTCGTAAGAGAGACCTACAGGGATAGAGAGGTCTACGGTCTTAACGTCTTCTGCATCATCCTTGTTTACCAGGAAACCTGGCTGCAAACCTGCCTTGAGAGCAAGACCAGCTACTGGGTAGTAGTTCAAAGTGATAGGCACATTGATGTAGCCTGGATTCCACTTGCCACCTTCAAAAGTCATACCGGCAACTTTTACATCCTTAGCCTTGAAGCCCTGCACAGAATAGAGAGCACCTACAGCAACACCTAAATTATCTGTAGCCTGATACTGCAATTCTGCACCAGCAGCGAAACCTGCTTTCCAATCGTTATCACCGATTGTAGAAACGTTCAAACCTACCTTAGGCTGAATAGTTGTTGTACCTGCAGCCTGCTGTGCGAAAGCACCTACTGAAGACAGCACCATAGCTGCCATAACAAATAATTTTTTCATAACTCTTTCAATTTATATAATTAAAACTGTTAATATTCTCGTAGCTTTTGAAATAGTATGTTACTATAAAGCTGAAAATGAGGTAGCCATTTATCATGCCTTTCCATCATCTCTCGGGTGCAAAGATAGGATTTTTTACAATAGAGTCCAAACAAATTAATGATTATTTGCTAAAATCGGGCGAAAAAATACGAAATTGTTACCAAATAGAATATTTTTAGATTTTTTTTATTCCCGTTTTCTTGCATTGTTTCATAAAAAGTTGTATATTTGCAGAGCTAAATAGAAATGCTTATGGGACTGGAATTTGGAAAATGGTTAATGGACGTTGCCAAGTATATGTTGACGGCGCTCTTGCTAGCAAGTTTTTTTGGAGACATGAATACCCCAGGAATGGTTGCTATAGCAATATTAATAATGATGGTAATATTAGGCTTAGGGCTTTGGTTTGTGCACCTTAATAGTCCTGACGATAAAAATAATAAAAGAAAGAAAGGAAAATAATTATGACTACACAAGAAATTAATTTCGCAATGATTTGTGGAGCACTCATCCTGATTTGTCTTTTTGCTGTCGGGTTGATTATTCATGAAAAGAGCCAGCAAAAGAAGAATGCTCAATGGGAATAAAAAAAAATCCCCTATACAGTATAAAAGATGTATAGGGGATTCTTTTTTATTCTTCATCCTCGTCCCAGTCTTCTTCGTCAAATCCAAACATGGCTGGATCTACGAAGGCGTCCAGGGCTCGGCGTTCCTTCTTAGTTGGGCGACCAGTGCCTCTTGCTCTATCTACGAATCCGCTGATGCGGCTCATCTCCAGGAGCTCGTATTGCTTAGGGTCGGTTACGTTTTTATAGACACCATACAGCATCTTGGCGCCTACGCGCTGCTCTATGCAGTCGAGAACCTCGAAAGAGTAGGTGATAGGGGCTTTCTTTACGCTCACCACATCGCCACGCTTGATGATAAAGGAAGGCTTTCTCGTTACGCCTCCCACCATGACGCGACCATTCTTACAGGCATCGGCAGCAATGCTGCGGGTCTTGTAAATGCGGGCAGCCCAGAGCCACTTGTCTATTCTTGCTGATTCCTTCATGATTATTTCTTTCCTAGCTTGTTAAACTGGTTCATGGTGATGTCGATACCAGCCAATACGAAGCTCTTGATAATCTCTACACCCAGGTCGATGGCTGGCTGAAGCTGCTTCATGTCTTCCTCAGTATATTTGCCCAGCACCCAGTCTATCTGGCCGCCACGCGGATAATCGTTGCCGATGCCCATGCGCAGGCGGGCATAATTCTGACCGATAAGCTGCTGGATATGTCCCAATCCGTTATGGCCGCCGTTGCTGCCGTTCGCCTTCAGTCGGAAAGCACCCAGAGGCAGGGCTAGCTCATCGCTGATAACGAGCAGTCGGCTCTGGTCAATCTTTTCCTGATTCAGCCAATATCTTACCGCATTACCGCTGAGGTTCATGAATGTGGTAGGTTTGAGCAGGAAAATCTTTCTTCCCTTGAGCGTAGTCTCGGCTACGAAGCCATATCGCTTATCCTCAAAATGAATATTGGACGCTTTAGCAAAAGCGTCCAATACCATAAATCCTGTGTTGTGCCTGGTGCCGGCGTATTCATCGCCAGGGTTACCAAGCCCACAAATCAAATATTTATCCAATGTTTGATAATGCTTTACTCAGGTTCGTAAAATCTCTAGATGACTCAGCGATTAAGCCTCTGCATCATCAGCAGCCTGAGCTGCGAGCTGAGCGTTACGTGTCATCTTGATAGAGCAAACTACGACAGCCTTGCTTGTAGCCAACTCGAGACCCTCGAATGAGAGGTCACCTACCTTGATGCTCTTACCGATCTTCAACTCTGTAACGTCGATATCGAGGTGCTCAGGGATAACCTGGTAAGGAGCTGTAACGTTGATCTTACGGATAGAGAGGTTCATACGACCACCATCACGTACACCCTGTGCAAGACCTGTCAACTTAACTGGAATACCGATAGTGATAGGCTTCTTGTCGTTAACCTCGTAGAAGTCAACGTGTAGAGGAGCGTCTGTTGTTGGGTGGAACTGGATCTCCTTCATGATAGCTGTGTGGCTCTCACCGTCGATGATGAGGTTGATAACGTATACATGAGGAGTGTAGATGATTTTACGCAACTCAGCGAATGGAACTGCGAATGACAAAGCCTCAGGAGCACCGTTCTCGCCCTTCTTCTCACCATAAAGGTTACATGGAATCAAACCTTCCTTACGCAATGTCTTAGAAGCTTTCTTGCCAAGGTCTGTACGCTTCTGACCTGTTACATTAATCTCTTTCATTTTGTGTTACTCTAAATTAAGTTATTAATAAAAAATGTGCCTTAACTCGCCATCACACGGATTAGCTTTGCTTAAAGCGGGTGCAAAATTACGAAAATTATTTGGAATGAGCAAACTTTTTGCCGAAAAACATGTTTTATATGCAGAAAAAATATTGAAAATACAATTTTTTGCTTAAATAAACTGAAATTTTTGCCCGTTTTCTTGTCTATTACCTATTTAATGTGTATTTTTGCAAGCGTATTAGGTAATTTAATAAATGAATCTTTTAAAAACATTAGAGAATGATTAATAGGGATTTGATAAGACGTAAGATTGTGCAGTTAACCTACGCATACTATCAAAACAGCGATCATAACATGGAGAACGCTGAGAAGGAGCTGATGTTTAGTCTCTCCAAGTCATACGATTTGTACAACTACATGTTGCAGCTCATCGTTGCCATCACCCAGGAGGCACGCAAGCGCTACGATGTAGATGTAGCTCGTGCCAAGAGAGAGGGTGAGCAGGAACCTTCACCACGTTTCGCATTCAATAAGTTCGCTCTGCAGCTCGAAGAGAACAAGATGCTGCTCGAATGGATAGATGTTAAGCATTCCAACTGGGATGAGGATATTGAAATGGTGCGCAAAGTGTATACTGCGATTACGTCTAGTGATCTCTATGCTGATTATGTCAGCGGTGCTATTGATGAGGAACTCGCCGATCTCGACGAGTACAGCCGCGACCGCGAGGTATGGCGCCGCATCTACAAGCAGTTCATTCAGAATAATGAAGAGCTTGATGCATTCCTCGAGGAGAAGAGCCTCTACTGGAACGATGACAAGGATATCATAGATACTTTCGTATTGAAGACTATCAAGCGTTTCGACCCGGAAGCTAAGGCCAAGCAGGAATTGCTGCCAGAATACAAGGATGCTGAAGACAGAGAGTTTGCACGCAAACTCTTCCGTGCTACCATCCTCAACTGCGATACCTACCAGCGCTATATGAGCGAGGCTTTGCGCAACTGGGATTTCTCACGTCTTGCCTATATGGATGTGATTATCATGCAGATTGCCATCGCTGAGGTGATGAACTTCCCTGGCATCCCGGCTACCGTTACTATCAACGAGTATGTAGAACTTGCCAAGGCATACAGCACTCCTCGCAGCGGCGGTTATGTTAACGGTATGCTCGACAGCATCTGCCGCGAGCTCATCAGCCGCAACCTCATCCAGAAGGAGATGCCTGAGCGCAAGCAGCATCAGCATGCACAGCACGGCGAACATGCCGGCAAACAGCGCCCAGACAACCAGCATCCAGCCGGCCGTCGTCCGCGCATTCATCGCGCTCCGGGCGAGGGTGAGTAAATAACGGAGGCCTTTCTTGCTGGCCACACCTTATTTATATAATAGAACATAAAATAATAATAGATAATACTTTAACGACATGACAAATTTAGTATTGCAAGCAGCTGCCGGTGGTAGCAGCATGAGTTTTCTCATCATGATGGTAGCTATCTTCGCTATCATGTGGTTCTTTATGATCCGTCCTCAGCAGAAGAAGCAGAAGGAAATCCGCAAGTTCCAGAATGCTTTGGCAGAGGGTACCAAGGTGGTTACAGGCGGCGGTGTTTATGGCACTGTTAAGCGTGTTGACCTTGAGGCTAATACCGTTGATGTTGAGATAGCTCGTGGCGTGGTAATCACTGTAGCTAAGGGCTACGTGTTTGCTGATGCAGCTAGTCAGACACCTAATGCATAGTATCAAGAGCATATTAAAAGCTGTCAGAAACTTCCTGTTCAGTGGTCTGAATAAGGAGTTTCTGATTTTTTTGTTCTTTCTCGCTCTCAGCGGCATCTTCTGGCTGATGATGACGCTCAATGAGACTACTGAGAGAGAATTCAATATTCCTGTGCAGTTAACCGGTGTGCCCCGCAATGCGGTGATAACCGGCGAACTCCCTGATACCGTGCATATTACGGTGCGTGATAAGGGATTCACACTCGTTACCTATGCTTACGGAGGCAAGATTCATCCGCTCACATTCCGGTTTGCCAATTATGCCGACGAGGAAACGGGAACGGGACAGATTCCGATGGCTGATGTGCAGAAACAGGTGGCATCCCAGCTCTATGGCTCTACCAAACTGATCTCCATCAAGCCGGCAAAATACGATTTCTTCTTCACCTACGGCTCTTCCAAGCGGGTGCCTGTGGTGTTCAGAGGTAAGATTACAACCAGCAAGAGCTATTATCTGGCACATACCGAATTCCTGCCGTCTACGGTTACGGTTTATGCCAACAAGAAGCTGCTCGATGAGTTGGAATCGGTAGAAATCGAGCCGTTCAACATGCGCAACCTGCAGGATACCATTCATCGCAACGTACCTATCAAGAAGATACGTGGCATGAAGATTGTGCCTCAGATGGTGCGTCTGGCGGTATATCCTGATGTGCTTACCGAAGAGTCGGTCGATGTGCCTGTTACGGCCATCAACATGCCTGATAACATGGTGCTCCGTACCTTCCCATCTAAAGTGGCGGTAAGATTCACCATCGGAGCCAGCCTCTTCAGAACCATCAAGCCGAGCCAGTTTAAGGTGGTAGTAGATTATAACGATCTGGCTAACAACCCTTCTGACAAGTGCAAACTCCAGTTGCGCAGCGTGCCGCGCTCGGTGAGCAAGGCGCATCTCGACCTGGAAACGGTAGATTATCTGCTGGAACAGCAATGATAGTTGATAATTGATAGTTTATAGTTGATAGTTTTCTACTATGATGAAGATAGCGATAACGGGCGGTATAGGTAGCGGAAAGAGCTATGTGTGCCGGATATTGGAGAAACAGGGCATCAGGGTTTACGACTGCGATGCTGAGGCTAAGCGGCTCATGCGTACCGATGCCCGCTTGCAGGCTGGTTTGAAGAAGCTGGTGGGCGAGCAGGTTTACAGCGCAGAGGGCGTTTTGCAGAAGCCCGTGCTGGCTCAGTTTCTGCTGGCTGGCGAGGCTAACAAGCAGGCTGTCAACGATGTGGTTCATCCGGCTGTGGCGCGCGATTTTGAGCAGAGCAGCTATGAGTGGATGGAAAGTGCCATCCTCTTCGATAGCGGTTTCTACCGCCGTATCCACCTCGATTTCGTGGTCTGCGTAACGGCTCCCGTCCCGGTCCGTATCCAGCGCATCATGCAGCGTGACCATATCCCGGCAGAGAAGGCGCAGCAGTGGATAGATGCCGTCATGCCGCAGGAAGAACTTGCAGCCCGCTCCGATTTCGAAATCGTGAACGATGGCGAGCAGGATATCGATGCACAGGTAAGGAAATTATTGGATATCATTAATAATAAAGAATAATAGAAAAGACAATGGAAACAATCCTTTCAATTGCAGGCAAACCAGGCCTTTATAAATTGGTATCAAGAGGTAACAGAAACCTCATCGTAGAAACACTCGATGAGACTCACAAGCGTATCCCAGCTTTCGCTACCGACCGTGTAACAAGCCTTGGTGACATCGCTATGTATACAGACGCTGATGAGGTGCCACTCTGGGAAGTTCTCGACAGCGTAAGCAAGAAGGAAGAGGGCAAGCCTAGCACTTTCAACTACAAGAAGGCGCCTGTTGCTGAGCTCCACGCTTATTTTGCTGAGGTCCTTCCTAACTACGATCGCGACCGTGTTCACGACAGCGATATCAAGAAGCTCCTCCAGTGGTACAACATTCTCGCTAAGTACGGCATCACCGATTTCAAGGCTACTCTCGCTCCTACAGAGGGTGAGAACGTAGATGATCGTGCTGAGCAGGCTGCTGAGTAAAATCCCGTCTGATTTTTTAGGCACGGATTTCACGGATTACACGGATTTTTTTTCGAGATAATTACTCTTTTCGAGCATGTCTCTATAAATCCGTGTAATCCGTGCCTAATTCTTTTCCCCTCAGTCTATAAATCTGTGCCTAATCCTTTTATTCCTCAATCTTTTTCAGTTCCTTTTCAAATCTTTTGCGATACATTTCTCCCGCTATGGTCAGACCAAACGGGAAGGCTAACCAGATGCCCAGAATGCCCAAGCCGCAAGGGAACCCCAGGGTGTAGCCCAGCGGCAATGAGATGACGAAATAGGCGATGAAGGCATAGAGCACCATCGGCTTCACACAGGCGATGCCACGCAGCGCATTGGCAAAGGTATACTGCAGTCCGTCGCCAAACTGATATACCATCAACAGGATAATCAGCGTAGCCACATACGCCTGCACCTCCACATTATCATTAAACCAGCCACCTATCTGATGGCGAAGCAGGAACACCGGCAAACCCATACACAGCGAGAACAGCAGGTTCAGCCGGAACCCGTCGTAGGCATTGCGGCGAACTGCCCCGTAGTCCTTCTGACCCATAAAATGGCTCACGCGGATAGCCAGCGCTGCCGCCATGCCCGAAAGCACGAGATAGAAGAGCTGCGAGAGGGTAATCATCACCTGATGAGCCGCCAGCGGAATGGTTCCCAGCCAGCCCACCATCACACAGCTCAGCGTGAAGGCAGCCGATTCCATGCCCAGCTGCAGCGCCACAGGCCAGCCCAACCGGTTCATCTCCCTGAAGTCAGCCTTGGTCAGAGAACTGTGCAGAATATCGCGTCTGTATTCCCCGAAATTCTTGCCCGTCATCAGCATGCCCACCATTGCCAGCGCCATCAGAATACGGCTCACCAGCGTCGAAATACCGGCTCCCAGCAAACCCAGTTCCGGGAAGCCCGCCACACCATAAATCAGTACCCAGTTGCCCAGAATATTGATTACGTTGCCGCCAATCATCGCCCACATCGCCACCTTGGTCTGTCCGAGTCCGTCAAGAAATTGCTTCATCGTGAAGAAGATGCCCATGAAGAGCACCGAGGCAAGGTTTACCAGAAAGTAAGGACGGATGAGTGAGAGCAGCTCTTCAGGCTGTCCGATGCGCCCCAGATTCAGGTAGAGCACAATGAGGGCGAGGGTGAAGATGATGCCCGTCAGCATGTTGGCGCAGAAGGCATTGCGCACTTTCTGTCCGATGCAGTCGGTCCGTTCCTCGCCGTAGAGCCGTCCGATGATAGGAGTGAGTCCGTAGGTGAATCCCATATAGGATACGAAAACGAGACCGAAGATATTGTTCACCAGTCCGGCAGCCGCCAGTTCGGGTGTACTGTGATGGCCTATCATCAGCGTATCAGCAAATCCCAGGATGATGGTACCCAGCTGTCCTATGATGATAGGAATGCCGATAGCTAGCAGTTCCCGGTAGTGATGTTTCTTGTTCGTCGTTATTGATGTCGTATGATTATTCATATTTGCTTTTAATTACTAATCTATTTCCTTTGTTCTGCTTTAAGAGCATGCAAAGTTACGGCTTTATTCACTAACTACCAAATTTTAAAAGGTAAAAAAGTAAAAAAGTAAAAAGGTAAAAAGAGCCTAGCGGGGGTAAGCTAGCTAGGGGGGATTTAAAGGTAAAAAGGTAAAAGGGTAAAAAGGTAAAAAAGAGCCTAGCGGGGGCAAGCTAGCTAGGGCTCTTTTTACCTTTTTTAGGGGACCAGCGATGGAATCGCTGGGAACGGGGACAGGAGGGGCTAAAGCTTCTTTTTACTTTTTTACCTTTTTACTTTTTTACCTTTAAAAGATGTATGAACTTCCTTCCTCTTTCTGTCCATACGAGATAGGTGTGGGTGTAGGCGGTGCCCAGCTTCTCCTGTACCCCATCGCAGTGAGGGTCGGGGAGGGTAGAGTAGCGGGTGCGGCTCTTCGCCAGGCCCATGTGGGCATAATCAGCATAGAGCAGATACTGGCCGCTCTGGTAGTACTGGATATGAAGGGCACAGAGCTGGCGGTTCAACTCCTGTGCCGTGATACCCAGCTCCTTCGCTATCTGCGTGGTGGTATAGCAAGAAACAGAGTTGAGCACATTGTCGGTGTAGAGCGCCTTCGGCAGAAGATGATCCACCTGATTCTCCAACTGGATGATGTTCTCACCGTTCTTGGCGATGCAAACCACCTGTTCATCTACCACACCGTTCAGCCGACGAATCTCCGTATCCTGTTCTCCGATGAGTTTCTTCTGCTGATCAATCTGCACCTGCTGGTTTTTCAGCAGATTCTCCTTCTCCTTGAGTGTAGCTCTGAGAATCTCTTCAGCATGTCGAATCGTCTCCTCATCACTCTCGCCCTGCTTTACCGGAATATAACCGCCCGTCTTGCGAATCTGTGGCAGCACCTCGGAAGTAACCCAGTTTTTGAACTTCACCGCCGTTGGAAGCTTGGAGCCGAGTACCAAAGCATAGAATCCGCTCTCGTTGACGAAGAGCATCTGCTGTAGTCGTTTTGCAGCAACTCCATCCTTCTTTTTGCCAGTCACTACCCATACATCGCGTTTCGCGATGTATGGGTCATCAACATGTCGCTGGATGGCAGCCCACAGGTTCTTATACCCCAGCGCATTGCAGACATCTTTCGCGCAGAACAAAGGCTCCCCGTTTTCATCTATCTGAGTAAGAATCTTACCGAATTCAGGGTTTTCAAACACGACAGCATTACCTGCTGTCTTTTCATTCTTCATCTCTTCTTTTTTTGTTTTATAATTTTTTCCCATGATATAAAAATGTTTAATTATTAATGTTGAATGTTGAATGTTAAATTGAATGTTGAGTGTTGAATGTTGAATGTTGATTTTTTGCCTAACGGACTCAAGGGCGCTAGCCTAATTCAACATTCAACACTCAACATTCAACATTACAAAATCGTAATCCAAATGCTCTCATCCCTGTCTCTCGCAGCGGTAATAGCATTGATGAGGCGGTGGAGCCAGATACGGGAGTTCACAACCATGCCTTTTACACGGTTCTCACCCACCAGGATGCAGCCCTGCGTATCATCGGGATAATTGCCGGCATGGATGCGGATGCCCTCAAAATTGGGGACACCCAACAGCAGCGGCAACCACATTTTAAAACTCGGCGACTTGCTGATCACCACCGGATAAGTGCCCTCAGGTATCGCCGTCTTGCCCTTCATCTTCTGCGCCTTCTTGCCCGATACACGCCCCAACCGCACATTCTCCTCGGCAGGACTTAGCTCCACACCCAGAAGGTTGCGCCAGCACGGCTCCATCGTATCACAGAAATACGAGTCCGCATTCAGTTTCTCCGCAGGCACCTCGCACACCGTCTTCAGCCCCCTGCACTTGTTCACACTCTCAATCGTGCGCTTCTTTACATCCTCATCCTTCAGGATGTAAAGGCGACCTATCGTGTAGGTCTTCTTCTTCGCTATACGTTTTAAAACTATCTGCATAAGTAAAAATAAATTTAAGATTCAATAACCATACCGTCGTGGCGGTACTTCAGCTTCTCAAAACTGTCACAACTGTCACAACTGTCACGCTTGCCCGTATACTGATACGCCCGCCTGATGTAATTCCGGTGCAGCCACTGCCTGATCATCATATCGGTACCCTTCGCATCCAGTCCATGCTCCAGCCGGATGGCAAGCAACTGCGCAGCCGTAAAGCTATCGGGCAGTATCTGTAAAAGATTCTGAGGCCCACGCTTCGAACTCCTCTGCGCCATAAAGTTCTCCTTCGCAATCATGTCGCCGAAGAACCGCATCTTGCAGTACAGGTCATACTGCTCGCTCCAGCGGATAAACTCGTCAATCTCCGGCTCCCACTTGCAACCATTGGCTACATACAGCACGCACGCCTTCAGGTAAGCGATGACGTTGGCACGGAACGAGAGATTCTCAAACGTCCTGTCCTGCGACAGCCGGGCAAACTCAGCATTCTCATCCTTCAGTTTGAGGGCAAGCTGAAACGCCTCCTTACACTCAATCAGACCCGTTACTTTGTTCAGATTTTCGATGTAAGGCCGTAGCGCCTCACGGTACGATTCATCATAAGTTCCGTAAACAGGCATATCTTCGCCGATTTCCCTTTCGGGGATGGTACAGAAGTTGATACGGCTGATAGGACCATCGGTAAGAACCTTAGAGAAGTAACGCTGACCCTTCTGGATGGTGGTAGATGCATTCCAGTTGAACCGGATGGTAACACGCTCCGTAACACTCATCGTTCCTACACGAGTTTGTCCATATTTATTACCCGGGTCTGCTGCCAGACACATGATACGGAACTGCTGACTTCCGCTTCCCTTGAGCGCATCAAACTGGTCTAGCTCATTGAGCGAAGTATAGAGGAAATGTTCCTGCGCTTCAGCCGTTCTCATCACGAAAGCCGGGTTCGTCATATCCGCATCAATCTCCTGGATAATCAGGTTTTCAGGTCTCTTGCGCTTATCCTTGTTGGCACCCTTGCGCAGCATCTCATCCTTCCACGCCTTTTCGCGCTTCAGGTTTTCAGCATCCCTCAGCCTGATATCCTCCATAATGAAATCGATAGGCCTGTTCACGCTGCTCTTACCCGCTCCGGTACCCGCAAGCAGCAGCGTCATCAGTCTCGCCTCGTGCTCCACGTTGTCAATATACCGGAACCTCGTCTTCCAGAGATGCGTAGCCAGCGGCGGGAAGATAGCGTGCGCCACAGCCGGCTTATAAATTTCCGGTGTCCTCGATATCAGCAGCTCCACCAGCTTCGGCAGTTTCTTCGGCATCTCCGGCGGGTCAGGATAATCCTCATCAGCCCTATTACCTGTTAACTGTAAACTATTAACTTGTTGATTACCCCTGTTAACTGTAAACTGTAAACTATTAACTTGCTCAGCCCTATTAACTTTCAACTGTAAACTGTTAACTTGCTGGCTGGCTTGTTTTTCCGCCAGCGCATTCACCCTCATCACTTCCCTCGACATCGGCTTCGTATTGTCAGCATATTTCGCGTAGAAGTCGTGAATCAGCTGATGGCAATCGTTCTCCTGATAGTAGCTCGGCATTTTTACCCTCACCACCTTCATCAGTTCCTCTTCCTCCATCACCCTCGAAGCACCGGCGCTCATGATAGCCAGCAGCGAAGAGTGTCTCGACCCCACGGTATCAATCTCCATACCCCCGAGTCCGGCAGCCTGCGTAAAGAGGTCAAACGCAATCAGATTCTTCTCCCTGGCTCCCAGTCCGCCAGCATCCTGATTGCCTCCAGAATCCCCGATATGAGGAGCATCAGCACCATGGCTATCACCAGGTTGGGCAGGCTGAACAGCAGAGCCAGCAGAAACAGCAGGATTGCCGTCGTTGCCCGATAGTCTATTATTTTCATTATTCTTACCATTGCTATTAACTTTTAACTGTAAACTATTAACTTTCCCTCTTCCGTCCACGGTCAGTCCGCGGTCCAGATACGCCTGTCTTCGCATCAGAATCTCCTTCTCGCTCAGCACGGCGCACCACATCTTCGACCTGTAGATTTCCGAGTCCTTATCGGTGAGATAAATCATTCTCTCGGGTGTGATGCAGCTCTCGTCATACGGCACCCCCAGCGCCTCGCAATACGCCTTCTGCGTCTCCTCGATGGTCATTCCCACCGGCAGTCTGATACCGATGTGCAGCTTCTTCCGGGCACTGTAGCAGAGGTGCAGCAGCGAGCCGTTCCAGATGCTGTCAGAGCAGTTCAGCTCCCTTGCCTTCTCGATAGCCTTGTCTACATACTCCCTGTCATCCACGTCGATGATAGTCTGGAACATGAAGCTCTCGGGCTGGGCATTCTCCTGTCTGCGCACATTGTTCTTGAAGATGCCGTAGTGGGGGCAGAAGAAAGGCAGTTCGCTCTTCAGCCTGTCCTGTGCCTTCTTCACCGCCTTCTCGTCGTTGGCATTCACCTTCGGGATGGGCAGTTCGCCCCTAATCTGCTGAATCATCTTCTTGATTTCCGGCGATGCAATCACCTTGTCATACACCGCCAGACTGTTGGAAAACACCTTCCCCTTATTGCCCTTGCGATAAGGGTTCAGTGCAATTACATGTTGTGTTTCTGTCATGTTATTTCGTTAATAAAAGATTGGTTTGTGGGGTAATCCCCTCTTCCGTTTTCACCACTCTCAGCCGTCTGTAAGGAGGAGGACTGAACACATACGCTTTCACTTCCATCATTTTAAATAATTTAGAAGATTGGGGGCTCCCACCATGGTTGATGTGCAGATACACAAAAGCCCCCGAAACTCAGACCGCATTGGTTCTGAATTCCGGGGGCAAAGGTAAGGCAAATTTCTCACTTCTACCTAGTACGTACTATGTACGCGTACTAGTACTACCTGCCAGATTAACCTCTGATAGCAGGCATCACTTTTTCGAGGAAGGGAATCGTTTTCTTCTGATCCATTCCTCGGTTGTAGGCGGCTCTCATCGAGTTCGGATTAGGACCCCAATAATTGCCGAATACGCTCCATATATTATCGATTTTCAACTCTGTACCTATCTGGTTGGCAAGGATGGCAGCTTCGGATGATGACAGTCCTGAGGGCATGAAATTTTCGGTTACCATGCCTATCTCTATCAGGTTGTTCTTTATCCTCTGAGCCTTTTCCGTTTTCAGCTCAGCCGGCATCACAGCATTTCTGCATGAGTTTTGCTCACAGGCATTGCTGCCATAATAATTCTCCACATGCTCGAAGTACGAGCTACCAGCGTTCATGATGATCACTCTTTGTCCAGACATTTCTCATCCTCCTTTCCCTGATAGTTGTTCATGTGCTCGATATACTGTCCACCATTCATCTGTATGGTATTGTTGATAACGATGGTAAAGTGCTTTATTACGAAGCGAATAAATTTTCTATAGAAAAATGCTTTCATCTTCTTTTATTGATTTTGTTGTTAACTGTTTCCTCCTCATTTTAGTAAAGGTCGTGTGTTTGCGCTAACGTTTTTAGCGTAAGCCGCTGGAGAACTGCCGAGCGCCTACTATCGTAAGGTGTGGGGGCGGGTAAGGTTGTGTGTTTACTTTCTGGTTGTTGATATGGCATTAAGTTGATACTTGGTCGCAGATACCTGGCATCTCGACCGATTGTTAGTAATTATAGCATACCACAGCTCGCTTAGGAGTTCTCCTAAGCTTCCGAAACACCTTTTCTTCATAAAGTCGAGGTGATTGCTGTTAATATGCTTCATTTTTTTCATATTTTCAAAATTTCGTGCAAAGGTAATAAAAAACATTCAAATAGCCAAATAAAAAGTGAGCGTTATGGCGCTCACTTTAATTTAATGTTTATTATATATATGTGTGATGTTTTTAACAGATTAAACGCCATTCCCCCTCACGCATCCCTGCTATTCCCTTCACGCCCCGAAGCGGCAAAAGCTTTGTATGGCTCGAATATGATAAATAAGCCGAAAAAAATAGGAGAAAAAATGATGTAAATGGATTCTTTTTTGTACTTTTGTACGCAATAAAAGAAATGCAAGACTTATGGAATCTAGATTCTTGACCAATTATACAGAGACAACCTTCCTGTCTACCATTCAGATGAACTTGCGCCGCTGCAAGTCATTTGCTTTTTCAGTCAGCTTTATCAAGAAAGCCGGCCTGGTACTCTTGGCTAAAGACATTAGTGCTGCTATAGAGCGTGGAGCTAAAGGAAGAATCATCACTTCTACCTATCAGAATTTCACGGATGTTGAATCGTTAAACTACTTTTTGAGTTTGGCACAACATCCTAATTTTGAGTGTCATCTGGACGATGAATGTTTCCACGATGAGAAGAACTATTTTACCAATGGTTTCCACTCTAAAGGCTATATTTTCGAACTGGAAAATGGTATAGAAATGGTTGTTGGTTCTTCTAATATCACACGCTATGCTTTGCTGAAAAACATAGAGTGGGATTTGGTGGTGAATTGCGAGCATGATACCGAGGCTTATCTTGATGCAATGAATGAGTTTGAAAGCCTATGGAATCAGACGTATGAATTATCGCAGGATAGAATTAAAGAATATTCTACCAAACTCAGTTTTGCTATTGAGCATTGGGATATGGATTATGATATGGCGGATTCTGAAATCAAACCTAATTATATGCAGCGCAAAGCACTTAGGGAATTGAACAGGTATCGTGCCATCGGTCAGGAAAGGGCTTTGGTGATTTCTGCCACAGGTTCAGGAAAGACGTATCTGGCAGCATTCGATGCGCTCAATTTTAACCCCGACAGATTGCTCTACATCGTACATGAAGGCTCTATCTTGAAGAAATCCCTGGAGACATTCCAAAAGGTCTTTGGTGGCTCTAAAACCTGCGGTCTGTATAATGCGGAGGCAAAGGAAACAGGTGAGGATTTCCTGTTCTCTACCAATGTTTCGATGTGCCGTTCGCTCGAACTCTTTGATAAGAAGGAATTCGATTATATCATCATCGATGAGTGTCACCATGCTGTAGCAGACAGTTATCGGAAAATCATCGACTATTTTGAGCCGGAGTTCCTGCTGGGCTTGACTGCTACCGAGAACCGAATGGATAATCTGGATGTAGTAGAGATTTTCGGCAATAATATCCCATACGAGTTGCGGCTTCGTGATGCCATCATCAATGATCTGATTGTGCCTTTCCACTATTATGGTATTCGTGACGAACTGGTTGATTATGGGTTGACAGCATCTGGCGAACGCCGTTTGATTTCGCAAATTTCTACACCTGAAAACTGCGAGTTTATCCACCAGCAGATAGAGAAGCATCGAATGGGAAACCAGAAGCTGAAGGCGCTGGCTTTCTGTAGAAACATCCAGCATGCCAGAATGATGGCTGATAACCTGGGTGATTATTACCATACAGCTTTCTTGAGCGGTAAGAACAAGACCGGTGAACGTATTCGTGCTTACAATGATTTACAGGATGAAAACCGGGATTTGGAAATCTTGTTTGCTGTAGATATCCTGAACGAGGGTGTGGATATTCCTGGTGTCAACATGGTGCTCTTTCTGCGCCCAACGGAATCGAGTACCATCTTTTTGCAACAATTGGGTCGAGGTCTTCGTAAGTATACAAACAAGCCTTATGTTACGATACTCGATTTCATTGGCAACAGCTATAAGCGTAGCGTTCATATAGCCTTGGCGCTAGGCAGTCTTTCCCGCAATTCTATTTTGGAAAAGAAACTCTTGAAGTTCATGGTAAGGAATGATTTCAAGAGCTTGGGCTTGGATAAATATGGCGTTGAGGTACACATCGATGACCTTTCCAAAGAGGAAATCATCGACAAGATTGAGAGCGAAAATTTCAACCGCATCAACTATCTGAAGATGGATTATCAGAACTTCAAGGCATATCTGAAAACTCCGTCTTATCCATCGCACATGGATTATATGAATAGTGATTATGCTCCTAATCTCTTGAAATTCATGAAGATAAAGATTGGATCCAAGAAAACCAATTCTTATTATGGTTTCTTGAAGGGTATAGAAGAAGAGGGCTTGCCGGTATTCTCAGAAGAGCAGATTGCTTGTATCAATTATCTGTCTAGTCTTTTGCCTTTGGTAAGAGAGCATGAGTATTTGGTAATCAAGAATTTACTGAACGGAGAGACTACGTTATCGCATATTGAAGCCAATATCCGGGAGGAGATTCCTGGTTTCAAGCATGAGCAACTGGAGCATGCTTTGCGATTCCTGGAAGAGGGATTTGCTGTGAAGATAGAAGCGGATGAAGTGCATTTATGTGGCGAAAGAGAAGAAGAATATGAGGCATATCTGCAAGATTTGCTTAACTATGGTTTGACGCAATATGAGGCAAGATATGCTGACACGAAAGAAGATTTCCTGTTGTGGCAGGATTATCGTCAGGACCAGGTGCTCTTGAAAATCCTGGAGAATCCGAAGCACAATCAGTATGGCACTTACTATAAGGATGGCAATATGTATGTATTTGCTGGTTTAAAGAAGGATGCCTCGCTGGATGAACATTTGAAGTATAATGACAAGTTCTTGTCGCCAGATGTTTTCCAGTGGGAAAGTATTAATGATATTTCAGACAAGGACGAAGCTAAACAGAAAGCCGCTAAGAGAGTCTTTGTGTTTGTGAGGAAGGTAAATATGGAGAATGGTATCACCCTGCCGTACACCTATGTAGGAACGGGTCATTTGGAGAATCCGAGAAAGAATGTAACGACGAATGGTTCTATATTGTATGATATCCACATGGACAATCCGTTGTCGCAGGAATTGCAGGAAGACTTCCAGTGGATGGAGTAAATGATATTTTAATAGCAGATAAGAACAATGAAACATTATAATGTAGTAGCAGCCGTGGTTTGCCATGATGGCAAGTATCTCTGCATGCAGAAAGACAAGACAAAGTTTGATTATACCAGCTATAAATGGGAATTTCCTGGTGGCAAGATAGAGCCTGGTGAAACTCCTCAACAAGCGCTGGCTCGTGAGCTGATGGAGGAGATGGAATATCCGGTAGAAGTAGGAGAGGAGTTGGTAACTGTGAATCACGAGTATCCTGATTTCTCGATAACCATGACTGCCTTTCTGTGTACGCCAAAAGGCGATGCTAATGGGTTCAGGAGGCGTGAGCACGCTGGTAGCAAGTGGTGCAGCAAAGATGAGCTGAAAGGGCTCAACTGGGCTGCAGCGGATATTGATGTTGTGGAAGGTATCTTATAATACGCTAGTCAATCTTGCTGTTAGTTGATAAGGCAAATCCCTCTATATAGAATTTCTCCTTAACATCGTTTATGATAGCTTCTTTCTGCTCCTCGTTGGAGTCTTCTTTCTCGAACGCAAGTATCAGATAATCATTGGATTTCGTTGGTGAGAATATCTTGCCGATAAGCTTTCTGAAATTCCGGCTGACGAATTCTTCTACATGCGTATCTTCTTTCGGCGTGAGGCGATAGAAGTCGTATCTTTCGTCTAGCATCTTCTGGATTTCATCACGGAACATCTTGCGAACCCGGTTTTTCCAGGCGAATTTCTGGTGCTCGTTATGACGGGCATACAGAGATACTACATAGAGGAAGTTGACATCGTAGTGGAAGACGAGAAGGGTGTCGCGGTCGAACAGGCGGTCGTTGAAATGCTGGGTGTTGAAGCACTTCTTTTCCCTGTCGGTTGACGAAATCTGGTCTGAGAAAGAGAGATTCTCTGCCATCTTTGCGCTGATGAAGAAGTTCGGAATGATGTTGTAGCCTTCCGTCAGGTCATCGCGAAGCTTGGGTACGTTGCCAAAGTTACGCTTGTCGTATTGCAGTTCTTCATCGTCCTTATCGTCGTTCATAAAGAGGTTCAGGTTCCACTGGATGATGTTTCTGGCATACGTAAACTGCTTATACACAGATTCTTTGCCGATGGAATGACCTAACTTGTAATACTTGCTGTCGCCGATGTAATAAACTGGCTCCTGATTTCTTGTTGTAATCAGGTTCTGGTAGCTGTACAGATGGTCTATGCGCTTGCCGTCAGCCTGTTCTTTCAGTCCGGCTGGAATGTTCTTCTCGCCTAGAAGTTCATCAATAATGGCCTCGAAAACGATATTGAAACTCTTAACCAGAAGATACTCCTTGCGTTCCTGCTGGATGTTCATGCGCTTGGCGTTGTCAAAGAAATCATAGCATAGTTGCCAGAGGTGTAAAGCCTTGTCTGAGAAGTATTTATACTTAATCTGGAGCAGCCTGGTCTTTCCTAATCCATCCAGATAGGTCTTGAAACGATAGCCTGTTATCAACTGGAAATTGCAGTTGATATGATTCGTGAAGCCGTATCTTTCGCTGATATAATTCAGGATGGAATAGAAGATAATCAGGAGTTCTTCATCAAAATTAATCTGCTTTTTCCTGTTGACAGGATGGGGATAAACAGGGCTGTTTTTGCTGATGATGGCACTCGTGGTGGCTATGGTCTTTGACCAATGAATGCGGTTGTAACCGGAATGGATGTTCTTCAGGATGAAGAAGATGAAATCCTGGTTATGCTTGTTGAAGTCGATGAGAGCCAGCAGAATATCAAGGAATGTGTTGTTGATTTGTCTGTTACTTTTACCGAGGCACGCTATTTTCTGGTGATAGACAATGCCGTTTCTGGTGGTATTGTTGTAAACCTCGATGGTGCGGTAAATCCAGACAGAGAACTCATAGATGAAGTCTTTCTCCTGTTGAGAGAGTGGGTTGTTCTGGTTCAGGTTGACGATGTTTTCTGGGGCGTATTTGCCGAATACTCTTTCGCCCTCTGGGGTGTCTTCGAGCAGTACTTTCGGCAAAATAAAGACGCAATCGTTGAGCTGGGTATTGTAGTAATACCCAACGTAGTTGATGCTGACGTTACCATCAATGTCCTGCATGGCGTCGATGCCGTGCAGGACATCCTTAATCTGTTCAGCCTGATACTGATGTTCTTCTATGAGGATTCTCATAATGTCTTTATTTTGTTGGTTCTACTGTCCAGCCTTGTTCTTTTGCAAATTGGATAATAGAATCAATGTTTGTTATATTCCACCAATTGCTTACATAGAACTCGACTCCATCTGACGAATAGAATTTTCTATCTTTTTTATAAAAGCCATAGGCTCTTTGCTTGTATCTTTCTATAGCGTTTTCTATTATTTCCTGACGAGTGACTATTAATCCTATGAGTTTCAGTTCCTTTCCAAGCATCGAGTCTGGGAAGGTTTCTTTGATTTCAGAATATTTCATCTCGGGATGTTCCTTCAGATATTGTTTAATGATGGAAATACCTAAGTCACCTTTGCCAAGCGGTTCAGAGCCATTGAAACTATATTTTGTTTTATCGTTGCCTTTAGTTTCATTGTTGTTTGGGACAGCATCAATTTTTTCCTCTTCTTCTTCTGAAATGTATTCCTCTACTCCCAAATTCTCCAAGAACTGCTCAACGATAGCTATATCAACGTTAGTTTTGCCGTTCTTATCCTCATAGAATCTATCGAAAGACAGAATCTTGCCTTCTTCATCCTGAAAGTCCTTATCATCGAAACCATAGTCCTTGAACACATCATTCCAGAGATAGAAGATAACCTTGCTTACGAATAAATCGGCATCGATTTCTCCATCTTTTGCCTTGCAGAAGAAATAGCCGAGTTTCTTGTCTTCTGAATTGGTAAGTGAACCAATCAGCTCATTAACCTTGCTGATAAATGACCACCATTTGTACTGCTTATCTCCCGTGTTGATGTACCAGTTGAGAGGAGCGTTGGTTTCTTTGTCACGACCTTCGCGAATAGGCACATACTTCCAATCCCAGCGGCGCTTGAAGGCAGAGTCGATAGGGAAGAGACTCTGGTCGCTGGTGTTCATTGTAGCCCAAATATAGAGGTTTGAAGGCAGAACAAGGCGTTCTCCCTTCATGATGAGGCTTACCATATTGGCTTCGCCATAGAGCTGGTTGATTTCGTCTTTATTCGTAATCTCCCATCCCGCAAATTCCTTTTCGAGATACTTCTGCATATCCTTATCTGCAACGATAGGATAATCAGAAAAACCATATTCGTTGCGGTCGAGCAATTGGAAAAGGTCACCAAAGATTTGGGCACAATTGCCTCGGTTTATTTCCTCGATAATGAGATATTGCTTCTTGCTGGAGCCTAGTTTCTTCCACGCTTCAACATAGGCTTCGAGAAAAGCCTGAGGAATGAATTTGTAAGCAATTCTTTCTTCCTTTACGACTTCCTTTGTATCGTCGTCGATGACCTTTTTGCCATTACAATCTCGGAGTACAACTTCTTCTGTAATAGGTTTATAAGTACCTACAAAAGAGGCGTAATCTGAGTCGGGATGAAATGTAGTACGAATCACGCTCTCTCCGAAAGTCAAGTCCTTGATGGTCTTTGATTTGCCTGTGCCAGGAGCACCATAGTAAATCTGCTGAAGGCCTGTAGTCTTAAGCAAATGGTTTTCTGCACGAGAAGATTCTGCTGGATTCCCTTTTCTGACGAGTTCGTTCTTTGGGTCAAGAACCATCTTAGCCATCGCTGTCAACGTAGCGTTGTAGCCATATTCATATTTATCAATGTCAGATAGTTCTTTGAGTTCTACTCTGGCATCCTCAGCCTTTTTGTCGGGGTTCTTTCTATAGTAGTCTATAAATTCTCCCAGCAATTGCTTGGATATGGTACGAATACTAAAGCTGCCTTTGCTCCCTGATTTTACCAGATAGCAAAGTCTGTCTTTATCAGCAATTATAATGCGCCCGTCAGTAGATTGGTCGCCAACCATAAGTTTATCGTAATCTTCCATGTTGTTTTGACTTCTATTGTTTTTCTTTGATAAGTTTGATGATGCTATTTAAAAAGTCATGAGCGGGTTGTAGCATATTTTCTACGTCAGAATTACTAACATCATATTCACAGTTATAATCAGCTTTCATTCTTAATTGTTCCATCCTGGAGAAAAATGCACCAAGTTCTTTGTCAATTTTACCTGTCTTAACGAAATTCATACCAAATACGCCTAAAGTACCAGCATGAGTATGTGCCGAAAGCCCATAATGTATTAATAGTGCCTGAGCAGCATGGAAACAAGAATAGTAAAACCTATTAGCTGCCAAATCCCATAATCCCATAGAAAGCATTTGCTCTGCTTCTGCTATAAATCTTTTTGCTTTTTCCAGACGAAGTTCTACTAAAGAACTTCTTTCATCGTTTGTTAGCCCCATAAACTTACTCCTTCCTTTTCTACATTTTTATAAAATGGTGTAATCTTATATTTCTGCCACTCCTTAGCGGAATACATTACTGGGTTTATTTCTTTTCCTAAATCCCAACCTAGTTCGGTAAGAGGATAGGTAACTTTGTCATAATCAGAAGGAAGAAGCTGTTCCTTGTCTAAGATAACAAGAATGTCCCAGTCGCTATCATCTCTAGCGGTACCTCTAGCTTGTGAGCCAAAAAGTATCGCTTTCCCGTATGGTGGCATATTTTTTGCCAGGCATTCCCGGATGGCTGTCAATGTAAGTTCTTGTTCCTTCTTCATATTGCAAAGATAAAATAAAAACCTGAAACTACCAAGTAAAAACCTTCTTTTTTATGAATTATTACACGATTTATGAGAAATTACTGATAAGCTTATATTTCCTTTGCCATCTTTTTTTTCTGCAAAAATAAGCAATATTTCTCTTTTCTGCAAGTTTTTGGGCTTTTTCTTTGGGTTTTGAGAATAAAATAATATTTTTGTGGATGAAAAGTTATGATGGGATTGAAGAAATCCCTTTTTAAAAAAAGATAGAGTAATATGTCAGACCGTTTAACCATAGAACAGCGCCACAACAATATGGCGGCAATAAGGGGCAGGGATACCAAACCGGAGATACTTGTTGAGTTCCATAGTCAACATATTTATCTACCGGTGTCCCTAATCTATCGCTCTGCTATCACTTCAATCCCATCTCTCTCAACTTCCTTGAGCAGGAAGGGGTTGAGGTGCTGGTGCTTCCGGATAATATCTACAGGGCTGTCTAAAAGTTCTTCCAAGTATGCCTTCAGACGGACTACTAGAAAAAACTTAGGGGGCATTTCTACATAGATATCTACATCGCTGCCATCGTGGTGCTGGTTTCTTGCTACAGAACCAAAGAGGCGCAGGGAGGTGATGCCGAAGGTGTTTTGCAGTTCTTCGGCATGAGATGTGATGAGGGCTATGTATTCTTCTCTTGTTTTCATTCTTAATATCCTTTTTTAAAAGGCTTTTGCCCTTACAGGGCGCAAGGCGGATTGCGCTTATACCCAGGGTGTTACCCTGGGCTAGGGGCTTCTGCCCCTTCAGGGCGTGCCTGAACCACATGCGGAACTAGAGATAGGAACCAATAATTTGAAATTGTCAACAGGCTGTTGACGATTTTGCTTGTTGGCTGCAATTTGTTGAATATCAATGGTTATTGTGCTATCAGTGAATTTGTCCGCAAGTTGCGGACGAATTGCAGACAATCGGAAAAAGTGACTACAGTACCGCTGCACAGACCTTGCGGAACCAGTCGAGTTTCTTGCCGCTCATTTCTGCTATGGATAAGTTCTCTTTGTTCACATCTTCTGGCTCAAATTCATAATAAGAATCTTCGGTAGGGAGATAATCCTCTGGAAGATCTTCTATGGAGTGGGCCTGGAAATTGTGGTGATTTTCAATTCCCTTCGTCCGGTGCCCGTTGGTTCAGGGCGTGTAGGGGGTTATTCCTCCGGCCAAATTGTTTTGTACATTGGCCAAACATCCATTTGGGGAACTGGAGTCAATTTTGCAAATTGATTTTTTTCATAGAAACCTACTGCGCTATAATCAGAGGTATGCCAAGCTCTTACAGTCAAGAAGACGCAACCGGCATATCTTTGGTTTCTAGCCATCGAAGCTATTTCTTCAATTAAGGCTGAACCTAGGTGTAAACTTTGAAATTTTTGTTCAATAGCTAAGTAGGCAATTTCTAAAGCGGGATAAGTATATTTTTGTTCGAATTGTTCTCGGAATGTTTCTTTTACTGCTGGCAAATCGGTTCCTGCTGCCCCCATACGCATATCATCAAAATCATCTGAATCAATGTCAACAGAGTCGAATGCTAAGGCGAAAATTGCAACAATCGTGTTGTTTGCTTTTAAGCGGACACAAAATGTCTTACAATAATGACTCTCTTCACAATCTTGTAAGTGATTATGAAGAAAGTCATCCATTTTGTCTTTTCCTGTATAGAAATTTATCAACTCTTCAAAGTCTGATAAAAGTTCTATTTTATATTCTTCTAAATTCATTCTAAATTCCACTCAAATTTATATGGATAATTTGATGTTTTTGTGGCATCGTCTTTCTTTGCTTTTGCACCGATGGATGCAAGAGCGGCTTTACGAACGGCTTGTGCGTATTTGCCTTTAGCTAAAACTTTTGGTGCATTTATTCCTAACATAATTATATAATTTAAAATGTTTGTGATGCAAACGTGCGCAATGAAAGCTTGCTTTCAAATTGCCGAGTGCAGCTTTTCTTCTGCAAAAATAAGCAATATTCCTGTAACTTCCAAATATTTAGCTGGTTATTTTATTCTTTTTAGTATTAAAACGAGTATTTGACGGGTTATGGTGATGATTTGTCAGTTCAAAATTCATCAAGCAAGAATGAAAATTCTTAAATTCTTGATTCTTAAAATTATACCAAGTGCTTGATTCGTTTTTCGTCAAGAATTAGAGAATTTTTCTTAGTTAATTTCTTGGAAGTTACGAAAGAAAAGCGTATCTTTGCAACGTGAGTACATAAGGAAGAGTGTACTACGTTTTTAGATTGTTGGATTTATAATTTGAAGCATATGGAGACTTTAGAAAAAATGCCTTTTGAGGCTCAGCATAAGATATTCAAGAGACTGGCAGAAATCGCCGACTCCAAGACTCTGACCAAAGAGGAACAGGAGAAATACGACAACAGCATGATGGTCATGTGGGACAATTATGCGGTATTTAAGCATGCTGTGGAAAAAGAAGCCAAAAAGAAAAGCAAAGAGATTGCTTTGAAGTTGTTAGCGCGCAATACTCCATTAGATGATATTGCCGATCTCACCGACTTATCTATCGAAGAGATTAAGAAATTGGAACAATAAAATTAACAAAGTTGAGTTAGGAACCAATAATTTGAAATCGTCAGCAACCTGCTGACGATTTTTGGTTTTACAATGAATCCGAGAAAAGTTCCGCAAACTGCGGAATTTTTTCATATAGAGGAGCATATAGCTTGCAAAACTTATTAGATAAGAAGAAAGAAGTCTTTGTAAATAAAGAGTATGTCGGACCGTTTGACCATAGAACAGCGCCATAACAATATGGCGGCAATAAGGGGCAGGGATACCAAACCGGAGATTCTTGTCAGGAAATTTCTGTGGAGTAGGGGATTCAGGTATCGGCTCAATCATCCGCGGTTGCCGGGCAAGCCGGACATCGTGCTGAGGAAATATCGCACCTGTATTCTGGTGAACGGGTGCTTCTGGCACGGACACGAGGGGTGCAAATATTATGTGGTGCCGAAATCGAACACCGGGTTCTGGATGGAGAAGATCAGGAGGAACCGGGAGAGGGACCATGAGGTGCTGCACCGGCTGGCTGAAATGGGATGGCATACCATCGTGATATGGGAATGTGAACTGAAGCCGGCAGTAAGGGAGAAGACGCTGGAGTCGCTCGCCTTTACGCTGAACCATATCTATCTGGAAAATCATCATATCAGAAGATATGAATTGCCGGAAGAAGTGCCGGAAATGGTGGCGGAGCCGGAGGCGGAAAGACGAGAGGAATAGGCAGGGATTTCACGGAAATTTTTAAGGCTTTTGCCCTTTCAGGGCGCAAGGCTGATTGCGCTTATACCCAAGGTGTTACCCTGGGCTAGGGGCTTCTGCCTCTTCAGGGCGTGTGTGGGGGCAAGGTATCTCAGATATAAAATGCGGCTTAGTACCCTCTCTGCTTCTCGTAAATGAAATCATCGGCGATGTAGCCATTGCTCATGAGATACAGGCCGGTGCGCTTATCGTGGAGTTGGGCACAGGTCTTGCTGCGATAGAAAAGATCAAGAGCCAGAGCTGGAGATATTTCCAGGCGCTGTGACAGTTCGTATGCTACGCCACCTATCTGATAGCTTAGAATCATTTCTTGAATCTCAGGCGTCTTTGTGTTGATCTGTTTATATTTTTTCTGTTCCATTATATACTAAGTATTTATTGATGAGAGTTTGATTGAGTAAGCAAATCTGATTGTTGGGCTTATGAAATATTAACTGCTGTAGGGCTGATTCTGCATCGTAAAAACCTGTCATGTATAGGTTTACGGTATCGATTACTCGGTCGTTAGCGATACCTCCTTCTACATAATCGTAATCTCTGGCAGGGTTTTCGCCTCGTCTGTTGCCCACGATGAAGTCTAGCCAGTCTTTATCGTATGCGGTAAATATCTTGCAGCGAGCTTCTGCAAGAATAGCATCCCTATCTAGAGTGTAGATATTGAGTAGGGGTTGTGCTGCTCTTTTTTCGGCTATGGTTTTAGCCCATTTGATTGCCTGATCCTTTAAATCGGTTACATAGAAGCCTTGGCCAAAGTCTAACCTTGGTCTTACAACATGATTAAGTGGAGCTTCTATAATTTCTGTAGCTCCATGATAAACAGTTATTTTCATCTGTCTTTCTTCTCCCAATTAGTTAGACACTCAATGATATCTTCTATAAGATACTCTCGACTTTCGGTGTGGAGCGTATCGTAGTGGGGCAGAATGAACTTGTTGATTAAATCAACCTTTCTCATTCTTTCGTATATTTCAATATATGGTACCCCGAGCTTTCTTGCAGCTCCCTCAACGCATGAAGCAGCGAATGCGAGCTTGATTTCTTCTAGGGGTAATTGTATTCTGTTGTTTTCTTGTTTCATATTTTCGTCCTTTCCTGCAAAGATAATGCAAAAATAAGCAATATTTCTCTTTTATGCAAGTTTTTAAGGGATTTCTTTTGTGTTTTCAAAGGAAAAATGTAAATTTGCAGAAAAATGTAGAACGTTTTAATGTGAAGGTTATGGCAGCAACGGTATTACGGAAATGCTCAAATCGATCATTAAAAAAGACATAGAATATGGCAGGAAATATGACATTGGCAGGAAACAGCGAGTTCAAAAGTTGGGTTTCGCAGTTGAAGAAAGATATACGCCATGCACAGGTTAAGGCGGCAATCAAGGTTAACACAGAATTGCTCCGCCTTTATTGGCGTATGGGTGCAGACATCTGTGAAAAGCAGAAATCTGCATCTTGGGGCGATGGCTGGCTCAAAGAATTGAGCCGTGAACTTATGGCGGAGTTTCCAGATATGAAAGGGCTTTCATACAGGAATCTACAATACATTAGGCAATGGTATCTCTTTTATAATCAAGGAAATATAATTGTGCAACAAGTTGTTGCACAATTACAAAAAGGACATGGGCAACAACCTGTTGCCCAAATAAACGAGGACGTATTCTTCTCCGTTCCTTGGGGGCATCATCTGTATATCATATCGCAATGTAAGGATGTTAACCGTGCTGTGTTCTATCTGAATAAGACCGTAGAAAATGGCTGGAGTCGTGCTGTTCTGCTTAATTTCCTTGACACTAATCTGTATGAGCGACAGGGAAAGGCTGTGAATAACTTTAACAAGCTGCTGGCGGATTCTCAAAGCGAATTAGCAGCACAAACATTGAAAGACCCTTATAATTTCGATTTCCTCACACTTGACGGTGAGTATCGGGAGCGAGAATTGGAGCAAGGACTTACCCAAAATGTAACACGCTTTTTGCTTGAATTGGGTACAGGTTTTGCTTTTGTTGGAAGTCAAGTTCCTCTACAAGTAGGGGGAGACACTGTATATCCCGACTTGCTTTTCTATCACTTGGAACTGCGCTGTTATGTTGTCGTAGAACTGAAGATTACAAAATTCAAAGCTGAACATTTGGGACAGTTGGGGATGTATATAAGTGCTGTAAATCATATAAAAAAGAAGCCTACTGACAACCCTACAATTGGATTGCTTATCTGCAAAACCAAGAACAATGTGATGGCTCAATATGCTCTTGAATCAACCAATCAGCCAATAGGCATCTCCGAATATCAGTTGTCTAAGCTCATGCCTGAAAACATACAAAGCCAGTTGCCTACAATCGAAGATATTGAAGCAACGCTTTCTGATATAAAGGAGACTAAGGATTGATACGTAAGATATCAATATGAAAAGCCTACGGCTGCGGATTGCAAATCCGCTTTAAAGTGGTCGAACCTTTTAGTCGGCATAGAAGACTTAAAGTCTTTCGGAAAGAGTTTGGATAGTTGATATTCTGATATTCCCATCGGTTCCTTGTATGATCTGATAAGGGTCTTTTGTTATCTGTTGCGCTAAGTCACTCTGCACAGCAGGGAGCGTGGATTGGAAGTTTGTGATGGCTTTGCCGTCACGCTCATAAAGGTCGGTATCAAGCCAGTTGAGAAGAGCGTCACGTCCCCAATTGTTCTCCCAAGTCTTTCTTACGAAGAACAAGGCTTTGTCCATATCATCCTTGCATTTGTCGATGATACGTTGATGATGAAACCATGGAATGGGAAAAAGCATCTTGAAATCGTCCGCAGCTTGCGGAACATTTAAGCTTATATTTTCCTTTGCCATCGTTCTTTCTTTTTATTTGCTGCAAAAATAAGCAATATTTCTCTTTTCTGCAAGTTTTTGGGCTTTTTCTTTTGTGTTTTCGTGAGAAAGATTAATTTTGTATCGAATAAAATTCGAGACCATTTACCGCATAGAGCGGTACGTTAGTAACCCAATCTTCCTGCAGATAATCATTCATGGAGATGCGATAGGCCTTCTTTGACTGGTTGTCTGCAACAAACTGGCGCAGGCTCTTTGCCTTGACATTCGTCTCGGCTTTCACCTCCAGCGGAACAATCTCGTCCTCCTCACCCTGGAGCAGAAAATCAATCTCCTGAGTACTGTTGGTCTTGGCATAATAATACGGTTCATACCTGAGAATGAGCTGCTGCAAAACATACTGTTCCGTCAATGCCCCTTTAAACTCTGTAAAAATACTGTTGCCAGCTACTATTGTCGCAGCCTTGAGATTAGACATCGCACCTAGAAGCCCGACATCCAGGACAAAGATCTTGAAGGCCGCCCGGTCTTCATAACTGGCAAGCGGCAGTCGGGGAGCCTTCACATTATATACCTTATATATCAGTCCGGCATCCAGCAGCCACTGCAAGGCCAACTCATACTCCCGGGCTCTTGCCCCCTCGCGCACCACTCCATAGATAAACTTCCTGTTTTCCTTGCTCAACTGGGCGGGCAAGGATTTCCACAAATCAGTAATACGGGGAATAATCTCCGATGGAGCATGCTTCGACATATCTCTCTGATAACTGTTCAGAATGTCCTTCTGTATGGTTCTCACCTCTTTCCAGTCACGATTCTGGCTAAAGCTCAATACGGCTTCAGGCATGCCTCCCACGTAGTAATAATACTTCAAGAGTTCCTGAAACTTGGGAGCAAACATCGTTATCATATTCCAATCCTTCGTCTGAAGCAGCTGCGCCAGATTCTTCTCCCCCATAGCCATCACGAACTCGATAAAGTTCATTGGATACAGAGAGAGAAAATCCACCTTACCCACAGGAAAAGATTCCCCCTGATGCAGTTCGATACCCAGAAGAGAACCTGCAGCTATGACATGATAGCCCGGCGCATTCTCTGCAAAATATTTGAGAGAAGTAACAGCATGAGGGGCAGCCTGAATCTCATCCAGGAATATCAGCGTTTCGCCCTCTGTGCAGGTTACATTCGTTGCAGCCCCAATAGCTGTAAGAATTCTAGGAATACTGAAATCCTGTTCAAATAGATTCTGCAGGATCTTCATCTCTTCAAAGTTCACATATGCCAGCTGCTTGTAATTCTGGCGGGCAAACTCCTTCACCAGCCAAGTCTTTCCCACCTGTCTGGCGCCCTCTATAATAAGAGGTTTACGATATTGTTTATTCTTCCATTTCAGAAGTTCATTGATAGCTAATCTTTCCATAATCCGTATCTTAAAATCACATTTTATGAGGGAATAATCATCTATTACCCCACATTTTATGAGGGAATAACGCTGCAAATATACACATTTTATGAGGGAATCCTATCATGTTTTTGCACATTTTATGGGGAACACCTATTTTTTAACTGATTTTAAAGGATGAAAAATGAAGTAACTACTCAGCAGCACCCCCTATGGGCATGAGCGTATCTCCCTAATAACCTCCAGGGGGGTAGGGTGATTCCTCTTTTCTTTACAAAACAGGATGGAGGGAGAAGGAGAGGAGAAGGATTGAGGGAGCGTTACAGTTGTGACAGTTGTGACAGTTGTGACAGTTTTCAGGGGAGGGGTATATGAACTCGGGCTGCTTTCAAATTGTTATTATTATATTTAACTTATTATATATATTAATATATATATTATAAGTTACCTCTAAAGAGAGGGAGGTGGGGGTAGGCGCTGAAAACTGTCACAACTGTCACAACTGTCACACTTTGGAGGTGAAAATGGGTTCGGTGGTTGATGATGGATTTCTTGCTTCCTGCTGTTTTCGGGATGAGAAAGCATAGAGAAACTTTTTACATTACATAGTTTTCTCACACGATAAATTATGAGTTGGCAAGATTAACCGGATAAGCCCGAAGTGTTAAATCTGTTTAACATAACTCTGCAGGGTGAAATTTGGTAGTATCAGAAAATTGCCGTACCTTTGCATCGTGATTCAAGAAAGGATGCACTCGACAAAACTTAAGCAAGCTTAGCTCTGTTCTCGTTTGCACTTTCTTTGCATCGTGATTCAAGAAAGGCTGCACTCGACAAAGCGCACCCCACCAAGTTAACACTCAACATTCAACATTTATATTAACCCTTTAATAATTTAAGATCATGGAACAGAAAGGAACATTGAAGTATCGTAAGTTGCAGCGTACCCCACAGAGCGGCGAGAACGCTGGTAAGAAAAAGTGGTATGCCACTGCGGTAACCGACCGCGAGGTGGATTTCGAGGGATTTGTATCCCACATCTCTGACCACGGTTCGCCTTACTCCCGAGGTACTATCCACGGTGTGCTGATGGATGCACTCGACCATCTGCAGGAGTTGATTCTCGACGGTAAGAGTGTGCGTCTCTCTGACCTCGGTCTGTTCTCCATCGGTATGACTTCGAAGGCGGAGGATACCAAGGAGAAGGTAACGGCTGCCAGCGTAGAGGGTGTACACCTGATTGTGAGAAACACAAAAAGCTGGAGCAACTCCGAGCTGCGCAAGAAGTGCAAGATTCAGGAGTACGGCGGCTATACCGGCACCGACGAGGGTGGCACCTCTGGTGGTACCTCTGGCGGCACTGAACAAGGCGGCACTAGTCAGGGCGGCTCCGGAACTACCGGCGGCGGTACGCAGGAAGGCGGCGGCTCTCAGGAAGGCGGCGACGGGCTTGAATAAAGCCCTCGCCTGAGGCCAACCCCCGCAGGCCCCGCCTAACGGGGGATGCGTCTCTCCCTAACGCCTGACGGAAGCTGGCGCATCCCCCCACCAAGTCAACATTCAACATTCAACATTAAACATTCAACATTCAACATTAAACATTATGAAAGCAAGTACCTGGAAAACAATTTTGCAGATTGCAATCTCCTTCCTTACAGCCATCGCTACCACACTCGGTGTAACTAGCTGTAGCAGCCTTTAAAAGGTAAAAAGGTAAAAGAGTAAAAAGGTAAAAAAGCCCCGATGCATCATGCATCGGGGCTTTGCTTTTATCTGCTTTTTCTTCGTTTATCGGATATCTCTTCCTTCCTGGCTGTATCCTTCGAGCATCTTCGGGCTGCTGATAGGCTTGCGCGAACAGTAGTCGAACTCTACCTTCTTGTAGCCCTGGCTGGAACGCCAGCGGATGGTAAGCTTCACCGTCTTGCCTTCGGTATCAGGCACGGCATCGTTCAGATTGAACGCTACGAGGGCATCACGCCAGTAGTTCTGAGGATCGCCATTGGCATTGTGGCGAAGCTCTACCTCGTAAGGATTCTCTGGATTCACACCTGTAACGAGGTTGATGTAATGCACCTTCTGACCGCCCCAGAGAGCACGGAAACGGAGGGTGAGATAACCATCCTCTGCCACCGTTACCCAGTCGCGCACGATTTCTACCAGATTGTTGCCATACTTCTCGCTGTTCTCGGTATCAGAACCGAGCGACGGAACCGGCTTCTTGGTCAGGATGCTGTCTATCCAGTTGACGTGAATCACCTGGTTATACTTCTCGCTCTTCTCCGAGGTCTGGGAGTAGTTGACCAGGGCGCGAACCTCCTTACCGTCAAAGATGGTAGGTTTCAGGTTCTTGGCGAGCAGCGTGGTGTTGTCGTCGAGCTGCAGATAGCAGGCATCGCCACTCTTCTTCACGGTTACCAGTGCGTTAGGGAAAACGCGGTCCCAGTCGGTATCGTTATCGTTATCGCACGACTGGAATGTGAGGGCCGACAGGAGCATCATCGCTGCCAGCCCGATCTTCTTGAAATCAATTTTTCTCATATATAATGTTCCTTTCTTTTTATTGTTTCACTTTCTGATAATAAAATAAGAAAGGAACAGAAATCTTGCTTCTGATTTAGAAAAAGATTGTTAAAAGCTCAGTTAAAAATAATACGTGCAGCCGATGGTGGCAGCGCGGTTGCCGAAGTGCTGGCTCGCCATATCGTGGAAGCGGCCTTCGAGCGTCCAGTGCTTGCCCAGATTCTTGTATACCCCTACCTCGGCATAGAGATTAGCCGGGGTGTAGGCATCGCTGCGGCGACGGGTGCACCAGATGAGATTGCCCGTAAAGCGCCAGCCATCGGCCATTGTGAGCTGCGGTGCCAACTTGAACACGGCAAAATGGTTGTATTCTGCATTGCGCTGCTGAGCCTCCTCTGAAGGGGTTTCGCTGCGCTGCCAGAAGTAGTTGACACCGGCTGTGAGGCGAAGGATGCCCTTGTGCCAGAAGGCGGTGGAGCCGATGCCGAGCGTATTGTCGTGGATGGTGCTGAACTGGTGCTGGTGGATGTTCTTCACCGAGGTGCTGAGCACGAAGGCTGGGCGGCTGTAGGTATGCTTGAGCTCTACCACATTCGCCATACTGTTGCCGATATCGGCGGTATAAACCGGCTGCCAGGCGCCCTCCATATCGCCCGCGGTTACGAAATCGCCAAACTCGGGATTGAAGATGCGGCGGCAGTAGGTGGCCTGCAGGGTATGACCCGGCGTGAAGCGGTAATAGGCGCTCGCCGAGTAGATATGGTTGCGCGTGGTATGCTTCCAGTGCTCTTCCGGCGCAATCTGCTTAGGACGGAAGTTGATGATGCGGAAGCGGTCGCCTGCCATGAATCCCCACTTGCCGATGTTGTAATCCAGCTGGGCGTAGAAATCCTGGTAGTTGGAATGGTTGGTGTATTTGGCAATGCAGTTCTTCTCGATGGAGAGTCCGCCCTCGAAACCTGCCGTAATCCAGAGATCAGGGGTGATGACCGGAGTGGCGTATTCTATCACCATGAAGGGGTAGGTAGAGTGGTTCTGGTAGGGCGCAGTCTGGGTTTCTTCCTGCGTGCGTCCGTTGTCGCTGATATGCTCGGCACCGAGGGTAAAGAGGATGCTGGAGCCGTTGTCGGCGAGCGTGCGGGTATAGTCGGCCTGCAGATGATAGGCGCGCACGTAATCGGCTGGGGTGTGGGTGAAATGGTTGCGGGTATAGGTCTGCATCGCATCTATTTCGAGCACATCCTTCGCGGTAGGTGTCCAGAGCAGATTGAGTTTGGCGCCCTCGTGGGAGTAGTGGTTCACGGTGGTGCTTGAAATGCCCTGATAGGCGTCCTTATCGCTGCTGGAGGTGCGCTGGAAGTTGCCTTCTACATGACTGAGCACACGGAGTTTATCCTGCTGGCTGATGACGCTGACGATGCCTTTTGCGCCGCCGTAGGTATCACCGAAGAGTCCCCATCTGCCGGTGGTTCCGTTCTCCTTCTTGCGCAGTGTGATGTCGATGACTTTCTTCAGACTGCTGCATCCCTTCATCACTTCGGCGTTCTGGCACACCTTGATGGTTTCAATCTCCCGTGCCTTGAAATGGTGGAGGAAGGTGGCGTAATCGAGTCCGTATTCCTGGTTGTCGATACGGATGACGAACTTGCCGTAGAGGTTGGAGAATGGATCTCCGCCGATGATGTTGTTGCCGTCGAGTGAGATGACTTCCGGGCACATCATGAGCACATCGAGGAGTGATTCTTCGCCTGTGAGTTCCATTTCTGGAATATGCATGATGTATCTGTCGCCGATATGTTCTATCGGGGCGGCCTGTGTCTGGTAAGTAGTGCTGGCCATCGCGAGTGCGATGATGAGCAGGCTTTTCTTCGTACTGTTGTTTATCTTCATTTTTTTCTAATTTATATTATTGGTAAAAAGGATTGCTTCGTGCCAAATTTACTTGCAAAGATAAGGCAAAAATCGGGGAATAACGAAAATTGGATGATTTTTTTTCCGTTCAATGCGTAAAAAGGGGTGTCATTGCGTAAAAAAGTGGAGAACGGGGCAAAAAAAGAGGGCGTAAAACTTGCGTGGTATTAAAAAAAACATTATCTTTGCAAAAGAACAAAGAATTTTCTAAGAACTATACATATTATATAATAACCCTTAAAAAGATAAGAACTTATGAAGCGACTATTACACATTCAATTTCTATTGGTATTGTTGCTGGCGCTGGGATACTCTTCTCTGCAGGCCAAGCGAATCACACAGTGGCAGGCTCAGCAGCAGGCTTACAGCTTCTGGGGAAAACAGATGCCGCAGAAGGCAAGGGCGAAGAGCCGCACGGCTACTACTGCATCGCGCTCGGATGCTTACTATGTATTTAACAACGATGCAGGCGGATTCGTCATTATCGCTGGTGATGATGCCGTAACGCCAGTCTTGGGCTATACTTCAACGGGATCATTTGATGCCGAGAATCTGCCTGACGGACTGAAGGATCTGCTGAAGAGCTATGAGCGGCAGATTGCGGCGCTGGGCGACAACTATGTAGCGAACCAGACTGCCACGAGAGCCGGTTTTACAGGCGAAAACCTGCTCAATACCGCAAAATGGAACCAGGGCAATCCATTCAATAAGTATACGCCAAACAACTATGTAACAGGCTGTGTGGCAACGGCTGGTGCCATCGTAATGAAGCACCACGGATATCCTGCCAAGGGCACCGGAAGCCATTCTTATACCTGGAACGGCAAGACCTGGACTGCCAATTTCGAGCACGATTATGATTGGGCAAACATGCCTGCCAAATATGACGGCACCAACGATGCCGCTTTCGACGGCGTGGCAAGACTGATGGCAGACCTCGGTGTGGCAGTGGAGATGCAGTATAATAAGGACGGAAGCGGTGCGTATATCGGCAACCTGGTAACCGCCCTTCAGAAGTACTACGGCTACAGCTAACTTTCGCATCTGATGGCAATAGAAGATGTGGGTGCTGAGGCGTGGAACGGCAGACTGCGCGAGGAGATTGATGCCAACCACCCTGTGCTCTATGCTGCTTCTGACCCAGCTGGTGGCGGTCATGCCTTCGTAATTGATGGATACAAGGACGAAAGTTTCAGCGTAAACTGGGGCTGGGGCGGCTATTGTGATGGCTTCTACCAGATTGGAGCCCTGAATCCGGAAAGCGCAGGCAAGCCAATGGGCGATAAGTATAATGTAAGTCAATCGGCAGTATTCGGCATGGAGCCATCTGATGGAACGGAGAAAATCTCTGGTTTGGGATTCATGACAAATGTAGGTCGGTTTCATATACTGAATATGAATATCACCGATGTGAAGAAGGGGCAGAAGGTTGGCATCTTCTGTGCGCCAATCGGTAATACGGGAGACCAGCCGTTTACCGGAAAAGTAGACGTAGCGCTGATGAATGCGAAGGGCGAGATGCGGAAAATCGTAACATCCAGCCCTCTGACTATTGATGATTTAGACCCTGGTTATTATTATTCGTCTCCGTCTTTCAATTTTGTGAGTACAGTCGATGCAGAACCGGGTGATTATCTGGCTATTGTGGCAAAGGAAAAAGGCTCTTCGGAATATATAGAGTTGTATGATTCGAACTTCGAGAGATTGCGTCTGCCGGCAACCGGATATAAGCCTCTTACGTTTGAGGTAAGTACGAAAATGGGCGACGGGGCTACATTCCAGCTAGCAGGCACGGGATATAATTCTTCCTACAATTTCTATAATGGCAAGCCGGTTATCGGTGCCTGGTACTATTATTATCTGACGGTAGATGAGGGCATCTCACAGTATTTCGTAGAATTGAACGGAAAGCTGATGGATGATGTTAAACTGGGTACTACAGTCTATCCGAATTCTTTCAGAGGAATAGAACCGGTTTATGATCTCGTGGTGACCACTTATCGCAACTATCAGGAGAAGGAGTTGGTTATCAACCTGGAGAAGGCGGGACAGCTGAAGCAAACACTTGCCAAGGAAAACCCTGACTATCTTGTTTACAGAAATATCAAGGTGAACGGCGAGATAGACAAGCGCGACTTTGATGAGCTGGCGAGCCATTATTTCAAGAGCATCGACCTGAGCGGTGCCAAGGTGGTGGCTTATGAAAGCTACAAGGCTGATATGGTTCCTGATTATGCATTCGAAGGCAATGCCACTCTGGAGCATTTCAAGATGCCAGCCGGTGTCAGGGAGTTGGGTTTCAACGCCTTCAGGTCTACCAAGCTGAAGGAGATTGATTTGCCTGAGACGATAGAGGAGTTCGGCCGCAACACATTCTATGCCTGCTTCGAATTGAAGGATGTATATATGCGTCATAAGGAGGCTCCTTACTGGATAAGCTGGTGTGTATTTGCTGGCAAGAGCAGTAAGTTGTACCGCACGCTGCATCTCTATCCGGGCAGCAAGGCGAAGTATGATGCTCATCAGTATACCAAGAACTGGATTAAATACTTTGATAATGTGGTAGAGGATCTGGAGCCTACCGGCATCCATTCTGTAACATTGGATAAGGAAACAGGCAATGCTGCCATTTACGACCTGAACGGCCGCCGCATTACTGAGGCTATGAAGAAGGGCGTATACATCAAGAATGGCAAGAAAATCAGCGCGAAGTAATGGGTAATGTTGAATGTTGAGTGTTGAATGTTGAATTATTACAATTAAAAGATAAGAATCCCCTGGTGCTTTCTGTGGCACCGGGGGATTTTTTTCGTTCAATACGTAAAAAAAAGGGCAATACATAAAAAAATGAGGGCAGGGTCCAAAAAAAAAGGCAAAATAACTTGTTTGGTACGAATATTTTTCTTATATTTGCAGCAGAACAAAGTATTTAAAAAACTACAGAAGCCCGATATTCAGGCTGGGCTTATTCAGGTGGATTTATACAAGTGAACTTATATCAGGATATATAGAGGATATTTAGTAAATTATTAAACAACAAGAACTAATGAAACGAAAATTACACTTTAAAAACATATTGGCATTGTTGCTGCTGCTGGTATATTCTCCTTCGGAGGCTAAGCGGATAACTCAATGGCAGGCACAGCAGCAGGCTTATAGCTTCTGGGGAAAACAGATGCCGCAGAAAGCTAGAGCCAAGAGCAGAACGGCTAATACCGCATCGCGCTCTGATGCTTATTATGTTTTCAACAATGACGCAGGCGGATTCGTCATTATAGCAGGTGACGACGCAGTAGCGCCAGTTTTGGGGTATACCTCAACAGGAACATTTGATGCAGGAAATCTGCCCGACGGATTGAAGGACCTGCTCAAGAGTTATGAACGGCAGATAGCAGCGCTGGCTAACAGCAATCAGGCGAACCAGACTGCCACAAGAACCGGTTTCAGCGGCGAAAAGCTGCTCAATACCGCAAAATGGGACCAGATGGCTCCATTCAACAAGTACACGCCAAACAAATATCCGGTTGGCTGTGCGGCTACGGCTGGTGCCATCGTGATGCAGTATCACGGTTATCCTGCCAAGGGCACCGGAAGCCATTCCTATAAATGGGACGGCAAGACCCTGACTGCCCAATTCGAGCACGAATATGATTGGGCAAACATGCCTGCGCGATATGACGGAACCAACGCTGCTGACTTCGACGGCGTGGCAAGGCTCATGTCAGACCTCGGTGTGGCTGTGGATATGCAGTATGCTGAAGACGGTAGCGGTTCGTATATAAGCGATCTGGTGGCCGCCATGCAGAAGTATTTCGGCTACAGCAAGATTTCGCATCAGATGTCAATAGAAGCTGGGAGCGCAGAGGAATGGAACGAAAAGTTGCGCGGAGAGATTGATGCCAACCGTCCTGTGCTCTATGCTGCATTCGACTCTATTGGTGGCGGTCATGCCTTCGTGATAGATGGTTACAAGGACGATAGCTTCAGCGTAAACTGGGGCTGGGGCGGTCTTTGCAACGGGTTCTACCATATAGGAGCCCTCAATCCGCAAAACGAAGAAGGAAAGCCAGTTGCCAGTCGGTATAACGTTGGCCAGATGGCAGTATTCGGCATGGAGCCATCTGACGGAAAGGAAAAAATCTCTGATATGAGATTCACGAAGATGACTGACTATCTTCAGGAAATGAATATGAATGTTACTGATGTGAAGAAGGGACAGAAATGTATCGTCTTTTCAGTACCAATCAAAAATGAAGGAAAACAGAACTTTGACGGAGTACTTGCCATGGCTCTGATGAATGCTAAGGGCGAGATTCGGGAGATTATATCATCCAGCACCAAGACGATTAAAGATTTTGGACGGGGCTACATCTATCCTAAATTGGTCTTTACGGTTCTGAGTACTGTAGATGCAGAACCGGGTGATTATCTGGCTGTTGTGGCTAAGAGAAATGGCTCGGAGGAGTATATGGAACTGTATGGTCAGGACTTTGAGAGACTGCGTCTGCCGGCAACCGGATACGAACCTCGCACATTTGAGGTGAGAACCAAAATAGGAGAAGGTGTAACATTCGAGGAAGCAGGAAGCCAGTATAATCCTTCCCGCAATTTCTATAATGGCAAACCTGTCATCGGCTCCACTTATTACTATTATCTGACGGTGGATGAAGGCGTATCAAAGTATTATGCACTGGTGGATGGTAAATTGGCTGAAAACATCGTGTTTGGTGCTGGAAGCGTGAACAGCGTAAGAGGTCTTGAACCGGTTTATGAACTCGAGGTAAGGACTTACCGCAACCTGGAATCTACCGGCATCCATTCTGTAACATCGGATCAGGAGACCGGAAATGATGCCATTTATGACCTGAGCGGCCGCCGCATTACGGGGGCTATGAAGAAGGGTATATACATCAAGAATGGCAAGAAATTCTGCGTGAGATAGTGATTAGTGATTAATGATTAGTGATTATTACGATTACTGATAATATAAAAATCCCCTGGTGACTTTGTGGCATCAGGGGATTTTTTTCTCGTTACGAAAAGAGGAGGGTGATGAGCGGGATGGTGATGATGCTGCCAACCGTGGTGATGAACGTCATCTCGGTGATGAGCGAAGGATTGCGGCCGTATTTCAGACAGAACATCGTGCCGAAACTCGCTACAGGCATCGCTATAACCACCGTATTGATGTTGTTGACCAAATCGCTTACACCACATACCTTGAACAGGAAATAGATGCTCAGCGGTACTACGCAAAGGCGCAAGAACGAGGAGAGGTATACCTTAGGACTGCCGATAATCTCCTTCACCGGCAACTTAGCCATCGAGGAACCAATAATCATCAGGGCGGCAGGAACCGTAACATTTCCCACCATCGTTACCGGACGCGCAATGATATCCGGCGTATGAACCCCGAAAGCTACCAGGAGGGCGGCAACGAAGGCACCCAGAAGAGCCGGAGAAAACAGTACCTTAGGATTGAACTGTTTGACGCTGTACTCGCCCTTGATGAGCATGACACCTGCCGTAAAAATAAAAAAGGTGTTCGGCATGTTGAGCAAGGCGGCATAAAAAATGGCCTTCGGACCGAATATGCTCGAAACGATAGGGTAGCCGATGAAACCTACGTTGGCAAACATCAGCGCAAAACCTATCATGCCCTGGTCATCATGATTGCGAGTGATGAGACGCGGCACCCAGAAACCGAATATCAGCAAAAGGATGTAGGTAAGGAAACCTACGCCCAGGAGGGGGAGGATGAGCGTGCGGTCGGGCAGCTCATCGCCCATTACTGACGAGAGCACCAGCAGAGGACAGGTGATATCTACCACCATGCTGGATAACTTCTTGTCAAACTTGTCGCCCATATATCCTAACTTGCAGGCGACGTAACCTAAAATCACGATGATGAAAAGTATCACCATCACTTCCAAATTCTCCATTTATCCTGAAAATCTATACCTTATATATATATGTATGCCGGAATCCCGATATTCTCTCGGAATTTCCGGCAAAAATGGTTTAATCGATAAATCGCCTGGTAATATCTCCGTAGTTCTCGATGCGGCGGTCGCGGAGGAATGGCCACCAGCGGCGCACATTCTCGCTGTGCTTCAGGTCGATATCTACCACCAGGCTCTCTTCTTCCTGATCGCTGGCACGGTAGTGGAGCTCGCCCTGAGGACCGGCTACGAAACTGCTGCCCCAGAACTGGATGCCTTCGGTCTGACCGCTAGGATCAGGCTCGAAACCTACGCGGTTTACGGCGATGACTGGCAATCCGTTGGCTACGGCATGGCCACGCATCACGGTAGTCCACGCCTCGCGCTGGCGCTGCTGCTCCTCCTCGGTATCATAGGTAGCATAGCCGATGGCGGTAGGATAGATGAGCATTTCGGCTCCCTGCAGTGCCATCAGACGGGCTGCTTCAGGATACCACTGGTCCCAGCAAACCAGCACGCCGAGCTTGCCTACAGAGGTTTGGATAGGGTGGAAACCGAGGTCGCCCGGTGTGAAATAGAACTTCTCGTAGTAGGCAGGATCGTCGGGGATGTGCATCTTGCGGTATTTTCCGGCAATGCTTCCATCTTTCTCCATCACTACCGCCGTATTGTGGTAGAGCCCCGGAGCGCGGCGCTCGAAGAGGGAGGTGACGATGACGACGCCTAGATCCTTGGCAAGCTTGCCGTAGAAATCGGTCGAAGGGCCCGGAATAGGCTCTGCCAGGTCGAAGAGGTCAACGTCCTCTACCTGACAGAAATAGAGAGAGTTATGAAGTTCCTGAAGCACGATGAGCTCTGCGCCGCGATGGGCGAGGTCGATGATGCCTTCTGCCAGGCGCTGCTTGTTGTTGGCGATATCTGCCGTATTATGAAGTTGTAATAAACCGACTTTCATTTTTTACTTTTAATGTTAAATGTTGAGTGTTAAATGTTGAATGTTGAGTCTCTGAGGGCGCCTTCGGGCAACTGCATGGTGATGCAGTGGATGCTGCCATGCTGGCGGATGATGGTCTGTGAATCTACGCCGATGATTTCACGGTCGGGGAAGGCGAGCTGAATCTGCTTGCGTGCCTCCTCGTCCTTTTCCGGCTGATTGTAGGTGGGATAAATCACCGCCTTGTTGAGTATCAGGAAGTTGGCGTAGGTGGCTGGCAGTCGGTCTCCCTCGCTCTCCGGGTTGGTGGTGAGGCAGTCGCCCTCATCATAGATAGGGTCGGGCATCGGCAGTTTGAGCAAGCGGTAAGGGTATCCCTCCCAGGTAAAGAGGCCCTTGAGCTGCTTCTCCAGCGCCTGGAAGTCTTCATACTGCTCATCTTCCGGATTGTCGCAGCCTACATATAATAAGGTGTCGTGTGGAGCCACTCTCACGATGGTGTCGATGTGGCCGTCGGTATCATCGCCAATCAGATTGCCGTGATCCAGCCAGACGACTCTCTTGAGCTGGAAGAAAGTCTGCAGCAGATGGTCGATGCTGTCGTGGTCGAGCGGCTGGTTGCGGTGAGGCGCCAGCAGGCACTGTGAGGTGGTGAAGAGCGTACCCTTTCCGTCACTCTCGATGCTGCCTCCTTCGAGCACGAAGCCCTGGTGGTTCTCAATATCGGCATTGAAGGCTGCCTGATAGTATAGTTTCAGGGTGATGGCATTATCCTTCTCCCATCTGAACTTTTCGCCCCAGCCGTTGAACTTGAAGTCGAGTATGCGGTAAGGCACCATCCAGGTGTTCTGCTTTTTGCGCAGCACCATGGTGAGGGGTCCGTGGTCGCGCACCCAGGTATCATTGCTTTCTACCTCGTAGAGCAGCACGCGGCTCATCTGTTCGGCAGAGAGCTTTTTCTTGAGCTGGTATCGGGTAGCAGGCACATCGGGTGTAGCCACAAGCAACTGCTCGTAGCGCGTGATGATATCTGCCAGTTCGAGATAAGTATCTGTAATTTCAGGCAGATACGGCTTCCAGTCGGTGCCGGCATGTGGCCAGGTGAGCATGATGGCGCTCTGTGGCTCCCATTCGGCAGGGAGTGCGAAATCGCAGGGTAATGTAGATTGATGCATAAGCTATACTATTTTTATGATACGATGTTCTAAACCAATTTATTATACTCTGTTCTTCATCGGGAACCTTTCCTTGGGGGACGGGCTCCGTTCTGCTTTTATGAAGTATGCTTGCAAAATTAATAAAAAATCTACAACTATCGGCTGTTTTTGTGAAATATTTTGCGCAAAAGCGAAACTTTATATTAAAAAAGTTTAAACGGAGGGCTGTATGGAGATAAAATCGGGGAAAAATGAGTAACTTTGCAGTCTAAAAATAAAATATTGAATAGGAGCGTGAAAATTAAACAGGTAGTTGATGCCCTTGAACATTACGCGCCTCTGCCCTTGCAGGAAGGATATGATAATGCCGGCCTGCAAGTTGGATTGACAGAGGCGGTAGAAATGTCAGGGGCATTGTTGTGTCTTGACGTTACTGAAGCCGTGGTTGAAGAGGCTATCCAGAAGGGCTGTAACCTCATCGTGAGCCATCATCCGCTGATATTCCGCAAACTGGCGAGAATCTCGGACGAGAACTACGTGCAGCGTACCGTGCGCAAGGCGATTAAGAATGATATTACCATCGTGGCGATGCATACCAACATGGATGCGGCTGCGGGCGGCGTGAACTTCAAGATTGCCGAGAAACTGGGACTGCGAAACGTGCAGTTCTTTGCTGGCGAGAAGGAAGTGGACGGCGTGAAGGGCGGCGAGGGCATCATCGGAGAGGTGGCTGAGGACCTGGCAGCCGACGACTTGGTGCTGATGCTCAAGGAGCGGTTTGGCGTGGAGTGCGTGCAGTGCAACCAGTTGCTTCGCCGGCCTATCAGGAAGGTGGCACTCTGCGGTGGAGCAGGTGCTTTCTTGCTCGACGCAGCCATCAAGGCAGGTGCCGATGCCTTCATCACGGGCGAGATGAGTTATCACGAGTATTTCGGCCACGAGCAGGAGATTCAGATCTGCGTCATCGGCCACTATCAGAGTGAGCAGTTTACGGGCGAAATCTTCCGCAGCATCATCCAGGAGAATTTTCCTGATGCCAAATGCTGCATCTCGGAGATAAATACGAATCCGATATTGTATTTATAGGTTGGAAGGGCGCAAGCCTCATTCAACATTCAACATTTAACATTCAACATTAAAAAAAATAAAGTTATGGCAAAGAAAGATCCTACAGATTTGACAGTGGAAGAGAAGTTGAAGGCTCTCTATCAGCTTCAGACCACCTTGTCTGCAATTGATGAAAAGCGTGCGTTGAGAGGTGAGTTGCCTCTCGAAGTTCAGGATTTGGAAGACGATATTGCTGGTCTTACCACCCGTATCGAGAAAATCCAGACCGATATTGAGCAGTTTGACCGCGCCATCGATCAGAAGCAGCACGAGATTGAGGAGGCTCAGGCTAGCGTGGAGCGTTATAAGAAGCAGCTCGAAATGGTTAGCAACAACCGCGAGTATGATACTTTGAGCAAGGAAATCGAGTTCCAGGAGCTGGAAATCGAACTTTGCAGCAAGAAGATCCGCGAGGCGCAGCAGACAATCAACGAGCGCCTGTACGACCTTCACAAGGCTGAGGACCAGAAGGCAGACCGCGAGAAGGGTCTGGTAATGAAGCGTTCTGAGCTCGAGTCTATCATGGCTGAAACCCGTGAGGAAGAGGAGAATTTGAAGGAGAAGGCATTCGAACTCGAGAAGAAGATTGAGCCACGTTTGCTCCAGAGCTTCAAGCGCATCCGTAATGGTGCCCGCAACGGTTTGGGTATCGTTTACGTGCAGCGTGACGCATGTGGCGGTTGCTTCAACAAGATTCCACCTCAGCGCCAGCTCGATATCAAGATGCACAAGAAGATTATCCCTTGTGAGTATTGTGGCCGTATCCTCATCGACCCAGAATTGGCTGGTGTTAAGATTGAGTCTCCTAAGACTGAGGAGAAGCCAAAGCGCAAGCGCGCTATCCGCAGAAGAAAGACTGAGGATGAGGATTAATCTTCCTCCTCTCTCCGCTCTTTTCGGATGATAATCTTCTGATAAAGATACGATAAGATACAATAAAGGCTCGTCAAAATTGCTTGGCGAGCCTTTATTTTTTTCGTTTTCAGGCAGCTAGGACAATCAGTCTTAACTCCTTTAATCCTAATCTGGAAAACTTTTAATCCTAATCTGGAACCTAGAGTCCTCTAGCCTTGTAAATGCGGTCTTTGGCGTCGTTGATTTCCTGGAATTTCTTCTCGGCTGCACGGCGCACATCTTCGCCTAGGGCTGCTACCTTGTCAGGATGATGCTTGAGCGCCATCTTGCGGTAAGCGGCCTTCACCTCATCGTTTGAGGCGTCAGGACTGATACCCAGAACACGGTAGGCATCATCCAGACTGCCTGCTGAAGAAGCCCCGCTCTCCAGGTTCAGCATCTGGTCTACATCCTCGGCAGAAAGACCCATGTGGATGGCCATCTCCTTGAGTGCCTGAATCTCCTGAGAATTCACAACTCCATCGGCCTGGGCTATCATGACGAGGAAATTGAGCAACTGCAGGCGCTGTTCATACATCATGTTGGCACGTATCTGATGACAGCTGTCCTGTATCACCGAACGGTACTGCTGCATGCCCATCTGCTTCTGCTGTTCGAAGAGTTTGAGGAGGATTTCCTCGCCCTGCTGCTTGGCTGCCTCGCCGAAATTCTGACGCAGGAAGCGGCGCACCAGCTCCATCTCGGAATGCATGATCTTGCCATCTGCATTGATGATGTAGGAGCTGAGCACCAGCAGCGAGAACATGAAGGAGTTTCGCTCTCCCTCATAGCTCTGCTGGCGGCTGTAGCCCTGGTTGCCGAAGCCCTGGCGGCCGTTGTGCTGCTGGCCGCTGTAGGCATCGTAGGCGTTGTTGTAATGGTGGTCGCCGTCGCGGTTTACCGCATCCAGTCCGTGCTCAAAGAGGGAACCGAGGGCATAGCCTGCCAGGGCTCCCAGCGGACCGGCTGTGATGAAACCGAGCACACCACCAATCCATTTACCTGCTGCCATTTTTTAGTTGTTGAAATAGTAGAGGAAAGAAGCGATGCCTGAGAGGGCTGGCTTGCGCTGACCTTCTATTTCGATGTCAAACTTGATGCTGGTCTTGCAGATGCCACGGATGTTCTGGATGTCGTGGAGAGTGGCTACCAGGCGCACGCGTGAACCGGTGATGACTGGCTGACCGAACTTCATCTTGTCCATGCCGTAGTTTACGAGCATCTTGAGGTTGTTTACCTCGATAATCTGCTGCCAGAGGTATGGGAGTACTGAGAGGGTGAGGTAACCGTGAGCAATGGTGCTGTGGTAAGGGCTCTCTACCTTGGCGCGCTCTACGTCTACGTGGATCCACTGTGGGTCGAGTGTAGCGTCTGCGAACTTGTTGATACGGTCCTGGTCAATCTGCAACCAGTCTGATTCTCCTAACTTCTCACCGAGGTGAGATGCAAATTCCTCATAGGAATTGATTACTAATTTTGCCATTTCTTATTTTTCTCTTTATTATAAATATTATTGTTTCCTATATTCCGTCTTCCGCTTTTAACTGTTAACTTTTAACTATTAACTTTCAGTTCAGATCAGTCTCTTCTGAAAATATCGCGGGTGTAAACCTTTTCTTCCACATCATCCAGACACTTGTCATACCGGTTGGCGATGATGGCCTGGCTCTGCTGCTTGAAGGCATCCAGGTTGTTTACGATGCGGCTTCCGAAGAAGGTGGTTCCGTCTTTCAGCGTAGGTTCGTAGATGATAACCTGCGCGCCCTTTGCCTTGATGCGCTTCATCACACCCTGTATGCTGCTCTGGCGGAAGTTGTCGCTGTTGCTCTTCATCGTGAGCCGGTATACGCCGATGGTGCAAGGCTTCTCTTCCTCCTCGCTGAAGTTGTTCTGGTTGGCATAATCGTAGTAGCCAGCCATGTTCAGCACGCGGTCGGCGATGAAATCCTTGCGGGTGCGGTTGCTCTCCACAATCGCCTGAATCAGGTTCTCAGGCACATCGGCGTAGTTGGCGAGCAGCTGCTTGGTATCTTTCGGCAGACAGTAGCCGCCGTATCCGAAGGAAGGGTTGTTGTAGAAGGTGCCGATGCGAGGGTCCAGACCCACTCCGTCGATAATCGCCTTGGTGTCGAGGCCCTTCATTTCGGCGTAGGTATCCAACTCGTTGAAGTAGCTCACGCGCAGGGCGAGGTAGGTGTTGGCGAAGAGTTTCACCGCTTCTGCCTCAGTAAGTCCCATGAACAGGGTTTCTATGTCTTGCTTGATGGCTCCCTCTTTCAGCAGTTCTGCAAAGGTGCGGGCTGCCTGGTCCAGTCGCTCGTCACCGTTCGGTCTGCCCACGATGATGCGGCTCGGGTAGAGGTTGTCGTAGAGAGCCTTGCTCTCGCGCAGGAATTCAGGAGCGAAGATGATGTTCTTGCTGCCCGTCTTCTGGCGGATGCTTTCGGTGTAGCCTACCGGAATGGTGCTCTTGATGACCATGATGGCATCGGGATTCACCTGCATCACCAGACGGATGACTTCTTCTACATGCGAGGTATCGAAGTAGTTTTTCACCGGATCATAGTTGGTTGGTGTGGCAATCACTACGAAGTCGGCATCCTTATAGGCTTCTTCTCCATCGGTTGTGGCTTTGAGGTTGAGTTCCTTTTCAGCCAGATATTTCTCTATGTATTCGTCCTGGATAGGCGAGCGGCGCGAGTTGATGAGCTCCACCTTTTCGGGTATCACGTCTACGGCCACCACCTCATGATGCTGGCTGAGCAGGGTAGCGATGCTCAGGCCTACATATCCTGTTCCGGCTACGGCTATTTTTATCTTTTTATTCTCCATTTCTTTCTGTTCTTTTAGGCAGTCTATACCTTAATATATATATTAGATGCAAAGATAGTATAAAAGGAGGAGAATACAAAATGAAAATGGGTTTTTTATTAAAAAATAACGCGAGAAAGAGGATGGGAGGAAAAGGAGTACTCAAAAAGGGAGAGGAAAAGGAGGCAGAAAAAGGCCTCCAAAATTCGCGAATTCTAAAACAGATGGCCGGTTGGGCGGAAATTCGCAAATTTTGAAGGCTGGGGAAACTCTGTTTAAAAACTTCCGGACTGGCCCCGATGCTCTCATAATGTCAATAAATCGGAATAATCGGGAATGGTCTCTAAAAATACATATTTTTTACTTTCATAATCCATCTTGCAGATGTAATGCTCCAGCCCGTTGCTCACCACCAGAAAGTCGACATGGAGCAGGAGATTGTAGACCGAAATCTGGTCGAACACTTTCTGTGTGATGGGAATATGGGGTGCTTTGTACTCGATAATCATGCGGGGCTGTAGCTCACGGGAGTAGAGCACACTGTCGGCGCGCAGCACCTTGTCGCCACATTTCAGCTGGATTTCGTTGGCGAGCAGCGAGGCAGGATACCCCTTGTGCTCGATGAGAAAATGAACGAAATGCTGGCGCACCCACTCTTCGGGAGTGAGCGTGATGAACTTCCGGCGCAGCACATCCAGTATCTGGGGATGCTGTTTTGAGCCCGAAACCTTGATGTCGAAAGATGGCAAATTTAAGCGAATCATTTTTTCTATACCTTATTATATATATGATGATGTTTCTTCCCCCGTCTTATGATAGGGTTTCTTTTGGTCTTTTAACCATATCTCTTTTTTAAAAACTACCTATTTTATATAGGCAGTTCAATTTATTTTTTGTAACTTTGCAGTCGAAGTGCAGCAGAAAACTGCACCTCAGAAAACTGCGAACCAGGAGGCGGAGCAAATGCTTGTCCGCACCTCCGAGTTTGCTGGGTGCAAAGTTACAAAAAATAATCCAATGGTAGAAAAGAAAAATGCAATAAGTTACGAGTCTATCATGAAAGATCTGAAGGCTCGAAAGTATTCGCCCGTCTATGTTCTGATGGGCGAGGAACCTTTTTATATAGATAAGATCTGCGACTACATTTCTGAAAATGTGCTCCAGCCCGAGGAGCGTGACTTCAATCAGACGGTGGTTTTCGGAGCTGATGTTACGGGTGCGCAAGTGGCAGATTTGTGCAAGGGCTACCCGATGATGGCGGAGTATAGAGTGGTGGTTGTGAAAGAGGCTCAGAATTTGCGGAATTTGGAAGCGCTCGAGAAGTACCTCGAAAATCCGGTAAAAACAACCATCCTTGTTTTCTGTCATAAAAACGGCAAGCTCGACAGTCGTAAAAAGTTTTCTGCCCTCGCTGCCAAGGCGGGTGTGGTTTTTGAAAGCAAGAAGCTCTACGACCGAAATCTGCCAGGCTTCATCGAGACTTATCTCAAGACCCGTAAGGCAACCATTGAACCCAAGGCTACCCAGATGGTGGCAGATCATGTGGGAGCAGATTTGCACCGACTCACTTCCGAGCTCGACAAACTGCTCATTTCTCTTCCTGAGAACGACCGGCGTGTTACTCCGGAGATTGTGGAGCGAGAAATAGGGGTGAGCAAAGACTTCAATGCCTTCGAGCTGAGAAGTGCCATCATCAACCGCGATGTGTTCAAGGCAAATCAGATAATAAATTATTTTGACAGCAATCCGAAGAGCGGTTCTCTCTTCACGCTTCTCCCGATGCTCTTTACTTATTTCCAAAACCTGATGATTGCTTATTATGCACCTAACAGGCAGAACGAAAATGAGCTCGCAAAATTCCTGGATTTGCGCGGAGCTTGGGCGGCGCGCGAATATATTACAGGAATGAGGAACTATACGGGCGTGAAAGTGATGGCGATTATTGAGAAGTTTAAGGAGGTGGATGCGAAGATAAAGGGACTGGATAATCCATCCACTCCGGTGGGTGAACTAATGAAAGAACTTATCTTTTTTATCCTTCACTGATGCTGAAGAGCGAGGTGGGGGAGAGTAGGCGAGCTCCTGCTGAGAGTTTTCTCTCGGCAGGAGCTCGTTTTCGTTTTCGCCCTTCTTTGCTGCCTGTTTCCAGAAAGCAGCCAACTAGCGTTTAGCATTATAAATTTGCCCAAAATAGGGGATTTTCGGCTCTTTTTGGGGCGCTTACCTGGGCTCATTTTGGGCGATTTTTGGGCAAAAATGGGGGATTTAAGCGATTTTTCGAGCTAGAGCCCATTTTCCGGTTTCGCCTGAAAATAGACTTAACTTTATTGGTTATCAGTAACTTACATAAATTAACCCTCTTCATTACTCGCGAATTTGCCCGTTTCCTTGCCGATGGGCTGGAATACGCTAGAAATGGAAAAATTAGCCATTTCCTGTTGTCTGAAATCAGACGTTTGCATTTGTTAAGGTTTATGTTTCCTAAGTTTATGTTTTTAAATTCATAAATCAAAACGGGTGATTTTGGTTTATAAACATAAATACAAGAAAACTAAATACATGAATTTACGTTTTATATTTATAAAAATAAAGGTAAAACAGTATGTTTATGGTTATGAATGAATAAATATTCATGCTACATTTTGAATTTATAAGTAGCGGAAACTCAGTTAGTTATGTGTTTTAGTTGTTTTATAAACCATAGACTTTTACATAGGTGTTGGGTAAATATTGCATAAATCGCTCTATATGCCTTTATTTAGGTGGTTTATGGTATGAATAACCAGTGATTTAGCCTAAATTTATAAAGAAAAGGTTCGTAATATATTTTGATTGATAGGTTTATATTTATAAAGCTAAAGCTAAAAACCGGATGGCGAAGTGAGTGTGATTTAAATTTATAAATAGAAACCTAAAGTTTAAAAATCTAAATTTATTCAGAAATATTTGGTTATTCTAAATTTTTGCTTTATCTTTGTAAAATCAACCGAAAAAGGGCCCAAAAGTGGCTTGTTCGGAAATAAAACATCGTATCAGTAGAAAAATGAACGCTAAAATTTTTAGAGCATGAAAGATAGAATCAGACAGCTGATGGAGGACCAGCACCTCACTCAGCAAAACTTCGCTCAGATGATCGGAATCTCGACCGCTACACTGAGCAATATTTTCAACGGGAAGACCAATCCATCGCTCAGTATTGTGGATGGCATCCATAAGAGTTTTCCTCAGGTAAACGTTTATTGGGTACTCTACGGTACTCCTCCTATGTATCAGAACCAGGCTTCCCAGGGTGGCAGCGAAGAGGGTGCTGCAGACATGTATCAGGGTCTTACGGATGGAGCAGCCGGTGGTGCTGAGGGGATGAAGCAGGGCAGTCAGCCTTCTGGAGCCGCCTCTGCCGAGCCTATGCTCGATTTTGGAGCCGAAGGAGCCTCTGCCTCCCCTACTTCTCCCTCGCTCTTTGACCAGTCTCAAATGCAGGGTGTAAATCGTACACCTAAAAATATCGCCCAAGCGGCGGTAAAATATGTAGACAAACCGCAAAGAAAGATTACCGAAATCCGTATTTTCTACGATGATCAGACCTGGGAAACCTTCGTTCCTAAGAAATAAAGTAGGGATTGGAGAACCCTAAAACAAACACATAGGAGCGGCGATAAAGAAAAAATATCTCTTTTCTTTTCGTAAATTCGGATTTTTGATGTACCTTTGCATCGTAGAAACGTAGGTGGGCGTAACCGGAAGCTACGCGTACCTATTATAATATACGTACATTATATAATAAGCATATTAAAAATTAGCAATAAGATGAAAAAATATGTTCTCGACCTCAAGGTGGTTTCTGTAGAGGCGCTTAGCGATAAGCATGTTTTGATTAAGCTTACCGATGAGAAACCTTTGCCTGAAATCTTGCCTGGCCAATTCGTAGAAGTAAGAGTAGACCATTCGCCTACTACCATGCTTCGCCGTCCTATCTCCATCAATTTCGTGGATCGTGAAAATAATCAGCTCTGGTTGCTCGTAGCAATGGTGGGCGACGGTACCCGTCAGCTCGGACAGCTCAAGGAGGGCGATGTGCTCAACTGTATGCTGCCTCTCGGCAACGGCTTCACCATGCCTACCGGGAAGAGCCAGAAATATCTGCTCGTAGGTGGTGGCGTAGGTGTGGCTCCGCTCCTCTATTTCGGAAAACTCATCAAGGATTTCGGGGCTGAAGTTACCTTCCTGCTGGGTGCACGCAAGGCTACGGATCTGCTCGAACTGGATGAGTTTGCCAAGATCGGAAAGGTATGCATCACTACCGAGGATGGCTCGGCTGGCGAGGTAGGTTTCGTTACCAACCACTCTGTTCTGGAGAACGAGAAGTTTGATATGATTTCTACCTGCGGACCTAAGCCGATGATGGTGAGTGTGGCTCGCTTTGCCAAGAAGGCTGGCGTGGAGTGTGAGGTTTCTCTCGAGAACAAGATGGCGTGCGGTGTGGGTGCCTGCCTCTGCTGCGTAGAGAAAACTACCGAGGGTAACCAGTGCGTCTGCAAGGATGGACCTGTCATCAACATCAAGAAACTTACTTGGGAAATCTAATAGAGTGAAGAGTGAAGAACGAAGAGTGAAGAATTCTCTTGTCTTTGTTTGTAAAAACATTTTTAAGTAAAAACAGAAGATTATGGCTGATTTAAGTGTAAAGATAAAGGATTTGGAGTTGAAGAACCCTGTGATGACTGCATCGGGTACTTTCGGCTATGGATTGGAATTTGCCGATTTCGTTCCTCTGGAGGAGATTGGCGGTATTATCGTGAAGGGCACTACCCTGGAACCGCGCGAGGGAAACGACTATCCGCGTATGGCTGAAACGCCTCAGGGCATGCTCAACTGCGTAGGTTTGCAGAACAAGGGTGTGGAGTATTTCTGCTCTCACATTTATCCTCAGATCAAGGACATTGATACCAATATGATTGTCAACGTGAGCGGACATTCGCCTGAGAGTTATGCCGAGTGTGCGGCGCGCATCAACGAGCTGGATAAGATTCCTGCCATAGAGCTGAACATCTCCTGTCCTAACGTGAAGGATGGCGGCATGGCCTTCGGTGTAACCTGCGAGGGTGCAGCCAGCGTGGTGAAGGCGGTGAGAAAGGTTTATAAGAAGACCCTCATCGTGAAGCTTTCGCCTAATGTTACCAGCATTGCCGACATCGCCCGTGCCGTGGAGGCTGAGGGTGCCGATTCTGTTTCGCTCATCAACACGCTGATGGGTATGGCGGTGGACATTGAGAAGCGCCAACCTCTCTTGAGCATCCGTACGGGTGGTTTGAGTGGTCCTTGCGTTAAGCCTGTTGCCCTGCGCATGGTTTGGGATGTGGCTCATGCCGTAAACATTCCGGTTGTTGGTCTGGGCGGCATTTCTTCTGCCAAGGATGCCATTGAGTTCCTGATGTGCGGTGCTACGGCCATTGAGATTGGTACAGCCAACTTCATTGATCCTGCGGTTACGAAGAAGGTGAAGGATGGAATCAACGAGTGGCTTGATGCTCACGGATGCAAGAGTGTGACTGAGATTATCGGGGCCATCAAGTAATAATAAAAGGTTATGGATTTGAATCAGATAAACCCTGTTCTGTTGCTTGCTACGCTGACGCAGCAGATTGTAGAGCAGGAGAAAGAATTGGCAGAACAGAAGGATTCTGCGGAACATTCGTCTGTAAAAGCCTCTCTGAGCGCGAATCTCCTGAAGCGCGGCAATCTGCTGATGCAGATGGGCGACAAGGATGGTGCCGGAAAGGACATGAAGCGCTACCTGGAGCTGAACCCGGAGAAAGTAGGGGAGCTGACAGGAGAATTCAAGGCTGAAGGCAGAGAACATTGCAGATAAAGGAAGGGGCTTGCCTCACGGATTCCGGCGTTGCGTCTCTCCCTAGCGCCTGGCTTTTAAGTACATTTTTCTGCATTTTTCCGTATTCTGATGATAAAAATCGGGCGAAAATATGTTTTTTAGCATAAAATATAAGGAAAATGAAGAAAAATATATCAAATTGTTTGGCAATATCAAAGAAAAATGTTACTTTTGCAGTCGAGTTGAGATTTTAGCAAGTCGAGACTCGAAATCTGAGCACTGCCTGCTCCTTATATATAAAAGAGGTGTAGAGAAGAACTCGGGAAAATCTGAGCACAGATAAACTCCTTATATTATAAAGGAGAAACGGGCTCGGAAAGAACAAAAGTGAGTAACATATAAAATGTAAAGACAATGAAGAAGTTTAACGCATTCTTTTTTAGCTATTACTTTTACTTTGCAAATAATTGTAAAGCGGGAAGTTGCGTGTAAATTTCAACTTAGGATATTAGATTCTTGAAATCATCGAAACGGTCCCGCTCTTATTGAGTAGGACCGTTTTTCGTAACATTAGACAAGATAAAAGAAACATGAAGAGAATAGCAATTCAAGGAGAGCTGGGATCTTTCCACGACATTACCGCCCACCAGTATTTCGAGGGCGAACAGATTGAAATCATCTGTTGTGCTACCTTCGAAGAGGTGTTCGAAAACATCAAGCGCGACCCTACTGTAGTAGGCATCTGCGCCATAGAAAACACCATTGCGGGCAGCCTGCTCCACAATTACGAACTGCTCCGGCAGAGCGGAACCACCGTGGTAGGCGAACACAAGCTCCATATAGAGCACAGCATCTGCTGTCTGCCAGAAGACGACTGGAGCACCCTGCAGGAGGTTCACTCCCATCCAGTAGCCCTCATGCAGTGCGGCAAGTTCCTAGCCAATCATCCCGACCTCAAGGCGGTGGAGGCAGAAGATACCGCAGGCTCGGCAGCCTATATCGCCCAGCACAAGGTAAGGGGATGGGCAGCCATCTGCTCTTCTTACGCCGCCCACATGTACGGCATGAAGGTGCTGCAGGAAGACATCCACGACAATCCGCACAACTACACCCGATTCCTCGTGGTCTGCAATCCGCAGAAGGCAGCCCTGCTCCGTCCCATCGAAAAGGCCAACAAGGCGAGCATCGTCTTCAGTCTGGCTCACGATAAGGGATCGCTCTCCAAGGTGCTCACCATCCTGAGTTTCTACGACATCAATCTCACCAAGATCCAGTCGCTGCCAAACATCGGACATGAGTGGGAATACCTCTTCTACGTAGACCTCACCTTCGACAACCTGACCCGATACCGCCAGAGCATCGACGCCATTACGCCGCTCGTGAAGAAAATAAAGGTGTTGGGAGAATATGAGGAGAAAGAATAGTTGATAGTTAACAGTTAATAGTTGAAAATAAGAATTATGATACAACCAGCCAATAGAGTAACGGAAATACAGGAATACTACTTTAGCCGCAAGCTGAAGGAAGTGGCTAAGCTTAATGCCGAGGGCAAAGACATCATCAGTCTGGCCATCGGAAGTCCAGACATGCCGCCTTCTAAGCAGACCATTGACAAGCTCTGCGAGGTAGCCAACAATCCAAACGCACACGGATATCAGCCTACGGTGGGCATACCAGAGTTGCGCAAAGCAATGGCTGGTTTCTATAAGCGCTGGTATGATGTAGACCTCGACTGGGCTACAGAAATCCAGCCCCTCATAGGTAGCAAGGAAGGCATTCTGCACGTAACGCTCGCTTTCTGCAACCCTGGCGATGAGGTGCTTATCCCGAACCCGGGATACCCTACCTATACCGCCATCAACAAGATTCTGGGTACCAAGATTACCTACTACGATCTGAGAGAGGATAACGGATGGCAGCCCGATTTCGACGCCCTGGAGAAGATGGACCTGAGCCACGTAAAACTGATGTGGACCAACTATCCTAACATGCCGACAGGCGGTGTGGCAAAGCGCGAAACCTACGAAAAGCTGGTGGCCTTTGCCCAGAAGCACAACATCGTGGTGGTGAACGACAACCCATATTCGCTCATCCTCAACGAGCACCCTATGAGCATCATGCAGGTGCCGGGAGCTAAGGACTGCTGCATCGAGTTCAATTCTCTGAGCAAGAGCCACAACATGCCAGGCTGGCGTGTGGCGATGATTTCGAGCAACAAGACCTTCATCTCATGGATTCTGAAGGTGAAGAGCAACATTGACAACGGAAGCTTCCGAGGCATACAGCTGGCAGCTGCCGAGGCGATGCTTAACAACACGGATGAATGGCACCGCGAGAACAACATCCAGAACTACCGCCGCCGCCGCGACATTGCTGAGGAAATCATGAAGGTGCTCGACTGCCAGTTTGACCCTAACCAGGTAGGCATGTTCCTTTGGGGCAAGATACCTGAGAAATATGCTGATGTAGAAGACCTGACAGAGAAGATTCTGCATGAGGCTCGCGTCTTTATCACCCCTGGCTTCATCTTCGGAACCAACGGCAAGCGTTACATCCGTATCAGCCTCTGTGCCAAGGATGAGAAGATGAAAGAGGCCCTGGAGAGAATCAAGAAGGTTTTTGAAAAGTAAAAAAGTAAAAAATAATAATATACGACTATGGAATTAGAATTAGAACCATTGAATTTTCCTAGTGATCAGGAACGCCCTTGCGTCATTGCCGGCCCTTGCTCGGCAGAGACAGAAGAGCAGGTTATGACTACCGCTAAGCAGTTGGCTGCCAAAGGTTGCCACATGTTCCGCGCAGGTGTGTGGAAGCCACGCACCAAACCGGGAGGCTTTGAGGGTAACGGTGAAGCAGCCTTGCCTTGGATGAAGCAGGTGAAGGAAGAAACAGGCATGCTGACAGCAACTGAGGTGGCTACCCCAGAGCATGTAGAGCTCGCACTGAAATATGGAATCGACATTCTGTGGGTAGGTGCACGTACATCTGCCAACCCATTCGCCATGCAGGCACTTGCCGACAGTCTTCAGGGCGTAGACGTGCCTGTGCTCGTTAAGAACCCGGTAAACCCAGACCTCGAGCTTTGGATCGGTGCCCTGCAGCGCATCAACCAGGCAGGCATCAAGAAACTCGGTGCCATCCACCGTGGATTCTCCAGCTTCGACAAGAAGATTTACCGCAACCTTCCTATGTGGCAGATTCCTATCGAGTTGCACCGCCGCATACCACAGTTGCCAATCATCTGCGACCCTAGCCACATCGGTGGCCGACGCGACCTTATCGCCCCTCTCTGCCAGCAGGCAATGGACTTAGGTTTCGACGGACTCATCGTTGAGAGCCACTGCAGCCCAGACGATGCATGGAGCGATGCCAAGCAGCAGGTTACCCCAGAGGTGCTGGATTATATCCTCAGCCTCCTCGTAGTGCGCGATGAGCATTATTCTACAGAGGGTCTGCACCAGCTGCGCGGTCAGATTGACGAGTGCGACAACCAGCTGATGGATCTCCTGGCTAAGCGTATGCGCGTTTGCCGCGAGATAGGTACTTACAAGAAGGAGCACAACATGACCATCGTTCAGACCAGCCGTTACAACGAGATTCTCGACAAGCGTGGTGCCCAGGCTGCCCTCTGCGGCATGAGCCCTGAGTTTGCCGCTCAGATTTTCGAGCACATCCATGAGGAGAGTGTCCGCCAGCAGTTGGAAATCCTAAACCAGAAGTAAAGGATATTGGCGATGAGAATATTGATTATGGGAGCAGGTAAGATGGGAAGTTTCTTCATCGACCTGCTCAGCTTCGACCACGAGGTGGCGGTTTACGAGAAGGATGCCAAGCGTCTGCGCTTCACCTACAACTGTTACCGTTTCACCAAGATGGAAGAGATAGAGATGTTCCGCCCCGAACTGGTTATCAATGCGGTGACGGTAAAATATACGCTGCCAGCCTTCGAAGAGGTGTTGCCACATCTCTCTCATGACTGCATCATCAGCGATATTGCTTCGGTAAAGACCGGGCTGCAGGAGTTTTACGAGAAGAGCGGTTTCCGCTTCGTGAGCACGCACCCTATGTTCGGCCCGACCTTTGCCAATCTGAACCAGCTTTCAGAGGAGAATGCAGTCATCATCAAGGAGGGTGACTACATGGGCAAGATATTCTTCAAGGACCTCTACCAGAAGTTGGGGTTGAGTCTGCATGAGTATACATTTGATGAGCACGACCAGACGGTGGCCTACTCGCTGAGTATTCCTTTCGTGAGCACCTTTGCCTTTGCGGCAGTGATGAAGCACCAGGATGCTCCGGGCACCACCTTCAAGCGCCACATGCAGATAGCCAAGGGCGTGCTCAACGAAGATGATTACCTGTTGCAGGAAATCCTCTTCAACCCATACACATCGGGTCAGGTGGCACAGATCAGAGAGGAGCTTGCTGAGCTCATCGACATCATTGACCACAAGGATGCGAAGCGTATGAAACTCTTCCTTACCAAGATACGGAATCATGTGAAGGAAGATATTGAGATTAAAGAAAAATAATTAATATGTTTTTAGAGGGGGGAGCACTTATATGATTTCCCCCCATCCGTAAATTTGCAGGTTTTGCATGTGAATGTAGAACTTTCGAGAATTATATTAACACTCAAAAAGCCTTGCATGTGAATGTAGGGCTTTATTTTTGTAGATAATAAGGAAAAAAACGGGAAAAATGAAAATATGTAAGGAGGATGGGCGATTTATGAAATATTATTTGTACCTTTGCACCCACAAATCAAAGGATAGATTGTAGAATCAATAAAACAGGAGAGCAGTTCTATTATGAGTGAACAGAAAGAAATGAAAAATATGAAGAATGATGCAGCTGAACAGCAGACAGATGCTGCTGCCTTCCAGGTAGTGAACGAGGGTTTTTCAACCCACGAAGCCATTGAAGAGGCAAAACGCTGCCTCCACTGCAAGATTCCGCAGTGCAAGAAGGGATGCCCGATAGGCAACGACATACCTGATTTCGTACACGAACTCTCTATGGGTAACATGGGTGCGGCGATGAGCATCATCAATGCTAAGAGCAACCTGCCGGCCATCTGCGGCCGTGTGTGCCCTCACGAGAAACAGTGTCAGGGCAGCTGTGTGCTCGGAAAGAAGGGAAAACCGGTACAGATAGGCAAACTCGAGCAGTTTATTGCCGATTTTGATACCAAGATGAACCTCTCGCGCGAGATGTTGCCACAGAAAACACGTGGCCGCGTGGCAGTTATCGGTTCGGGTCCTGCGGGCTTGACCGTAGCCGGCGATCTGGCGCGCCAGGGCTTCAACGTTACCATTTTCGAGGGTCAGGCTGAGCCGGGAGGCGTGCTGATGTACGGTATTCCGGAGTATCGCTTGCCTAAGACGGTGGTACGTGCTGAGGTGGAAAAAATTGCTGCCCTCGGCGTGCAGTTTATCACCAACTGCATGGTGGGCGAGAACAATGTAACCATCGACAGTCTGTTCCGTGCAGGCTACGACGCCATCTTTATGGGCACAGGTACAAACGTGCCTCAGAACATGGACTCTACACCGGGCTCAAAGCTCCACGGTGTGAGCCAGAGTACATACTTTCTGCATAACGTGAATGCCTATAACGAAGGCGCTTTGACCCGCGACATGGTTCCGCTGCGCGACGGCGAGAAGGTGGGTGTCATTGGCGGCGGAAACGTGGCCATGGATGCTGCCCGTACTGCTATCCGACTGGGTGCCGATGTTACCGTGCTGTATCGTAAGACCCAGGAAGAGATGCCTGCCATCCGGAGCGAATATGAAGATGCTGTGAAGGAAGGCGTGAAATTTGAGTGGAAAACTACCGTCGAGGCCTTTCTGAAGGGCAAAAACGGCCGTCTGGGAAGCTGTGTTCTGAACACTCCTGAGGGTGAAAGGGTAGAAAAATTCGACAGAATCTATCTTGCCATCGGTTCAAGACCAGCCAACCGTATCGTTTCTACCACTGCCGGAATCGAGGTGGATGAGAAGGGATATGTAAAAGTTGTTGAACGTCCGTTCGGTATGACCACCCGTCGCGGTGTGTTTGCCGGAGGTGATGTGGTACACCGTCCGCAGACTGTAGTCCTGGCAATGAAGGCTGCCAAGGAGGTGGCTCAGGGCATCGCTCAGTATGTAGATGCCATCAAGCTTCTTGAAGAGGCTAAGAGAATCGAGCAACGTGGAATAGTAGAATAATCAAATGAATTCAATAGAATTAAGTGAATTATTTCTGCAGTAACGGAACTGCTTTTACTGGGATTTGTCACTAGGCTCGGCAGATGTGCTGACTGCAGTCGGCAGACCTGCTGACTAGGCTCGGCAGAGCTGCTGAGCCTAGTGGTAATATCTAGGAAGCTATGTGTTTTGACTTGGAAAGCTATGTGTTTTGACTAAAAAGACTATATGCAAGAACTCTAAAAACTATATGCTTTTACTTATAAAAATATTTCTTAGTGTTGAAAACACCATATCTTTCCTTTGAATGATACTATATACCTTTGAATGATACTATATAAATAGACCAACTGTTATAGACGCTTAATTTTTTTACATTACTCTTTAAATGAACTTAAACTTCTTGGGAAATTTAATGAAATATCAGATTTAATCATTACTTTTGTATCAGATTCATATTAAGAAGAAGTAATTTGTCTGGTACAAAGAAAAGATATAAATCAGAGAAAAAGCATGAAGCGTATCATATTGATTTTAACAGTATTGCTTGCCATGTTAGGGCAGGTAGCCTATGCGCAGAAAACGTGTGTCATCGCATCGGCAGAAAATCATGTGCCTATTCGTGAAGCACTTATTCATACCAATAACAATCATTGGGCAAGAACAGATTATCGGGGCTATTGGACGATGCGCTATCAGTTTGATTCAGCAACCGTATCGAAACCTGGTTTTATGAAGGCAACTATCCGGTACAAGGAACTGCCGGATACTCTGTTTCTCTTGCCGGATGCCAAACAATTAGGCGAAGTGACAGTTTGGGGCAAGAATCAGGAAGGCATCAAAAACATGGAAGAGGATATTCAGGAGAGGATAAACTCTTTGCCAACTTCATCTGCTGGCATTGGTTTTGATGCTTTCGGATGGATGGATAAACAGGGAAAACGTGATAAGAAGCATCTGCAACAGGCTAAAAAGGTATTTGAAAAAATGGAACATAAGGATCCTGTGGTAGCTGCTTATGAAAAAGCAACGGGGAAAAAGTATGAATTGACTAATCCGTATGATGTCTCGGCTTTTAAGAAAGATCTTCCTTCTGAAATGGCTACAGAAGAGAAAAAAGCAACTTCTGATGCTAAATCAAAATCGAAAAAGAAGGAGAATCCTGAAAAATAAGCACAAGAGTAAACTGAAGAAATGAACTCGGGAAAGGCAGAGCGACAGCTATTTTAGCCGACGGGATAAAAAAAAGCATAAACAAGTTGGCTTTCTCGAAAAAAAGTCGTATCTTTGTAGCCAAAAATATAAAGAAAGAAAAATGTTTGAAAATTTAAGTGATAGACTGGAACGCTCGTTCAAAATCTTGAAGGGCGAGGGAAAAATTACAGAAATCAACGTGGCGGAAACCATGAAGGATGTGCGCCGTGCACTCCTCGACGCCGACGTAAACTATAAAGTGGCTAAGGAATTCACCAACAAGGTGAAGGAGAAAGCACTCGGCATGAATGTACTTACTGCCGTAAAGCCGGGACAGTTGATGATCAAGTTGGTGCACGATGAACTGGAAGAACTCATGGGCGGCGAAGAAGCCCCATTGAAACTCGAAAGTCATCCGGCCGTCATCCTCATGAGCGGTCTGCAGGGTTCTGGTAAGACTACCTTCAGTGGCAAACTTGCCAACATGCTCAAGATCAAGAAAGGCAAGAAGCCATTGCTCGTGGCCTGCGACGTTTACCGTCCGGCAGCTATCCAGCAGCTCCATGTAGTGGGTGAGCAGGTGGGTGTTCCGGTATACAGCGAGCCAGAGAACAAGGATGTGCTCAGTATCGCCGACCATGCTATCCAGCAGGCTAAGACCAACGGCAACGATGTGGTAATCGTCGATACAGCCGGACGTCTCGCCATTGATGAGCAGATGATGAACGAGATCAGCAATCTCAAGAATCATCTCCGTCCAGACGAAACCCTCTTCGTGGTTGACTCCATGACCGGTCAGGATGCCGTAAACACAGCTAAGGAATTCAACGACCGCCTCGACTTCAACGGCGTTGTTCTCACCAAGCTCGATGGTGATACCCGTGGTGGTGCTGCCCTCAGTATCCGTACCGTGGTAACCAAGCCAATCAAGTTTATAGGTACCGGCGAGAAGATGGACGCCATTGACGTGTTCCACCCAGCTCGTATGGCAGACCGAATCCTCGGCATGGGTGACGTGGTATCCCTCGTAGAGCGCGCACAGGAGCAGTTCGACCTGGAAGAGGCCAAGAAACTGGAGAAGAAGATCAGAAAGAACCAGTTCGACTTCAACGATTTCTACAACCAGATCCAGCAGATCAAGAAGATGGGTAACATCAAGGATCTGGCAGCGATGATTCCGGGTGTTGGCAAGGCCATCCGCGACGTAGATATCCCAGAGGATGCATTCAAGGGCGTAGAGGCCATCATCCAGAGTATGACTCCTAAGGAGCGCACCAACCCAGCCATCCTCAACACATCACGCCGTCAGCGCATCGCCAAGGGTTCGGGCACCAACATCCAGGAGGTGAACAAGCTCATCAAGCAGTTTGACCAGACCCGCAAGATGATGCAGATGATGACCGGCAACAAAATGGCGCAGATGATGAGCCGCATGAAGGGTATGCCAGGCATGCCTAAGATGCCGGGAATGTAAGTCAGTTGATAGTTAATAGTTTATAGCGGCTTTGCCGTATAGCAAACTTGCGATAGGCAAGAATGCCCTATAAACTATAAATTATAAATTATAAACTAAAGAAAGAATGACGTTAATCGACGGAAAGGCGACGGCAGCCGCCATCAAGGAACAGATAGCCCAGGAGGTGGCACAGATTGTTGCCGACGGAGGCAAGCAGCCACACCTGGTAGCCGTGCTCGTAGGGCACGACGGAGGCAGCGAAACCTATGTGAAAAACAAGGTGCTGGCCTGTGAGAAGTGTGGATTTAAGTCGACCCTCATCCGTTATGAGGAGGATGTTACCGAAGAAGAGCTCCTGCAGTGTGTAGACAAGCTGAACCAGGATGATGATGTTGACGGATTCATCGTTCAGCTTCCTCTGCCTAAGCACATCGATGAGCAGAAGGTGACCATGGCAATAGATTACCGCAAGGATGTAGACGGATTCCACCCGGTAAACGTGGGCAGAATGTCGCTCGGCATGCCTTGTTTCATCTCTGCCACTCCGCTCGGTATCCTCACCCTGCTGCAGCATTACAATATTGAGACCAGTGGCAAGAAATGTGTCATTCTGGGCAGAAGCAACATCGTAGGCAAGCCAATGGCTCAGCTGATGATGCAGAAGCAGTATGGCGATGCTACCGTCACCGTATGCCACTCCCATTCCAAGAATTTGAAGAAAGAGTGTCAGGAGGCAGATATCATCATCGCAGCCATAGGCCGTCCTGATTTCGTGACAGCCGATATGGTGAAGCCGGGAGCCGTAGTCATTGATGTGGGTACCACCCGTGTGCCTGATGCTACGAAGAAAAGCGGTTTCCGCCTGAATGGTGATGTGAAATTCGACGAGGTGGCAGAGAAGTGCTCCTTCATCACTCCTGTTCCGGGAGGCGTTGGTCCGATGACCATCTGTTCGCTGATGAAGAATACGCTGGCTGCCGGCAAGAAGGAATATTACAGCTAGAAAGAAGATAATTATTTCAGAAAGAAGCAGTGCTTAAGTCACTGCATACTTGATTTTTTATAACTCTCTAATTTGTGGGGCAGGGTGCAGTGATGCACTCTGCCTTTTTATCAAGCCGAGAGAAAGAGTGTAAAATGAACAAACAATATTAATCTAAAAATATAGAAACATGATAAAACTAAAGTACATATTTACATCAGCGCTGCTCGTGGCAGCTGCCAGTGCCAGTCAGGCTGTCAGCAGGCAGCAGATGCAGAAGCAAATAGACAAGGATGCCCCTGCATACACCATACAGGGCAAGGATTCCATCTGCCAGATATTCATCTATTCGCCAGCACCCAACCAGGGCTTGCATCTGGCTTATTTCACCGACGATGAGCGTTGGGTGGATGTAGGACAGCTCTGCGCCAGCGACTACGGTCCGTGGGGAGCTGAAAAGAAGATGTATAACCCCTTCGTGGTAAAAGCCAACGACGGCACATGGCGCGCACTCTGGAGCGTGAACCAGCATGCACCGCAGTTTGCCGTAGCCTATTCAGAAGACCTCATCACCTGGCGCCCGCAGGATTATCCCATCATCCGCGAAAAGGGCGTGAAGGATGTGGCTGCCTATCAGATGGATGACGGCAACTTCGACATCTATCTCAAGACATCCAAAGGCAAGCGATACGTACAGGCAAGCAACGATTTCCGTACCTTCAAGGAAGATACGCTGGAAGCTTCTGCCGATGAGATACTCTGGCAGCGCGACACCGCAACCATAGGCGGAAAACTCTTCCAGGGCTGCGATTTCGAGGTGCCGGCCGTACATCTCAACTACATCCGTTCCTGGTTCCACGCCCTTTCTGAAGAGGCAAAACTCAACGCCCAGCCGATACCGAAGACCGATTCCGACCTCGCAGCTTATGCCAAGGACAACCACATCGACCTGCCGAAAAATTCGGAAATCCCTGCCAACCTCAGCATCAATCCACAGAAATCCCATCGCATCTCCAACAAGCTGATGGGTATCTTCTTCGAAGACATCAGCCGCGCTGCCGACGGAGGACTCTCTGCAGAAATGTTGCAGAACGGCGACTTTGAGTATAACAAGGAAGACCACCGCCACCAGTGGAATGCCACCACGGCATGGGTGGGGGTAGAGAAAGAGGGCATCGCCACCGAAAACGGGGTGAGCCAGAACAATGCCCATTATGCCGTTCTGGGCGCTACACCTATTTATAATATAGGTTGGGACGGCATCGCCATACGTCGCGGAGCTGCCGTTGAGGGCAAGGAGGGTAAGCATCAGCCGGCCATCTACGAGGTGAGCCTGCACGCCCGCTGCATCGATGCCAAGAAGAAAGACCTCACCCTGGCGCTCGTAAACCAGGAGGGATTGCCTGTATGCCAGACCAAGATCAAGGTGCAGGGCGCAGACTGGAAGGAATATAAGGCGCAGCTCATCGTGACCGATAAATATGAGGGCGAACTCGCCAGCGAAGCCACTACCAAGGAGGGAAAACTGGGCAAGAACATCCGGTTTGCCATTTTGCCTAAGGGCGAGCAGAAAGTGGCGGTAGATTTGGTAAGTCTCAAACCACAAGATACTTACAAGGGTCATGGACTGCGTAAAGACCTTGCCGAGGCCATTGCCGACCTGAAGCCTCGCTTCGTGCGCTTCCCGGGCGGCTGCATGCTCCACGGTCAGGGGCTCAAGAACATTTACCACTGGAAGGAGAGCGTGGGTCCGCAGAAAGATCGCAAGCCAGCCTACAACATCTGGGGATACCATCAGACCCGCCAGCTGGGTTTCTATGAGTATTTCCAGTGGTGCGAGGATATGGGAGCCGAGCCGCTGCCTGTATTGGCGGCAGGTGTTCCTTGTCAGAACTCTGTGGCAGATGAGCGCGGAGTGGCTGGTCAGCAGGGCGGAATCCCGATGAGCGAGATGCCGCAGTATATTCAGGACGTGCTAGACTTGGTAGAATGGGCGAATGGCGACCCTGCCACCTCTAAGTGGGCTAAGATGAGAGCCGATGCGGGTCATCCGGCTCCGTTCAACCTCAAGATGATAGGCATCGGCAACGAAGACCTCATCTCTACCGATTTCGAGCAGCGCTACCTGATGATCTGCAAGGCAGTGAAGCAGAAGTATCCTCAGCTCGAGGTGGTAGGTACCGTAGGTCCGTTCCACTTCCCGTCTTCCGATTATATTGAGGGTTGGAAGATTGCCCGCGAAAACAAGCGCTGGATTGATGCCGTAGACGAGCATTATTATGAGCAGCCGGGCTGGTTCCTGAACCATCAGGATTATTACGACCATTACGACCGCAAGGCTCCTAAGGTTTATCTGGGCGAATATGCATCTCGCGGTGCCAATGCGGTAGACAATGCGCTGGCTGAGGGCATCCACCTCTGCAATGTGGAGCGCAACGGCGATGTGGTAGAAATGACATCCTATGCTCCTCTCTTGTGTAAGGACGGATACAGCAACTGGCAGCCGGACATGATTTACTTTGATAATAATAATGTACGCGCGAGCGAGAGCTACAAGATGCAGAAGATGTTCGGTCAGCATGCCGGTGACCTCTACATCTCATCCGTGCTCAGTCTGCCGGATGCGCTGAAGAAATATGTGGGCACCAGTGTGGTGAAGGATTCTAAATCGGGCAAAACCTGGCTTAAAGTGGTGAATGCCTTGCCTCGCACGCTGAAACTCTCGGTTTCTGGCTTGGGCAACAAGCAGGTAACCATCGCAGGCAGAAGCGCTCAGGTTTTCGAACTTTAGCTTTCTTCAGAAGATGTTTTCTGATAGAAACGGATAGAACCAATAATGGCTCAGATTATTCATTTTGAGTAAAATAGAATGGAGAAATAGGATATTAAAATGTTCTTTTTCTCCATTTTTTATGTTTTACAGCATAAAATATGACCAAAAATTTGGTAGTTAATAATTTTTTTTATTATTTTGCACCCTGAAAATGAAGTTTTAAGTAATTTATATAAAATCAAATTTTAGAGAGAAAATGAAAAAGTTAGTATTAATGTTTGCTGCTGCCGTAATGGCAGTATCTGCATCTGCTCAGACTACACAGGAGAGCAAGTTCTTTGACAATTGGTATCTTGGTGTAAACGTTGGAGCTGCTACAAAGACTACTCACAATGCATGGTTCAAGAACGTAAATCCTTCAGTAGGTGTACGTCTCGGAAAGTGGTTTACTCCAGTTTGGGGTGCTGCTGTAGAGGCTGACCTCTATGCTCGTAACCGCAACCTGCCTTTTACACATAAGACTTTGGTTCGTGGTGCAAGCGGTAAGTTCATCGGTACTATCAATGCAACAAACCTCTTCTTGGGTTACAAGGGTGAGCCACGTAAATTCGAAATCATCCCATTGGCAGGCATCGGTGGTTACCACTCTTTCAACCTTCATAATGGCAACCTCAATGCCCTCACAGCTAACGCAGGTGTTGACTTCGCATTCAACCTTGGCGCAAACAAGGCTTGGCAGGTATATGTAGAGCCATCTATGAATTGGTTCCTTCACGACAACAAGAGTGCTTGCAATGGTTGCCAGTTTGATGTTAACAAGTCTGCTTTCCAGGTTAAGGTGGGTGTTAACTACAAGTTCAAGGGTTCTAACAACTCTCACAACTTCACTATCGTAACTCCACGCGACCAGAACGAGATTGATGGTTTGAATGGTCAGATCAACAACCTCCGCAACGACTTGAATAGCAAGGATTCTGAACTCGCAGCTAAGGACAAGCAGATCAAGGATCTCCAGAATGCGCTCAATGAGTGCCAGAAGGCTCCTAAGTATGTAAAGCCAGCTACTGCTACCAATTTGCAGCCAACAGTATTGTTTACTGTAGGTAAGTCAAAAGTAGAGCGTAGTCAGATGCCAAACATCGAGATGATTGCTCAGTATATGAAGAATCATCCAAATGCTAAGGTTGAAATTAAGGGTTATGCATCTCCAGAGGGTTCTAAGGAACTTAACCAGAAACTTTCTGAGGCTCGTGCCAATGCTGTAAAGAACATTCTCGTTAAGACTTACAAGATTAGCGCAAATCGTCTTCAGGCTAAGGGTATGGGTGCTACTGACAAGCTCTTCAAGCAGGTTGAGTTCAACCGTGTTGCTACATTCAATGATAACAATGCAGCTGAATAAAGAAATAAGTAGTTTCAGATATTTGGTCTTGTGACCAGGTCCTCCTAAACTTCGGTTTAGGAGGATTTTTTTTCTTCTTACCTTTCTTACATGTCTGGCCGCCTCGCTTTATACTTTTTCGTCAGGTTATCTTAATAAGATAAGAGTTCAGTGTGGTTAATAAGCTCTTTCTTGTTTTTTTGCACAAAATCAGCAGAAATGAGTATCTATCGTGATAAATTGTAAGCATTTTATTCGTTTTTCTAACAAAAAAACGAAGTTTTCTGAAATTTTATACGAAATTAGTTGGCTATTACATAAATTCTCTGTATCTTTGCAGGCAAATTATAACAAATGGGCTCGAAAGAGCCCTTTTAAGCAAGGAAATAAAAGAAAAAAGATATGAAACATCCATTAAGAAGTAGCGTCTGCACTGAAGGCAGAAGAATGGCAGGTGCCCGAGCACTCTGGGTAGCTGCAGGTATGAAGCACGAGCAGTTTGGTAAACCAATCATTGCTATCGTGAACAGCTTTACTCAGTTTGTGCCAGGTCATACCCATCTTCATGAAATCGGTCAGATCGTCAAGAAGGAAATCGAAGCTATGGGGTGCTACGCAGCCGAATTCAATACCATCGCCGTTGACGACGGTATCGCAATGGGACACGACGGAATGCTCTATTCCCTCCCAAGCCGTGACATCATTGCCGACTCTGTAGAATACATGGTCAATGCTCACAAAGCCGACGCCATGATCTGCATCTCAAACTGCGACAAGGTAACCCCAGGTATGCTCATGGCATCTATGCGACTGAACATTCCTACCGTGTTCTGCTCAGGTGGACCTATGGAAGCCGGACGCTGGAAGGGTGAGAACGCCGACTTGATTACAGCTATGATTAAGGGTGCTGATACAAGCGTTTCTGACGAGGAGATGACGCAGATTGAGCAGTGCGCCTGCCCAGGTTGCGGTAGCTGCTCAGGTATGTTTACCGCCAACTCAATGAACTCACTCACCGAGGCCATCGGTCTGAGCTTGCCAGGCAACGGAACCATTCTTGCTACCCACAAAAACCGCATCCAACTTTTTAAAGATGCAGCACGCCAGATAGTTAAGAACGCTTATGCATATTATGAGGACGGCGACGAGAGCGTATTGCCACGCAATATAGCTACCCGCGACGCATTCCTCAATGCCATGACCCTGGACATCGCCATGGGCGGAAGCACCAACACCGTGCTCCACTTGCTGGCAGTAGCTCAGGAAGCTGGCGCAGACTTCAAGATGGAAGACATCGACCAATTGAGCCGCAAGGTGCCTTGCCTCTGCAAGTTGAGCCCTAACACCCAGAAATACAGTGTACAGGAGTGCAACCGCGCAGGTGGTATCCTCGGTATCCTGAACGAGCTGAACAAGGGCGGTCTGATCAACGGCGCCGTAAAGCGTGTTGACGGCAAGACACTCGATGAGATGAAGAAATACGACATTACCGGCACAGAGATTGATGCCGAGGCTGACAGAATCTACCATTCAGCACCGGGCAGAAAGTTCTCTACCCAGATGGGTAGCCAGGATGCTCAGTGGGAGAGTCTCGACACCGACCGCGCCGAGGGTTGTATCCGCGACCTCGAGCATGCCTACACCAAGGATGGCGGACTGGCAGTGCTCTTCGGTAACATCGCCCAGAATGGTTGCGTAGTGAAGACAGCCGGAGTAGACCCAGTGCTCTGGCATTTTGAGGGTCCAGCCGTATGCTTTGATTCTCAGGAAGATGCATGCGAAGGCATCCTCGGCGGAAAGGTTAACTCAGGCGACTGCGTAGTCATCACCCACGAGGGTCCGAAGGGTGGCCCTGGCATGCAGGAGATGCTCTACCCAACCTCTTACATCAAGAGCCGTCACCTGGGCAAGGAATGTGCCCTCATCACCGACGGCCGCTTCTCAGGCGGTACATCAGGCTTGAGCATCGGTCACATCAGTCCTGAGGCTGCAGCAGGTGGTAACATCGGCAAGATTAAGGATGGCGACATCATCGTCATTGATATCCCTAGCCGCTCCGTCAATGTGAAGCTCTCTGACGAGGAACTCGCAGCACGCCCACAGCAGCCGCTGAAGCGCAACCGCGTGGTTAGCAAGGCACTGCGCGCTTATGCCCAGAGCGTAAGTTCGGCAGATAAGGGCGGTGTGAGAATCATCGACTAGTCTTCGAGAGTCTTTGAAAAGACAGTTTTTAGAGTCTTTGAGAAAAGAAAAGTTTTTGAATTATTCAGAATAATAACATATAAATGGCAAAAGAAGTAATAACAGGAGCCGAAGCTCTGATGCGCTCCCTGAAAAACGAGGATGTTAAAACCATCTTCGGATATCCGGGCGGCAGCATCATGCCAGTGTTTGATGCACTGTACGGTTACACGAGAGGTGAAAAGAAGATGTTTGACCACATCTTGGTACGTCACGAGCAGGCTGCTGCTCACGCTGCACAGGGTTATGCCCGAGTCAGCGGCGAAGTGGGCGTCACTCTTGTCACTAGTGGTCCTGGAGCTACAAATACATTGACCGGCATCGCTGATGCCATGATGGATTCTACACCAATCGTAGTCATCGCCGGACAGGTAGGCGTAGGTGCCCTGGGTACCGATGCCTTCCAGGAGGTAGACCTCGTGGGTGTTACCCAGCCAATCTCCAAGTGGTCTTACCAGATACGCCGTGCCGAGGATGTGGCATGGGCTGTGAGCCGTGCTTTCTACATCGCCCGCAGCGGACGTCCGGGACCTGTGGTGCTCGACTTTACAAAGAATGCGCAGGTGGCTACATGCGAGTGGGAACCAGTGAAATGTGAGAAGGTTACATCTTACAACCCTTATCCTACGATAGATGAAAAGGCGGTGGCTGAAGCTGCCGAACTCATCAACAATGCCAAGAAACCATTCGCCCTCGTGGGTCATGGAGTAGAGCTTGGCGGTGCACATAATGAACTCATCGAATTCCTCGAGAAGGCAGATATCCCTGCCGGCAGAACCCTGCTCGGCCTTTCTGCCCTGCCTAGCAATCACCCGCTCAACATGGGTATGCTCGGCATGCACGGTTCTTATGCTACCAACATGAAGACCCAGGAGTGTGATGTGCTCATCGCCATCGGTATGCGTTTCAGCGACCGTATCACAGGCGTGCCTTCTAAGTATGCTCCCCAGGCCAAGATTATTCACCTGGACATTGACAAGGCTGAGATTGATAAGGTTATCAAGACAGATGTGGCTGTGGTGGGCGACTGCAAGCAGAGTCTGCCAGCCATTACCCGTCTGCTGAACAAGAATGTTCACCGCGAGTGGAGAGATTCCTTCGAGGAATACCGCCAGCAGGAACAGGAAAAGGTAATAGAGAAGGATATCCACCCTACAGAGGGACCGCTGCTTATGGGCGAGGTGACCAACGTGGTAACGGAAGCTACTCATAATGAGGCTGTTCTCGTAAACGACGTAGGTCAGAACCAGATGATCAGTAGCCGCTACTTCAAGTTTACCAAGAAGCTGAGCATCGTAACCAGTGGTGGTTTCGGAACCATGGGCTTCGGCCTTCCGGCAGCCATCGGTGCCACCTTCGGAGCTCCCGATCGCACCATCTGCTGTTTCTTCGGCGACGGCGGTTTCCAGATGAACATCCAGGAACTGGGCACCATCATGGAGCAGCAGGCACCGGTAAAGATGATTCTGCTGAACAACAACTATCTGGGCAACGTTCGCCAGTGGCAAGACCTGATGTTCGGCGGCCGTCACTCCTTCACCCACATGATGAATCCTCATTATGCAGAGATTGCCAAGGCCTACGGCATACCATACGATGTGGTAATAGACCGCAAGGACCTTCAGGCTAAGGTGGAGAAGATGATCAGCACCAAGGGTCCTTACCTGTTGGAGTGCGCCATCAAGGAGAATGAAGACATCGTTCCGATGACGCTGCCGGGCAAGAGTGTAGATGAGATGCAACTCGAGTTGAATTATTAAAAGCTTTCGGCTATATATAATAAGGTGTAAATTCCTTCATGAGGAAGCATCCTCCGAAAAGTAACCGATTATTTTAAAATTTGGAAAAATGGAGAATAACAACGAAAAGAAATTATATACATTGCTTGTTTACTCAGAAAACATTGCCGGTATCCTGAATCAGATTACCGCCGTGTTTACTCGCAGACAGGTAAACATCGAGAGCTTGAATGTTTCGGCCAGCAGTATCAAGAATATACACAAGTATACCATCACGGTTTGGAGTGATGAAGAGCAGATTGAGAAAATCAACAAGGCAATAGAGAAGAAGATTGACGTGGTGAAGAGCGATTACTACTCCGACGACCAGATCTTCATCCATGAAGTGGCTCTCTTCAAGATTTCCACTCCGGTATTGCTAGAAAATCCAGAGGTTTCGCGCACCATCCGCAAGCATGATGCCCGCATGATGGAGGTGAATCCTACCTACAGCACCGTGCTTCTGGCAGGACTTACCGAAGACATCGCCGACCTCTTCCAGCAGCTCAACAGCTACAACTGCCTGCTTCAGTATACCCGAAGCGGCAGAATCGCTGTTACGAGAAGTTTTGACGAACCCATCTCTGATTATCTCAAGCAGAATTCAGAAGATTAGATTTCTTTCATATTTTGATGCCCTTTGTTCCCCTGGCTTCAAACTAGTGGAGCAGGGGGCTTTTTCGGTTTAAAACAACAAGACAAACAACAAGATAAAAGGACGAGACAGATATTATGGAACAGAAAATATTAGATAAGGTAGGGCGTTACGAATTCCTATCGGAGCCTTTCCACTGCGATTTCAGCAGCCACCTCTTTATGGGGCATCTCGGAAATCATCTGCTCAATGCTGCCGATTTTCACAGCAACGACCGCGGGTTCGGTATGAACTACCTCATGCCCCGACACAAGACATGGGTTCTCAGCCGACTGGCCATTGAGATGACAGAGATGCCGAAGTCTTACGACCGCTTTGTGGTAGAAACCTGGTGCGAGAGTGCCATGAAATATTTCACATCCCGAGATTTCAAAATCTGCGGCAAGACATCATCATCAGAAGAAGCCAAGGTTTACGGTTACGGCAAGAGCGTGTGGGCAATGATTGATACGGAAACCCGACAGCCTGTTGATATTTTTGAAATTCACGACGGGCTTATCAAAGAATATATTGATTCGGAAAAACCTTGTCCTATCCAGGCAAGTTCGAGAGTGAAAATGGGCAAGGATGCCAAGCTGGTGAGAACCATTGACACCTATTATCATGATGTAGATGTTAACGGGCACATCAACTCGGTAAAATACATCGAACATATCCTCGACCTCTTTGATCTGGATTATTACAAAAATCACTTTTTGCAAAGATTTGAGATAGCTTACGTAGCAGAAAGTCACCAGGGAGACCAACTTCATTTCTATTTGGAAGAAACAAGTGAGGCAGAAAAAATGCAAGAATACTGCATAAAGATAACAAAAAACGGCAAAAATGACGCAAATGAGGTGGGAGTTGTAAGAAGTAAGGCTAAATTTATTAAAAATTGAAAGAAAAATTTGGTGGTTTCATTTTATTTGCTTACCTTTGCACTCAGAAAATAAAAATAAACCCAGAGCCGCCTTCTTGGATAGGGGGTGGACGGATCAAACAGGCTCTCTTTGGATAAGAATACAGCTCGCATCCGTATGGACAAGTATAACCCGCGGCTCCACAAACGGCAAGCCGCACAAAAAAATAAAAATTATGGCAGAAATGAATTTCGGTGGCGTAATGGAAACTGTTGTCACCAGTCATGAATTTTCATTGGAGAAAGCACGTGAAGTATTGAAGAACGAAACAATCGCAGTTATCGGTTATGGTATCCAGGGTCCTGGTCAGGCTTGTAACCTTCGCGATAATGGTTTCAACGTCATCGTCGGACAGCGTCAGGGTAAGACCTACGAGAAGTGTCTGAAGGATGGTTGGGTTCCTGGTAAGACATTGTTCTCTATCGAGGAAGCTGCTGAAAAGGGTACTATCATCTGTATGTTGCTTTCTGATGCCGGTCAGATTGCATGCTGGCCAAAGATTAAGCCACACCTCACAGCAGGTAAGACTTTGTATTATTCACATGGTTTCGCTATCAACTGGAGCGACCGCACAGGCGTTGTTCCACCAAAGGATATTGATGTAATCATGGTTGCTCCTAAGGGTTCTGGTACTTCTCTCCGCACTATGTTCTGCGAGGGTCGTGGTTTGAACTGCTCTTACGCTGTATACCAGGATGCATCTGGCAAGGCAGAGGAGAAGACTATTGCCTTCGGTATCGGTATCGGTGCCGGTTATTTGTTCAAGACAACATTCCAGCGTGAGGCTACTTCTGACCTCACAGGTGAGCGTGGCTCATTGATGGGTGCAATTGAGGGATTGTTGGAGGCACAGTATGACGTGCTCCGCGAGAATGGTCACTCACCATCTGAGGCTTTCAACGAGACTGTTGAGGAGCTCACACAGAGCCTTGGCCCTCTCTTCGGTGCTAAGGGTATGGATTGGATGTATGCTAACTGTTCAACAACAGCTCAGCGTGGTGCTCTTGACTGGGCTCCTCGTTTCCGTGAGGCTATCAAGCCTGTAATGGAGTGGTTGTACTACTCTGTAAAGACTGGTAACGAGGCTCAGATTTCTATCGACAAGAACTCTCAGGCTGATTACCGCGAGAAGTTGAACGCTGAACTCGAGGCTATGCGCAACAAGGAAATGTGGCAGGCTGGTGTTACAGTTCGTAAACTTCGCCCTGAGAATAACTAATTTTTTTCTCGTACATAATGTTGAAAAGGGAATGGCCCGAGAGGTGTCGTTCCCTTTTTTCTGTTTATAAGGGGCTTTAGTGATTTCATATGGGAGCGGGCTCATAAAGTATAACTTATGATACACCTTTCTGCTATTTCATTTATGGGTCATGAACGATTTTGTCTCCCTCGACATAAAACATATTCTCTGCAACCATTTCTTCAAGAACTGCAGCCATATCTTCTGAATCATATTTCAGTTGGTTTAGTTCTGTAATGTCATGTGGCTTTCCGTCTTTCAGCAAGTCTAGAATTTCTGATATAATAGTTTGCTTCTGGGGTATTTTGTGGTCTATGCAGACATCACATATCCCGCAGTCGTCCTTCATTTTCGTTTTTTCGCCAAAATAACTCAGAAGCTGGCGCGAACGGCAGATGGTGTCGTTCTTGGCATAATTGATGATACTCTTGATGTGGGCGGTAAACTGCTCCTTGCGTACCTCCCATACCTCCTCAGGGATGATAACTCTGAAACCATCTTCCCTAGGACGCGTGTAGCTGATATAAGGTGTCTTGCGGCGGGGAATGAAGTCGATGATGTGGCGGGCACTCAGATTTTTCAGAATCATGTATACCTGCTGACGGTTTAGTTCGCTTACACGCTCTAACAGCGACTCATCAATGTAAACATAGTCGGTAAACAGACCGCCGTAATTACGCAGAAGCCCCGTAATAACAGACTCTTCCTTCTCCGAAACATTCTCAAGCAGATAGAGATCATTTCGGCTGATGTTAAATCTGATTCTTGCTTTTCCGTCAGGATTGTCCTCGTAGTGGATATAGCCTGAGCGCTCCAGAATGCGCAGAGCCGAGTCTACGCGAGTAGGGAAGTACTTGTAGGTGAAGCAGAACTTCTCTATCTCGAACATGAAAGTCTGTCCCATTCCGCTTCCAACTGCCACCTGGAAAAAGTAAGCAAGATGCTCGTATACGTCTTTGATGAATTCTTTGTCTGGGAAAGTTTCGTCTATGCGTTTCATGAGTTTGTTTTCATCGCTCTGGTTGTAGAGCAGCACAGCATAAGCCTTTTCGCCGTCTCTTCCGCCTCGTCCCGCCTCTTGAAAATAGGCTTCCAGTGAGTCTGGACAATCTATATGAATTACCATTCTCACATCTGACTTGTCTATTCCCATGCCGAAAGCATTGGTTGCTACCATTACCCTTATCTCGTCATTTTGCCAGTTTTTCTGTCGGATATCCTTCACGTCGGAATCCAGTCCGGCATGGTAAAATGTAGCAGAAATACCTTGTTTGTTCAGAAGTTCTGCCATCTCCTTGGTTCGTTTTCGGCTTCTCGCGTAAATGATTGCTGAGCCTTGGGTACACTGTAGGATATGAACCATCTCGGTCAACTTGTCGTTGGTGGTGCGCACCACATAGGCAAGATTCTTGCGGGCAAAACTCATTTTAAATACGTTTTGCTTCTTGAAGTGAAGCTGGTTCTGTATATCTTCTACTACATCGGGAGTGGCCGTAGCCGTAAGAGCAAGGACTGGTACACCGGGCTTCATATCTCTTATTTTTGCAATTTCGAGATAAGACGGGCGGAAATCGTAACCCCACTGGCTGATACAGTGAGCTTCATCTACCGTGATGAAACTCACCGGAATGTGGCGCAGTTTAGTTTGGAACAATTCTGAAGAAAGACGTTCTGGTGAAACATACAGAAACTTGATTTCACCGAAAATACAATTTTCCAATATTCGGAGAATCTCTTGGCGCGACAATCCTGTGTAGATGGCTTCAGCCAGGATGTTGCGGTCCTTGAGATGCTGTACCTGATCCTTCATCAGCGCAATGAGTGGAGTTACCACAATGCAGACGCCCTTTTGGGCAAGGGCTGGAACCTGGAAGGTGATGGATTTACCGCCACCTGTAGGCATAAGACCGAGGGTATCCTCACCTCGGGCTATACTTTCGATGATGTCTCGTTGTATGCCGCGAAAGTCAGGATACCCCCAATATGTACGTAGTATTTCTTGATATTTATCTGCCATTTTTTGAAACTTTTGCCCTTGCAGATTTCGATGCTTTTGCGCGTCCAGACGGATTTGCTCTACAAATCCGTGTAATCCGAGTAATCAGTGCCTAATCCATGCATAGGGCTAAGTACCTCATCCTT